>Ga0213881_10000430_pt1 | contig 28240 bp, 30 predicted proteins | sample BarmaccoBMER_R08_FD_160104 | JGI IMG/M metagenome (GOLD analysis project Ga0213881, IMG submission 160104) | Barbacenia macrantha exposed rock microbial communities from rupestrian grasslands, the National Park of Serra do Cipo, Brazil - ER_R08 ... | reverse complement strand
GCATGATGCTACCGGTGCGTCGCGGAAAACGATTCAGCGTGGTATGGCCGAACTATCTGACGATCCCACTGGGGAGCACTCCGATCGGGTCCGGGCACCGGGAGGCGGCCGCAAGAAAGCTGAAGTCACCAATCCGGAACTGGTGGACGCGCTGGACAGCTTGATTGAGCCCGACACGCGAGGCGACCCCGAACCACCGTTGCGGTGGACCACAAAATCAACGCGTCACCTCGCTGCCGCGCTGACGGAGCTGGGTCATTCCATCAGTCACAATGCCGTCGCGAACCTCCTCCGTTCCCTGGGCTACAGCCTGCAAGGAACTCGCAAGAAGCTGGAGGGACACCAGCACCCAGACCGGGACGACCAGTTCCGCTACATCAACAAGCTGGCCAGCGAGTTCCTGGCCTCCGGCGACCCCGTGATCAGCGTCGACACGAAGAAAAAGGAATTGGTCGGGCAGTTCTCGCAGGCTGGCAAGGAATGGCATCCGCAGGGCGAACCCGTCGAGGTGTCCACGTACAACTTTCCCGATCAAGCCGACGGCAAAGCCATCCCCTACGGAGTCTACGACGTGACCAACAACAGCGCCTGGGTCTCGGTCGGCATCGACCACGACACCTCCGTCTTCGCCGTCGCCACCATCAACACATGGTGGGAGCACATGGGCAAAAGGAAATATCCAGACGCCCGGAGAATCTTCATCACAGCCGACGGCGGCGGATCCAACGGACACCGGCCCTGGCTCTGGAAATACGAACTCACACAACTCGCCGCCAAGACCGGACTGGACATCACCGTCTCCCACTACCCGCCGGGCACCAGTAAATGGAACAAGATCGAGCACCGGCTCTTCTCCAGAATCACCCAGAACTGGCGCGGACGACCCATCGAGACCTACCAAACCATCGTCAACCTCATCGCCAGCACCACGACCAGCACAGGACTGGCCGTCCGCTGCGAACTCGACCCCAACCTCTACCCAACGAAAATCAAACTCACCGACCAGCAGAAAGATTCTATACCCATAATCCGGCACCTTTTCCATGGCGACTGGAATTACACTATCACGTCACGCGCTGAATAGGTTAATTCATTACGGCTACTTAACTTGTCCACTGTGGCGTTAGTGCGAGGGTTTCGGTGCTCCTCGACCTGGCTGGACAGCCGGTGCGCAGATCGTTCAAGATTTCGTTTGGAGAGCGTTCTCTCTCGGAAGAATGGAGCCGACGCGGGGACTCGAACCCCGAACCTACCGCTTACCAGACGCCCCATCCACGTTGACCTTGACTGCTACCAGCGACTTCGCTGTCTACAGTGATCGTTCTGGTGGCCACAGCGGCTCCGGTGGGCGCCAGTTCGCGTCACATGTGGTGTCACGTCGGCCACACCAGCGTTGTGATCACTCGCGCAGCTCGGCGACACCGGGGCTGGTGTGCAGGGGTTGCAGTGCGGTATTCAGGACCCGCAGCCGGTCATAGGTCTGGAGGAGTGCAGTGCCGTGACCGCATCGACGGCCTGATGACCGACGGTGACCGCGGTGTCGATGTCCCTGGCGATCGCGTGGGCTCCGGCAAGTTCAGCGCCCACGCTCGAGTGTAGCTGGAACCGAAGTTCTCCACAGCGTGACGTAACAAGGGCACCGCCCGGCTGGCGGTGCGCAGGTCCTGCAGCGTGTAGTGGGCGGCGCCGCTGAAGGAAGCGAGATGGGTCTCATCGAGGATCATCCCTGGTCCCCCCATGTCCGGGTCCGGCCGCCCCGCCCCGGTGGACTGGGGGAGGCAAGGGCGGGGCGACCGGGGTCTGGAGGGGTTCCGGTGGGCGAATTACTCATGTTCGGGGTGATTCTGGGTAGGACCTCGATGTCGTCCGGGTTGGTCCGGTGAGTCGCCGTCCCGGGTGTAGTGGATATCCTCGGTGGGGATCAGTGGGCCGACCGGCGCCCCCGGTCTGCCCCGGGACGCCAGGAACCAGTCCGGTTGGCGCAGCCAGAAACTCGCCTCCCGGTGCACCCCACACGGCCGACGACGCCATCCGAACATCGCACCCGGACGACGACACGACTGACAGCGTCCCTGCTCATCCACCTGGTGGATGAGCAGCAGGACGTAGAGCGCACCGCTGACCCGGCACCGCAGCGAGCCAATCCCGTCCTCCGTACCCAGCCCGGCCCGCACCCCATCAGCCAGAGCTTTGCACAACACTTTGCACATGAACTCACCATTGGCCTGATACACCGACGGACCACGGCGGATCACCAGCACCACCCCGCCACCGTCGGCCCGACGACCGACACCCGGTCATAACTCCTCCGGTGCCCACTCAGACTGACATGATCTTGCTTTGTGACTGGCATCGTCATCATCGTCCCGCCCTCGGTGTGGTGGCCGGTAGCCACGGGGATCACAGCGGCCATCCCGGCTCTGAACGGAGTACGCGGTGCCGCGCCACTGTCGGGGTTTGTGGTGCAGCACCGCAGCGCTAGGTGCCTGAGTACGACTGTAGGCAGGTGACTGGCCGGTAACCCGGACTGACAGCTCGGGTTGACTCGCGGCTCGGGTCTAACTGATAGGCAGGGCAAAGCGATCCGCGAGCTGCGCGGCTTCAGCGGCAACGCCGCGCCGACCACGGTGGATGACGGTGCGCAGGAGCTGGTGAGCTGCCGGCCGATGGGCCATATCCTCTGGTGCTTCCCGGCTGACCCGCTGGAGCAGCACCAAAGCACTGGCGTAGTCCCGCCGCTGCGTATAGCCCTTGGCCTGTTCGATCAGAAAGGCCACCCGCCGTTCAATCGATGGGGAGCGATCGGGGTCGACCTGCTCAGCCAGCCGCAATGCTTCAGCCGCCTCCCCCGCCTCGACTTCCACGCTCACCGCGTACATGGCGACGTTCGTTGGTCCAAACGCTGTCCAGTAAGCGTTACGTTCACGGGTTCGCTCCGCCAGTTCCACCACGGCCCGCACGCGCTCCCGAGCCGCCCAGACCTGACCCTGCCGGACGCTGGCCAGGGCGCCGAGCAACCTCAACCCCCCGCACAGCGCCATGGCGTCCCCATCGCCGGCCTGCACCAAGGGAGCAATTGTCTCGGCCGCCCGCACGGCGACGGCTTCCGCGCCCTCGGGTTCATGGTCAGCCAACAGAACATGCGCGAGGTTCCACTGCGCCGCAGCCAGACGATGCGGATCACTGGCAGCTTCGGCCGCCCGGATCGCCCGGTCCGCCACCAGCAGAGAGAGATCGACACGGCCGACCCGCTTGGTGACCGTACGCAGCAAGCCATACAGATCAACGGCACAGCACTGCACCTGCCGACGTTCCGATCGCTCACCCTCGCGCTGGTAGCGCTGTTCGGCCAGTTCGGTATCCGTAATCAGCACCGGCAGCTGACGTGCCAGCTCGCTGTAGCGGTACGGGGAACTCTGCCAGATCCGCCACGCCGACCGCACGCGCTCCCCCAACTCAGCAACCGGAGGCGGCTCATCCGACTCGTCCGGCACAACCGATTGGGTCAGCGCCCGATACAGCACCATGCCGACATCGGTCCCGCCCGGCCGCTCGCTGGCGGCAGCCTCCGGTCCCTCCAGCAGCCTGGACACCGGCACGCCGAGCACTCGAGCAAGCTGAATCACCATGGGAATAGCAGGAAGCTTCCTACCGCGTTCGATCTGGTACAAGTAATCAGTCGTAATGCCGCTCAAGCCCGCCACGACCACCCGAGTCTGGTGCTTGGCCACCCGAATAGCACACACCCGCGCACCGATTAGCCCAGCCAACCGCTCGTCCACCCGTTCATCCCCTCCCCAGCGTCGAAGCTCCTGGGGCGTGAGCGGCGCAAATCGTACACCGCCGATCAGCCAGGCTAACGATGGCAGACTGCGCTCATGCCCACCGCACTCCCCTCCCGGCCCGCACCCCGCCTGCTCGTGCTGTGGGACCTCGACCACACACTGATCGAAACACGGGGCGTCGGCCGCGCCCTCTACGATCGAGCCTTCCCCGCCGCCACCGGCAAACCCCTCGCCACCCTAGCGACGATCTCCGGCCGGACCGAGCTGGACATCATGGCGGAAAGCTTACGACTCAACGACATCACACCAACCAACGAAATGATCACACGATTAGCGCGAGCCGTAGTCCAGAACTACCACGACGCACGGGACGAGCTACGCACGATAGGCCGAGCGCTACCCGGCGCACACGACACCCTCGCCAGCCTGGCGCACTGTCCCACCGTCTACCAAAGCGTGTTAACCGGAAACCTGCGCGACGTGGCCCGCATCAAACTCGAAGTCTTCCACCTGGACCACTACCTCGACCTCGACGCCGGTGCCTACGGCGACGACGACCCCGAACGACCCAAGCTAGTCACGATCGCCCAACAACGAGCAGCCCAACGGACTGGTGTGATGTTCCGGAACGACGCCACAGTCCTGATCGGCGACACACCGAAAGACGTGGAAGCGGGGCTAGCAGCCGGGGTGCAAGTGATCGGCGTGGCCACCGGCACGACCAGCACCCAGGAACTGCGAGATGCCGGCGCACCGCACACCGCAGCCAACCTCATCGAATGCCAAGCCATTCTCAACCAGCTGATCCACAACAACAACGCCTGATGACACGCGGTCTGAGCTTCCCTCGTAGCACGGACATCCTCTCCACCGCCGCCAAACACGGCAAACACTTCTTCGATACCCTCGTTATGCTCGCCGAGGGTCTTGATCAATCGAAGGAAGTAATTTCCCTGGTAAAACTGGAGCCGACGCGGGGACTCGAACCCCGAACCTACCGCTTACAAGGCGGTTGCTCTGCCAGTTGAGCTACGCCGGCGGACGCGACAGTCATGGTAAGTGCACCGCAGTGTGGCGGTGTTGGGCAGCCGTCCCGGTGACGATCAGCGGACCGGCAGCCCGCGCCGCTAGTCTCGGTGGGTAGCGGTGCGGACAAGGAGGGTAACCCGTGACCGACACCACGAGCACGGGGGCAGATTTCGTGGTGGCGGCCAACCGGCTGCCAGTGGACCTGGAACGGCTGCCCGATGGCACGCAGCAGTGGAAGTCCAGCCCGGGCGGGCTGGTCGCCGCGCTGGAGCCGTTCCTGCGCTCGCGTCGCGGCGCGTGGGTCGGCTGGCCGGGCGTCCCCGACGTCGAGGTGGAGCCCATCACCGATGGCGACATGACCTTGCATCCGGTGCCGCTGTCCAGCGCGGAGCTCACCGACTACTACGAGGGCTTCGCCAACGCGACGCTCTGGCCGCTTTACCACGATGTGGTGGCTCCTCCGATGTTCCATCGACACTGGTGGAACGCCTACGTCAAGATCAACGTGCGATTCGCCGCAGCCACCGCCAAGGTCGCCAGCGAGGGGGCCACCGTCTGGGTACAGGACTACCAGCTGCAGCTGGTGCCCCAAATGCTCCGGGGACTGCGGCCGGACCTGCGGATCGGGTTCTTCCTGCACATTCCCTTCCCGCCCGTGGAGCTGTTCATGCAACTGCCCTGGCGCGCCGAGCTGGTCCACGGGCTGCTCGGCGCTGACCTGGTCGGGTTCCAGCTGCCCGGTGGCGCGCAGAATTTCCTGATCTTGGCACGCCGGCTGACCGGAATGTTGGCAACCAAGAGCGCGGTGGGGATGGGTACCAAGCCTGGCCAGGTCACCACTGGCGACCGGACGGTCCGGGTCGGTGCCTTTCCGATCTCCATCGACTCCACCGCGTTGGACAAATGCGCCCGCAGCCGGCCGATCCGCCAGCGCGCCGCGGAAATCCGCAAGGAACTGGGTAACCCGGCGACCATCGTCCTCGGGGTGGACCGGCTGGACTACACCAAGGGCATCGACGTGCGGCTGCGCGCGCTGGGAGAGCTGTATGCGGAGAACCGGATCTCCGCCCACGACGTCGTCATGGTGCAGCTGGCTACCCCGTCGCGCGAGCGGGTGGAGCACTACCGGCGCATGCGCAACCACATCGAGCAGGCCGTCAGCCGGATCAACGGTGAGTTCGGCCGGGTGGGCCACCCCACGGTGCATTACCTGCACCAGTCGATGCCGCGTAACGAGCTGACCGCGCTCTTCGTGGCCGCGGACGTCATGCTCGTCACCCCGGTGCGGGACGGCATGAACCTGGTGGCCAAGGAGTACGTGGCGTGTCGCCACGACCTGAGCGGCACGCTGGTGCTCTCCGAGTTCGCGGGCGCGGCGGCCGAGCTGACCAGCGCGTTCCTGGTCAACCCGCATGATCTCGACGGCATCAAGAACGCCATCGAAGCGGCCATCACCGCCGATCCCGCGGAGGGGCGCAGGCGGATGCGGGCCCTGCGCCGGCAGGTGATGACCCACGACGTGCAGCGTTGGGCGCGCTCCTTCCTGGACGCCCTCGGCGCCTCGTGACCCCTCGTACGAGACACGCCACGCTCCGCCGCCAGTTCTGTCAGACCCTCGCCATACGATCTGGCCATGATCCGACCTGAGGACAGTCCCGCCGTCCGCAAGGAACGCGGTGCTTTCTTCACCCCGCCGCAGATCGCCGACTACCTGGCCGACTGGGCGGTCGGTGGTGACCGGGATGCCCGGATTCTGGACCCGACCTGCGGAGAAGCGGCCTTCCTGCGCTCGGCGGGGCTACGGTTGCGTGCGCTCGGCCAGGAGGACGGCGACCTGGAGGAGCATCTCTTCGGTGTAGATCTTCATGAGGCCTCGCTGGACCGGGCAAGCACCGTCCTGGAGACCGAGGGCCTGAGCGCACACCTGCTGGCTGCGGATTTTTTCGATATTGCTCCCCCGGGGGCTACCCCGGAGATTGCTACCCCGGAGCACCTGGGTGCGCCGCTGCCCGTGATGGACGCCGTGATCGGCAATCCGCCTTTTGTCCGTTATCAGCGTCATATCGGCGAGGCGCGAGCGAAATCGCGGCAGGCGGCTCTCCGCCAACACGTCCGGCTGTCCGGTCTGGCCTCATCCTGGGCGGCACTTCTCGTCCATGCCGGTGGCTTCCTTCAGCCGGACGGACGACTGGCGATGGTGCTGCCCGCCGAACTCCTGACCGTCGGGTATGCCGATCCGATCCGCGCGTGGCTGCGGCGGCGTTTCGAGCAAGTGCACCTGGTGCTTTTCGAGCGGTTGCAGTTCCCGGACGCGACCGAAAAGGTGGTCTTGGTCCTGGCGAGTGGCAGCGGTGGCTGCGACGCCTTCTCGCTCTACTGCCTTCACGACGCCGCCGACCTCGTCTCGATCCGGCCCATGACGAACCTGAGCGTCACGCCCTCGGACAGCGGCAAGTGGACCGACTTGTTATTGCCGAACCGGCAACGACGTTTGTTCAAGGCCGTGAGCAGCGAGCGCTTCACGCCACTGTCCAGCTACGGTAAGCCCGAGCTGGGTACGGTGACCGGTGCGAATCACTACTTCACGATGTCGGAGCAGACGCGCGTGCGGTACCGCCTCATTGAGGGCCGCCACGTGATGAAGGTCTGCCCGCCGGGGACGAAGCACCTACGGAGCCTGGACTTCTCCACTGAGCGGTGGACTGAGCTGCGCGCTCAAGGCGAGCGGGTGTGGCTGCTCTATCCCGCGGCGAATGATCGATCAAGGGCTCTGGCGGCATACCTCGCCCGGGGACGGGAGCAGGCAGTGCACGAGGCTTACAAATGCACGATCCGCTCCCCGTGGTGGCGGCCCCCCGCTGTGCCACCGCCGGACCTTTTCTTCACCTATATGAGTCATCGCTATCCCCGGCTGATCGCCAACACCGCCGAGGCGACCTTCGTCAACTCGATGCACGGAGTTCGACTGCTGCCAGGCGCACCCCGGATCGCGCGCTCGGCCCTACCGCTCGTGTCTCTGAACAGCGTCTCCTTGCTGGGCGCTGAGGTATTCGGCCGTTCTTACGGTGGGGGCATCCTCAAGATGGAGCCACGCGAGGCAGCCCTGCTCCCGGTGCCGGCGCCGGATGACCTGCAGAGAGCCTGGGAACGGCTGGAATCATCGAGCAGGCTACTCGACGAGTGGCTGGCAGCCGGTCGCTGGACTGAGGTGGTCACGCAGGTGGACGACGTGCTCCTGCGTGACGTCATGGGAGTGGAGCCCCATCACGTTAAGCAGCTTCTCGCGGCCGCCGACGCGTTGCGCTCGCGTCGGCTGACCCGGTCGGAACCAGCGCCCGCTGCCGAGTAGCTGAGGGATATAGCGCGTGGCGAAAGGCGATGTCTTCGACATCTTCGAAGACGCTATTCGTGGTCGCGGTGGCATCGGCAATCCGTGGCATATCACACCAGCGGGCCGTCGCTATGAACCAGACTACGACCTGCTCCGGATGCTGCTGGCGATCCCGATTGACGCCGGTAGCGGCTCGGAGTCCGGTCGGTTCGCTAACGCAATCGATGCGTGGGTTGCCACGGAGCTGCGGCGGGCTGGCTTCCCCGCGGATGAGGTCTGGCCACGCTTGACCAAACCCCGCGTGCTGCCGCGCGAAGTGGGCCTCCTCCTGCGAAGCTTGCCCCAGCGGCTGCGTGGTGAACTCGAGGCCCAATTGATACGCAATGCGACGGTGGCGCCACGCGATGCCAAGGTACTCGGAAGAGCCTACGCCAAACAGGTCGATGTTGTCATCGCGCAGTGGTCACGTGGCCCCGAGCTGATGGTGTCGACGAAATCAATGGTCTCGTCATTCGGCAACAACTTGAAGAACCGTTTCGAGGAGTCCTACGGGGACGCAAAGAACCTGCGTGCTCGGTTCTCGCTCGCTGCGACCGGGTTTCTGTTCGTGTTTCGCTCGACGATTCTCAAGAAACCTGGCCGTTTCGAGTCGGCGATTGACATGCTGCGAAAGCTGCGCTCCGAGATGGACGTTTATGACACCACCTGCATGGTGGTCGCTGAATGGGGAGAGGAGGGGGCGGCGCCTGTTTCGAGGGAGTCACTATCCGGAACGATGTGACGCCGCCGGATCTGCGGGCCGACCAGTTCCTGGCTTCGATGATCGAAACGGTGCGCGATCGGACGCCAGTCGAGGCGCACGTCGAGGTGCGCGAGCGTCACGAACACCGGCAGTTTCCCATGACAGAACCCGACGAGGAGGACGGCCCGGACGGCTCCGAGGGGTGAACCGACGTTGATGAGGGCTCATCGTCGCGGCACGCTGCTTGCAACGCATCGACCTGGCCGTCGTCAGGCTCTCCTGCGACCTCTCCGGCACGACCGTCTGCTCCTTGTCGTCGATCCGGTAGATGATCCGGTAGCTGCCGCGCCGAGCGCTATACCGATCATCCAGTGGCGCCAAAAGACGTCGGCCCACACGGTGTGGGTTGTCCAGCAGCGGTCCGTTGATGAACTCGAACGCGGCGAACGCGACCGACTCGGGAAGCCGCTCAGTGAGCGCTCGCCGGACGGCGGGAGTGACGCGCAGCGAGAAGCGCTCCACCGACTCGTGGCTCACGCCGAGTGTCGGCGTCGTGCCGCCATCGACTCAGCCAACTCCTCAGCACCCACTACCTCGCCTCGCGCCAGCTCGGCATCGGACTGAACCAAGCGCCGCAGAGTTTCAGGATCGGACAGAACCGACAATGTCTCCTCCAACGCCTCCAGATCCTCCACTGCGATGAGCACCGCAGACGGTCGGCCGTGCACCGTCACCGTGACTCGTTCGTGATGCGCGTGGACCCTCCCCACCAGCTCGGATAGGCGCGCCTTGACATCGGCGAGTGGCATTGTCGTCATGGTCAGAAGTATGACTAGAAGTTGCCAAGCCGTCGACCCACGGGCTGTCCCCTCGCGATGAGCTGGCCCGATGACGATCATATGAGCCCAGTGTGGCCATCGCCGACCGAGTAGGGGCGTGCCGTCTCGTCAATCGCTTGGTGAAGCCGCGCGAGAGTAGCGATGGGGAGGTCGATGAGATGGTGATCGGTGACGCTGGTGGTAAGTTGTGTCTGCTCGATGAGCGTTCGTGCCTGGTTCTTGGTCAGTTCGGTTCCGTGCAGTCGGGCTGCGGCGATCAGGCTTTCGCGCCAGGTGGTGGCGGCCCTGCTGTGTGGGCGGCGCCAGACATTCGTCGCGACGGATTCCGTGGCGGTGCGTCGAAGCTCGACAACGGCGGAGTCGGTGCCGCAGAAGGAACGCTGAATGTTCTCGACCTGGTAGCTAGGTTCCAGCGCCGCGCGGAGATAAGCGGACTCGGTCGCCGAGTGTAACCCATAGGCATCCCGAGGCGCGATGATGATGGTCCGCTCGCTGGTCGCGGTCAACGCGGCCCGGATGAGTGACCACCCGAACAGCGGCCGGAGATCGATGATCGTTGTTTCGGCCTGCCGCGATGATTTCTCCGCAGACAGGAAACCCTCGATGGGCACCACGTTGTGTCCCGCCCAACCGGCGCCGACGAGCAAGGGGGCAGTGCCGCCACCGAACTGCTCCACCACACTCTGAGCCACGGTGTCTTCTGCGGCTGCTCTGGTGCTGCCGTCGCGGCTTTCCTCGGATTGGCTGCCGTGGGTGTACATGGTCTTGCCGTACCGGGCGAGGGCGCGCAGGGCGATTCGGTCCGTTCTTTTGGTTGGCCGAAGTCGGTAGAGGTCAGCCCGCGAACCGATGGCCTGGGCGCCATCGTAATGGTTAAAGTCGGGCAACACGGCCTCGAACAGCAGCTCCAGATCGGTGAGGGCGCGTTGCACCTTGAGCCCCAGGGCCGGTGTCGACTCCGAATAGCCATACGCCACCAAAATCCGTCCCTTGGCCGGTTCCGTCAGACCCTCCACCGCGCGCGCGACAAACAACCCGACGCCGTCAGCGGTGTAGGGCGGGTCGGTGAACGCCACGTCATGCGCCGCCCGCGCCGATTCGGGCAACCCAAGCCGAAGGTCGGCGAACAATGGGGTGATCGACCCGTCGGCCGCCTGGGGCTGGCCGGCAAGGAAGGCCAGTAGCCGTTCGTCGATATCGACGACGGTCACCGAGCGCGGTGCGACACCGAGCACAGCGAACGCCAGCGACGTGCAGTCGTGATCACCGATGAACAGCAGACGCGTCTGGTCGAGATTGAACTCGCGGGCGAGGTATCGTGCCCGCCGCAGCACCGTTTCCGCCGTCGCCGGAACCTGGTCAAGTCCATGGATCGGCGGTGGAACGCGAGCGAGAATGCCGCGCATCCGCTCCACAAGAACAACAGGAACAGAGTCGTCAGCATGACTCGAGGACGCCGATTCCGCCGCGATCAGCTCCTGATAATCCCGCTGGACGCCAGCGAACCACACGGTGTCCCCGTCCCACCCGATGTCAGCCCCCGCGCTGCGCAACAGACCGAGCACCAACTGACGCGACAGGCCACAACTGCGCACGAGGTGCGGAATTTCGTGCCGGCCACCCGAGACAACCAGACCGAGCACGGCACGCAGACGCACCGCCTCCGGAGCACGCCCCGCGATCAGCGCGGCAACATGAGCAGCCCCCTGGCCAGCGGCGGCATCAGAGGCATTCGGCTCGGCCTGCTCAGACATCAGTCCAGCCTACTGGCATCGATCAGCCACCGATGACCTCCTCCGGCCACTGCACGGCGTCACGCAATGTCGTAGCTCATCCGCTCGGCGCCCGAGAGCCATTCCTCGACCGCAGCCACCCGCGCGAGGAGCAGCGAGTCTTTTTTCCGAACAAGCTCGAGATCACGGTTTGTGTGCCGTAGGCGACACGTATTGTCGCCTACGGCACACAAACCGTGATCAGTCCTTGCGCGGATGTGCCGTTCACTCTCCGGAACTAGCTCCACTATCAGGCGCTTCGCGCGCCAGTAGGCACACTTCGCGCGCCCGCGATGCTTCGAACGGACTCGCCCATTTGATTCGGGCCAGGTGTGGGAACCGGACGCCCGCGAGCCATCGAGTCCCATGCCGCCATAGCAGCCCAGTCTGCGTGACAATCCCGATGCCAGGACACCAGACCGTCAATCCACCGGTCTATCCGCTGCTAAACGATGTCGCGGTACCGCACCCCGATGAGCCGGGGAACGCTCGCCGTTGCCAGATGCGGGCAATCCGCCGCGAGGTAGGACAGTGCTCGCGTTCGCCCAGGCAGCCACGGCGCAACCAACGCCACGCCCTCACGCAACGCGGCGCCATCAGCACCGCTACCGTGCAACACCAGCGTGGCCCCAGCCGTAGCAGCGCGTGCGCATACGAGCCGATTCACCTCGGGTAGAGCATCAAGCCTCGGCCCGTCTGGAGACCAGGTAGGAGCCGCATCCGGCGACTCGTGGCGCCGCACAACGAGAAGCTCACAGTCGAGTCGCAGATCTCGTAGCAAACGCTCAAGCACCGGAACGTTCGACAACCCGCAATCGTCGGTCATCTCGGCGCAGACACCGAGCACCCGGCGGCCGGTCCCTGCGGAAATCTGACACAACCGGACCAGCACAGCCAACGAATCCAAGCCGCCCGAAACTAACACCGCGCACACATCGGCGGCGTCGATGGTTTTGCGCATCCGGTCCTCGCTGTGGGCCATCAGGTGTCGGTGGGTGGTCGGGTCTGGCCAGGCTCGGCGTTCCAGCGGGCGGCCTCGCGGACGCATTCTGGGCAGTACGCGGGGTTGCGGACGATGTCGCCGTCATCGTCGTCGTAGCACAACGGTGGCAGGTCCGACGCGGGCACGTCCTCCCCGCAGACAGTGATGTAGGTCCCATAGAAGGGATGGCGCACCATGTTGTCGGCGGTCAGGAGGTGAAAGACGCCTTCCGGCAATGGTTCGCTCACCTCAGCCACTCCCCGAGGAGGTCGAACAGTTGCTTCGCGGCGGTTTCGTCGAGGCGGATGACGCAGGTCCCGGTGACGTGCGGGTCAAACTCGATGAATTCGGGCGCCACAGCGGAGGGGGCCTCCACCTTGCGGACGGCGAGGTTGACGAAGCCTATCGGGCCTTTGTGCAGCATGCACGTGGCGTGGAGCACCCGACGATTCCGGCGATTGCTCGTGGTCATGAGCGATGACCATGGTTGATCAGCAGCAGTGGATCTCCCCTCAAGGGGAAACGTCCCCCGGATGGGTTACATCGGCAGACCAGCGCGGTAGGCCATCCCCCGCAGCTCCCGACCGATGGGGGTGTCCCGACGCCACCGGACTACCAACTCGCCGAGCACGTCGCGGACGAACGGGTCGTGCTGCATGCGCGTCGCGTAGAGCATCTCGCTGCGGCGCAACGCCAACACCGCATCATCCTGCCGTCCCCGCACTCGGGCCAGCGCCCGACCGTAGTTGCTCCAGTACGCGGCCTGACGCTCCCGGCTGGGGTGCTCCCGCGGGTTCAGGTCTTCCGCAACGGCGGCGGCGCGCGCGTAGTCCCCAACCTCCACAGCATCGTGCAACCGCCAGATGCCCACGTTGGTGGGGCCGAACCACAACCCGTAGGCATCGCCCTCCCCGGTGCGTTCGGCCAACTCGCTGGCGTGGTCCATGGCCGCCTCCACGTCCGCTGGGCGCTGGTCTACCGCGGCCACGTACGTACGACTGGCACAGGGCGAGCTCGCCCGCCATCTGCATCGACTCTGGGGTGTTCGTCGGCACGGCGACCGCGTCCAGCTCAGCCCGGGCCAGCTCGACGTCTCCGGCTGAGAGCATCACCAGCCCGTCACCCCACACCGCGAGACCCAGCATGGTCGGGTCGTCGCGGTGCTCGGCGGCCTGGCGGGCCACCAACATGTTGAGCGAGCGCAGCTCCGCCCCAGCACCTATGCCCCCCAGCCATGCACCCGTGCCATTTACGTGCAGCATCACCGCCAGGTCGAGCAGCTCGGCCACGTCCCGACCGGCCCTGATTGAGGTGTGCAGATCCCGGATCAGCCCGGGCAGCGCGGCATCGACCCCGACCCATCGGCACTGGCGGTCGGCGTCCAGCACGGCCCGGACCCGGCTCCGTAACTCCTTGATGCCGAGGACCTGCCCGCCGGGCCGGTGGCGGCTGACCGCGACCAGCGCGCGCCGGACCGCTTTTACCGCCTCGCCTTCCCCAATACCGGGCGCGGGTACGTCAACGTTGATCAGCTCAGAGGGGGCTACTTGCAGCGCGTTGGCCAGGGCCACGATCTTGGATCGGCGGTCGAGTGCGCGTTGGCCGAGCTCGATGCGGGACAGCTCCGACCTGCTCATCCCAGCCAGCCCGGCAACCACCTCCAGGGACTTGCGCTGGCTGCGGCGGATCAGACGCACCTTCCGACCGATCATGAGCGCATCCTTGTCCGTCTACCTGCCGTGATCATGGGGAGGCTCCCACAACGGGTGTGTGGAGCCACCACGAGCCGGGTGAACTGCTTGTCCATGACCTGCCCGCCTGCCAGTTCACCCAACGGCACGCCTGCCAGGTAGGCGGTGATGACGGGCTGTTCGGTGCGGTCGCGGTCCCAGGCGCGGATCTGGTCGCACACGCGTTCGGCAAGCTGCGCCCCGGCGGGGCCGTGGCCGATGGCACCGAGTTCCCAGCGGCGTTCGACGGCGTCGGGCTCGGGACCGCGCAAGGTGAGATAGGCCAGCGAGTCGCCTTCGACCACGCCGGGGCTGCGGTAGGCGAAGGCGGGGCTACACAGGTCGGAGTTGATAGCGTCGGGAGCGGCGGCGAAGCGGCAGGTTCCCGGCTCGGTGCCGGTCAGACGTAGCCAGATTCGATCGGTGGACTCATTGGGGACCACCGACGCCCCGGACCACACGGTGGTCCCAGGCTCCTCGAGGACTCCCTGGAGCGCCTCCACGTCGATGGGCTGGTCCCGGTCCCAGTACAGGGCGACACCCTCGGCGATACGACCGGTGCGCTCACCGTCCTGCCCCTCGCCGATCATCGGGATAAAACCGCAGAGCTGGCTGTCGCGGGCCTGCAGAACACCATTCTCGTGGACGAAGGCCACGCTTCGGGCCTGCCCGCGCCAGTGCAGCGGCACCACTAGACGGCCACCGGGAGCGAGCTGGTGCAACCAGGCCGGCGGTAAGTCCCACGGGCCGACGGTGACGATGATGCGCTGGTAGGGAGCATGCTCTGGCGCGCCGCGCACACCGTCGCCTGTGACGACGTGCACGCGTCCGTAGCCGGTTGCCTCCAGTGCGAGCTGGGCCTGCCGACTCACGTCCGGGGCGATGTCGACCGTGGTCACCTCGCCGCTCGCCCCGACGAGTTCGGCCAGCAGCGCGGCGTTGTAGCCGGTGCCCGCACCGATCTCCAAGACGCGATCGCCGGGGCGGGCATCGAGCTGGCCGAGCATCATCGCCACGACCGTGGGCTGGGAAGCACAGCTCGCGGGCCTGCCACCCTCGGGACCGGGCTTGGTAGTGATGGCCTTGTTGGCGTAGGCCTCCTGGAGGGTGGCCTCGGGCACGAACAGGTGGCGGGGCACTGTCCGCAGTGCTCGTTCGATGCTGCTGGAGTGGAGGTGGCCAGCTTCCCGGATGTGGTCGATCAGGCTGTTGCGCAGGTCCTCGGCCTGGGTATCGGTCGTGGTCATCCAGCTCCCTCCGGATTAGTGCTGCCGCACTCGCCAGGTGATCGCGGCCTGCCGGGCCAGGCGGCGGCACGTCCGCTCACTGACCGGGTCGATGCCGATGGCCCGATTGTGGTGCAGGTGCAGCAGGGACTCCACCACGACGTCTATGTCCGCCTCCGGCGGCAGTTGTGTGTGGTAGGCAGCCAGCGCGTCGGCGCGTGCCTGCCACGCCTGGCCAACCTCGTCCGCCCAGCCGGGCAACTTCCGCAGCTCATCGGCCATGGCCAGCCGAATCGCCTGGTCGGTCACCGCCCGTTCCCGTGCAGGCGTGGTGGGAGCCGGCCGGGCGGCCAGCCAGTCCATCGCTTCGGCGATGCCGCCGAGGAAGCCGCTAACAATGCCCACCATGTTCGCCACGGCCAGCGCGGTGGGGTGGGCGGCGGTGGGCAGGATCCGCAGTCCAGCGGCGGTGGCGCGCGAGTCGGTGGCGAAGACGTCCTCGGCCGCCTCCAGCGCCACGCCGTGCCCATAGCGGCCGATCTCGGGGTAGTAGGTGTCGAGGACCAGCTGTCCGACCATCCCCGCCTGTCGCATCCGCTGCGTCCACTTACCGACTGCGCCCGCGTAGGCAGCGTAGTGGTTGCCCTCGGTGCGGATGCGCAGGCGGAGGTGGTCGGTCTCCTGCGGGCTGTGGTAGCGCAACCACCAGCAGGACGTGGTGCCCAGAGTGGCCAGGAGCGTGGGCAGGTGCTCGGTGATGATCTCGTTCATCCGCTCGGGATGGGTATAGACCTTCGCCGAGAGCCAGGTCGCCTCCGGGGAGCCGGGCAGGTGCCCGTGGGTGTTGGTCACCTCGGGCAGGCAGCCGCGTAGCGGGCTGGGTGCGGCGGTGCGCGTCGTGACCAGGGGCAGCGCGACTTCGTGGGCATGGCCATCGATCCACTCGAACTCGGCTGCTGGGGTGGCCGCGGAGAGGATGGCCTGCCCGTGCCGCCGCAGGTGGGCGTGCAAAAGAGTGGCGTGGACAGACTCATTGAGGTTAAGGCGCAGCGTGCGGTCCGCGTCGCGCAGCTCAACCGCCTCAGGGCATCCCCATTGGCGCCGCCACCGCTCAAGAACCTGCCGCCACGCACTCTGACCAGCCTGATCGGGGGGTAAGTCCTCGGCGGCCAGCCGCCACTGCGCGGGGGACAGGATGGTGCGCTGGTAGCGCACTTGGGGCAGAAACGGCAGCCCGACGTGTGGACCCCAGTCGAACTGGTACCAGGCGGCGCTGAACGCCCGGGGCAGTTGAGCCAGGAACCGCGCCAGCGGCGGGGGCTGCTTGTCCAGCGCGAGTGCGTGAAACACCTGCGGCTCGACCACCCGGCGACGCGAGATGCTGACCAGGTGCAGGCGGTCCTGGGTCGCGGTGATGGCCAAGTCGTCCACCGTGAGCAGCGTGTCGTCGCCGGGCTCACGGTGTTCCCCGAGCGGGAGCACGTGATCTAGGTATGCAGGGACGCGGCAGACGTTCTCCGCGTGCGGGTAGAGCGGCCCGAAGCTCAGTTGCGCACGGAGTGCGCCTTCGGTGGCGGCAGGCAACGCCCGGTACGTCCCCGCCAGGCCAGATCCGGTGGCCATCGGGGTGAAGCGGCTGGTGAGCGTTCCGGCGGAACGGGCGGGGGCGACGGTGAGAGTGAACTCGCCGCGCTCCAACTCCTGTGCGCTGGCGGCGTGGATGCGGGCGGACAACTCCACGTGCGGCGGGATGTACCGCTGATCGAACGTCTCGTCGGTCAGGTCGAGAACCTGTTCGTCGGTGAGGATGATCTCGCGGGTACCGTCGGCCATCGCCTGCCAGGCCATCGCCAGTAGCCGTTCGTCACGCTCCGAAATGTCCGCCGTCGGCGCGGGCAGCACGCTACCGCGATACCCCGCCGGGTACCCCAGGCCGGCGTCCGGGTCGAGCATGGCGGTGAGCGGCACCAGTGTGTCGGTGCCGTACCGGTCCACGAATGCGGCATGGTAGTGCCGCCAGGCCGGTTCACCGGTCGGCCGCCGTGTAAGGCGCAGCAGCGCGCTGGCGGCCTGCTCCATCTCCTGGGCGACGTGGTGGGGCAGCCGGACATCACAGTCGAGTAGCAGGTCCGCAGCCAGTGGGGTGCGCCCGGCCTGGGATAGCCCCCGCATGTGGCGCGTGATTGTCTCGCGTACGCGGCGCTGCTCGGCCCTCGTGGTCATCTTGTGGTTATGGCGGGCCAGCTCGGCTTGGACGGCTTCGAGTTCGCGCATCAGGGGTGCGGCGGCGGGGAGGGTGTCCGCTTCGACGTCGTGCAGCCGATCCACCAGGTGAGCGAGCGGATCGGTGACCGTGAACGGGGCCCGTAGGTTGGTGAGGAGGTACCCCTGGCGCACGAGTTCGGTGAGCAGGCCCCGGACGGTCAGCCGGTCGACGGTGAAGTCCTCGGCCAGCTTGTCGATCAGGGCACCGAATCGGACCGGGGTTGCCGCTGCGTCCCACACTGCCGCGACCGCGCTGGTGTACCGGATGCTCGCCCGGTTGGGCCCCTGCGGCACTTCGAGTCGCTCACCGCGCCGCACCGCGAGGTCGGTGACCACCACGTGAAGCCGTTCCAGCAGCTCCGGGCATCCCTCAGCGCGAGCGATGATGTCGGCCAGCCACTCGGTGTTGACGCGGGCAATGGCCCGATGATCGTCGCCCCAGCGCACCTGAGCCGTCTTTCCAAAGGTCATCGGTGCCACACCGGCGAACAGACCGAAGGGCGTGGGGCGGCCGATGCTACGGAGCAGGTAGCGCGCGGTAGACAGGGTGGCACTGCGGATCTCCTTGTCGCTCACGGCCTGACCGGCACGGATGGCGTCCACACGGTCGCCTAGGGAAGGGCTGGCCTGCCGGACAGCGTCGACGAGATCGACTCGGGACCACATCTGATCTAACCAGCCGCGACACGCCCTGGTATCAGTCAGGTCGGGCCACTGGTCGGGGGCGTTGGTCAACGGCGCGGCGGCGGCCCGAAGCAGCGCGACGTCAGTATGTCGGTAGAGCGACTTCATTGCGGAACGGCGGGTCTCACATGCCGCCGGTGACGCACGCGGAGGCGCAGCTGGGGTCGCACCCGTCATCGGTATTGCCTTTGCAGGCGGCGAGCGGGTGGCCAGGGGGAACGTCGTTGATGATCCGCAGGTCAAGGTCGAAAGCGTCCTCAACCCCGGCGGGGCTCTCGGTTGTGGTGGCGATCATCGTTCCCTGGCTCCCTTGCTGGCCGGAGGAGTTCCTATTCCGGGCTCAGGGCAGAATTTTCCATGATCCCGCTGTCATGCGACATCTCGTGCCGCCCGCCCGAGACAACCAGACCGAGCGCGGCGCGCCGCCGCACCGCCTCCGGAGCGCGCCCCGCGATCAGCGCGGCAACATGATCAGCCCCCTGCCCAGCGGCGACATCGGAGACGTTCGGCTCGACCCGTTCGGACATCAGCCCAGCCTACTGGCGTTCAAGGTTGCTCAGGTTCGGCGTTCCAGCGGGCGGCTTCGCGGACGCATTCGGGGCAGTAGGCGGGATTGTGGTCGAAGTTGTCGCTATTCTCGTCATAGCACGAGGGGGGCAGGTCCGACGTGGGAATGTCCTCCCCGCAAACAGTGATGTGGATCCCGTGGTTTTGGCGTACCAGGTTATCGGCGGTCAGGAGGTGGAAGACACCGTCGGGCAATGGTTCGCTCATCCCAGCCCGATTCCGGCGATCGACTGTGTCCGCCGGTGCCCTGGTAGGTCGTTAGTCGCGTTGGCCATGAGCGACGACAATGGTTGATCAGCAACAGCCGGTTTCCCCATAAAGGGAAACGAGGGGGAGTGCGCCTCGGATGGGTTACACCGGCAGGCCGGCGCGGTAGGCCATACCCCGCAGCTCCCGGCCCACCGCGTCTTGGCGGGAGCGGACCAGCAACTCGCCGAGCACCTCACGGACGAACGGATCGCGCTGCATCTCCAGCGCATTGAGCAGCTCGCTGCGGCGCAGTGCCACCACCGCGTCATCCTGCCTTCCCCGCAGCCGGGCCAGTGCCCGGCCGTAATCCATCCAGTAATGAGACTGACGCGACCGGCTGGGGTGCACCCGCGGGTCCAGGCGTTCCGCAATGGCGGCGGCGCGCGCGTAGTCCCCGACTTCCGCAGCCTCCTGCAGCCGCCAGAGGCCCACGTTGGTCGGACCGAACCCCAACCCGTAGGCGTTGCCCTCCCCGGTGCGCTCTGCCAGCTCGCTGGCGTAGTCCAGGGCCGCATCGACGTCCGCCGGGCGCTGGTCTACCGCAGCCACGTACGATTGGCACAGGGCGAGCTGGCCCGCCAGCTGCATCGACTCCGGAGTGTTCGTCGGCACGGTGACCGTGTCCAGCTCGGCCTGGGCCAGCTCGAAGTCCCCGGCTGAGATCATCACCAGCCCGTCACACCACACGGCCAGGCCCAGCATGGTCGGATCGTCGCGGCGCTCGGCGGCCTGGCGGGCCACCAATGTGTTGAGTGAGCGCAGCTCCACCCCGGCGCCCATGACCCGCAGCCATCGACCCGCGCCTGTCACGTGCAGCGTCACCGCCAGGTCGTGTAGCTCGGCTACGTCCCGACCGGCGGCGATCGAGGTATGCAGATCCCGGATCAGCATGGGCAGCGCGGCACGGATCTCGATCCACCGGCACTGGCGTTCGGCGTCGAGCACTGCCCGGACCCGGCTGCGCAGCTCATCGACGCCGAGTACCTGCCCGCCGGGCCGGTTGCGGCTGACCGCCATGAGCGAGCGGTGCACCGCCTCCGCGGCAGCGTCATTGTCCCCGTTGCCGGGCGCGGGTACGTCAACGTTGGTCAGCTCGGAGGGGGCTACTTGCAGCGCGTTGGCCAGGGCCACGATTTTGGAGCGGCGGTCCAGGGCACGTTGGCCGAGTTCGATGCGGGACAGCTCCGACTTGCTCATCCCGGCCAGCCCGGCGATCACCTCCAGCGACTTACGCCGGGACTTGCGGATCAGGCGTACCCGCCGGCCGATCATGCGCGCATCCTCGTCAACATCCACGAACAAGCCCCCTGCTCCGCGGCGATACACGATGTTTGCTCACCCCGCACTGGACGCCGCGCCGATCATGTTCGATGCTCTGCGGGTGAGCTCATCGCAAGACTACCCAGGCACCCGGGTCGGCGTCCCGCGGGAAACGCGGGACGGTGAGCGCCGGGTCGCTCTGGTGCCCAAGATGGTCGAGAAACTGGCCGGCCAGGGAATACGCGTCGTCGTCGAGTCCGGTGCTGGTGTGGGCGCGCTGATGTCCGACGAGATGTTCATCGAGGCCGGAGCGAGCATCGAGGACCCCTGGGACGCCGACGTCGTGGTCAAAGTGAACCCGCCGACCGACGAGGAGATCGGGCGGCTGCGTCGCGGGACCGTGCTGATCGCCTTCCTGGCCCCCCGGTCCGACCCGCAGATCGCCACCAAGCTCCGGGAGGCGGGCGTGCGGGCCTTCGCCATGGAATCGATCCCCCGGATCTCCCGCGCCCAGTCGATGGACGCGCTGTCCTCGCAGGCTAACGTGGCCGGGTACAAGGCGGTGCTGCTGGCCGCTGAGCTGTCCACTCGGTTTTTCCCCATGCTCACCACGGCCGCCGGCACCGTCAAGCCGGCGAGTGCGCTGGTGCTCGGGGTCGGGGTGGCCGGGCTGCAGGCACTGGCCACCGCCCGGCGACTGGGGGCCAGAACCACCGGCTACGACGTCCGGCCCGAGGTCGCCGACCAGGTGCGCTCGCTGGGCGCCAAATGGCTCGACCTGGGCATCGAGGCGGCGGGCGAGGGCGGCTACGCTCGTGAGTTGACCGAGGACGAGCGAGCCGAGCAGAAGCAGCGACTGACCGAGGCGATCAGTGGTTTCGACATCGTGATCACCACCGCGCTGGTACCTGGACGCAAGGCCCCCATCCTGGTCACCGCTGAGGCGGTGAAGGGCATGCGGCCCGGCAGCGTGATCGTCGATCTGGCCGGGGAGACCGGGGGCAACTGCGAGCTGACCGAGGCGGGCGAGGTCGTGGTGCGCCACGACGTGACGATCGCCTCGCCGCTGAACCTGCCGGCGACGATGCCCGAGCACGCCAGCGAGTTGTACGCCCGCAACGTGCAGTCACTCCTGGAGCTGATGGTGGACGATCAGGGCCGGCTGCGGCCAGACCCCGATGACGAGGTACTGGTGCGCTCCTGCGTCACCCGTGAACCGGAAGGGGGCGAGGGCTGATGCTGCTGGCCAACCTGGCGATCCTGGTGCTAGCCGGTTTCGTCGGCTTTGCGGTGATCTCCAAGGTGCCCAACACCCTGCACACCCCGCTGATGTCCGGCACGAACGCCATCCATGGCATCGTGCTGCTTGGCGGCATCCTGGTGCTCGGCTTGAGTCACGATCTCACCCCCTTTGACAAGCTGCTGCTGGTCGTGGCGATCGCGTTCGGCACCATCAATGTGGTCGGTGGCTTCCTGGTCACCGACCGGATGCTGGGAATGTTCAAGGGCAAGCAACCCGCCAGGGCCGGCACCCGGGGTGATCAGGAACAGGGTGACGAGCAGCGATGACCACCCCGACTGTGGCCCTCTACATCGTCGCCTTCGCGCTGCTCATCTATGGCTTGATGGGTCTGACCGGGCCGCGCACCGCGGTGCGCGGCAACCTCATCGCGGCGGTGGGAATGGGTGTCGCGGTGCTGGCGGCCCTGATCGTCCCCGGGGTGGGCAACTGGGCGCTCATCGTGCTGGGCGTGGCGCTGGGCACCGCGATCGGGGTGCCGGCCGCCCAGCGGGTCAAGATGACCGCGATGCCGCAGATGGTGGCGCTGTTCAACGGTGTCGGCGGCGGTGCGGTCGCGCTGATCGCCTGGGTGGAGTTCAACAGCACCGCCGCCTTCAGCGGGGAACCCACGTACGTGATGGTCGCCTCGCTGTTCGGCGCGATCGTCGGGTCGGTGTCGTTCTGGGGCTCCCTGGTGGCCTTCGGCAAGCTGCAAGGACTCATCCCCGGCCGACCGATCAGCCTGGGGAACTCCCAGCAGCTGCTCAACGCGCTGGTGGTGCTGGCGGCACTGGCCTGCGCGGTCGCGATCGGTCTCGGCAACGACTCGGAATTGTTGATCATCGGGACGCTGGTGTTCGCCGCGGCGGTGGGGTTGCTGGTCGTGCTGCCGATCGGCGGCGCCGACATGCCAGTGGTGATCTCGCTGCTTAACGCGCTGACCGGGCTGTCGGCCGCGGCGGCCGGGCTGGCGCTGAGCAACACCGCAATGATCGTCGCCGGTATGATCGTCGGCGCTTCGGGTTCGATTCTCACCAACCTGATGGCCAAGGCGATGAACCGGTCCATCCCGGCGATCGTCGCCGGCGGGTTCGGCGGGGGTGGTGCCGCAGCCGGTCGGGAGATCGGGGAGCGGACCGTCCGGGAGACCAGCGCCGCCGATGCGGCAGTCCAGATGGCCTACGCCAACCAGGTCATCGTGGTGCCCGGGTACGGGATGGCGGTGGCCCAGGCCCAGCACGCCGTGCGGGACATGGCCAAGTTGCTGGAGGAGAAGGGCGTCGGGGTCAAGTACGCCATCCACCCGGTGGCCGGCCGGATGCCCGGCCACATGAATGTGTTGCTCGCCGAGGCCGACGTGCCTTACGAGCAGCTCAAGGAGATGGACGAGATCAACGGCGAGTTCGCCCGCACTGACCTCGCGCTGGTCATCGGTGCCAACGACGTCACCAACCCCGCCGCCCGCACCGACTCCAGCTCGCCGATCCACGGCATGCCCATCCTCAACGTCGACCAGAGCAAATCGGTCATCGTGCTCAAGCGCTCGATGAACCCTGGTTTCGCCGGCATCGAGAACGAGCTGTACTACTCTCCGGGCACCGCGATGCTGTTCGGTGACGCCAAATCCTCCGTTGAATCGGTCATCGAGGAGCTTAAGGTCCTCTAACCCATGATCAAGGCGCTACCGGTACCAGCAAGCGGCACCCGGGCGGCACCGGCCCCGGCGGCACCGCATAGCCTGTCCCTGAGACCTGACAGAGCGCAGCGTTCTGGCCACGGACAGTCGCAGCGCTCGTGGGTGACTGGGTCTTGGAGGGAGTCTTGCCATGGACGACGGCCCGGTAGAGAACAGCGCCGTGGAGAACAGCGCTGTCGCGGACGGCGTTGTGGAGAACGGTGTTATGGCGGACGGGTGGGGCGCCGCCGTACGCAACCTGAGCGTCTTCGATGGTCTCGCCCTGATCATCGCCTTGGCGCTGGTCGGCGTGGGGTTCCTCATCGGCACTGCCGGCGGCGGTAAGACCGGGGCGACCACCTCGGTTGAGCTCACCGTCGCTCCGGACAACGACACCCGCAGCCTGCCCCCTGGAGCCACGAAAGCCTTCCCGCTCTACGTCAACAACACCAATGACTACGGTGTTCAGGTCACCTCGATCAGCGCGGGCACATCGCGGGCAACCCCCGGGGGGTGCCCCGCCGGGACCGTCACCAGCCAGGAAGTCGACGCTCCGGTGGGCTTCATCAAGCCAGGAGGCATCCGCGCGTACATCATCCGCGTGACGATGGCGGCCAATGCCGACCGCAGGTGCGCGGGCCAGTCGTTCACCCTGCCGCTGACGGTCACGCTCGCCTCTGCCGCTGCTGACCGGCACTTCTCCTTCGGCACCTCGTGAGTCAGGACGTCGGGGTGAGAAGCCTGGCGCGGAGCGCGGCAAGGTCGTCGTCGCCAAGGCCAGCGGATCGCAGGTAGGCCGGGGCATCCAGCGAAGCCAGCGTGGAAAGGATGATGTCGCGAGCGCAGGTGCCCGAGCGGGCCAGGAACTCCTCGATCACGGGGCCTTGATCCTCCAGCCCGAGGCGGCCAAACAGCGGCGTCAGGCCATGAGTGCTCAGCACGTAGTCGGCGGCGATGTCCTCGGCTGGCACCCCGATCAGCGCCAGCAGCATTAAGGCGATCAGCCCCGTGCGATCGCGCCCTTGGACGCAGTGCACGAGGACGCCGCCCGGGCGGGCATGGGCGATGGCGCCGAGGACCCCGGCGATCAGATGCGGGTAGCGGTCCAGGAAGGGCCGGTAGTACAGCGGGGTGCCGAACTGCCCACCGGTGGCCCAGCGCTCCCAGAATGCGGCGTCCTGCGCGGCGTCCATCGACAGACGGACGATAAGCAGGTCAGCCGGGCGAGGCGCGGTGTCGGGTTGGATCTCGTCGTCGTTCCGTAGGTCGATGACGGTGCGGATGCCGTGCTCCTGCAACGCCAACCAGCCATCCGAGGTAAAAAGGTGTGGCGCGGCCGAGCGGACAACGGCGCCCCAGCGGGTGTGGCGACCGTCGGCGGTGCGCAAACCGCCCAGATCGCGGCCGTTGTAGCAGCCGTCCCACTCCAGGCACCGGTTGCGCTGCACTACCACCGGTGGCTCAGCCGGGGGACAACCGGGAAAGCAGCGTCCGCACACTGGTGCGGGAGCGCATCGAATAGGCACGGGCGAGCGCCCATTTTACGTACTCTTCAGCCTCCCGCTCACAGATCGCCCGTTGGCGCTCGAAGTACGCGTCGGGATCCCGGACCACGTCGGCGGCTGCCCGCTCCGTTTCGGGGTCCACGCTGGGGATCTTCTGACTGGACACCTCACCTGTCACCATGGGTGACTTCCAGCCGGCCATGATCCCTCTCTTCCCGCGTACTGTGCTCCATCTTACCTGGTCCAACGCTCAGGAGCCACTGGATGCAGCAGGCCAGCCTGCGGCTCGCTCAGGCGACCCACAGCGTCCTCGCGGCCCTTAATTCTAGCGGATCGTTAAGCACTGAGGAACGATCGTTACTCGATCGATTATCTTCTGCGGTATGGATAACAGCGGCTGGCCACGCTTGCTGCACTGGTGGGGTGGCACCGTCCTCGCCGCGATGTTAGCCGGCGCAGCGTTCGTCCTCCAGGCTGAGGCCGCCGAGAGCTGGCCGCTGTGGGCTGGCTGGTCAATCAAGCTTGGCGGTGCTGGCGCCACCATGGTGGCACTGCTCCTGCCGGCTCGTCAAACGTGGATCGAGGTGCGGGCGAGAGAAGATGCCGAGCAGCTGGCCAAGAAAGCTGTTGCCAATTATCAGCTCGCCCTCAGGTCTGTCCTGCTGCCGCTGACGGACATTATTGACCGAATTATCACCGCACCCGACGAGACCGAACGGATGGAAGCGAAGGGGGCGGCAAAACAGGCGGTGGTGAACTACGTCGCGCAGTTTCCTGGTATAAAAGGAGCGCGCTCGTGCTACTTTGAGTACAAATGTAACGACCACGAGAGGGAGCTGGTCTGTCGCGTCTACACCGGACGTGACTCGAGGCCGCAAACGACGTTCTCCAGCACTAATCCCGCCCACGCGGAAGTCTTTAAGTTGCTGGAGAGCCGCCAGACGGAATTTAGGCAGAATATCCATCCGGAAAACTCCTTGAGGTTCCCGGCTGACTACGGGGCCTACATCTCCGTTCCGGTTGCCACGAGTACAGAAATTTTTGGCCTGCTGACCCTCGACGTACTTCACGGGGATGAGCTGGTGGAGCAGCACCAGAAGGAAATGCTGCTGATCGCACAGCTGCTCGGGATAGCCCTCGCTTGCCAGGCGTGATAACAGCGCCGCAGGGGCCGCATCAGGATGCGGCGGGTACCCAGTTGCCGTAGAATCCGTAGGGAACCCGGTACGGCAGGTGGATCGCGGCGTCCTCGGGGGCCTGTGGTGCATGGGGGATGAAGATGAACTCGGTGATCGGGTTCGGACCGTTGCGGAGGTAACGCCCGTCGAGATGGGCCGGGATGCTGCCGGGGACAGCCAACTGGGTGATCGTGTGCTCCCGCCACACCGGCGCGTAGTTGCCCTCGAGGCAGCAGGAGAGTCGATCGCAGACGACGAGATCTACGAGGCACGTCCTAGCATCTGGCGTCCAGCTCTTGACCCGCACTGAAAGGCGACTTACCCTGGCACCTGGTCGGGGCTGGTACTATTGGGGGGGTTCAAGCCTTACGTCGCAGCGTCCCGCGTTCCCGCCGTCCACGAGTTCTGCTGAGCCTGTCACTACCTGATTTTGCGATTTCTCTCGCGTGCGCAAATCCGGTTTGATTCCTGTGGGGTCGAGTCGAGGGGGCCTTAATGGACGTCCACTGGATACGTTCGAATCGAACCATGCTGGCCTTTCTGGCGACCGCCGCAATGGCCGTCGGTGTACTGACCACCCTGGTATTAAACCAACAACGCCACGATGAGACCGTGGACTATGGACAGACCTCTCTGGTGACAGTGCCCGCGGCAGGCGCTCCACCAAAGGCGAGCATGCCTATTCCGGTTCCGGCCAACGTACCGGCGCCCCCTGTGGTGTCCCCAGCAGTTCCTGCACCCCGAGTAACCCCGGCGCCTAAAGTAAAGCCTAAAGTAACCCCGGCGCCCCAGAAACCGCTGCCGTCAGCACGCCCTCAGCCACGAGCCCTCCCGGCCCCGCTACCCCCACTAGCCCCGAGCCACGCCGTAACACCGGCACCTGAGACTGCTGCTCCCGCCGACTCCGCGACTCACCTATCCACCAAGGGGGGCCCGCCGGAGCTCGACCAAACCGCAACCGAATCCGGCACAACCGGTAGCACCACTACTGGTACCTCGGGAACCAGTCCGACCGTCAAAGCCCACTCCCCGACCAAATCCAACACATCCACCAGCGTTGTCAACGAGCCATCGAATGGTGACCAGCTCCACCAAACCAGTTCCACCCCCCACAGGTCGTCGGGCACGTCGGGGCAGCGAAGCGCCGTAGAGCGTGAATTCCATTCTGACGCCCAAAGGGAACTCCCGTCCGGGACAGCGCTGGATTCCCCGTCCACTGGTTGAATACCAGGCACCACCAAGGCTGGACAAAACGTCCGGTATCCGTATTGTCTGGCTACCGGCAAGGATTGATCGCTTTTTGTGTGCGTTCGGCGACGCATCCTGTCGCCGAACGCACACAAACAATGATCTTATTAGCGCGCGACGGGAACGGCCGCGTTCACCACGTCGAGAACGGCTGACCAGGGCAATTCACGTCCTGGTGCGCTGCGCGGCTCGTGGAGCGGCCACACGTCATCGCCGTAAACAAGGTGTACGCCAGCCCGGCGCAAGGTATCAAGGTGGCTGTTCCACGACGGGTGCCGGGCGTGTGCAGCGTTGACACGGGGAAACACTACCCACGCTCCTACCTCACCGTCTGTCACTCACTGTAGTCCGACATCTCAGCACCGGTGGTCTCCCAGGTAGCTACTTCGGACTGGAGCGTTTCGGCCCGCTTGGTGAGGCCGATGGCGGTGTAAATGTGGATCGCCTCGGCCATCTCCGAAACGGCGTCCGCGCGCTTACCCGTGGCGATTGCTAGCCGGGCGCGCGAAACTAGGGCGTTCGCTTCGCCGAGCCGGTCGCCGATCTGGCGGTAGATCGGCAGTGCCTGCTGGTAGTGCTTAGCGGCCTCCGCATAGCGGGCCTGCGCCAGCGCCACGTCACCCAGGGCCTTGATCGCGTTCGCTTCGCCGAGCCGGTCGCCGATCTGGCGGTAGACCGGCAGCGATTGGTCATACTGCCCAGCGGCTTCGTCGTAACGGGACTGTTTCAGCGCCACGTCACCCAGTCCTTGGATCACATTAGCTTCGCCGTGCCGGGCGCCGATCTGGCGGTAGATCGGGAGTGCCTGCTCGTAGTGCTCGGTGGCCTCTTGGTAGCGGTTCTGTCGCAGTGCTACGTCCCCCAGCGCTTTGATCGTGTTTGCTTCGCCGC
>Ga0213881_10000429_pt1 | contig 28280 bp, 20 predicted proteins | sample BarmaccoBMER_R08_FD_160104 | JGI IMG/M metagenome (GOLD analysis project Ga0213881, IMG submission 160104) | Barbacenia macrantha exposed rock microbial communities from rupestrian grasslands, the National Park of Serra do Cipo, Brazil - ER_R08 ... | reverse complement strand
GCCTACTACCGGCCATCACGTTTGTGTTCAGCCGTACCGGTTGTGACGCCGCGGTCGAGCAGTGCGTGCGCGCCGGGCTGCGGCTGACCAGCCAGGACGAGGTGGCCGATGTCCGCCGGATCATCGAGGCGCACACCGCCGAGCTGCCTGAAGCCGACCTCGCGATACTCGGGTATTGGCAATGGCGCGAGGCGTTGGAACGCGGTATCGCCGCGCACCACGCCGGGTTGTTGCCGGCGTTCAAGGAAACCGTGGAGGAGCTGTTTGTCCTCGGACTGGTCAAATGCGTATTCGCTACCGAGACGCTCGCGCTGGGCATCAACATGCCGGCGCGAACCGTCGTGCTGGAACGGCTGGTCAAATACAACGGCGAGGCACACGCCGAGCTGACCGCGGGGGAGTACACCCAGCTCACCGGGCGAGCCGGCCGCCGGGGGATCGACGTCGAGGGCCACGCGGTAGTGATCTGGCAGCCTGGAGTCGATCCCACCCAGGTCGCCGGGCTGGCCTCGACCCGGACTTACCCGCTGCACAGCTCGTTTCGGCCCGGCTACAACATGGCGGTCAATCTGCTTGACCGGCTCGGCGCCGAGCCGGCCAGGGCGTTGCTTGAGCAGTCTTTCGCCCAGTTCCAAGCCGACCGGTCGGTGGTGGGGGTGGCTCGGCGTGTCGAGCGCAACGCCGAGGCGATGCGGAGCTATGCCGAGGCGATGCGTTGTCATCTCGGTGACTTTGCCGGGTACGCCCGACTGCGACGCGAGCTGTCCGATCGGGAGAAAGCGCTGCATCGCAACGGTGCCGCCGCCCGCCGCGCCGCTACCGCCGATTCGCTCGCCGCCCTGCGCCCAGGTGATGTGATCGCGGTGCCGACCGGGCGTAGAGCCGGGTTGGCGGTGGTGCTTGACCCGGGGCTGGATCAGCCGGGTGAGCCACGGCCGCTGGTACTCACCGAGGATCGTTGGGCCGGTCGGTTGGCCGCGGCTGATTTCCCAGCCGAAGTGCGTCCGCTTGGCCGGATGCGGTTGCCCAAGCGGATTGATCACCGGGTTCCCCGGGTTCGCCGCGACCTCGCGTCGAGCCTGCGCAACACCGGTATCCAGGCTCCGGCTGGCTTCGGTAAGCGGGATCGACGAGGCACAACCGATGGGCCCGAGGGCGCTGAGCTCGAGGCATTGCGCCGCGCGCTCCGGGCGCACCCTTGCCACGGCTGTCAGGACAGGGAGAGCCACGCGCGGTTTGCCGAACGGTGGGCGCGGCTCGAGCGGGAGACCGAGCAACTGCGGCAGAAAGTCCGAGCGACCACGCACTCGCTGGTCAGGTCATTCGACCGGATTATCGGCTTGCTGCGTGAACGTGGCTATCTCGATGGCGACACAGTGACCGCGCATGGGGTGGTGCTCTCCCGGCTGTGGGGGGAATCCGATCTGCTCACCGCTGAATGTCTGCGGCACGGCATTTGGGACGCGCTACCGCCAGCCGATCTTGCCGCTGTGGTGTCCGCGCTGGTCTATGAGTCGCGTCGAGAGGATGCCGCGATACCTCGGGTACCGGCGGGTTCGGTGGCTGAAGCGCTGGCCGCTACGGTTCGGTTGTGGTTGGGGCTGGAGTCCGACGAGCGCCGACACCGGGTGGAGCGGACTCGAGAGCCGGACCCGGGGTTCGCTTGCCCGGTGCATCAGTGGGCGAAAGGACAGACGCTGTCGTCGGTGCTCACAGCGGCCGAGGAGAACGGCTGGGAATTAGCGGCCGGTGATTTCGTGCGGTGGTGTCGGCAGGTGATCGACCTGCTTGACCAGCTTGCCTCGGTGGCCGGGCCGGAGCACCCGGTCGGGCGCAATGCGATGGCGGCAATCCGCGCGATCCGCCGGGGCGTGGTCGGGCTGGGTGCCGGCTAGCGTCGGCACACCCCCCTACCGCGTGACTGAGGCCAGCGCGGTGATCAGCCGGCCGATCGAGCTGCCCAGTCCCCAGCGTTGTGCTAACTCGTTCAGCCGATCTGGTTCCGCGGGCATGGCGGGCAGAGTGTCCTCGCGGTCGAGCTTGACCGGGGCATTGGTGGCAACCCGGACTACCGGTTCGACCACCGCTAAATAGTCCGCCGCGGCGGCCAACTTAGCTCGGACACCGGGAGCGAGCCGAGTATCGGTTCGATCTCTGACAGCCTCGCGCAGCTCCCGCCAGGAGCCGAACCTGGAGACCAGGCTGGCCGCGGTCTTCTCCCCGATGCCGGCCACGCCGGGCAGCCCATCGGAGGGATCGCCGCGCAGCATCGCCAGCTCGGCATAAGCCTCACCGGCTCGTTCAACCGGAAGTCCATACTTAGCGGCCAATTCAGCCGGTGTGAACACCTCGGCTTTGGCGAGCCCGCGCCCGATGTGCACTACCCGCACCGGGTTGGGCTCGTCACGTACCAGCTGTAACAGGTCCCGGTCGCCGCTGACCACCTCGATCGGGACGTCTTGCTCCAGCGTGCACAGCGTGCCGATCACGTCATCGGCTTCGTAGCCATCAGCGCCACCGGTGGCGATGCCGGCCGCCGCGAGCACATCCAGAATGAGCGGGACCTGGGGGGAAAGCCCATCAGGCACAGCCTCGGCCGGCCCGGCACCACCGGCTGACTCGCCGGCCACGCTCAGCGGCTGCCCGGGCGCCACCCGGTGCGTCTTGTACGACGGGATGGCCTGTACTCGAAATGCCGGCCGCCAATCCAGGTCGAGACAGGCCACCGCCCGCGATGGGCGACGGTCGGAGATGAGCCGAGCCACCATATCGGTGAATCCGCGAACCGCGTTCACTGGTGTGCCGTTCGGCGCGGTGACCGAGTTGGGAACGCCGTAGAACGCGCGGAAGTAGAGGCTGGCCGCGTCCACCAGTAGCAATGCCTTCGGCCCGTGAGTGGTGAGTATGGCTGGAACCATACTCGCCACTCACGGGCGTATGCAGCCCCCGGCGTCGTGGCCTGAGGATCGTGCATGCACGATGTGCGGCATGAACGGCGATTATCGAGCTCCAGGTCGCGATGACTATGGCCGTCGTGACGACTACGGACGCCCCTCAAGTGCTTACACCCCGGTGGCGCCGGTGCAGACTGAGGTCAACGTTGGTCGGCTATGGGCCGGGGGAGTGGCCGCCGCTGTGGTGGCCGGGCTCGTGGCCTTGGTCGGTCTGCTAGTGGCGCGGGCGGCGTTCCAGCTGGCCGTACTATCGCCGGCGAAGGCCGGCGCATTCGGCGATTCGTCCACCACCGCCCTGGTCGCCGCGGCTGTTTGCGCGGCGCTGCTGGCCACCGGCCTCGCGCACGTGTTGTTGATCAGTACGCCCAGCCCGCTGTCATACTTCAGTTGGATTGTTGGTCTGTTGACCACGGCCGCTGTAGTGCTGCCGTTCCTCGGCTCTGGCTCGGTTCCGGTGCGGCTGGCTCAAGCGGTGATCCACCTGGTGATCGGAATGGCGATCGGCGGGCTGGTCAGCAACGCGGCGTACAGCGCGAGCCGGCTCACCCTGAGCGGTTCCCGCTGACGCTGGTGTGTGTTCTCGGCTGGGGTCCCGGCCGCCGCCGTGAGTGAGCGGTACTTTTACTTCGGAGACGGAAGCGGAAGTGGGGGTGGGGCGGATGGTGATCCGACTCCACCAACGGCCTTGGGAACTAGCAAGTCGCCAATGAACGGCACCGCGAGGAAACCCTCCGCACCGGCGTAGAGCAGCCCCACCCTGGGTAAGTCTGTGGGTCGGCGATACGCCAGCACGCGGGGCAACCACTCCGGGTTGAACTTGGCGTTGAAGTCTCGCAGCGACCGGATCTGGAAGAACGGGTTCAGCACGCTCACCAGCCGCCGTGCCAGCCGCTCCGGTGCGGTGAACGGCACATCGTCGGCGAACAGCCGCCCCCACATAGCGAAGTTCATCGACAGCCGGACCACCCCTCGCTGACCGAGCGCCAGCGCGGTCGAGGCGATCAGGAACTCAGTCATTCCGTTCGGCGCGCCGGGGTCGTGTCGCATCAGGTCCAGCGTGTACCCGAAGTCAGACCCGTACGCTGGAACGAGGCGTAGGAAGCCGCCTGGTTCGTCGTTCTCGTCCAGCGCGACGCACAGCAGAAAATCGGGGTTCGCCCCTTCGCCCTTGATGTCCTGACTCAGCGACATGGTGAACCCGCGCTCAGGCGCCTTGCCCCGCCACCGAGCGCTGATGGCGTTCAGCTGGTGAACCAGCCGGGGTGACGCGCCCGATTCGGGCAGCAACTCGAACCGGTAGCGACGATCGACCCGGCGGACCGCCGCGCGCACGCTCTTCGGCACCGAGGCGTCCAGCGCGAAGCGGTCGCAGCGCATGATGGCTTCGTCGCCGAGATAAAAACTGCGGAACCCGCGCGCGGCGTAGCTGGCAAAGTCAGACTGGCGGATCGCCAGGAACGCGGGGTTCCAGGCTCGCTCGTCGCACATGCTTAGAAACTCATCGAGCAACCGAGGCACCGACTCCGCCGCACCGATCGGGTCACCGGCGACCAGCGCGTACCCACCGGCGTAGGTGTAGGCGAGCATGGCCTCGCCATCGGAACTGAAGAAGAAACTTTTGTCGTCGCGCAGCGAGAAGTAGGCCAAAGTGTCCCAACCGTAGCTGTGCACCAGGCGTAGCGCGTGATGCCAGTCGGCTTCGGTATGCGGCCCTCTCGCTCGCAACGGCCGGAATACCAAGACCGCGAAGACCACCAACCCCACCACCCCGAGTGCGATCAACGCAGTGGAGAAGAAGACCTCGAACTTGGGCCGTAGGTAGACGTAATCGCCATCCAGCCCGATCAGGCCGCTGAGTACCGTGCTAACCGCACCCGAGAAGGTGAACTCAGGTCGTATCTCGCGGTGCTCCAGGTAAAGGCTGCCCACGCCGAACACCAACACAGCGGCGAGGTAAGTGGGCAAGAACCGCGCCAACCGCAACAGCGACGGTGGATCCGAGGCGGCTCGGAATTGGTCTTTGGCGAGCACCAAGGCAAGTAGCATGGCGACATTCACTGTGACGGCCAGCTCCGGCCCCTTCCACAGGTGCGCCACCGCGCTGACGGCAAATAACGGCAGCCCGATCCGCCAGGCGTTTCGTTTGCGTTTGGCCAGCTGGTCAGCCAGCAGCAACAGAGCAAGTCCGATCAACACCGACAGCACTCGATTCGCGACAACGAACCAGGTCGGTTCGAGTACCCGCTCCACTCGCTGAAACCTGCTGTGCATGGTGGGCAGCAGCACCAGCAGGTCCAGCACACCGCTCACCGCGGTCAGCCCCGCCACGAGCCGAACTGGCCAGCGCGGCTGCGCCGCGGGCGCGCCGGTGGCTTGTCCGGTGGTGGGGGGTGGGAGCGGTGGCGCCGATTGAGGTGGGTCGTCTTCGCCGTATCGGGCGCGCGGTGGTACGGGCGAACCGCCTGGCACCGGGGTGGGCGGGCCTATTGGCGCAGGTGCGCCAGGCGGCTTCTCGGAAACCGAAGCGGGCAGCTCAGGGCGCAGGGTCGGGAACAGGATGACCTCGCGGATCGAGTCGGCCTCGGCCAGCAGCATGACCAGGCGGTCTATACCGATGCCGAGCCCGCCGGTTGGCGGCAGGCCGTGCTCCAGCGCGCGGATGTAGTCCAGGTCGATCTCACCCGCCTCTGGGTCGCCGGCCGCGCGCGCGGCTGCCTCCGCCCGGAACGCGGTGAGCTGAGCGCCCGGGTCGTTCTGCTCGCTGTAGGCGTTGCACAGTTCGAAGCCCGCGACGATCAACTCGAAGCGCTCGGCGTAGCTAGCATCGTCGCGGTGCTCTCGCGCCAGTGGAGACACCTCGCGTGGAAAGTCAATGCAAAATAGTGGGCCGGTAATCTCTCGCTGGACTTTTGCCTCGTACACCTCCTGCATCAGCCGGCCGGCTCCCCAGCCGGATCGGTAGGGGATCCGCAGCTGGTCAAGCAGCGTACGGGCCTGCGCGAGTGGCATGTCCGGATGCATCGTGACGCCGGCGTACTGTTTGATCAAGTCAGCCATGCGGACCCTCGGCCACGGGGTAGCGAGATCGATCTTCCGCCCGCCCAGCTCAGCTGAGGTGCGCATGCCGAGGGCCACTTTCGCCGCCCCGGTTACCAGGTCCTCGGCGAGGTCCATCATGTCGTGGTAATCAGCGAACGCCTGGTAGGCCTCCAAGAGCGTGAACTCCGGGTTGTGCCGGCTGTCGAGACCTTCGTTGCGAAACACCCGGCCGATTTCGAACACGCGCTCCATCCCGGCGACCACTAGCCGCTTGAGATGCAGCTCCAGCGCGACTCGCAAATAAAGATCGATACCGAGCGCGTTGTGGTGGGCGATGAAGGGACGGGCGGCCGCTCCGCCTTGGAGGTTCTGCAGTACCGGGCCCTCGACCTCGACGAAGCCCCGGTCGGCTAGCAGCCGCCGGATCTCGGCTATCGCGGCGTGCCGAATCCGGAAGATCTCCCTGCTCCGGGGGTTCACCGCGAGGTCGACATAGCGCTGCCGATAGCGGGTCTCGACGTCGGTCAGCGCGGCCGGGCCGTTCGGCGGTGGCCGCAGGGCCGGGGCTAGGACGGTGAACTCCGCTACCCGAACGGACAGCTCACCCCGGCGGGTGGTCATGACAGTTCCCCGGACCCCGATCCAGTCGCCCCGGTTCAGCGCATCGAACTCGCGATGGCGTGACGAGCCGACTTGAGCGGTCTCGACGAAGAGCTGGATGCCGTCGGAGACGTCGCGCAGTACACCGAAGCTGAGCCCGCCGTGGCGGCGTAGCGCGGTCAGCCGCCCAGCGATCCGGACCTCGTCGTCGGTGGCTTGGTCCGGCTCGAGGTTCCCGTATCGAGCCCAGATGTCAGCCACCACGCGGTCGGTGCGATAGCGGTAAGGGTAGTCGGGCCGGCGAGTCTCGGTGCGGTGTTCATCAGCGCGGCGTTCATCAGTGCGGTGATCGGCGCCATGGGGAGCCACGCGGGCCACCATAGCGGCAGGGTCGGACACCGCCGTTTCAATACCCGTCACCGCGCCGCGTGCTGGATTGTCAGACCCTCCGCTTAAGCTATGTGTATGAGTGTCGCTGTTGGGTTGCTTGCCGCGCGGCTGGGCCGTGCCGCCGAGGTCGCCGCGAGGCGGGGGGTCGATCTGCTGGTCGTCACTCCGGGGGCCGATCTGCGCTACTTGCTCGACAGCCCGTCCAGCAGCCATGAGCGGCTGACCTGCCTGCTGCTCGGGGCCGACGGTCATAACGCGCCGCCGGCTCTCGTGGTGCCGACGCTCGAGGCGCCGGGTTGGGCTGACATCCCGCTGGAGGCGCTGGGCGTCGAGGTCATCACTTGGAACGACGAGGATGATCCTTATCTGTTGGTGAGCGATCTCGCTGGCGGCCCAAGGCGGGTCGCGGTCGCTGACTCGATGCCGGCGGCGCACGTGCTCGGGCTGCGCGATGCCCTACCGGAAGCCGTGCAGACGCTAGCCGGCGGTGTCCTCGCGCAGTTGCGGATGCGCAAGGACGCCTCGGAGGTGGCCGAACTGCGGTCCGCCGGCGCGGCGATCGACCGGGTGCATGCAAGGATGGCGGAGTTCCTGCGCCCGGGACGCACCGAGGCCGCGGTTGGCGCGGATATCGCCGAGGCGATTGTGGCCGAGGGCCACACCAGCGCGGCGTTCGTGATTGTCGGGTCAGGGCCGAACGGGGCGAGCCCACATCACAAGCTATCCGATCGAGTGATTGCTCCGGGTGATCTGGTAGTGATCGACATCGGTGGCCCGCTTGCCTCGGGCTACCACTCCGACTGCACCCGAACGTATGCCGTGGGAGCACAGCCCGCGGCGTCGGTCCGAGATGCCTACGAAGTGCTGCGTGAGGCGCAGGAAGCCGCCTTTCGATCGATAACCCCGGGGGTGACGGCCGAGGAGGTCGACGCGGCCGCTAGAGGAATCGTCGATAAGGGTGGGTTCGGCGCTCGGTTCTTGCACCGCACCGGCCATGGAATCGGCCTGGACGTACACGAAGATCCGTACATCGTCGGTGGCAACCCGCTGCGGCTGGAGCCAGGCATGACCTTCAGCGTGGAGCCGGGGATCTACCTGGAGGGTGACTGGGGTGCCCGGATTGAAGATATCGTCGTGGTCACGGACGCTGGGGCCGAGCGGCTTAACAACCGCCCGCGTGAGCTGGTGGTGCTATAGCATCGGTCTGATGAGCGCATCGCCCCGGTTTCGGGCGCGGCGAGCGGCTGGCGCGCTCGAGTCTGAGGTGCTGGCCGCGCTATGGGCCGCACATCAGCCGCTGTCCACCGCCGAGGTACAGCGGGCGGTCGACTCCGAGCTGGCCTACAACACAGTGCAGACCATTTTATCTAGGTTATACGACAAAGGCCTGGTAGGTCGCTCGTCTGACGGTCGCCGTCATCGCTACTACCCGGTCAAAGGGGCTGAGGAGCTGGCCGCTGAGCAGATGCAGGCACTGCTGCGACGCGGCCCGGACCGACAGGGTGTGTTGCAGCGGTTCGCTACCTCGTTGTCCGAGGAAGATGCCGAGGCGCTGCGAGCTATGTTGAGGCGCCGCAGATGACTGTGAGCGTGTATGTCCCAGCGGTGTTGTCCGTGCTGGTGGCTGTGCTCGGCCGGTTCATCGCGGTCCGGTTGGCGCCGACCAGGTGGACGACGTTCACGGTGGTGGGCGCCGCCGTGCTGTGCGCTAGCGGCACCGCGTGGGCTTTACTGCTGTTGTCGTTCACCTTGCTCGGGTTCACCACGTTCGCTGTGCAGGAGGCCAGCGAACGTGGTGTGCGGTTGGTGCAACCGGTGCCTGGGGTGGTCGGGGTATTGGCCGTGATCATGTTGGCCGTTGGGGTGGTACGGGCGGTCAAGGTGTTGCGCATCCGGTTGGCGACCCGTAAGGAGCTGCGTGAGCTGTGCCGTTCCTGCGGACCAGGTGAGCTCGTGGTTGTCCCCGTGGATGAGCCGCATGCGTTCGCGGTACCTGGTCGCCCGGGCCGAGTGCTGGTCACCCAAGGATTGCTGGCGCTGCTGGACAGCAAGGAGCGGCGCGTGGTGCTCGCCCATGAGCGAGCCCATCTGCATGGCCACCACCACGGCCTGCGGGCGGCGCTCGAGGTGTGCGCGGCGGTCAACCCGCTGCTTGTCCCCGTTCGTGAAGCGGTGGCGTTCATCGTGGAGCGAGCCGCCGACGAGCGGGCGGCGGCGGTCAGCGGTAGCCGTGAGGCGACCGCCGCGGCGTTGGCTAAGGCGGCGCTGGCCGAGACCGGCCAACTGTGTGCCGGGCTGGGGTTCATCACCTGCGCCGTATCCGCTCGTGTTGCCGCGCTGCAGGCCGCGCCGCCCCGGCCTAAACCGCTGTGGCTGGGCGGGATGCTCATGCTCGGCGTAGGGACCGCGGCGGCGGCGGTGCAAGCAACGCTGGCGTTCTGCCGGCTGATCGAGTGGCTGTGGCCGGCTTGAACTTGGGAAGATCAGTTTGAGCCTGAGGCTTGCCTGAACACGGTCTGAACTCGCCTTTAACCCGGCTGATATCAAAGTCCCGCACGTTGGTGAACATCGCCCGATGGCGTCGTTATCGAGTGCCCCAGCTACCCGTGGCCTGCCAGATTTGCCGATTCCGCCTATGCTCTTACACGCTGTAGGAGTACTTTCCGGGCACGGTGGACCAGGGAGTCGAAGATAGATGGCCCCAGCGGCGGACGGCGGTAGGGCGCGGGTTCTGGTGGTATCCGGCAGTGTGGGCGCTGGACACGATGGCGCGGCGGATGAGCTTATCGCGCGATTGAGTGCTGTCGGCGTGGCGACAGAGCGCAGGGACTATCTCGACGCGATCCCGTGGCTGGGACGGTTGATCCTGCGTGAGGGCTATGAGCTGAGTATTGGCTACGCGCCCCGGTTCTTTGACTGGTTGTTCGACAACCTGGAGCACAAGGGTTGGGTCCAGCGGATCACGTTGCTGCTCTGCTTTGCGGCCAGGTTCCGCATGCGGCGCTGGGCCAAGGGACATCACGTGGTGGTGTCGACCTTCCCGCTGGCTAGCCAGACGCTGGGCCAACTGCGAGCAAGCGGAGCGTTGGATGCCACAGTGGTCACTTATCTCACCGATCCTGCCGTACACCGAATGTGGGTGCACGCGAATGTGGACCACCATCTCACGGTGACCGAGGCAACCTCTCGAATGGGTCGACTGGCCTACCGCACTCCGATGTACGCGGTCGGCGGCTTGGTCTCGTCCCGGTTCGGACAGCGGCTGGCTCCGGAGCGCCGGCTGGCATTGCGCCAAGAACTGGGGTTGTCCCCGGACCGCCCGGTGATTCTAATGGTGGCTGGTTCGCTCGGTCTCGGCGACGTGCCGAGGGCGGTCCGTGAGATCGCCGCCACCAAGGTCGCTCAGATTCTCGTCTTGTGTGGCCGCAACGCCCGGTTGCGGGCCGAGCTCGACCGCCGCGAGGATGGAGTGATCGCGCTTGGCTGGCGTGACGATGTTCCGCAGCTGATGGCAATGGCTGACGTGCTGATCCACAACGCGGGCGGACTCACCTTGACCGAAGCACTGACCGCGGGTCTGCCAGCGATTACTTTCCGGCCGATTCCTGGGCACGGCACAGCAAACGCCCGCACGTTGGCGGAGGCCGGCCTCGCTCCGTGGCCGGCGGACTGCGCCGAGCTGGCTGACGTGGTGCGCCAGCACGCCAGCCTGCGTTGCGACCCGAGTGCGGTGGTACGTAAGCCGGACGCGGCACAGGTGGTCGTTGGTCTGCTGTCCGATCGGGTGCGCCCTGCGGGGCAGGCCCAGCGCACCGCCTGAATTCGTGATGGTCATCCATACGCGCTATGGTTGAGCTGCCGTGACTGTTGCCGTGGTTGTGTCGTTGCTAGCGGCGGTCTGCTTCGGGGTGGCTTCCGTGTTACAGCACGACAGTGCCCTGCGGGCCCGTCGTCGTACTCCCTTGCACCCTGGGCTGTTGGCCGATCTCGTCCGCCGTCCCCGCTGGCTGGTCGGCGTCGGGGCACAGTTCACCGGTGTTGCGTTGCATCTGTTTGCGGTAAACATCGGTCCGCTCTCGCTCGTGCAGCCGCTGCTGACCACAGGCCTGGTAGTCGCGTTGCTGATGCAGCGAATCGCCGGGCGGCGAGTGTCGCACCGGGCATTACTGTCAGCGAGCCTCGTGGTAGTTGGCCTGGTGGTGTTCTTGGTGGAAATGCCGGAGCAGGGCGTGACGACGTCGGCGGATGTCGAGCAATGGATTCCTGGGCTACTGCTTGCCGGCGCGGTGTTAGCTTCCACGCTCTCGGCTGGGCTGCGCGGGCTGGGTAGCGCGCGCAGCGTATTCCTCGGGGCCTCGGCCGGCACGGTGTTGGCTACCTCGGCCGCACTGGGTAAGGCGTGGGGTGCGGTGTTGCGGGCCAACGGCCTGTTTGTGCTGCTCGGCAGCTGGCAACTGTGGGCCGCGCTGGCATGCGGCCTTGCCGGCGCTCTGCTGAGCCAAGCGGCGTTCCAAGCTGGCCCGTTGGGTGGCTCGCTGGCCGCGATGATGGCGATCGACCCGGTCATCGGGGTCGGGCTGGGGATTGTCGTGTTCGACGAGCCGTTTGCGACAGAGGCTACCGTCATCGCCCGTTGCCTGGGGCTGCTGCTCACCGTGGTCGGCGTCGGATTACTGGCCTGGACCCAACGCGGAGATGCCCGCCGGCTGGACCGGCGGATTCCTGTGCTGTTGGCTGACGCCCGCAGCGGAGGTTCTCGCGGTTAGACAGCCCAGCGCGGCGGTCGAACCAAGAGAGACCGCCAAGGCCGGAGAGGAAAGAGCTACAGCGGGATGTTCGAGTGTTGGCCTCGGTTCGCGGGCGCGGCCGCTAGCGCCTCGACCAGTCGCTGTCGGGTCTGTGCCGACGGGATGACCGCGTCGACGACGTCGAGTGCGACGGCCCGGTCGACCCCGCCCGCGACTCGGCGCTGCTGTTCGACCAGCGCGGCGCGAAGGGTCTCCCGATCGTTCTCGGGCGTGGCGGCGAGCTTCTTGCGGTGCAAGATGCCGACGGCCGCCTCAGGACCCATCACAGCGACCTCTGCGTCTGGCCAAGCGAACACCGCCGTCGCGCCGAGCGAGCGCGAGTTCATCGCGATATAGGCCCCGCCATAGGCCTTGCGGGTGATGAGGGTGACCCTCGGTACGACGGACTGCGCGAACGCGTGCAGCAGTTTCGCCCCCCGGCGGACCACCCCGCCCCACTCCTGGTCGACCCCGGGCAGATAGCCAGGGACGTCGACCAGGACGACGAGCGGCACGCCGAGCGAGTCGCACATCCGGACGAAGCGAGCGGCCTTCTCCGCTGACAGGGAGTCCAGGCAGCCGCCCTTGCGGATCGGGTTGTTCGCGATCACACCCACGGTCCGCCCTGCCAGCCGGCCGAGGCCGACGACGATGTTGCGGGCCCAGCGCGGTTGGAACTCTTCGAAGACCGGCCCATCGGCATCGCTGTCCAGAATGGCCTGGATGAGGATGCGCACATCGTAGGTACAGCGGGTGGACGCGGGAAGCAGTGACCGCGGATCCTCGCCTGGCGCCACCGTTGTAATGTCGAACTCGCCGGGCCGGGCAAAGAAACCGACCAGCCGCCGGGTACGGGCGTAGACTTCCTGTTCCGAGGCGACTGTGATGTGCACGACCCCGGATTTGCGGGCGTGCGCCGCCGGACCCCCCAGCCCGTCCATATCGATGACTTCGCCGGTAACACTGCGCAACACTTCGGGGCCGGTGACGAACACCCGGGCCGCGTCCGACATGATGATCACATCGGTGAGCGCGGGGCCGTAAGCCGCCGCGCCAGCCGCTGGGCCGAGTACCACTGAGATTTGTGGGGTGCGTCCCGAAGCCCTAGTCATCGCGGTGAACATCCGCCCGACCCCGTCCATGGACTCGACCCCGTCGGCCAGCTTGGCGCCGCCGGAGTGCCACAACCCCACAACCGGGCATTGACGGTATACGGCGGTCTCGATCGCATCAATGATGTGGTCGGCGCCGGCCGCGCCAAGCGCACCGCCCATGGATGTTGCGTCCGTGCAGAAGGCGACCACATCGGCGCCGTTGATCTTGCCGAAGACCGCCGTGACCCCGCTGTCGTCCGGGGCGTGCAGCGGGGTCATGCTTTCTTCATCCAGCCAGATCGCTCGGTCGAGCAAGCGGGCAAGTCGGACCTGGGGCTTTCGCTGGTCCGGGATGGTCCTTGTGGTCGCGGGTGCGGCCTCGCTCACCGTCATGGCGGCGTTCCCCTCAACTCGACGCAGAGGCTTGCCAGATGAAATCCGGGAAATCGAATTCCGCGACTTCCCGGATTAGCTACGACGCTACATTCAGGTGGGCGAGGAATTACCTAATAATGACGGTTATCGAGCATCCGCGCGACGGAGGTAGATGATCGCGGCGATGCCTAGAACGGTGACCCAGATGGCGGCCCCGAGCAGTGCCAGTGAGGTCGGGAGGTAGGCGTCTGTGGTGGGTTTGCTAATGCCCGCGATGCTCTCCTGGAGGGCCCCCAGTGACCAGCGTGGCACGGTGTGGTTGTAAGCCTTGCCGAGGAATTGGCTGAACATGGGCGGCAGGATGATAAGCAGGATGGTGAGCACGAGAGCCCCGACAGCGTTGCGCACCAACACGGCGAGCAAGCAGCCAACGATGCCGTCGAGACACATCCCGACGGCGATGTAGAGCAGGACGGCTCGCAGAAGCCTCGGATCGTGGAGGTTGAGGGTTGGGTATCCACTAATCGCCAGGGCACTCTGAGTCATCGCGGCGTTAACCATCGAGATTAACACGCCGACGACGAGACCGATCACGCCGATAATGAGGATCTTGGAAACGAGCACACGCGTTCGGCGAGGAGTAGCGACGAACGTGTAGTCGAGCATACCGGTGCGAAATTCGGAGGCCACGAAGTTGGCGCCGAGGAAAATATAAGACCACACACCGAGTAACCCACCAAAGAGAATGACGTTGTATTCCCCCTTGGTTTGCTGCGCGGCGAGATCGGCGCCGTTGCTGAAAAGCGTGATCAGCGCGCTGACCCCGACCGTGATCGCGATGGTGACGAACAGTACGTTACGGCTTGCTGGCAGCGCCCAGAACTTGCGCCACTCGGAGGCCAGGGTGTCGACGAAGCCAGGGGCCTTCGTGGCGGCGTTTCCGACACCGGTGCTCGGTTCGGTGGCGGTATTCGCCGTGGCGGTATCGGTCACAGTAGTGCCCCAGACTTCGCATCGGATGCCACGTACTCGGAAGCTTGCTGGGTGAGCCGCATGAAAACGTCCTCCAGGGTCTCTCGCACGGGAGTGAGCTCGTAGATCGCGATGCCGTTGGCGGCCGCGGTGTCCCCGACTTCTTCCGGTATCAGGCCGGTGACACGCAGGACGGAGCCTGGTCCGGGTTGTTGGCCGTTCCCTGGCTCGGGATGCTCGACCCGCATATCGGTGAAGTTGCGCCGCAGCGCGTCTAGCAACCGCTCCGGCTGGGCTGCGCGCACCCGGATGGGGGTTCGCTGGGAGCCCCCTTGTAGCTCGGACACGGACAGTTCGGCCATCAACCGGCCTCGGCCGATCACAACGACCTTGTCCGCGGTCAGCTGCATCTCGGACATCAGGTGGCTGGAGACCAGCACGGCGCGTCCTTCGCGGGCAAGTTTCTTGAGCAGTGTGCGGACCCAGACGACGCCCTCGGGATCGAGCCCGTTGATCGGCTCATCGAGGATGAATGTGCCAGGATCACCGAGCAGCGCGGCCGCGATTCCGAGTCGCTGGCGCATACCCAGCGACATGGCGCCGACCCGGCGAGTACCGACCGAGCTCAGGCCTACCTGCTCGAGTACTTCGTTGACTCGGGTGTCCGGGATCGCGCCGGCCCTGGCGAACCACCGCAGGTGTGCCTTGGCGGTCATGCTCGGCGCGACCGAACTGGCGTTCAGCAGGGCGCCCACGACGCGCAGCGGCGACGCATGGGCGGCGAGCGGCTTGCCGTCGATGCGGGCCCAGCCCGTTGAGGGATTATCGAGCCCAAGCATGAGGCGCATGGTGGTCGTCTTGCCCGCGCCGTTGGGTCCGAGGAAACCCGTGACAAGCCCATCCTCAGCGCGGAACGTCAGGCCGTCGACCGCCGTCATGTCCCCAAAACGCTTCGTCAGGTTCTGAACTTCGATCATGAGGCTCCCTTCGTGATCAGCGTTCATGTTTACAGGCTGCGCACGGGTCGCGTTAGCTGCGTCCGGTGCGTGGCTAGGACACTTTAGCCACGGCGCCCGCTCACAATGCGGGCCCCCACAGCCCGTTATGCGGGTGGAATCGGTTGACCCTGTCGCGCCGCTGGCTCGGCCTGCTAGGCCCCGGTTGGTGCCGCCGCCGTGCCGTCACGGTGCGGTTCGTCCACCACGGTGGCGATAATGTCGTCCACTCCGACGGTGCTGTTCTCCGTTACCATGATCTGAGCGATGGTGCCGGTGGTCTCGGCGATGACGGGGATCTCCATCTTCATCGACTCTAGGAGCGCGATGACATCGCCTTCGGCGACGAAGTCGCCGACCTCGACATCCACTCGTAGCACCGTTCCGGCGATTTCAGTCCTGATCGGATCCTCTCGGGGATCCGTGGAGTGTTCCCGCCCCGCGGCCGGTCCCGGCGTTCCTGTCGTCGCTGTCATGGCGGTATCCGTCCCTCATCCTTCTGCGCCGCGTTGAGCGAGTTGTGCTCAGGTTGGGTTCGCCTGAACTGGTCTTGTCCGCCTGGCGGATGGCCGATTCGCTCGACACGCCGCCGGTCATGGCTGAATCATCGGAATGATCGCTGAACGCCGGGATCGTCGAGTTCGGCATTCGTGTCGAATTCTTAAATCGGCGTAGAACTGTTTCTTTGTGGCTTATTCGCCGAGTGTGTAGAGCCTCGTGTAGCCGAAAGAAAGCGTCTGTGATCAGCTCACTTTCGCCGAGGTCGAGCCAGCCCACGAACCTGAACAACCACCAGTTGGACTGCTCGGGGCACAACCGCCGGGGGAAGCGGCCGCACACTGCTGGACTGCACAAACGGTCTCGCGAAGATCATGGTTGGGGACTGCGGACCTGAGCATACGCTCAGGTTGTTCGGTCGGACAACCCCTAAAGAACCCTTACGGGGGTGGCGAAAAACTCGGGCAGCCAACCCCTAGCAAGCCCCTAATCACAACCTCGGTATCCAGTGACGTAGCTCGGTTCAGCGGATCAGGCTCTCGTCTTGGCTCCGGCTCGGCGCGAACGCCCGTGATGCGCTGGTCATGTGATCGGTATTAGAGTTGAGCGATTTGGCTGATCGTGTGGTCAATCAGGTCACTCGGACGTGGGAACTCTGCAAAATGCTTCGGGTATACGCGCGGAGTGTTTTACGATGGCGAGTGATCTAGGGCGGAAGGCTTGGGGAGGGCGTTCGCCGTGGCTATCAGCTTAACCGGAGTGAGAGAAAGAAAATTTCATAGGCTGCGGAGTCTCGTTGCCGAGTGCGAGCGTGACGGTGCCAGGGCCGCAGTGGTCACTGGAGCCAGTGGAGTCGGCAAAACTGCCTTCGCTCAGCGGTTCGTTGAATGCGCCAGGAACGAAGGCGCGCTGGTGCTCACCGCCACCGGCTCCTACGGTGCGCAGGGCCGCACACTGGGGGTGCTCGAGCAGTTGCTCGCTGGTTATGCGGAGCATGATCCGTTGGTCGAAGTGGCGCGGTCCCCGGGGACGCCATGGCTGTCCATGGAATTAGCGCTGGAGACGCTGGTCGAGCTGGCGTCTACCAACACGGTGGTGCTGGTGATCGACAACACTCACCTCTCGGACACGCTGTCGCTGTTCTGCCTGGCCTACTTCCTGGCGACCATGACCGCGATACCGCTCCTGATTGTGTTAGTGGGTTCTACCGATCTGCCTATTGCCGGCGGCGTGATTCCGCCGGATCTGCGATACACCCACATCGCGCTGGAGTCCTTTTCCGAGCTCGAAGTGCAGGAGCTTGCCGAGGTAGTCATTGGTGGACAGGCGGGCGCGGCGTTCGCGCGGACCTGCCACGCGGCGACCGGAGGCAACCCCCGGCTGGTAGACGCGCTGCTGTCCGATGGCCGGCGTCGACTTCATCCTAGCGGAGCCGACCTGGGCGAACACTTCACAGCGGCGATGCGCCGTTGTTTAGATGGGGCGCCGAACGCGGTGCGCGAGGTGGCTGCCGCGACCGCCGTCATAGGTGATGATGCGACGCCCGCGCTGATCGGCGAGATAACCAGCATCGACCCAGCTCGGGTCAACTTGTCGTTACGTATGCTCAATGAGTCAGGCATCCTCATCGGTACGCGGTTCCGGGTCGCTGGCGCTCGCGAGCTGATGTTGAGCTGGACGGACGGATGGGATCAAGTCCGGTTTCATCGTCGGGCCGTCGACTGCCTTCGGAAGGACGAAGGCACCGAGCGGACGGTCGAACATCACCTGGTTTCCGCCAGGCGGCTTACGGAAGATTTGCTGAAGGATGTGCTCAACCAGTTCAACATCGACACCGTGGACACGGCCGATGTTGAACTGGCGCTTCGCTGTTTGGATGGCGTCGCCCGTGTTCAGGTGGGTGAGTGGGCCGAGCCAGCCCTGGTTCACCAGTCGTCGACCGGCGTTTCCACGACCACCGGACGATTCTGTGGCCCAGGTGACCGTAAGCTGGGTGACGCCGCCGTCGGGGATCGTGCCTCGCCCGACCAGGGTGCGGTGCTGCATAACCTGCAACGCCAGGCCAAGTCAGCCAGGCCGGAGCCGGTGCGCCAGATAGGCGCTGTCAGCGGCGGCAGACCCGCCGCGGGTGGCTCGGGGGAGTCGGACAACGCGGCGGCGACGCTGAGTAGCGCGGAATGTCGGGTAGCCGCGCTCGCGGCGCGCGGTCACACAAACAGATCGATCTCCGACAACCTCTCGATCACGGTGAGCACCGTGGAGCAGCATCTCACTCGGGTGTATCGCAAACTTAATATTCGAGAGCGCCGAGAACTGCGGCCGGTGCTCGCTATGGACAGGCCCGACTTGATCAATTCCGAGGTGGATTCAGTTGCCGACAGCTCTGAGATAACCGTGGCGACCAGCGGCAATGGCGCCAGTCCCCGCGACGATACGGTGCCGCGGCCACGGCGGTCGCGTTCGCCCATGGCGTACAGGCCCAACAAAGTCGCGCCGATCACCGCTCCGCCTCGATCAGCCGCTCGATGACTGCTTGTTAATGTGTCGTTAGCCCCGTTTCGGTGGCGTTCGGATTGTCTTCGATGACCCTGTTGAGGGCTGTGTAGGGTGATCGTCAGAGCTTGGCTCCGATCCGACAAAATGTCATGTTGCCGTGGCGTGCGGATAACAGGAATGCCATCGGCTCGGAAGTATGCCCAGCTCAAGCAGCATGCTTGCCCTAGCTAACCGAGTTGGCGGCTCCGACCCGTAAAGTTGTGGGTAACAACAAAATAGGGGCCAACTAGGGGTGTCGCTAAGGACTTTGGTCAGTAAGACTAGGTGCGGCCTCAAGAGCAAGACACTCGATCCCCCCGGTCGAGTACGGTCAAAGAAGACTATTGGAGGTCCCCACCTTTCCCTGGGTTCGGCATTCGTAGATCGACTGGTCAGGATGCTGCGGTCCGACTCGGAGGTTCTAGCATGGAGACAACGACAATGCCGGCGACGACGACTTTTGAGGATGACCTCAAAGGAGAGCTGGCCGATGTGTGCGTGGCGAATCTCGATTCCAATCTGCGCCTGCTCGAGGCCAACGATGGCTTCTTGCACAAGCTCGGAAAGTCATCTCAGGAGGTGTGTGGGCAACACTTTGGTGACTTTGTGCACCCTCGCGTGAAGCAGGTCATTCTGCGGCACTTGACTCGACTGGCGCAGGGTACGGATGTGCACGTCAGCACACGCTTCGTGGGAGTCCGGACGGAAACCACCCGGCTGTCCGGAGAGCTCACCGGGCTGGCGGTGCGAGGCGACGACGGCTCGGTGACCACGATCGTGGTGCTGGTACGTCCAGACAGAGGCGGCGTTGAGCCGCTGTGGGCATGGCCACACAAGCGTAAGCCACCGCTCAGCGTGCTCGACGCAATGGTTTTGGAAGGCGTGGCGGCGGGCAGCTCCACCGTGCAGCTGGCCGCGAAACTCTATCTCAGCAGGCAGGGCGTCGAGTACCACGTGGGTGCCATGCTGCGCCGGTTCAAGTGCTCCAACCGCTCTGCTCTGGTGGCCAAGGCTTACTCGCAGGGGATTCTGACGATGGGGCAATGGCCGCCGAAGGTCACCGCAGAGTACGTCCGGTAGGGGACGAGATGTCGACGGCTGTCCGCCGCAGTGACTTATGGTTTCGTAACTTCGCCCCCGCACCAACCGCATCGGTGCGTTTGGTGTGCCTGCCGCATGCCGGCGGGTCGGCCAGCTTCTATCTCCCGGTGGCACGCGGGCTCAGCCCTTCGATCGAGGTGATCGGTGCCCAATACCCCGGCCGGCAGGATAGACGCCGTGAACCGTGCCTGGGAACGATCGGTGAGCTCGCCGACGAGCTAACCGAGGCTCTGGTTCCCTGGTGCGATCGGCCGTTTGCGCTGTTCGGACACAGCATGGGTGCCACATTGGGTTACGAGATCACTCGGCGACTGGAGGCATGCTCCGACGTCGCCCTGATTCACCTGTTCGCTTCGGGACGTCGCGCACCGTCGGTACCCTCCAACGACCACGTGCATGAGCGTGATGACGAGGGCATCCTCGCCGAGCTCAAGAAGCTGTCCGGAACCATGCCGCGGATCCTGGGCGACGAAGAGATCATACGGATGGCCATGCCGGCGATCCGCGCCGACTACACGGCCGTCGAGACATACGTGCATGACAGTGGTGGTCCGGTGCGGTGTCCGATCACGGTCTTCGCCGGTGATAGCGACACTAGGACGAGCCTTGAGGCGGCACGGAAGTGGCGGGAGCACACCAGTGGCGCGTTCGCCTTCCATGTTTTTCCTGGCGGGCATTTCTTTGTCGCCGAGCATTCGGCGCAAGTGTTGCGGCTGATTCGAAAAACGCTCCTTAGCGGTTGACCCCGAGCTGATTCTGGTTTTCTCAGAGCACGATGTCGATCAAGCTGGCTTCGTCGGCCCTAGCCGTCTAGACGAGCATTCGAAGAGGACCACATGATGCGCGACAAGGCCGATGCGGGTCGGCACATTCTGTTTCTCACCCTACCTACGCACGCCCACCTGCGTCCGACGTTGGGTGTTGCTCGTGAGCTGATCCGGCGTGGTCATCGGGTGACCTACGCGTCGTACGGCCCGATCTCGGAAACCGCGCGGGCCATCGGCGCTGAGGTGGTGACCTACGAAACGTCACTAGGCGCGGACTTTAAACTGCGTAGCTATACCGAGGATGAGCTGGGCGCCTATCTCCTGCGGGGCCTTACGGAGCGCATCGCAGCGACGTTGGGGATAGAACGGCAGATGCAAGACGACCGGCCGGACCTGATTGCTTACGACTTCATGGTATGGCCGCCCGGTCGCGCGCTCGGTCGCAAGTGGGAGCTACCGACAGTCCGGCTGCTGCCGATCTTCGCGTCCAATGATGCCTATTCGCTTGAGCAGGCGATCATCGACCTCGGTGATGAACCCGTGCTGACTGACCAGGCCGTGGCGGCCGAGTTTCATGGCCTGGTGACCCGTTTCAATGCCGAGTACGGGCTGGATGCTTCGGCGGCAGCGGGCACGGGCGAGCGGTCGATGGTGTTTCTGCCGCGTTCGTTTCAGCCGTGCGGGGAGACGTTCGGTGACGATCATGTCTTCGTGGGTCCGTGCTTTGAGGCGGAGCCGGCGGACGAGGGCTGGCGAGCGGCTGAGGGCGACTTGCGGCCGATGGTGTTTGTCTCGCTGGGCACCGTGGTCGATCAACCGGAGTTTTTCTGGATTTGTGCTGAGGCGTTCGATGGCCAGCCGTGGCGGGTGGTGCTTGCGGTGTTGGATGCGCTTGACGAGCAGCAGATGGTCAGTTTCCCGGACAACTTCACGGTACGGCGGTGGGTACCATATGGGGCGGTTTTGCCGTATGCTGCGGTGTTTGTCTCGCAGGCTGGCATGGGCGGGATTATGGAGGCCGCGCGGAGCGCGACCCCGCTGGTGGTAATTCCTTACCATCACCATCCTGAGCTACGGATCAACGCCAACCGTATTACCGAGTTGGGGATGGGCCAGCAGATTCTGCCCGTTGACCTGACGGCTGAGCGGCTGCGTCAAGCGGTACTGGATGTCGCCGGCGACCCTCGGGCGGCCGAGGCGATGGTGAAGCTGCGCGCCGACATCCAGGCGGCCGGAGGAGTGGCGCGGGCGGCCGACGTCATCGAAGAATGCCTGGGCATGATCACTTACCGAAGCGAACAGATCGGAGTGGTTTCCTCAGCACATTCCGGAACATGATGTGACCGCGAAGATTCCGACGCATAAAGGCGGGGGTCATATGGCGTGCGACGAATTCGACCGAGGCAGGCACATCTTGTTCCTGCCTTACCCTTCGCATGGTCACCTGCGCCCGACATTGGGTATTGCCCGGGAGCTGATCCGGCGTGGTCATCGGGTGACTTATGCGCTGAACGGCGCTATTTCGGAGGTCGCGCGGGCCACCGGCGCCCGGGTGGTGGCCTATGAAACGGCGTTGATGTCGAACATCAAACCGCCGGACAGTTGGACCGAGGATGCCCTCGGCGCTGGATTTCTGCAGTACATCACCGAGATCACCGGGACAACTTCGGGGATCGAACGACAGGTTGCCCGCGACCGGCCCGACCTGATCGCCTACGACTGCACGATCTGGGCGCCCGGCCGGGTACTCGGCCACAAGTGGGGACTGCCGACGATCCAGTTGCTGCCGATCTTCGCATCGAACGACGCCTACTCTTACCAGCAGGCGCAAATCGACAACGGCGGCCACCCGACTTTGCCTGAAGACCATCCAGTGGTGACCACGGTGCGTGAGCTGATCGCCACCTTCCTGTCCGAGCACGGGATCGATGCCGCGCAAGGCGAAGCGCTCATGGCGGGTAAAGACGAGCACGGGATAGTGTTCCTGCCTCGCTCGCTGCAGCCGTGCGGAGAGACGTTCGGTGACGATCACGTCTTCGTCGGCCCGTGCTCCGAGGAGGGACCGGCGGACGAAAGTTGGCGGGCGGCCGAGGGCGATTCCCGGCCGATGGTGTTCATCTCGCTTGGCACGGTAGTCAATGATCACCCTGAGTTCTTCCGGTTGTGTGCCGAGGCATTCGCTGGCCGCCCCTGGCGAGTGGCGCTCGCTGTCGGCGACGCGCTCGACGAACGGGAGATGACCAGTTTCCCGGACAATTTCACGGTGCGGCGGTGGGTGCCGTACGGGGCGATCCTGCCCTACGCTTCGGTGTTCGTCTCGCATGCTGGCATGGGCGGGATCATGGAGGCCGGCCGCAGCGCTACCCCGCTGGTGCTGATCCCCTTCCAACCTGATCAGCGGATCATCGCCGATCGAATCACCGAGTTGGGGTTGGGGCGACAACTCGCTCGCACCGAGGTGACCCCGCAGAGTCTGCGGGCAGTGGTCGAAGACGTCGCCGCCGACACCGGGGCAGCGGCGGGGATGGCGAAGCTGCGCGCGGATATCCAGGCGGCCGGGGGAGCGGTACGGGCGGCCGACGTGATCGAGGGACGGCTGGCTCTGCTCCCTCGTCAGGACGAACGTGGCGACGAACGGATCGGGGTGGCTTCGTGACCGGGCCGATATCGCTGCCGCGTGCCCGCGGCTGTCTGTTCGACCCACCGGATGCCTACCATGCGCTGACCGAGTCGGCTGCGTTGCATCCGCTGCGGTTTCCGCTGGCTGATGACGGCTGGATCGTGACCCAGCACGCGGCGGCCAAGGTGGTGCTCGGCGACTCCCGGTTCAGCCACCGCAACGAGCTGATCGCCTCACCGCTGCCGCCACCGTTCCCGCTGCCGCCGGGCACGCCAATCAGTCCGCCACCGGCGGAACCGGGCGCGTTCAACAAGATGGACCCGCCCGAGCACACCCGATACCGGCGGCTGGTTGGCGGGTGGTTCAGCGCCCGCGCGGCCGAACGGCTGATACCAGCCATTGAGGACACGGCGCGGGAGCTGCTGGCGGCGATGGTCGAGCACGGCGCGCCGGCTGACCTGGTGCGGCTGTACGCGCGGCCGCTACCGGCCAGGGTCATCTTCGACTTCCTCGAGGTGCCTGAGGACATCCGCGAACCACTGCACAACAGCCTCGACGTGCTGATGCGCCTGCGGATGAGCCTCGAGGAGCTGATCGAGGCGGTCACCGTGGCGACGGAGCTGCTCGACGAGCTGGCTCGCGGCAAGATGACTGAGCACGGTGGCGGCATGCTCGGCGAGCTTGCCCAGCGCGGGCTCGACGTCCTAGAGGTGCGCAACGTTGCGTGGGCGCTCCTCGGTGGCGGCACGGACACCACCGCGAACATGATCGGGCTCGGCGTGATCTCCCTGCTGGAGCATCCCGACCAGCTGGAATCGCTGCGAAACAAGCCGGAGCTGCTCGACAACGCCATCGAGGAGCTGCTTCGGTATCTGACGATCTCGCAGTTCGGCGCGAGCCGAACGGCCACCGAGGACCTGGAGGTGTTCGGCCACCCGGTGCGCGCTGGGCAGACGGTCGTGGTTGCGCTGCCCGCGGTCAACCGGGACCCCCGGGTTTTTCCCGAGCCCGACCGGCTCGATCTTGCCCGATCGACTCGGGGACATCTGGCCTTCGGGTACGGGGTACACAAGTGCATCGGCCAGTACCTGGCGCGCGCCACACTCCGCGTGGCCTACCCCGCCTTGTTCGAGCGATTTCCCGAGCTACGGCTGGCGGTGCCGCTACACCAGCTGGCGATGCGCGATGACATGGATCACTACGGTGTCCATGAGATTCCGGTGCGGTGGTGAGCGCGGTGCGGAGGATCAGCCCCGTGTGGACCGCGTTGCGTGCCGGCGGGATCTCGACACTGTTGTTGTTGGTTTTCACGTTCCTCGACGCGGCGATTTGTGTCCTCGTCCCGGCGCTGCTGGGCGCCACATTAAATGCGGCGCTGGCCAAGGGCACGGGAAGTGCCTTGGTCTGGATTGTGGTGGGGCTGCTGGCCGTCGGGATTGTCGTGGAGAGCGTGAAGGAGGTCGTCGACTACAGTTCCCGTTATCGAGGGGTCCGGGCCCTGCGTCTCAGCTTGCTAGCGCACCTGCTGCGTCTGGGTTACCGGGGGCAGCGCCGGTTCAACCAGGGAGACTTGGTCAACCGGCTGGTCGACTCGTCGGACCGGACCGCGCGCGTGGCCAACGAAGTGGCTCGCGCGATGACGGCACTGCTCACCTCGTTGGGCGGTCTCATCGGGCTGTTCGTCATCGATTATCAGGTGGGGCTGGCCTTCCTGATCTGTGTTCCGCCCATCATCCTGCTGACCAGCCGGCACATCGGATCGATCGTGTCGCTGAGCGGCGACGCGGCCGCGACACAGGGCGACATCGCCACCCGCATGATGGACAGCATTCGTGGCTTGCGGACAATCCGTGCTAGCGGTACCGCCAAGTTGGAGATCAACCGGGCGCTGGCCTCCTCAGGTGCGCTGCGCGAGATCTCGCTGCGGATCTGGGACCGGCAACGCGCGCTGGTGTGGCAAACCGCCATGATCGCCCCGCTGCTCATCATCGCGGTGGATATCGTTGCCGGCTACCGGATGACCATCGGCCGGCTGAACACCGGTGAACTGCTCGCGGTGTCGTCGTACGTGGTCTTGGCCATCGGGGCGTTGCAAATCCTTGGCAGCGCCAAAGAGATCGGCGAGTGCCTCGCCGCGTCGCAGCGGTTGCGCGAGCTGTTCGACGAGCCGCCGCTGGTGTCGGGCACGCGCGCGTTGCCCAGCGGCGGCGGGGCTCTGACGTTCACCGCTGTCGGCTCGCGGATCGGTGACCGGCAGGTCTTGCGGGATATCACGTTTGAGGTTCCCGCGGGTCACACCGTCGCCCTCGTCGGTGAGTCCGGTGTGGGTAAATCGACTCTGACCGCGATCGCGGGCGGTGTGCTCACGCCGGACGAGGGGTCAGTCACCTTCGACGGAGTGCCGATTGGGGAGCTGCGGGCCGACTCGCTGCGCCGAGCCGTGGTATACGCCTTTGAACGGCCGGTCCTGCTCGGTGAATCCATCGCGGACGCGCTGCGCTACGGCGACGAGACCGTTTCCGATGCCGCACTGCGCACGGCGTTACGTTCTACCGAGGCCGATGGTTTTGTCGGGCGGCTGCCGGATCGGCTGGATACCCCAGTGGATGGGCTGCTGCTGTCTGGCGGGGAGATGCAGCGCCTCGGCCTTGCCCGCGCCGCCTGCCGGCGAGCCAGGGTGTTCGTCATGGACGACGCGTTGTCCAGCGTGGACACCCCGACCGAGGCCACGATCAGCGCCGCTTTGCAGCATGTCTCCCGTGGCGCCACCAGGTTGCTGATCGCGCACCGGGTTTCCACCGCGGCGCGGGCGGACATGGTCGTCTGGCTGCACGGCGGCACCATCGGCGGGATCGGGACCCACCGGGAGCTGTCGGCCGACCCCGAGTACCGGGCGGTGTTTGCGATACCCGGCGACGCCGGAGACAAACAGCCCGCCGAGTCCACCGTGGGGAGCTGACTACCCGTGACCAGCCCATCACTCGCGTTCTCGGACATGACTTCCGGTTGGCACCTGGTCCGCGCCACCCTGCGCACGCAGCGTGGCCAGGTGATTCGCTTGCTTGGCTGGTCGGCATTGGAAACCAGCCCATCGCTGACCGCCGGCTGGCTCTTGGGGGCCGCGCTCGACCGGGGTTTCCTCGCGCATAATTTCCTCACCGGTGTCTTTTTCCTTGGTATCTTTGCGCTGACCGTCGGGATCGGCTCAATAGGGGCACGGCAGGCGCTTCCGGCACTGGGGAAGTTCGTCGAGGAACTCCGCTACGACTTAGTGCAACAGGTCGTGCGGGCGATCTTGCTGCGCGGCGTCGGCGGCGAGGCGATCGGCGGCCGTGACGTGGAGGCCGCCACCAAACACACCGAGACGTTTCGGCTGCTGTTCTCCCAGCTGTTGCTGATCGCCCGGCTGGCTGTCTTCTCCCTCGCTTTCACGATGATCGGGCTGTTTGTGGTGGCCCCGGTCGTGGCGTGGTTCGCGGTCGCCGGCGCCGTGATGGTGATCATCGTGCTGATCTGCACAGCCCGAGGTTGGCGGCGGCGCGTCCGGGAGTCATTGCTGGCTGAGGAGCGGTTGTCCGAGCATGCCGCCCGCACACTGGGCGGTTTGCGTGACGTGGTCGCCCTCGGCGCGGCCGACCGGGCGGAGCGTGATCTGACCACCGACGTGAACAGACATGCCCGCGCCGCGAACGCGATCGGAAGGGTCGTTGCTTCCCGGATCGTGCTGATCACCGTCGGTGCCCGTTTGCCGATCACGGTGCTCCTGCTGACCGCGCCGTTCGCGGTGTCCTCGGATGTGCTCACGGCCGGGCAGCTGTTGGCGGCCGCGACCTACCTCATCGGTGGTATCGAGCCGACGCTGCGGGCGCTGGTGGTGATCGCCGGTGACGTCGGCCTGAACGCCGGGGTTCTACTCGAACGAGTACTGTTCTACTCCCGCCCGCCGGCCGCCTCGGAACGGGCCGCCTCGGTGCCGGCACCTCGAAGGCGGCCACCGACGTCGCTGTCCACCGCGAACGTCAGCCGTTCGCATGGTCGCGCACTGGCGCTGCGCGGGGTGACGTTCGGCTACAGCGCCACTTCAGAACGCGTCCTGGACGGGGTTGACCTGGATATTCGGCCAGGGGAGCGGCTCGCCGTGGTCGGACCGAGCGGGGTGGGCAAGTCCACCATGGCCAACTTGCTGGTTGGGCTGGAGCGGCCGCAGAGCGGCACCGTGACGATCGGGGGTGTCGATGCCAGCATGCTCCATCCGTGGACGCTGCGCCGCCTGATCACCTTGTTGCCGCAGGAGGCCTACATTTTCGCCGGCTCGGTTCGGGAGAACCTCGCCTACCTGCATCCCAGCGCCACCGACGAGGAACTGATCGATGCCTGCCGGGCCGTCGGAGCCGGCAAACTCCTAAATGAGCTCGGCGGTATCGACGCCACGATCGGTTCGGTAGCCCAGCTCTCCGAGGGACAGAAACAGATCATCACGCTGGCCAGGGCATACGCCACGCCGTCACAGGTTGTGGTGCTGGATGAGGCGACCTGCCACCTGCACCCAGAACAGGAACGAAGGGCCGAGGATGCCTTCGGCGCCACCGGTCGGACCATCGTGGTGATCGCGCACCGGATGAGCTCCGCGATCCGGGCGGACCGGGTCGTTCTTTTGCACGGTGGCTTGCTCGAGGTTGGTACCCACGAGGAGCTGGTCGTCCGCTCGCCCCTCTACGCGGACCTTGTCGGCCACTGGAACGTTGGTCACTGGAACAACGAGGTATGACATGGCACACATAGCGCTCATGCCGTTTCCGGCGCATGGGCACGTCAACCCGACCCTGCCGGTCGCGAGCGCGCTTGTCCGGCGAGGGCACCGGGTCACATTCCCCACCACCGCAGAGTTCACCGATACGGTAGTTGACACCGGTGCTACGCCGTTGGTCTACCGTTCGCTGCTGGCCGGCAAAGAGCAACCCGAGTCGTTTACCGCCGACTACATCGCGCACGAGCCGCTGCGGTGCATCAACGAGGGCATGTTGGTGACCGGACAGCTGAAGGTAGCGTTCGCCCAGGATGTGCCTGATCTGTTCGTTTACGACGTCAGTACGTTTCCGACCGGTCGCGCGCTCGCCTCGATATTCGACCGGCCTGGGCTGCAGCTGTTCCCGGTGTTCGCCTCCAACGAGCGGTTCTCGTTCGGCCAGGCACAGAGCGCCGAGCTGGCCGAGCCGGTGTCGCCGGATCACCCGGCGCTCATCGAGTTCTTCGAGCGTACCGAAGCGTTCCTCGCCGAACACGGCCTGTCCGATACAGACGTATGGGAGTTCCTGCGGCCGTGCGACGACCATAACCTGGCTTTCCTACCCAAACAATTCCAGCTGCACGCCGATGACTTCGACGATCGGCATGCCTTCGTCGGACCCTGTCTGCGGCCCGCCCCCCAGCCCGATGGCTGGCTGGACGAGGCGGACGACCGGCCGCTCGTGCTCATCTCACTCGGCACGACGTTCAACCGCAACGCTGAGTTCTTCCGCCGGTGCGCGGCGGCTTTCGCCGGGTTGTCCTGGC
>Ga0213881_10000427_pt1 | contig 28317 bp, 20 predicted proteins | sample BarmaccoBMER_R08_FD_160104 | JGI IMG/M metagenome (GOLD analysis project Ga0213881, IMG submission 160104) | Barbacenia macrantha exposed rock microbial communities from rupestrian grasslands, the National Park of Serra do Cipo, Brazil - ER_R08 ... | reverse complement strand
GATGGCGCCATTGGGCACGCTCTATAGCGCTACTGATCGGTTTGAGCGGCACCGATGGCACCATCGGCATGCTGCTCACTCGGAGGAGCCGCGCCCTTGTGACAATCACGGGGTTGGGCGAGCGCAGGCCCCTAGACGAACTTACGATCCCGCCCACTTAGTATGGGGTTGAAAGTTGGTAATATGCGAGCATACCGAAATGGTACGTTCACGACATGTCAGACATGTCGCCTGTCCACCCGTTGCGCTTCCCGCCTGGCGAGAAACGCATATCGTCATATAGCGGGCGCGGAGGTCGGCGCCTCGTGGAAGATTAGGGCCTCACGGAAGAAAAGGCGCCGGAAACCAGCGCCTTATCCTCCACAAGACCATTAATTTCCACGACGTTGCCACGACGTTGCCACGACGTTGCCACGACGTTGCCACGACGTTGCACGGCGGACCGCGGACACGACAGCGCAGACAGCCGTTCACGGCGCCACATGCCACGCTTACCTTGGGACGCTCACAAAGTGGATAACGTGCCAGCTTAACTCGATGCTATTAACCGCGGCGCGACTGGAAAAATGGCGGAATGTGCGTGCGGGCCGGGTCGGCGGCGGGGACTTCTGGCCTCTGGATGGTGGGGAGACCGCTGATACTTGACCGGTGCTTTAGGTCATGACGTCGCCGCTGCGCGCAACTCCAAGTTCGCGATCGCGAGCTCTGCGGAGTGCAACGGCGGTCTAGTGAGCTCAGGAAGCTCCTTAGCCTGCTGCACCAGCAACAGGAAGCGGCTCGTGCCAAGGTCGGACTGGGAGACGCTCATGCTCGCCACGTCGGTGGCCACGTCGGATATCGCCTGTGCGCGTATCGACTTTCGGGCGACGAGGTCCGCGAACTGGTGCGTGTACGCCAGATCCCGGTTGAGCCGCGGGTCCGTGGAGTCGTTGCGGCAATTGACGTACTCGAGGTCCTTGGACGCCGCCATCATCCATGGATCGTCGACCGTCTCACTGATCGCCCGCTGCGTGTCGTGCGCCTCGCCGGGACCAAAATCACCCTCAGCGAGCCATTTGTCCAGTACCGCCGCACCGCGGGCAGCGGCGCTCATCCCATGACCGTGGATCGGGTTGAATGCCGCGAGCGAATCGCCGAGGATGAGCAGGCCGTCCGGCCACCGGCAGAGTCGCTCGGGATACAGTCGCCGGTTGGCCCCGATGTGCGAGACGAAGACCGGGGTCACTGGTTCGACCGAACTGATGAGCTGCGCAACGAGCGGATCGGGAAGTGCTCGCGCACAGGGCAGGAAGTCCTCGTCACGAGTCGGCAGCTCCCCGCCGCGGGTACATGAGAGGGTAACCATCCAGCGGTCGCCCTCTTGCGGGTCGACCACGCCAAAGCGGCCTGGCTTGCCCGTCCGGTGATCAGCAGCGACGTTGACGGCGGGAAACCCGGTGGTCGCGCCGGGAGGTGCCGCGAACTCTCTGGTGGAGTATGCGATTCCCGCGTCGACGATGTCTCGCTCGACGGGCGGAAGACCGAGTGCCGACAGCCATTGCTGCAGACCAGAGCCCCGTCCGGTGGCGTCGATCACGAGATCCGCCTCGAGAACCTCCCGGGCGTCGTCCTCGAGGCTGCGTACTTCGACGCCGGAAACCCGGGTACTGTCGCCGACCAGGGTGACGGCCTCGGTCCGCTGCCGCAACTTGATTCGATTGCTGGCCAGGACCTCGTCGCGGATCACCCAGTCCAGCAACGGACGGCTGCACATGATGGCGTACTGTCTCGCCGGGAAGCGGTGCTGCCATCCGTGCGATGTCAGCGTAACCACGTCTTCGTGGAAGCCGACCTTGCGTGCCCCCGCGGCCAGCACTTGGTCGATCGTGCCGGGCAGCAGGCCTTCAACGATGCGAGCACCGCCCGACCACAGTAGATGGACGTGGCGGGCCTGCGGCAGGCCCTTGCGCTGCGAGGGGTAGTCGGGGAGGACGTCGCGGTCCACCACCGTGACGGACTCGATATGACGGCCCAGTACGTGAGCGGCCAGCATCCCGGCCCAGCTTCCGCCAAGTACGACTCCGTGTTGCGGTCGTCCGGTCACGTTTCCATCCCTTCGCCGAGGTAGCATCGCGTGCCCGCGAGCGAGGTGGCGTGGCACCACGGTCATAGTCGCCGGGGCAGCTTAAGCGGGCCTTGCGTCGCCAGGAGCCTCAGCCGCGTCCTTTCCCGCCCAGAGGACGGTGCGCTTCATCGCAAGACATCTCCCAGCCGGGCCGCTTGGAATACCAGGTCCTCGGCAATGAGGCGGATGACTTCTTGCCTGCAGTCAACCAGGTAGAAATGACCGCCCGGGAGCACCCGCAGGTCAAAGGACGCGGTACTGTACCGGTGCCAGGCCTTGGCCTCATCGACGGTCACCCTGGAGTCTTCTGCGCCGATAATGGCGGTGACCGGGGCCCGCACCGCACGGGCCTCGAGGGGCCGGTAGGTCTCGATCGCCCGGTAGTCGCTCTTGATGGCAGGCAAGATCATCGCCAGCGCTTCCGGATCTGCGAGCAGATCTGAGCTTGTGCCGCTGAGGTGCTCCAGCTCCGCGATTATGGCCTGATCAGACCGCTGGTGCACACTTTCCTGTCGCTGGCACGATGGTGCCCGCCGTCCCGAGACATACAGCCGGGCCAGCGGAGCCGCACCAGAGTTCTCCAACCGCACCGCCACCTCGTAAGCGAGTATCGCTCCCATGCTGTGCCCGAAGAAGGCCAGAGGCCGGGTCGCCAGTGGGCGTATCGCATCGAAGATCGCGTCTGCCAGGTCCGGAATGCTGCAGACATTTGGCTCAGCGCGGCGATCCTGGCGTCCTGGGTACTGGACGGCCGCGACATCGATGGCAGGCGTCAGTGCCGCTGAAACAGGGAAGTAGAAGCTGGCTGATCCGCCGGCGTGCGGAAAGCAGACGAGTTGCGCCTTGCTCTCCGGTGCAGGATGGTAACGGCGGATCCACAGGTCCGGGTCCGAGGCCATGAGCTATTTATGCGATAGCGCGGTAATGCGAGGCTAAAAGCAGCAGCTCGGGCCCTTCTCGCCTGGCGTCGTAGACAAGGCATCCGCCACTGAGCGCTTACAGTACATGCCGGCGGAACGTGCCTCGCAGTCGGTCGTCGGACCTGCCGCCGGCTGAGCCCGACGATACTCGGCCCAGCCAGACGGCCCAGCAGGTCCGCCGGGATGCCTTTATCCGCGTGCAAGGCTCACGTTAGCGACGGCGAAGACGCTGGCCCATAGGTGTACCAGCTGAATTCGGCATGGAGGTGGCCGTGAGCCGCTGGTAATCCCTGCAATATGCCGCGGATCGCATGACCGGGTGAGATTCAACACGCCAAGGCGATGGTTAGGAGAATGAGGGATGGCGCACAACTTCCAGGCCAGCCAGCAGTGGGAACGTATCCAAAAGTACTGGATCACCGAGAATGCGGCTGATGATCTGACTAACTTCAAATCCGACCAGCGGAACCACAAGATAGCCCTATGGGATCCCCGGAATAGTGGAATAAGGTATCTTAAGACTCTGGTATATAACCTGGCTATGGGGCTGGACAAAGAGAATTGGGCTCGGCTGAAAGAGGTCAAGAATCGAAATGTTGGTAACCCTCTCACCGTGCGCTGCAACGGGGAAACGGTTTGCCTCGATTATCTCCAGGCCGTGCTCGAGCTTGGATTCATCGAGCAGGAAATCGACCTCCAAGGAGCCAGTGTGATGGAGATCGGTGCCGGCTACGGCCGTACGTGTCATACGATCCTGTCTAATCATGACATTGCCGGATATACTATTGTGGACCTGAACAACACCATGCGGCTGAGCAGGAAATATCTGAGTGAAGTGTTGGACGACAAGCAATTCGCCAAGATCAGGTTCGTCGAGGCGAGTAACGCTGACAGCGCACTGGAGTCGATGTGGTTTGATTTGTGCATCAATATTCACTCGATGGCCGAGATGACCCCAGAAATCGTGCAGGATTATCTCGGCCTGATCGGCCGTACGTGTGCATCATTCTACGTGAAGAATCCGGTGGGAAAGCACACCGACAGGAGTATGGACGGCCATCCTGAAGGTATTGAGGCTATCCAGATGGCAATGGAGACAGGGCCGCTTAGGCAGGTCCTTGACATTCATGACACCATGGCGGTGAATGCTGCGGTGACGGACTTTATCGCTGCCTACCGGCCAGGCGAAGAGTGGACCTGTGCCGCGGACGGACGCGCAATTCCGTGGAGCTATTTCTGGCAAGCCATCTACAAGAACGACGCATTTTACCGTTAACGTCAGCCTTATGCTGCCGATACTTCTTTCCACAGCCCGCGGAGCGATTCCAGCAAGGTAACTTTTGGGCGCCAGCCAAGTAGTTGCCAGGCTGGCAAGGTCTCAACTTCAATCCAGTCAGTTCCAGCGTCCCGGTTCCCGGAAGCCTGGTTCTCACCAGCCTCCTCGATACTCACCGGGAGTCCGCTGACTGAAACCATCATCTCCACCGCGCGTCGCACGTGTACCGCCTCGCCCCGGCCCAGATTGATCATCTGGCCCAGCGCGGATCGTCCGGCCGCCAGCTTCACCGCTGCTGCCACGTCCCGAGCATCGAGGAAGTCCCGATGGCCCGTGAGCTCACCGAACCGCATCACCGCCGGGCCACGTCCACGCAGCTTCGTCAATCGCTCGGCCACGCTGCCGAGGAGGCTGGCCGGAGGCGAGCCGGCCCCTGTGACATTGCTGAGCCTGACAACGGAACCATCAATCAGCCCAGCCTTAGTTGCCCGGAGAACGGCGGACGTTCCGGCGAGCTTGCTTCGGCCGTAGGCACTGACGGGGCGCTCCGGCGTCTTAGCGTCAATACGCGTGCCGGCTGGCACGGGTGCATACTCGTACACACTGCCAAGGTGAATCAGTCGCGGGCGCCATGGAAGCGTTATAATTGCGGAAATGATATTGTTCACCATCTTCGAGTTGACCGCCCACATCCGTTCTTCGCTCGTTCGCCACACCGCACCTGAGGCATTCACAATCAGGCCTGGGCGGTGCGCGAGAAGAAACTGCGTTATGCGTGGGATGTCGGTGGAGCACAGATCAAGCGCGCCATGTCGTGTCTTGGCCTGACTCTCGGGCGGGTGACGTGACACGATGATGACCTGACGGTCCGATCGAGCAAACTCCGTGACGATGTGCCCGCCAATGAATCCGGTGCCGCCGATAACAATAACAGTTTGTTCGCAGTCACTGGCTCTGGACAAGTTGTCCCATTCCTTTCCGTCCTGTGTGCAGGCCCCCGTCGCGAGGAAGATACACGCGGGAAGACCCATGGTCCCCCGTCCATCTAAATCATTGATTTAGTTGGCCTAATGAGGACCGGCCGGGAGGTCCTGGTGAACCTTGGCGGGGCAGGCGCCACTGCTCTTCCGCGTGGGCCCGGGCCGCGACCATCCGCCGGGACGTGACCGCGGTCGCCGCCCGTGCCCTAGGTCCGCTCGGAACCCGTCGTGCGGGATCGGAGCGGAAACGACCTACCAGAATGGCCGGTGGATCGAGGCTTAGACCAGCTTTAGCGGCATCGGAAATTATGCACTTGAATATCTGTCGTGAAGGAGAAGGATGAGATGGCTCGTAATTACCAGGCTAGTCGCCAGTGGCAGCGTATCCAGGACAACTGGATCACCGAAGAAGTGGCTGACGACCTGACCACCTTCAAATCTGACCGGCGGAATTACAAGATCTCGCTCTGGAATCCTGAGGTTAACGGCGGCAGATACCTGAAAGCGCTGATTTACCATCTCAGCATGGGCCTTGACGAGCAGGAGTGGGCCAGGGTGCGAAGAATTAAAAATCGCGAGGTAGGTAATCCGGTTACCGTGTGCTGCAATGGGGAGAAGATCTGCCTGGACTATCTGCAGGCAACTCTCGAACTTGGATTCATCGAGCAGGAAATTAACCTGGCGGGCGCAAATATCGTCGAGATCGGCGCTGGCTACGGGCGCACGTGCCACGCGATCCTATCCAACTATGATATCTCGACGTATACCATTGTCGATCTCAAGAACACTATGCAACTGAGCAGGAAGTACCTGCGCGAAGTCCTAGATGACACGCAATTCGCTAAGATTAATTTTGTAGAGTCTGCCGGAGCTGACAATATACGGGATCCGGCACATTTTGATTTGTGTATCAATATAAATTCACTAGCTGAGATGAGTCCCGCGACGGTATGTGATTACCTTGAATTGATCGATCGCAAGTGTGCCTCCTTCTATGTCAAGAATCCGGTCGGGAAATATTTGGATAAAAGTATTACCGGATATTCGGAAAGCGATACGCCAGTGCAGATAGCCATGGAGAGCGGACCTCTTAGGCAGGTGCTTGACATTCATGACAACCTGGCGGTAGAGACGGCGGCATCTGACTTTATCACAGCGTACCGGCCAGGTGAGGACTGGATCTGCGTCGCGGACGGATGGTCATTGCCGTGGAGCTATTTCTGGCAGGCCTTCTATAAGAACGATCGTAGCTATCGGTAACATCGAAAAGACTACTTGCATTCATGGCCATCAAAGTTTCGCACCGTAGCGGACGCGAGCAGTATGCCGACATAGCGGCGCTGACCGGGTTGCGGGAGAACGGCGCCCTCGCTGCAAGGATCGCCCGTTCGGCGGTCACCATTAAGGGCGAGATGCCGAATATGGATGACATCTTTGAATGGCTCGAACGGTGTCGCGGAGAGACTTTCATGGAGGTCGATCGAATCCCGTTCCGCGAGCTTGACGCCTGGTCGTTCGACGGTCGCAGCGGGAATCTGGCACATATCAGCGGACAGTTCTTCCAGGTAGAAGGCCTGCACGTCAGTTCCGGCGGCATGTATTCCGCCGAATGGTACCAGCCGATCATGTGCCAGCTGGAGATAGGACTTCTCGGCATCCTTGTACGCGAGTTCGGCGGGGTACTGCACTTCCTCATGCAGGCCAAGATGGAGCCAGGCAATCCAAACCTGTTGCAGCTTTCCCCTACTGTGCAGGCAACGCGCAGTAATTACACAAAGGTGCACCGCGGTAAGCCCGTTAGGTATCTCGATTACTTCATGCGGCCTGGACGGGGCAGCGTGCTGTCGGACGTGCTGCAGTCGGAGCACGGCTCCTGGTTCTACCGCAAACGCAACCGGAACATGATCATCGAGGTCGCCGACGACGTTCCCGCACACGATCAATTCCGCTGGCTGACCCTCGGCCAGATTGGTGAGCTCCTGCGCGAGGACAACGTCGTCAACATGGACACGCGATCTGTCCTGGCCGGGCTGCCGGGTCGCAGCGCGCCACGGGCGCGCTGCTCCGATACCGATCTGCTGTCGTGGATCGCCTCCATGCGCTGCGGGAACGTAGTCCGTGCCGACCGGGTACCGCTGGCCGCAGCGCTCGGCTGGATCCGTGGTACCTCGGCAATCGAGCATGAGCAGGGGCGCTACTTCCGTGTGGTGGCCGTGTCGGTAAAGGCGGGCAACCGCGAGGTCGCTCAGTGGAAGCAACCAATGTTCGAGCCGTGCGGGCCAGGCGTCGTCGCCTTCCTGACCCGCGACATCGAGGGAGTGCCGCACGTGCTGGCCCGCGCGCGGCTCGAGGCTGGCTTTCGCGACACGGTGGAACTCAGCCCCACCGTCCAGTGCACACCTGGCAACTACGCTCACTTGTCCGCGGCGGACCGGCCGGCCTTCCTGGATCTGGTGTCCTCCCCGGCACCATCTCGCGTCCAGTATTCGGCGCTGCATTCCGAGGAGGGCGGCCGTTTCCTCAATGCGGTGAGTCGCTACTCGCTGATCGATACTGACGAGAGCCAGGCGCCACTGGACCCGCCGGATGGCTTTCAGTGGGTATCGCATGGCCAGCTCACGGCACTGGCCCAGCACAGCCACTACGTCAACGTCCAGGCGAGGACCCTACTGGCCTGCCTCAACATGCTCACGGCGGCCGGGGCAGCCGTGTGATCAGACAGTGATACGCACTGCCATCTCCTGCACCACGTCAACCAGCTCAGCCTGGCGCAGGCTTGCCACGGCGAACGAGCCCTCGGCTGCGAAGGGCCCCTGGGCGTTGGCCGTGCGCACGGCGCGTGCGAAGAACGCGATGACGTTGGCCAACTGATCATCGGCAGGCAATGTAATCTGCTCGCGATGATCTTGCCGCTCTACCCGTATGACCGGCTGGTGTGTCGCGGATGGGGTGAACGCGCGGTCGAGCATCAGGCGGCCGGTGCTACCGGCGAACTCATAGCTGCTCCGGTAAGAGTGCTGCATTCCGAAGCTGAGATCGATGGCGATCCCGCGCTGGGTGTACCCCAGGATGCGTCCCGATACCACCGCGCCCGTCTGGGCCTGCTGGCGCAGTACCGCGCCGACGACCTCGATGCCGTGCCCGAGGAAGCGGAGAGCGGCGCGAATCGGATATATGCCCATGTCGAGCAGCGCGCCACCGCCTACGTTCGGCTGATACCGGATATTGCCGCTGGGCAGCGGCGGAATCGTGAAAGCACTGGAGAAATCGCGCAGTTCGCCGATGGCACCTTTATCGAGCAGCTCGAGCACGGCCGCATGCTGTGCATGGTGCATGAACGCGACGTTCTCCAGCAGCACCAGCCTATTGGTGCGTGCGAGCCGCAGCAGTCGTACCGTGCTCTCGGTAGCCGCGGTGAGCGGCTTTTCCGCCAGGACATGTTTTCCTGCGAGCAGTGCCTTCTCTATCCACTCGGTGGCGAGCATTGTCGGGAGAGGGACGTAGACAGCGTCGATATCGGGTGATTCGAGCAGCGAGTCATAGCCCAGCGTGGAGGAACAGTCGAACTCGGCGGCGAACCTCGCTGCCTTCGTCGCGTTTCTGCTCGCGATGGCGGCTAGCCGGGCGTCAGGGCTGGCGACCAGAGTCGGTAGGGTCCGGCGCCACGCAATATCAGCGCAGCCGACCACTCCGAAGCGAACTGGCGGTGCCGGTACTTCCACGGGTCCCCGATTACAGGCTCGAACTAGGCTTGGGGCGAATAATTCATGACCGGTCGATTGATTCGGCTAGCGCGAGGAGCCGTCTGTGCGACCGGGCGCACTCCATGACGTACTGGCCGTACGGCGATTGGCTCATCTCCATTCCCAGCCGGTAGCAGTCGTCAGCGCTGATGAACGCCATATTCATGGCGATCTCTTCGATGCAGCCAATGCGAACGCCTTGGCGCTGTTGCACATCGCGGACGAAGCCAGCCGCCTCGAGCAGCATGTCATGCGTGCCGGCATCCAGCCAGGTGACACCCCGCCCAAGCCACACCAGATCGGCTCTCCCTTCGTCAAGGTAAGCGCGCAGGACATCGGTGATCTCTAGTTCGCCGCGCGCCGACGGGGTCAATCGCCTGGCGATCTCGACCACTCCGGGGTCGAAGAAGTACAAGCCCGGGATTGCCAGAGAGGATCGAGGCTGCGCGGGCTTCTCCTCGATGCCCACGAGCCTGCCCCGCTCGTCGATCTCGGCGACGCCAAAATGCCGTGGGTCAGATACTATGTGGCCGAACAGCACACATCCCTTCAGCCTGTCCGCGCTCCGGCGGAGCAGGGACGGCAGATCCGCACCATGGAAGAGGTTGTCGCCGAGAATCAGAGCGCAATCTTCGTCGCCAATGTAATTAGCACCTACGCGGAAGGCATCGGCTATCCCGCGCGGCTCGTCCTGCGTTGCGTAGCTGATTCTCATTCCCAGGCTCTGGCCATCTCTGAAGAGCCTCATGAAAACCGGTGCTTCAGCGGGCCGGGTTATGAAGAGCACATCGCGGATGCCCGCGAGCATGAGGATGGACAGGGGGTAGTAAATCATTGGCTTGTCATAGACCGGGACCAGCTGTTTGGATCCTACGAATGTGAGGGGCTGCAGCCGGGTTCCGTTTCCGCCGGCCAGGATGATGCCCTTCATCGGTCGGCGACCGGTCGACGGAGATCCGTATAGAATTCGGAGATCGCTCGCATTGTCTCAGTGTCGGTGACACTGCTAAAGCGCGCCTAGGCTCTAGGGCCAGCTCACGCCTATACTGTCCCAGTTCAGCGGACGCGCTTCGCGCGACGCGCCCGGAACACCCCTATTCGGTCCGCATGGGATAGAGGCCGATAAGGGTTGTGCGCGGGCTGGGGTAGGGGTTGCGTATGCCTGGACAGTAGCTAGTCTTGATACCAGCCACTCGGCTTCAGCCCGCACGGCGATTTAGCACGTTTGCTTCGGCGGGCGAGTTCGTAGCCGCGCGGCATCATGGGCGGAACATTAAGGACTGATAAGAAAGTGCGTCATGCGCCAATCGGATATTGTTTTTCGAATGCCGCCGGAAGCGGACTGGAGCGCAGCGGACTGGAGCGCAGCGGACTGGAGCGCAGCGGGCTGAGCGGTAGCGTGACATGAGGGTTCTGGTCACTGGGGGCGCTGGCTTCATCGGGTCCCACTATGTCCGGCAGCTACTGTCGGGCGAGTACTCCGGATGGCAAAAGGCCGAGGTTACCGTCCTAGATCTGCTTACCTATGCCGGCAACCTCAGCAACCTGGATCCGGTGGTCGGCCGTTTCCGTTTCGTGCACGGTGACATATGTGATGCGCTGCTGCTCTCCCGTGTCATTCCCGGTCAGCACGCCGTCATCAACTTCGCTGCCGAGTCGCATGTCGACCGCTCTATTGTCAGTTCCGCCGAGTTCGCGCGCACCAACGTGATTGGGACTCAGGTCCTTATGCAGGCGTGCCTGGACGCGGGCGTGGCCAAAGTGGTCCAGGTTTCCACCGACGAGGTCTATGGAAGCATCGAAGCGGGATCGTGGGACGAAACAGCACCGGTTAACCCGAACTCTCCGTACTCAGCGACCAAGGCTGGCGGCGATCTGATCGCGGCTTCATATTGGCGGACGCACGGTCTGCCAGTATGCGTCACGCGGGCCTCCAACAACTATGGCCCCTACCAGCATCCTGAGAAGCTCATTCCGTTGTTCGTCACCAACCTGCTCGACGGTAAGACAGTCCCGCTCTACGGAGACGGCGGAAACATCCGCGACTGGCTGCACGTCGATGATCACTGTCGCGGCATCCAGCTTGTCGTGGAGCAGGGTCGGCCTGGTGAGGTCTACCACATCGCTGGTACTGTCGAAGTCACCAACAGCGAGCTGACAGGAAGGCTGCTGGCTACCTTCGGCCAGGGTTGGGACATGGTCGAAAAGGTGACAGACCGCAAGGGCCATGACCGGCGCTATTCGCTGTGCGACGCAAAGCTGAGGACTCTGGGTTACCAGCCGAGGATAGATCTCGACCAAGGGCTGAAGCAGACAATTGCCTGGTACCGGGCCAACCGCAGGTGGTGGGAGCCGCTGAAACGGGACGTCGCCATCGTGCGATAAATTAGGCGAGGTTTAGCTACCGCGGCGATGATGGCGGCAAGCGCAGGAGAAATGCTGCGGAGCCGGACATATGCTTCCGGTTCCGCGCCATCGCTACCGGCTCCAGGAGCGTTATGACCGAACAATCAGCCTCTTCACGCGTTATGGAAACAAGTAGGACAACTGAGTCATGGAATGCTCGTGAGCCGTTCACGCGGCTGGCCCAGTTGCTGGATGCCGGTTCATTGACTCCATTGCACGAACGTGACGAGACCGCCGTCGCCACGGTATGCGGAAGGATCGACGGCAATAAAGTGATCGCCTTCTGTACCGATGCCAGCAGGAAGGGAGGGGCACTTGGCATAGAGGAGTGCGCCCGCATCGCGCAAGCTATCGACTTGGCCGCAAAGGAAGAATGGCCAGTAATCGGGATTTGGCATTCGGGCGGCGCCAAGCTGAGCGACGGCATCGAGTCAATGCACGGAATCGGCCGGATATTCGCCGCTATGGTCCGTGCGTCGGGAATTGTACCCCAGATTTCCATCGTGGTGGGTCCCGCGGCAGGCGGAGCGGCGTACGGGACGGCTCTGGGTGACATAGTCATTATGGCGCCAGCCGGCCGCATTTTCATAACCGGCCCCGACGTGATCCGCAGTGTCACTGGCGAGCAGATTGACATGAAGCGCCTTGGCGGTCCTGATGCCCAGGCCAGCTCTGGCGTGGCCCATGTGACAGCCACATCCGAAGCGGACGCTTATGCCAGGGCGCGTCACCTGACCGATTTGCTGATCCATCCCGGCTCCTTCGATGATACCTTGGCGACGGCGACCGCCGATCTCCGCGCGCTTCTGCCCGAATCGCCGCGACGCGCGTATGATGTGCGGCCGCTGCTAAGAGGCATCCTTGATTGTGATGCGGACGGTACCGTAGAGGAGCTACAGTCAAAATGGGCGCCAAATATGGTAACGGGTATCGGAAGGCTAGGCGGAGGAACTGTCGGAGTCATTGCCAATAACCCACTGCGCAAGGCTGGATGCTTGGATTCGGAAAGTGCCGAAAAGGCGGCGCGCTTTGTGCGCATGTGTGATGCGTGGGGGATCCCGCTGCTCGTCGTGGCCGACGTTCCTGGCTATCTACCAGGTACGAGCCAGGAATGGGGCGGCGTAGTCCGGCGCGGTGCCAAGCTGCTTTATGCATTTGCTGAGGCTCAGGTGCCCCGCATCACGCTGATAACAAGAAGATCTTACGGTGGTGCATACATCGCCATGAATTCTCGCGCACTTGGCGCAACAGCCGTGTACGCTTGGCCAGATGCCGAAGTCGCGGTGATGAGTGCCGAATCCGCCGTTACCATTCTTTACCGTAAAGAGTTGGCAAGTGTCAAAAATGATAGCAGCGAGGCCCTGCGCATGGAGCTCATTGACAAGCAACGACGGCTGGCGGGCGGTGTTGAACGTGGAATAGCGCTTGGCTTGATTGACGATGTTATCGATCCCGCGCATACGAGCCGACGACTTGCCGCGGCATATGCCGCGGCAACTGCGATTGTTTCCAGGCGCCGCGGACGGCATGGCAACATGCCCATTTAGTATTATGGCCGCGGTTCACATGAAGGGCGACCCGACGCTGGAGGAATGAATTCGATGGACCATTTCAGGCGCGATTCTCACCATGACAATCGCGAGACCATCCGAGTGGTTCTCGAGGGAGGTCCTCCTGACCTTCCCTCCGAGATGCTTATTAATCATAGCGTTCTGGCGAATAAGAAAGTCAAGGTTCCACGCTATGGTGGTTACGAGCACTATGAGCTGATCAATGATTATTTTTCAGAAACCGATGGCTCGCCGGTCTTTCGCTGGACTATGCGGACGAAGGTTGCTGAATAAGTACCCCGAAGTGTCAATCAGGTCCGGAAGAATCGCGATGAAGTTCGGCTGGCAGCTCGCCTCGGCAGCTCACGTTCAGTTTGCTGTATACCCTGGTTAGATGCTGTTCCACAGTGCTGACTGTGACGAATAGTTTGTCGGCGATCTGGCGGTTGCTGTACCCGTCGACGGCAAGGGATGCGACTCGCCGTTCTGCGTCGCTGAGATTCGTAAACCGTTCCCGGCTGGCATGATTGGCCGTGGTGTCCAGGTGGGGATGGGCGTTGTCGCCGGTGCCCGGTAGAAGTGAGCTGGCGAGGGTGGTCGCACCGCACTGCTTGGCAATCTGGTGTGCCCGGCTCCGGACGCTGCGGGCTTCACCGGTCTTGCCGAGCGCGTGATAGCTGTTCCCCAGGTCGGCCAGTGCGTGGGCCAGTTCGAGCCGGTCGCCGGACTTCTGCAGTTCTTGTATTGCCTCATCCAGCCGGGCGGGGCGGTTGGGCAATTCTTCGCATGCGGCCAGTACGCGCAGCGAGACACCACGTTCCCGGGTCTGCTCCTGGGTGAGCATCTCCAGCTGCTCCATCACCAGGTAATGGGCGAGCTCGTCATGTCCGAGCCGCAGGTGTACCAGTGCGCTGTCGCTGCGCCAGGGCACCAGCGCAGGGAGGTCCATATGCCACGAGGCCATCAGGTCAGCGATGGACCGGAAGTCACGCAGGGCGGTGCTGAAATCTCCCCTCGTGTAATGAAGGCGGCCGCGGGCCTGCAGGTAGTGCAGGCCCAGTGGCGTTTCGAACAGGGCATCGGGTACCCGGATACGTAGGTGAGCGGATGCCTCCTTGTACCTGCCTGTTACTGTCATCACCCGGACGAGGACGCTGAGCGGTACCACGACGCCGATGCCCCAGCTCTTCGCCGGGATAAGTGCCATAGCGGTACGGGCCTGGGTTTCAGCTCCGGCCAGGTCGCCGCGGCGCAGGGCGATAACGGACCGGAGGGCGGCGAACATCGCCTGCCAGGTGGGAGCTTCCCGGACGGCTGGGTCCTTCTGCAGGGAATCGCACCAGACGTCAGCGGCATCCGGGCGCCCGCTGAACAGCAGGGTAGCCAGCGCCGCGATGAGAAGGCCGATGGTCCGCTCATCGAGGATGCTTTCCTCGAGGAAATGCTCGGCGGCGATCGTCGGTTCTCCCGCGCTGTCGGCCAGTGTGCTGGTCAGCATCGAGATAGCCTGCCATTCCGGAGTGGCGGCCACCGGCGGGGATTCGGCAGCGGTGCGCCAGGCGGGCGGCGGTGACTGGTCAGGCTCGCGGGTAGCCGGGAACACGTATGACATCCATACCTGGAGGGCGTCCAAGTGGGCGCTACCCACAAGGTCAAGGTGATCCCGCGACTGGCTGGCATACCGTAGTGCCTCGCTTGCCTCGTCGGCGCGGCCGAACCACATCAGGCGGCTTACCCAGGCCAGTACGTCCTGGGCGGCGAAGTCACCAGAACGGATGTCTGCGATGACTTCGGTGCTGTGACGCATGGCAAGAACAGGATCAACTCGCCACTCCGCCCGGGCGAGCAACGCCACGGTGGCCGCTCGCTGGGTCTCGGTGACCGGCATCCGATGCGCCAGCCGTAGGTAGCGTAGGGCACGACTCACCTCTCCGCTGCACAGGGCCTGCTCGGCAGCGTCGTGGAGCAGCGGCACTGCCCAGGCCGTCTCAGTCCGGTCAGCGGAGACGAGATGATCGGCGATAGCCAGCGCGGGCGCACCCTCGATCATCAGGAGTTCCGCGGCCCGCGCATGCATAGTTGCTCGTTCCTGAGGAGCCAGCCCGTCCAGCAGTGCGATCCGTAGCTCCGGATGGCGGGAGCAGTTGGTATCGAGTACTCCCGTGCGGCGGAGCGCGTCCAGCGTACGCGTCGTCGAGTCACAATCCAAGGCGGCAAGACGGCCAGCCAGCACCGGGCTGGCCGACTGCCCAAGGATAGCCAGGCAGCGTGCCACGGTGAGCATGGCGAAGTCGCATCTGTGCAGAATTCCTAGGAATGCGCGGGTAGTTTCCGGACCGATCGTCAGCTTCCAGGGCTCGATGTCCCCGTCCAGCCAGTAGGAATCCGGCCTATGGGAGTCCTGCATGAGCGCGCGTATCATAACCGGATTTCCGCCAGTTATGGCGAGACACTCTGCGGTAAGCTGCTCCGGGATTACTCCCGGAAAGTGGTCTGCGAGCAGGGCTTTAACGCCACGCTCGGTCAAAGTGTCTAGCTGGATATTACTGCAGTATGGTGCGGGTGGCAGGCCAGCCAAGAACGCGGAATCGAATGGCTGTGATATGACACAGACGCAGATTACCACCATAATGCGTGCCGCCCGGAGGCGGCCTATGATCGAAGCCAGGCATCGCAGTGAGGCTGGATCGGCGTGATGGACATCATCAACTGCTATTAGAAGCGGACGATCCGTCCTTTCGTTAACCCTGAGCAGAAGCGCGCTCAGCGCGTGTGCTATATAAGCGGGGGTTCCGGATCTGCTCGCCTCATCAGCGTCATCGTGGGTTATCTGTGCGCTGATGGCGCCAACCTCGAGAAGCTGAGCAGCCTGCTCACGTACGTCTGCGGGTAGCTCCGTACTGAGAAAGAGCTGGCTTATCACCCCGAACTGCAAACTATGCTCCGCGCGCGACGCGGTCGCCTCGCAGTAAACCGCGTTTGAGGCTATTGCTTTCCTGGAGAGCGCATGCATAATTTCGGTCTTGCCAGTTCCTGCGGCACCGGTTATTATCGCTACTCGCTCTTCACCATTGCTGCATTCGGTAAAGAGCCTCGATAGGCAAGAAAGTGCTTCTGTCCGTTCATACAGCGTCACAGCACGACCTCCACAGATCCCCGTTTCTCTATTGTGAGAAGTCCTGTAGCGCCCGTGGCCTGCCACCCCGCCTCCCTGACCGTTGCCCCGAGATCGCGCGCATAAGACACCTGACGTCTATAGTCATTACCCCCGTTTATGATCGTTACCTCCATTCTTCATGCTATGCAGCGGTCGGTCTCGGGCCGGTGACGCGCTTCCTCCGTAGAAGGGTCACGCAGCGTACCGATTCCTTTAGTCATTCTGTACCCCGTCGCTGATGGTGAACTGAAGCTTCTCTGAAGGCCGAGCACCAGCTGACGTCGGCCCGGGACGCTCGGCTGAGCGGAATCGCTGGCGGCTATTGTCATCCGCGTCGATTTAAAATCACTTACGCGGTATTCCCCCAACCGCGTAACGATGCGACTCGGATACCTGCGTGCTGCCCGCCCAATGCGGCAGTGTCAAGTCCCGTTTTCACGGTATAACCACCGCGGAGGGTCTTATATCCTGGCCTCGTTCTTTAGTACTAGCCACTATACCTGATCGCGATGTAAGATTGGGATGGCCCCTCACCCTGCTCCTTGACACCTGCTCGACCGATCAGTTGCTGACTAAATTCCGGATTCCGCATTCGGGTTACATCCTCTTTCGCGGATAGGTTCCAAGAATTTGGGAAGCAGTCCTGGCGATCTAAGTATAAATTATAAGGACGATGGCTTCCACGGACAATCCCGACAACCACCCCTGACAATCGCTTGGGATCGGCGACGTCGCAGACTGATCTGCCATGTGAGGCGGCTGGCACCTCATGCCCCTCCAGTTGACCAGCCCGTTCGCTGCTGGGGACGGACACGGAACCTGTTTGTCAGGGTCGCTGTCAGGGTTGTCGGTGCCGAAAAGCTGGACTCTGTGTTATGAGCATGTGATTTGCAAAGTACAATGATTCGAGGTTTTCCGCCGTATAGGAACGACTTCAAGGGGTCTGCCGTTGCCTCCTGAGCCGGACTCCGCGGCCCGGGCCGCGTTTGGCCACCAGCTCAGAGGGTTCCGGGTCGCGGTCGGAATGACGCAGGAAGTGCTCTCGGAGCGTTCCGGCATCAGCGTCGATGCCATCAGTGCGCTGGAGAACGGTCGCCGCTCCCACCCGCGTCGGTACACCGTGCGCGCGCTCGCTGATGCCCTGGGTCTTTGCCCAGGCGACCGGGAGCGGTTGGCCTCAGCCGCCGCGGGTGATGCCGTCGCTGATCCGGTGACGGGATCGTGCGCGGATGAAACCGGACTGCCCGTCCAGAGCAGGGCGGAGCCCGTTCGGGTCGCGATTGTGGACGACCATCCGATCGCCAGATATGGAATGGAACGGATTCTGGTCGGCAGTCCGGGCCTGCGGCTGGTGCTGTCCGCCGCGGGCGTCGAGGATCTCTCCGATCTCCTGAAGGAGGATGCCGCCCTGCGGGCTGACCTGGTGGTCATGGATCTGTACCTGCAGGGTGAGCGGCCATCCTTGGACGTGCTGCGAAAGTTGGTGGCCGTGTCTCGCGTGCTGGTCATTTCCGCATCGACGCGACCTGCTGATGTTCTCGACTCGATTCTGGCGGGAGCTAGTGGCTATCTGACGAAGCGGGCCGTTGCGCGCACATTCGTAACCGCCATCGAAGCTGTTTACTCGGGAGGTTTCTGGCTGTCTTCTGAGCTGGCTGGTGTCCTCCGCAGCGAGCTTGGCGCGAGAACCGGTGAACGTACCCCGTTGGCCGGTGCCAGTACTTCCGGGCCTAAGGCTGAGACCTCCGCCGAGGAGGACGAGATCCTCAGTTGTATCGCCAGCGGGCTGACCCACGAGCAGACAGCTCTGCGAATGGGCATCAGCACCACGGCGGTCAACCTGCATCTCCGCATGATCCACGCCAAGCTGCGCCGTGAGGTCGAAGGCAGTCCGGTCAACGGGTATCGCATCGACCAGGGATCCTAGCTCAGGTAACTCTGCGCTCAGCGCGGGAGGCGCTTGTCCCCCCTCATGCTGACAACCCGGTCCCCCGTTCCAGGGCACCCACAGCTCGACCTGGGTGCCGTATCCGGGTGCGGACTCGATCTTCGCGTCCCCCCCCACTGAGCGCAGGCGTGCGATGATCGAGTTACGCTGGCCGAAGCCGCTACCATAACGTCCCCGCTCGAAGCCGCATCCGCTGTCGGCCACGCTAACTAGGACGCCGCGGCCTGCCGGTGCGATCCGTACCTTGGCCTCAGTCACATTTGCGTGTTTCGCCACGTTGAGGAGTGCCTCATCGAGCGCGCCCGCAAGCGCGGCGATCGTGTGCGCGCTCAGTTGCCGGTCCGCGAGACACGACGCGCGCCCCTCGATGTCATTGACGTCCACACGGAGCCCGGCGCGGACGTGATGCTCGCAAACGCTGCCCATCGCTTCGAGCAGGCCGCTAGCGGTGTGGTTGTCGGCACGCTCGATGAACCGGCGGAGCCAGGACGCCTCCGCGGCAACCTGGCTCTGTACTCTTTCGTCACTGATCCATGGCGGCTGCGCCAGCATTTCGAGCGTCTGCAGGACGCGGTCATGCAAGAGGCGGGCGGCATGTGCATGCTCCGCGGTACGGGCCAGCTCCTCGGCTTGGCCGACGGCCTGCCGTCGGTGCTCATCCAGCAGCGCACCATACCGGCGCATCCTGGATACGACAAGCCAGCAAACGCTCGCGTTGGCGAAGTAGCTCAGCGCGTTCGGCGTCGAGTTCCATACGGGATCCCCATGGAGGAACCGGGCCGAGAGATCGTATGCGGTGGCGACAAATGCGGTGAGCAGCACCGCGCCCGGCAATCGGTATGGGCCGAGTCCCACAGTGAGAACCGCGATCAGGCTGAATGGGTACATAAAATTGGCCCAGGTATTGTAGTCTGGCGCGGCGGTCAGCCGTGCGCATGTGACCAGTGCGGCCACCGTGAACGTCACATCGACGATGACTGTCGTTCGGGAGACCCGGGTCTGGGCCCAGCACCTCGCCACGAGCAGCAGGCTTTCCAGCGCAACGGCGCCGGCCAGCGCCGTGATCGCGCTCCGGTGCGGAATACGTCCCCAGGCGGCCGCGAGGGCGAACGTCACCTGTGCGACCCCTGCCACTCTGAAGAGGACGAATGCGCGCAGGATAAGCCGCTCCGGTCCGCGGGCATCGGTGTCCAGATCGTCCCCCCGCCCGAGCGCGCTGCCCGCGCGGTAAAAGCGGACCAGTCCAGGGAGGCTGTTCATGGCTGGCATGACGGGACTCTTCCGTACAAATCGCAAGAGGCAGCCTCGCAAGCGACCGCCTGGCAGGCTTCCCTGCCAATGGCCTCGCCATGCTCACCATCTGGACAGCATTCACAGAGGCCGTCCATCCCCCGTCCTCCCGCGGTCCATCATTGCCACCCGTCGTCCTGCTCTGCGCCGCCTTGGGGACCCGATCCACGGTAAGCGGCACGACTGCCGTTCTGTCAAGGCCTTTTTACCCGAACGGCGGTAGTGCGACGGCCCGGCTCGTCAATCGAGCAGGTCACCAAAGGCCTCAAGGGGGCCAGGAACCGTCCGGACGGCCCGCGCAAGGAATGGTACGTCCGCGGGCGCGTCGTCACATCCGGATCTGGCTCAGCCGGACGGCCCGAGTGGGGTGATTTTGCGCGGCCGCCTCATGCACCGGAAGCTGATCCACCGAAAGTTACCGTCGCGTCGACTTGACCTGGCCGAATTACTGTTCGACACTTGATGTGTGGGAGCGGCGTTCCCGGAGCTCAGGCGGGTGCCGACGGTACTGCCCGGAGCGAGAGGGCAATCCGAGGTACCGGCTCCGGGGGTACCGGAGGCCGCGGTACTGCCGGTTATGCCGGCGCTGCGTGACCTGCTGCCGCGGGGCGGGCTGGTACGGGGGACGGTGGTGACGATGCCTGAGTTCGGTTTGCTGTCGCTGGCGCTCGCGGCGCGAGCGTCGGCGGACGGGGCATGGTGCGGGGTGGCCGGGATATCCGAGGCCGGCATCCTGGCGGCGGCCGGGCTCGGCCTGGATCCGGAACGGACGCTGCTGGTCCCGGATCTGGGGAGCGCGTGGCCGCAGGTGGTGGCGTCGTTGCTGGACGGCTGCGAGGTCGTGCTGCTGCGGCCGCCGTCCCGCCCGTCGGCTCAAGCCCGGCAGCGGCTGGAGGCGACGTTGCGACGCGGGCATGGCGTCCTGCTGGTGGCCGGCGACTGGCCTGGCGCGCAGGTCCGCCTGCGGGTGGCGGCCCAGGGCTGGACCGGGCTGGGCGCCGGGCATGGCCGGCTGCGAGCGTGCTGTGCGCAAGTGATCGCGGATGGCCGCGGCGAGGCGGCCCACGCGCGGACGTGCTGGCTGTGGCTGCCCGCCGAGGACGGGAGCGTCGCGATAGCGGATCCGGCCGAGATCCCGGGTCAGATAATCACCGACCCCGCGCCCGACGCCGCACCCGCCCTGAAGGTGGTGAACGGCCAATGACCACGGCAGGCACTAGGCCGGAACGGGTTTTCGTACTTTGTTGTCCGGAACTGAGTTGCTCAACGGTGGCCTCGCGGCGAGCGCCAGCGAGCTTCGCGGTCGCCGGGCCGCGGGGGCCCGAAGGGCCTTCCGGCCGGGTGACACCAACTGCGGGAAGTGTCGCGGGAGGGGGGTCCGGGGGGTTGGTATTCACCCCCCGGGAAAACACAGCACAATCGTTCGAACGGGTCGTCGCGGTAGTGATCGGGTTCTGCCCGCGGGTGGAGGTGGTGGAGCCTGGCGTATGTGCCTTCGCCGTCCGCGGGCCGGCCAGATACTTCGGCGGCGAGACCGTGGTGGCCGCGAAGGTCGCCGCCGCGGTGGCCGGGCTCGGCGTGGACGCCCGGGCCGGGATCGCCGATGGCCTGTTCGCCGCGCTGCTCGCCGCCGGTTCCGGGCAGATCGTCCCGGCGGGTGGCACGACTGAGTTCCTCGCGCGGCAACCGGTCAGCGTGCTCGACGATGCCGACCTGAGCGAGCTGCTGCACCGGCTGGGCATCCGGACCCTCGGCGACCTCGCCGCGCTGCCGGTGCGGGATGTCGTGAGCCGGTTCGGCGCGGCGGGGGAGCGAGCCCACCGGCAGGCCAGCGGATGGGATGCCCGGCCGCTCGCGGGCGCTCCGCCCCCCGACGACCTGTCCGTGGCCCAGGAGTTCGATCCGCCAGAGGCCAACGCCGAGCCGCTCGTGTTCACGGCGAAGGCACTGGCCGAGCAGATGCACGCCACGCTCCGCGCAAAGGGCCTGACCTGCGTTCGGGTCCAGGTCCAGGTCAAATGGGAGGACGGCCGGGAAAACAGCAGGCTGTGGCGGCACGACGGGTTCCTCAGCGCGGTCCAGGTCGCCGACCGGGTCCGCTGGCAGCTGGACGGGTGGCGCACAAAAGAACCGGAGGAGGAACGCGAGGCCGGCGGGATCACCCTGCTGCGGCTCACGCCCGACCAGGTGGTCCGGGCCACCGGGCAGCAGCTCGCGCTGTGGGGTGAGGCCGTGATCACGGACCGGGTCGCCCGGGCCGCGATGCGGGTGCAGGCCCTGCTGGGACACCAAGCGGTCCTGCGGCCGCTGCTCGAGGGCGGGAGGAACGTGGATGAGCAGGTAACACACCGCCCTTTCGGTGAAAATGAGGAGCCCAGCCGGGCAAAAGACCAGCCTTGGCCGGGGCGGATACCCGGTGCGGCGCCCGCCGCGGTGTTCCCTGAGCCGCGCGATGCCGCGGTCACCGACCGGGGCGGGCGGCCGGTCACCGTGAGCGGGCGGTGCGAGGTCTCGGCGCCGCCGCAAACGCTTGCGGTCGACGGCGGGCCGCCGCGGGAGATCACCGGGTGGGCCGGGCCGTGGCCGCTGGCCGAGCGGTGGTGGGATCCGGACAGCGCCAGCCGGCGCGCGCGATTCCAGCTCGTGACCGAGGACGGGCGGGCGTGGCTGGCCGCGGTCCGAGGCGGCCGCTGGCGGATCGAAGCAGGCTACTGGTGAGCGCGAACGAAGCGCGGAGGGGCGAGCGGGAGCGAGCGCCGCGGCGGTCGACGTCCCAACGGGGCGTCGGTTCCCGCCGTGGCCCCAAGCCGGCTGAGCGCAGCGAAGCCTTGGCGCGGAGGGAAAGCATTGGGCTGGGATAACCCGCCGGTCTCGTGGCGCGAGCTCGAACGGATGTTGACGTGGGGCGAGCCAAAGGGGCGCGGCGGTGCCTGGACTGACGAGCGCAGCGAGGAGGGAAGGCGGCGCCTCGAAGCGCCCCGGAGGCGAGCCACACCCTGGGCAGAATTGCACTGTCACTCGTGCTACAGCTTCCTGGACGGCGCGGCCACGCCGGGTGAACTGGTCGCCGAGGCCACGCGGCTGGGGCTGACCGCGCTGGCGATCACCGACCACGACGGAATGTACGGGGTGCCGCAGTTCGCCCAGGCGGCCGAGCGGTTCGGCGGCCGCCTCAAGACCGTCTTCGGCGCGGAGCTGAGCCTGGACCTGCCGGCGGGCCAGGGAGGCGTGCCCGATCCGGTCGGCCGGCACCTGCTCGTCCTGGCCCGTGACCCGGAAGGGTACCGGCGGCTGTGCAAGGTAATCAGCGCCGCGCAGCTCGCAGGTGCGGAGAAGGGCCGCCCGGTCTACGACCTGCAAACGATCGCCGACGCGCACGACGGGCACTGGGTGGTGCTCACCGGATGCCGGAAGGGGCAGGTCCCCGCCGCGCTGGAGGCCGGCGGCCCGGACGCGGCGCTCGGTGAGCTACGCGAACTCATGAACATGTTCGGCCGGGACAACGTGGTGGTGGAGCTGAACTGCCACCACCTGCCCGGCGACGACGAACGCAACGACAGCCTGTTCGGTGTGGCCATCGTGGCCGGGGTGGACGCGGTCGCCACCGGGAACGTGCACTACGCGGCGCCCGCACAGGCCCGGCTCGGGCAGGTGCTGGCCGCGATCAGGGCGCGCCGCAGCCTGCGTGAGATGGACGGCTGGCTGGCCGCCGCGGGGACGTCGTACCTGCGCTCCGGAGACGAGATGACCTTCCTGCTCCGCCGGTACCCGGGCGTCTTTGAGCGAACGATTGCGCTCGCGGGGGAATGCGCGTTCGATTTCGATGTGCTGGCGCCTTCGCTGCCGCCGTACCCGGTGCCGGAGGGGCATGACGAGGAAAGCTGGCTGCGTCACCTGGTGGCGAAGCACGCACCGGAACGGTACGGGCCGCCCGGCAACGAGCGGGTTCCCGGTGCGTATCAGCAGATCGCGCGCGAACTCGGGGTCATCTGCGGGCTTCGCTTTCCCGGATATTTCCTAATAGTCCGCGACATCGTGGAGTTCTGCCGGGAAAACGGCATTCTGTGCCAGGGCCGCGGGTCGGCCGCCAACTCGGCTGTCTGTTACGCGCTCGGCATCACCAACGTGGACCCGGTCCGCCACGGCCTGCTGTTCGAGCGTTTCCTGTCCGAAGGCCGGGATGGTCCGCCCGACATCGACCTGGACATCGAGCACCGGCGCCGCGAAGAGGCGATCCAGTACGTCTACGGCAAATACGGCCGGCAGTGCGCGGCGCAGGTCGCGAACGTGATCGCCTACCGGCCCCGGATGGCGCTGCGCGACGCGGGCCGCGCGTTCGGGTACGAGCCGTCGGATTCCGACGTCTGGGTGCGGCAGATCTCGCCCGGCGGCGCGATGGCCGGCGAGTCGGTGCCGGTCGAGGACGTCCCGCCGGTCGTTGCCGAGGTCGCCACGCAGATGCTTCGCCTGCCGCGCCACCTCGGTATCCACTCCGGCGGCATGGTGATCTGCGACCGCCCGGTCGGCGAGGTTTGCCCGGTGGAGTGGGCCCGGATGCCCGGCCGCACCGTGCTGCAATGGGACAAGGACGATTGCGCCTACGCGGGACTGGTCAAGTTCGACCTGCTCGGCCTCGGCATGCTGGCCGCGCTGCACGATTGCTTCGACCTGGTCGCTTCCCATCATGGGCGGCGCTATGACCTGGCCACGATCCCCGACGAGGACGCCGGGGTGTACGAAATGCTCTGCGAGGCGGACACGGTCGGCGTGTTCCAGGTCGAATCGCGCGCCCAGATGGCCACGCTGCCGCGGCTGAAGCCGAGGAAGTTCTACGACCTGGTCATCGAGGTCGCGCTGATCCGCCCGGGCCCCATCCAGGGCGGCTCGGTGCACCCCTACCTGCGCCGGAACGACGGCCTGGAGCCGGTCGAGATGCCGCATCCGCTGATGGAGCCGGCGCTGCGCAAAACCCTCGGCGTGCCGCTGTTCCAGGAACAGATGATGCAGCTCGCAATCGATTGTGCCGGGTTCTCACCGACCGAGGCTGACCGTCTCCGCCAGGCAATGTCTTCCAAGCGTTCCAACGAACGGATCGCGGAGCTTCGCCAGCGCCTGCTCGACGGGATGGGAGCTCGCGGCATCGGGATTGAAGTGGCCGAGGATATCTATGCCAAGATCCTGGCGTTCTCCAGTTACGGGTTCCCGGAGTCGCACGCGATCAGCTTCGCCTACCTGGTGTACGCCAGCGCGTACCTGAAGCGGTATTACCCGGCGGCGTTCACCTGCGCGCTGCTGCGCAACCAGCCGATGGGGTTCTACGCTCCGCACAGCCTGGTCAACGACGCGCGCCGGCACGGGGTCACGGTACTTGGCGTGGACGTGAACGTCAGCGACGCGCTGGCCACGCTGGAGGGGCTGGCCACGCCGGGGGGTTCCGGGACGCCGGCCATCCGGCTGGGCATCGGCAGCGTGCGGAACCTGGGCAAGGCCGCGGCTGAGCGGGTGGCGGCAGAGCGGGTAACGGCCAGGCGACCGTACCGCGACCTGCCGGACTTCGCGGCGCGCACCGGGTTGTCGGCCGCCGCGCTGGAGGCGCTGGCCACGGCCGGCGCGTTCGGCTGCTTCGGGCTTTCCCGGCGGGCGGCGCTATGGGCGGCCGGGGCCGCTGCTTCGTCACGGGAAGGGCAGCTACCCGGGACCGTGACCGGCCTGGACGCCCCGCCGTTGCCCGATATGACGCCGGCCGAGGAGACGCTGGCCGACCTGTGGGCCACCGGGACGTACGGGGTCCATCCGGTGGCGCACATCCGGTCGGCGCTGGGCGGGCGCGGCGTGCTGACCGCCGCCGCGGTCAGGCACGCCCCCGACCAGTCCGCCGCCGCGGTGGCCGGCCTGGTCACGCACCGGCAGCGGCCGCCGACCGCGCGGGGCGTGGTGTTCATCAGCCTGGAAGACGAGACCGGCATGGTGAACGTCATCTGCCCGCCCGAGGTCTGGGAGGCGCACAAGCGTATGGCCGCCGTCGCGCCAGCCCTGCTCATCTCCGGCCGGATCGAACGCGCCGGCGCCGCGGCCGAAGGCCCAGGCCAATCCAGCGCCGCGGCCGAAGGCCCAGGCCAATCCAGCGCCGCGGCCGAAGGCCCAGGCCAATCCAGCGCCGCGGTCAACCTGGTCGCCTCCTCGCTGCGCCCGCTCAAGGTCGCCGCCACGGTGCCCAGCCGCGACTTCCGCTAGTCCGGGGTGCGCGAGGCCACCTGGTGTCCCGCGGCGTCGTACGCGGCCCACCTGACCGAACTCAATTTGCCCCAGGGACCGGTGTAGGCGGTCACCGACCGACGACCGCTCGCTGTCTCGGTCCCAAGGACTGGAGCGCCGCGATCAGCGCTTCGCGATCTTCGACGCCGTGGCTCTTATGCTCGTTGTGCTCCTCCGGCGGGCGGTCCGTGAGCCGTTCGGCGATGCGCCGTTTACGGAATCGGTTGTGGTTCTCGTTGACCACGATCCGCCGGACGTAGGCGTCCGGGTCGCCGCTCCGCATGACCCGCGGCCAGGCCGCGTACGCCTTGGCGAAGGCGGTCTGCGCCACATCCTCGGCGTGCCCGCGGTCACCGGTCAGCCCGTAGGCCAGCCGCACCATGGCCGCCCAGCGGCCGTGCATGAACTCGCGGAACTCCTCGTCCAGCGTCTGGTTCATCGCTCACCTCTCCACCCGGCAAGACCACGATGACCGGGCGGAGGGTTGCACGGCTGGCGCGGCTATTCGCGCTGGGCGGGAATGTGCGGCAGATCCGGATCGCCGCTGGCGTGGAAGGTCTGGAGGGTGAGCCCGGCGATCTTGCCGTTTGCGATGCGGGCGATGTAGTGGCCGTGCACCACCCAGGCGTTTCCGGTGTCTGGACGCCAGTGATGGGCCGTGACGTGGGTTTCGACGCGGTCGCCGGAAGCATGCAGCGGACCGGTCAGGTGCTGGGTGGCGCCGAAGCCTTTCAGGAACTCCGTCCACTGTGTGATCAGCGCGTCGATGGCAATGGTTTCCGGCTCACCGCCCCACAGCGAGGTGTAGTCCGTGTCTACCGGATCGGTGAACGAGTCCTTGACCGCTGCCCAGTCGCGCCTGTCGATGGCGTGCAGCATTCGCGTGATCACATCGGCGTCGCTCATCCGTGTCTCCTCCTTAGCGCACGCCCAGGGGGCGGAACTGCACGCTGATCCGCGGGCTGGTGATCTTCGGGGCTTTGGGGATGGCATGGTCCCAGGTGCGCTGGCAGCTACCGCCCATCACCAGCAGATCGCCGTGGCCAAGCTCAAACCGCATCGACGGGCCGCCGCCGCGCGGCCGCAGCGCCAGCGCCCGGGGCGTCCCCAGCGACAAGATCGCGACCATGGTGTCATGGTCCCGGCCGCGCCCGAAGCGGTCGCCGTGCCACGCCACGCTGTCCCGGCCGTCCCGGTACAGGCACAGCCCGGCGGTACGGAACTCCTCACCTAGTTCATCCCGGTAGTGCGAGTTCAGCGCTTGACGTGCGGCGGTGAGCATGGGGTCCGGCAGCGGCGCGTCCTCGGCGTAGAAACATAGCAGCCGGGGGACGTCCACCACCTTGTCGTACATGTGCCGCCGCTCCGCTCGCCACGGCACCGTCTCCATCAGCCGGGCGAACACCTCACCCGACCCGGCCAGCCATCCCGGCCGTACATCCACCCAGGCGCCCCGGGCCAGCGGAGTCCGTCGCACCTCGCCGGATTGGCCTGGGCCTTCGGCCGCGACGCCGTCGAGCGTACCCAGCGCGGGCTGCTCGTCCAGGTCCAGCAGCGACTCCTGCACCAAAACGCCCACTCGAACACTCTAGCGCACGAATGGCGCGGTCACCGGCCGGCTGAGTCCTCGGCCAGCGCGGCGACGTACGGCGTCCCGTCCCGCCATGCCGCTATCTGCTCCGGCCGGCCGTACTCCTCGAGGTAGCTCGCCACCCGGTCCCTGACGTGATCCCCCACCAGCACGGGCTCGCGAGGGGAGTCCGATCCGTCGAGTGGCTCGACCACCGTGTCCAGCGACGGATACACGAACACCGCTGTGGACCGCCGGGTCACGGTGCCGCCCGCCACCACCCGGTGTCGCCCCGGCCGTAGCCGTCCGCCAGTCCAGCGCGTGAGCATATTCCCGGAGAAAACCTGGAGCGCCCCAGGAATGATCGGCACCGGAATCCACGCACCGTCCGGACCCTGGAGCTGAAGACCTTCGTAGTCTCCGGACTGGGCCAGGATCGTCACCGCCGAGTCGTCGGCGTGCTCGAGCAGCAGCAGCTTGTCCGCGTCATCGACCTCCTGTCCTTGATACGTCCAGGTCGGGTAGTCGTTCACGGTCAGCCGGGTATGCGGCAGTGTGCCCATCGGGAACTCGTCGAGCCCTATGGCGTTCGCGTACAGCTTCAGCATCCGCATCGCCAGGCCCTGCGCCGTGGCCATGTACTCCATGGCCACGGCGCGCAGCCGCGGATCGTCCTCCGGCCACATGTTGTCGTGCGCGAACAGGCCGAGATACTCGTCGCTCAGGCCCGCCGCCCGCGCGTCCGCCGCGTTATCGAACTGCGCCACGTTGAAGCGTTCCAGCTCCAGCCGCCCAAAGTCATCCGGCCACTGCCGCCAGCCCCGGTACGGATGCGGGCTGGCCAGCTTCGCCTTGGCTGACCGCGGCTGGCCGAGCAGTCGCCCCACCCGGGCGTCGAACTCGCTGATCAGACGATCCGGCACGCCATGATTGAGGACCTGCACCGCGCCGAAGTCCTCGATCCCGGCCCGCACCGCGTCGACTTCGCTCGCCTCCGCCAGATCCACCACAGGAATAGTTCGGCTCATACCTCTCCTAACCACCCAAACTCCCCCCACCATCCCGCCCCGCCTCCCCATCCCGTCCGCTCCTCGTCTCCCCATCCCGTCCCGCCCCGC
>Ga0213881_10000426_pt1 | contig 28377 bp, 4 predicted proteins | sample BarmaccoBMER_R08_FD_160104 | JGI IMG/M metagenome (GOLD analysis project Ga0213881, IMG submission 160104) | Barbacenia macrantha exposed rock microbial communities from rupestrian grasslands, the National Park of Serra do Cipo, Brazil - ER_R08 ... | reverse complement strand
TCCCTGCCCGTTCGAATACCTCCCATGATGTCTCCAGCAGCAACCGCTGTTGCGGGTCCATTGCCAATGCCTCGCGCGGTGAGATCCCAAAAAATCCGGGATCGAACAATGCCATATCGTGCAGGAAGCCGCCTTCGTGTACGTATGACTTGCCCGCTTGTTCAGGGTCCGGATCAAACAAGTTCTCCAGGTCCCACCCGCGATCTGTGGGGAAATCCGAGATGGCGTCCGTCCCGTCGGCCACCAGGGTCCACAGATCCTCCGGCGAACACACCCCACCCGGAAAACGACACGCCATCGCCACAACCGCGATCGGTTCCCGCTTCTCCTCCTCGACCGCGCGCAGGCGCTTCTGGACGCTGCGAGCGTCAGCGAGCACGTGCTTCAGGTATGCACGAAGCTTGTCGTCGTTTGCCATAACAGGTCAGCTCCTTGAACTGGCTCGCCGTGTTGCCGGCAGTCAGTGCTCCATGCGGCCGAATTCACTGTCGACGAGTTGGAAAATCTCTTCGTCGGTTGCCCCTTCGAGGTCGAAGTCCTTCTCAGCACCGGTCGCGCTAGTCAAGGACTCCCATGTGGCAACCAGTTTCCGCAACCGCGCGGAGACTCTTGCGTGCAGGGCTGCGTCGCCCGCGGCGCTGCCGAGTGCTTTTTCCAGCGTGTCCAACTCGACCAGCACAGCAGGGGACGCTGCTATCCCCAGAGTGCCCAGTTCGGCGAGCAAGTGGGCGGCCAGGGCCTTCGGGGTGGGATAGTCGAAGACGACAGCAGCAGGGAGGCGTACTCCGGTGGCCACGGTGAGGCGACTACGCAGTTCGACTGCGGTCAACGAATCAAACCCGACTTCTTTGAACGCCCGTCCCGCCGTGACCGTGCTCGTCGTAGAGTGGCCCAGCACTGTGGACGCTTCGGTGCGCACCAACTCCACCAGGAGACGAGACTGCTCGGCCTCTGGAAGCCCGACAAGACGCTGTATCAGCTCCGGCACCGGCCGCTCGGCGCCAGTCGTGGCCTCGCTGTCGGGCCTGTTTATGGCCTGGCGCACCTCGGGCAGCTCCGCGAGCAACGGACTTGAACGCAGCGAGGTGAACCGTGGCGCGAACCTGTCCCAGTGCATGTCAGTGATGACCACGCAGGTCTCGTCGTGCTCAACGGCTTGCACCAGAGCGGAAATGGCCATGTCCGGGGGCATCAGGGATAGACCTGACTGCGAAAGCTGGACTTGGATCTGCGTGGAGAAGGTGGACATGCCGCCGCCATCCCAGGCGCCCCAGGCGACCGATGTCGCGGTGAGACCGCGTGCTCTACGTTGCTCCGCCAACCCGTCGAGGAACGCGTTCGCCGCCGCATACGCGCCCTGGGTACCGCTGCCCCAGACAGCCGCGTTTGAGGAGAACAGCACAAACGCGTCCAACGGCTGGTCACCGAGGAGTTGGTCCAAGTGTGCGGCGCCGGCTACCTTGCCCGACAGAACATCGGCGAACTCGGCCATGCTGGCATCGTTTACTGTCCCCGGCGTGGCCACCCCAGCCGCGTGGACCACCGCAGTCAACGGGAGTTCCGCTGGTATTCCGGCAAGCACCCGAGCTAACGCTTCTCGGTCCGCTATGTCACAGGCAGTCACGGTTACCTCGGTCCCCCGTTCGGCCAGCTCCTCGGCCAGCTCCGCGGCGCCCTCGGCCTTGAGCCCGCGCCGGCTGGTCAAGACCAGGTGCTCGGCACCCCTGGCCGCCAACCAACGCGCGACGTGGGCTGCCACCCCACCAGTACCGCCGGTCACCAACACAGTGCCCCTGGGCGTCCACGGGCGGACACCCGTGCGGTTCTCCAGTGGTGCGCGCACCAGCCTGCGCACGAACGTCCCCGGGGCCCGCACCGCGAGTTGGTCCTCACCGTCTGTGCCGCTCAACGCCGCAGCGAGACGCCGTACCGCCTGCTCATCCACCATCTCGGGCAGGTCAACCAGCCCACCCCAGCGGCTCGGATGTTCGAGCGCAACCACACGCCCAAGACCCCACACCGACGCCTGTTCCGCACCGACCACCCGGTCCTGCGCGAAGACAGACACCGCACCTTGGGTGACACACCACAACGGCGCGCTCACCTCGCTATCGCCCAATGCCTGGATCAGTGTGACCAAGCCGGCCATGCCAGCGGTCAACACCGGGAAATCTGGGTGCCTGCGCTCATCGAGCGCGAGCAGGGACACCACCCCGCTCAGCTCATTCATCTCGGCGAGGACCTCACGCATTTGCGTGGTAAGCAGGAGGCGGTCTACGTCGTGCCCAGTCACCGTGAACCGTTCGACGCGGGCGCCGTGAACAATCAGACCGTTGATGATCACTGCGGTTTGGTCGTCGGTGTGATCCGTCGGTGTCACTACCAGCCAGGTTCCGGACAACGCCGGCTCGTTGTTGTCAGCGATTGACTTCCACCTGATGCGGTATCTCCACGAGTTCACAATGGATTGCTTGCGACACTGGCGATGCCATGCCGATAAGGCAGGCAGAACCGCGCTGAGGGAGGACTGCTGACGAGGACTGTCGAGCGCGAGAGTGGTGATCAGCTCGTCGAGGTCCTCCCGTTCCATCGCGGACCAGAACCTGCTCTCGATCTCGTTGACGACCAGTGGATCGGACGCCGGAGCCGCGATCTCCTCTAGCCAGTAGCGCTGCCGGTGGAAGGCGTAGGTGGGGAGGTCGATGCGGTGACCAGTCTTGGTGATGGTGGGCCAGGGCAGGGATAGGCCACGGACGAAGAGTTCGGCGGCGGAGGTGGTGATGCGGCGAAGGGTGTCGTCGTCGCGGCGGAGGGTGCCGGTGATGACGGTGGGGGTGGTGTCGGTGTTCTCGAGGGTTTCTTGAATGCTGGTGGTTAGGACGGGGTGTGGACTGATTTCGATGAATGCGGTGTAGCCGTGGGTGGTGAGGTTGCGGATGGCGGTGTCGAATCTGACGGGTTCACGCAGGTTTCGGTACCAGTACTCTGCGTTCAGTTTGGTGGTGTCCAGCCAGTCACCCTCGACGGTGGAATACAGCGGGATCTGCCCGGGCTGGGGGGAGATGGGGGTGAGTTGGGTGAGGAGTTCGTCGCGGATGGTGTCGATGTGCTGGGAGTGGGAGGCATAGTCCACCGGGATGATGCGTGTTCGTATGCCGTGGGTGGCGCATTGTGTTGCTAGCTGGGTGATGGCGCCGGTGGTGCCGGAGACCACGACGGAGGTGGGGCTGTTCGCTGCCGCGATACCAACTTGGCCGGATAACAGGTGGTTCACCTGGGGGGCGGGTGCCGCGATGGACATCATGGCTCCGGTGCCGGCCAGTCGGTGGCTGATCAGCTGGCTGCGCAATGCTACCACTCGGGCGGCGTCTTTCCAGGACAGGCCACCGGCGATGCATGCGGCGGCGATTTCTCCTTGAGAGTGGCCGACCACGGCATCGGGCTGGATCCCGAGGGAGATCCAGAGGTGAGCGAGTGACACCATGATGGCCCAGGTTGCTGGTTGGAGGATGTCGACTCGGGTTAGTGCGGTGTGGTCGTTGAGGACATCGGTGAGGGACCAGTTCACCCAGGGTGCCAGGGCTGCGGCGCAGCGATCCATCGAGTCAGCAAAGATTGGCGAGAAGTGTCGTAACTGGTGACCCATTCCCACCCAGTGAGTGCCTTGGCCGGGGAAGACGAATACTACTTTGCCGGTGACATCGGCCGTGCCGGTGATGACGTCGGGTGTGGGTTGGCCTTGGGTTAGTGCCTGTAGTCCGGCGAGGGCTGTTGGTCCATCAGTGGCTAGTATCACTGCGCGGTCAGGTAATGCCGCTCGGGTGGATATCAGTGACCATCCTATGTCAGCGAGGCTGGTCTCGGGATGGTCGGCTAAGAACCCCGCTAGCCGCTGCGCTTGTCCCCGCAGTCCCGGCAGTCCACATCCCGAGACCACCAGCGGCACCACCACGGATTCGGGAACCGGGTCGGGAACCGGGTCGGGTTCTGCGGTGTGTTCGAGGATCACGTGTGCGTTCGTCCCGCTGACCCCGAATGAGGATACTCCCGCTCGGCGGGGGTGGTCAGTGTCGGGCCACGGTTGGGGCTGGGTGAGCAATGCCACCGCCCCGGTTGACCAGTCCACTGTCGAGGACGGCTGGTCGACATGCAGGGTCGGTGGCAACACACCATGGCGCATCGCCATCACCATTTTGATGACACCGGCGATTCCGGCGGCGGCCTGAGTGTGCCCAATGTTGGATTTCAGGGATCCCAACCATAACGGCCGATCCACTGGTCGGCCCTGCCCATAGGTTGCCAGCAAGGCTTGAGCCTCAATGGGATCTCCTAATGCTGTTCCGGTGCCGTGGGCTTCTACCACGTCCACCTCGTTGGCGCGTAGTCCCGCATTGGTGAGTGCTTGGCGGATTACTCGTTGTTGGGAGGGGCCGTTGGGTGCGGTGAGTCCATTGGAGGCGCCGTCCTGGTTCACCGCGCATCCGCGCACGACCGCCAACACTGGGTGCCCCCGTTGTTGAGCAACCGATAGCCGTTCCAACAAGACCACACCGACACCTTCAGCCCAGGATGTTCCGTTAGCGGCGGACGCGAAGGATTTGCACCGACCATCGGGTGCTAGCACACGTTGCCGGGAGAATTCGACGAAGACTCCGGGTAGTGGCATGATGGTTGCGCCGCCGGCGAGGGCCAGGGTGCATTCGCCTTGGCGCAGGGACTGCATGGCGAGATGGATCGCGACCAATGATGATGAACATGCCGTATCCACCGTGATCGCCGGACCCACCAGCCCCAGCGTATACGCCACCCGACCCGACGCGACACTGCCCGAACTCCCCACCGCCAGATAACCCTCGAACTCGTCGGCAACGCGGTTCCGAGTGCCATAGTTCTGGTAGACGACACCGGTGAACACCCCCGTATCACTGCCCCGGACCGAGGTGGGGTCGATTCCCGCCCGTTCGAATACCTCCCAGGATGTCTCCAGCAGCAGTCGCTGCTGCGGGTCGATTGTCACCGCCTCACGAGGACTAATCTCGAAGAAACCGGCGTCGAAGTCACCCGCTTTGTGCAGGAAGCCGCCCTCACGGACGTAACATTTGCCGACCCGCTCCGGGTCCGGATCGTAGAGCCCGGCCAGGTCCCACCCTCGATCTGTGGGGAAACCCGAGATCGCGTCCGTCCCATCGGCCACCAAGTGCCACAGGTCCTCCGGCGAACACACCCCACCCGGAAAACGACACGCCATCGCCACAATCGCGATCGGCTCCCGCATGCCTGATTCCAGTTCCGTGAGGCGCTGGCGGGTCTGGTGCAGTTCAGCGGCCGCCCACTTGAGATAGTCAACGATCTTCTCGTCGCCTGTCATCCGGAAACACCCGGATGAGTCAGGCCGCAGTAGCTCTTCATGCCGAGGTGGCCATGTCGGCATGCAGGTCGGTCGGAAGATCCCTGCGGTACTTGATATTGAGCTTGCGGTATACGCGAGTGAGATGCTGCTCCACGGTGCTAGCTGTGATGAACAGCTTGTTGGCGATCTCGCGATTGGTGTAGCCGGCGACAGCCAGGGCCGCGACACGCCGCTCAGCCCCAGTGAGCGAATCGATTCCTGCGGAACTCTCCGAGTGTGGAACGGTGAGGCCGACGGTCATGGGTTCCCGGAGCACCGCTCGGCACAGCGGCGTGGCGTCGCAGGTCTTCGCCACATGCCAGGCCCGGCGCAGTATCATCCGTGCCCGCTTATGTTCACCGAGCGCGTGGTGCACGTGGCCGAGCTCCACTAGGGCACGAGCAAGCTCGAAACGGTCCCCGCAGCTTTCGAAGATGTCCACGGCCTCTGTGAGCAGTTGCGGCCGTCGGCTCGCCTGGCTGCCTACTGCTAACAGCCGTAACGACATGCCACGAGTGCGGGAGCCGTCGGTACTCGGCTTTGCCAACTGGTCGAAAATGAGCCGTTTGGCTTGGTCCTGATTGCCCAGGCACAACCACGCTTCGGCGGCGCTGGTCCGCCACGGCACGAATCCGGGCATGTCCAGCCCCCAGCCGCGCATGAGTTCGCCGCACGAAAGGAAATCCGCAAGCGCGGCGTGGTGGTGGTTCATGGCGAGGTAGTGGTGCCCTCGCGCGTGCAGGTAGTGCAAGCCGTATCGGCTCCGGAACATGGTCTCGGGAACCGGTTGAGTGACGTGCTTGGCGGCTTCTTCGTAATCGCCTCTCTTGGTGGCAGCCAGGATAAGGCAACCGAGCGGGAACCCGACGGCCACCCCCCATGCCTTCGGCGACATGTGGGTCATCGCGGCCTGCGCGTGTTTGACCGCCGCGCGGAGATCTCCCTGTCGAAGAGCGATTTCCGACCTGACTGCGCCAAACGTCGCCTGCCATGTCGGCGCCTGACGAGTGGTGGCTTCAGTCAACAGCCGTTCACACCAGCCCGCGGCGGCGCTGGTCCGGCCGGTGTAGATCAACGTCAGGAGAGCGAGCAACGCCGGCTCCTCGGCCCATGGCGTCGCGTGACTGAGGTGCACCTCCTGCAGGAAGCACTCGGCATGGACGACGGCGTTGTAGTAATCCCCTCGGGTCAGGCCTTCTGCCAGCGCCGCAGTCGAGCGCAGCCAGGGATCCGTCGTGAGTCGTACCAAGGTGTTTTTATCGTTCACCGGTTTGCGCGGTAGGTGGTTCCTGCGCTCCAGCGACGGGTAGACACAGCCAATCCACAACTCGACGTCGCGAAGTTCTGTGGTGACCTCATCATGTGCACCGAGGCTCACGCCACGCACCCAGTTCAGAACTTCGACTGCTTCGGTGATCTGGCCGTGCCAGATCATCTGTCGGATCATCGCGATGGCGTCGCGGGGATCCAACTGGTCCGCGCGCATGCCCGCAACCAACGGCGTGAAGTGCCGTTGCGCGGTGGCGGGATTGATTTGCCACTCGGCTCTGGCTTGTTTGGCCCGGATGGCGAGCTTGCTCCTGTCGTCGGAAAGGGCTCGCCCAGCCAACGCCAGACAGTCAACGGCCAGCGCGACTTCGTCGACAAATAGCGCCTGGTCGGCCGCTTCCACCAGAACACCGATAGTCCATGGATCATCGATGTGGCCCGCGCTGACAAGATGTCGGGCAACCGAGATGGCCAGCGCCCCCCGATCATGCCGCAGCCGGGCGGCGCGGCGATGCAGATCTGCCCGGTCCTGCGTCGGCACATCGTCCAGCACTGCCAGTTCGCCGGCCGGATGCCGGAATGCCCCGCGCTCAAGGAGACCCGCGGCTGCCATCAATTCCACGGCCATCGCTGCCACCTCGGGACCGGCCCCGATCAACTCACCCAGCTCCGCCGACGACGCGTCTGCACCGAGCACCGCCAGGCCGCGAGCAACGTCAAGTACGACGCGTTCACAGCGGTACAGGCAGTTCACCAGTGCCTGTCGGTAGTGTCGACCCGGGCCCGGGCCAGTGGCGTTGTGGTCTTCGAGTAGCGCTTGCACGAGCGTCGGATTACCACCGCTGACCGCGTAAAAGTCCTCTGTGAATGCACGTGCCTGTTCGCGCCCCTGGTGCTGGGCAAGCAGGCTGGCGACACCCGCCTTGGACAATGGCGCCAGATTCATATGATGGCAGTGTGACAACTGGTGGAGTTCGGCATGGAGCGACGAACGCGCGGATGGCAACCGCGTGGCCTCAGTGAAAACCACCAGTACCCGGGCCGAACGCACTCGGCGGATCAGGTATAGCAGGCCATGCAGGGACGAGACATCCGCGTGCTGGACGTCATCGATTCCGATCAGAACAGACTTGTCCCTGGTTAACTCCAGCAGTACGAGGAATAGGCCATGGAAAACGTGTGCCATAGCAGGCTCGACGGCGCCGGCAGCGTAGTTGCTGGAAATAGAGATGGACGTACCGCCCTCCAGTAGGCGGGCTACTCGTTCCCGAAAATCTGGCGGAACTTCAACGTTGTGGAAAAGCTGGCTGAGAACTCCCATGGGAAGCATGCTCTCGGCTTGAGAGCAGACGGCGTTCAAGAAAAGAGATCCAGTATCAACGGCACGTTCGGCGAAGGCTCTCAGTAATGCGGTCTTACCATGCGTCACTGAGCCCTCGACCAGGACAAACTGGCCATTCCCGGCTTGACAATCAACCAGCAGGCGGTCGAGAGACGCTAAGTGCTCATCCCGCTCGGCCAGTGTCATCAGTTGCCTCCCGTCGGCATGACGCGTCCCGCCGGTGCAGCCTGAATTCCATACGTTAGGCACCACTGTATGACGCTATGGAAGGCGAGGCAGAACCGATGTTCCAGTTATCATCCATTGCCCGACCATCCACCGACCATCACCTGGAGCGCCGACACGCTGGTGTGGCGACGTGAACTGGCGCTGACCGTCGTCTCGGTGAACGGCTCGTGGCCGGTCCTGGCCGCCGAGACAGGGAACCCGCGCCAAGTCCCGACCTGACGAGTGCAGGCATGACAGGACAGACCACGCCAACACCGCAGAGGAGCAGCCCGAGCACGGAGTGCCGTGCCCGGATGCACGAGATTGGCTTTGGTGAAAGCGATCTATGTCAGTTCAGTTCTTGGCACGGCCTAGCTGCTGATCGATGAATTCCAAGACCTCCGAGGTCGTCGCTGTCTGGATTCTGTCCGCTGCGTCAGAACTTTTCTCGGTCGGCGTGGCGTCGCGCCACGTTGACATGATTCTCTGCAATCGTGCTGTGATGGCAGCACGGCTCCCGTCATTCTCGGAAATTCCCAGTAGGGCTGTTTCTAGATTGTCCAGATCGGTAAGGACACGGGCCGGGGTAGTCTTCGGCCCTGCAGATAGCTCGTTTCGCAGCAGTCGTGACAGAGCGGCAGGTGTCGGGTAGTCGAAGAGCACCGTAGCTGGCAAGCTAATACCCGTGGCGGCGGCGATTCGGTTGCGCAGCGCGACGGCGGTCAATGAGTCGAATCCCATATCCTTGAACGCACGGAGCGTCTCGGTCGCCTCGCCTGCTGAATGGCCCAGAACGATAGCCGCATGTGTCCGCACTAGGTCGAGTAGCAGGCGCTCCTGGTCGGCTTCGGACAACCCGGCGAGGCGATCGACCAGCGACTCCTTGGCCGGCAGACCGTCGTGCGCAACTCCTCGTCTTCTCGGTACGAGGGCGAACAGTGAACCGGTCATCTCAGCGCTGGGCAGAGTCAGCTGCTGGAGCGCAATCGGACGCAGCTGAACCGATCCGATCGTCAATACTGGTTGACCGGTCCCCTCGATTACCCGCAGCGACACCGCACCCGATTCCCCGGGTACCACCCGCACTCGCACTGCCAGCGCGCCCGAGGCGTGCAGCGCCACGTCATGCCAACGCCAGGGCAGCATCACGTGATCGGGGTGCTCAGCCTCGGGGATTGGCACAGCCCGCAACACGGCCTCCCACAGAGCCGGGTGCAGTCCAAACAGGCTCGCTTGGTCGTGGTGCTCCTGCGGCAGACTCACTTCGGTGAACACTTCCTCGCCCCGACATGTGGTAGCCGGTTCGGGACCGCTGGGGACGGGAGTGAGCAATCCACGAGCGTGGCAGGTCCAGGTCGCGGTGGGGAGGGCCTCATCGGACAGGGAGTGGATGCTCACCGCCCGCCGCCCGCTCGGGTCGGGATCTCCCACACTGAGCTGGATCCGCACCGCGCCCCGCTGGGTCAGCAGCAGCGGCGCTTCGATCACCAACTCCTCCACCACCGGGCAGTCCAGCTCATCACCGGCGCGGATGGCCGACTCAACGAACACAGTTCCCGGGACCACCACCGTCCCGGACACCACATGCTCGGCCAGCCACGGGTGGGTGGCCAGCGACAGCCGGGCGGTGAACACCACACCCTCCCCCTCAGCCAACCCCACCACCGCACCCAACAGCGGGTGATCCACCACATCGAGCCCGAGCTCCGGGGCCGCCCCGGTTACCGTCGAAGCGGCCGACTCCACCCAGTAACGCTGATGCTGAAAGGCATACGTCGGGAGCCCCACCCGCCGGCCGGCACCGGTCATGGCCTGCCACCGCACGGGCACACCGCGGACAAAGAGTTCAGCGGCGCTGGAGAGCACCCCTGTTACTTCAGCGTCTCGGCGCAGCCCGGCGAGTACTGAGATATCGGTGCTGTGGTCGTGGTCGAGGCATTCGTGTACGAGGCCGGCCAGCACGCTCCCGGGACCGATTTCGATAAATGAGCGCACGCCGGTGGCACGCGCGCAGCTGACCCCATCGGCGAATCGTACCGGCTGGCGCGCATGCTCAGCCCAATACTCAGGGTTCCCAAGGACGGTTTCATTGACGAGTTCCCCGGTCACGTTCGAGACCACCGGGATTTGTGTGGTCCCGAACGATAATCCCCGCACCGCGTCGTGGAGCTCGTCGAGTATCTCGTCCATACCGGGTGAATGGAACGCGTGACTGACCCGTAGGCCGCGAGTGCGCCACCCCCGCCGGACGCATTCCTGCAGCACCCTCGCCACTGCCTGGTCATCCCCGGAGATGACCACTGAGGTGGGGCTGTTCACCGCCGCGATCCCCACCCGGTCCGCGCGCTGAGCCAACAGCGGGGACACCTCCGTTTGCGGAGCGGCCACGGCGGCCATACGGCCGCCTCGTGGCAGTGCCTGCATCAGCCGGCCCCGGGCAGCCACCAGGGCGCACGCGTCGGGCAACGACAACACCCCTGATACGTGCGCAGCTGTGATCTCTCCCACCGAGTGGCCCATCACGACATCCGCCCGTATTCCCCAGGATTCCATCAAGCGATACAGGCCTACTTCGACGGCGAACAGTCCAGCCTGGGTAAACACCGTCTCATCCACCAGGCCGCGGTCGGCGGTCCCGAACACCACATCCCGCACCGGCCATTCCACGTGATCAGCTAGGTGCGCATCCAGCACGGCACACGCGGTGTCGAACGCCTCGGCGAACACCGGGTAGGCCTGGTGCAATTCCTGGCCCATCCCCGCGTACTGGCTTCCCTGACCCGAAAACATCACCCCGACACCGCCCAGGTCCCCGATCGCCGTGCCTGAGATCACTCCGGACGCTGGCTGGCCGTGTGCTAAGGCCCGCAGCCCGGTCAGTGCTGTGGGTCGATCGGGGGCGAGCACCACGGCGCGGTCGGTCAGCATTGCCCGGGTGGACACCAGTGACCACCCCACATCAGCCAGACGAAGCTGCGGTTGGTCGTGCACAAACGTCGCCAGTCGATCCGCCTGACCGCGTAGCCCTGCGATTCCCCGGCCCGAGATCACCAGCGGCAGCACCCGACCCGGACCCTGTTCCTGCGGTGCAGGGTCGAGAGCGGGGTTGGGGTCGGTGACGTGTTCGAGGATCAGGTGGGCGTTGGTTCCGCTGACTCCGAAGGAGGACACTGCCGCGCGGCGGGGATGAGCGGCGTCGGGCCACGGTTGGGGCTGGGTGAGCAGGGCGACGGCACCAGCTGACCAGTCCACTGTAGAGGATGGGGTGTCCACGTGTTGGGTGGGGGGCAGGATGCCGTGGTGCATGGCCATCACCATTTTGATCACTCCGGCGACCCCGGCGGCGGCTTGGGTGTGACCGATGTTGGATTTCAGAGATCCCAACCACAGTGGTTGATCCACCGGTCGGTCTTGCCCATAGGTGGCCAACAGGGCCTGGGCCTCGATGGGGTCCCCCAGCGTGGTGCCGGTGCCGTGGGCCTCCACCACATCGATGTCTCCACCACAGAGCCCGGCATTGGCGAGTGTTTGGCGGATCACCCGTTGCTGGGCGGGGCCGTTCGGGGCGGTCAGCCCATTAGAGGCACCATCCTGGTTCATCGCCGATCCGCGCACCACCGCCCACACCGGATGCCCCAGCTTGTGAGCAACCGATAACCGCTCTAACAACAGCACACCCACACCCTCAGACCACGATGTCCCATCAGCGGCAGCCGCGAATGACTTACACCGGCCATCCGGCGCCAATCCACGCTGCCGGGAGAACTCAGCAAACCCACGCGGTGTGGCCATGACTGTCGCGCCGCCGGCCAAGGCCATGGAACATTCACCCTGCCGCAACGACTGGACCGCAAGGTGAATTGCCACTAGCGACGATGAACACGCCGTGTCCACCGTAATCGCTGGACCCTCCAGACCCAACGTATACGCCACCCGACCCGACACAACACTTCCCGACATACCTGTGATCCGGTATCCCTCCAGGTCGCCGGCGGTCTGACGCATGCAATCGTCGTAGTCGTGACTGGTGACACCTATGAATACGCCGAAATTCTTACCCTGAACCGAGGTTGGGTCGATCCCTGCTCGTTCGAAGACTTCCCACGATGTTTCCAGCAGCAATCGTTGCTGCGGGTCCATCGCCAAGGCTTCGCGCGGCGAAATACCAAAGAATCCTGCATCAAAACCGGCGACATCGGCGAGGAACCCGCCCTCACGCACGTATGACTTCCCTGCCCGATCAGGGTCCGGGTCAAACAAGCCATCCAGATCCCACCCGCGATCTGTCGGGAACCCAGAAATCGCATCTACCCCGTCGGCCACCAAGGCCCACAAATCCTCCGGCGAACACACCCCGCCCGGCAACCGACACGCCATCGCGACAACCGCCACCGGATCATCAGACACGGAAACAACGGACATCGGGGCAGCCGGAGGTACTTGGATACCCCGCAGCTGACTAAAGAGATAGTCAGCGAGAGCGCATGGTGTGGGGTAATCGAATACCAGGGTTGCCGGCAGGCGAAGACCCATAACCCTGTTGAGCCGGTTGCGCAGTTCCACGCCGGTCAGTGAATCGAGTCCCAACTCCTTAAACGCCCGGGAATCGTCGATGGCATCCGCGCTCGCGTGTCCGAGTACCGTGGCAGTTTCGACGCGGACCAGATCGAGCACGGCTTGGCCCCGGTCAGCCTCAGACAGCTCAGTCAGCCGCTGGACGAACAAGTCGCCGGTCACCGGGCTGTCCTGCACAGTTCGGCGGCCACGGGAAACCATTCCACGGAGCAACGGCGGCACGGAGCCATGACGTGCGGCCAGGACGGCGGTGTCCAGGCTCATGGGTATCAGCATGGGATTGTCGGCCTGTAACGCCGCGTCGAACAGCGCGACGCCTTCGTCGGGTGATAGTGGTCGTAGGCCGTTGCGTGCCATGCGCGCGTGATCGGCTTCGGCTAGTTGCTTTGTCATGCCGCTGGTGGGAGCCCATAATCCCCATGCCAGCGATAGTGCTGGTAGTCCGTCGGCTCGGCGTTGGTGGGCTAGGGCGTCGAGGTAGGCGTTGGCTGCGGCGTAGTTGGCTTGTCCTGGACTGCCGAGTATCCCGGCGGCGGAGGAGAACAGGACGAACATGGTCAGTGTGGTGTGCTGGGTCAATTCGTGCAGATGAATAGCGCCGTTGATTTTGGGGGCGAATACGGTGTCGAGGTGGTGCGGGGTCAGCGTGGCCAGTACGCCATCGTCGAGTACGCCAGCGGTGTGGATGATTCCGGTGAGGGGGTGCTGGGCGGGGATGTGGGTGATGGCCTGGGCCAGGGCGTGACGGTCGGCGACGTCGCAGGCGATGATCTGTGCGTGGGCGCCTAGCTCGGTCAGTTCGGTGGTGAGGGCGTGGGCCTGCGAGGTGTGCGGCCCTTGTCGGCTGAGTAGCAGGAGGTGTTGGACGCCGTGGTGGGTGACCAGGTGGCGGGCCAGCGCTGCGCCCAGCGTTCCGGTTCCTCCGGTGATCAGCACGGTGCCGTGGGGGCCGGTCTTCGCATCAGCAGCGGGGTCCTGGATGGAGGTGGCGGGGGTCAGGCGGGGAGCCCAGGCGGTGCCGTTGCGCAGCGCAATCTGCGGTTCGTTACCGGCCAGCACCGCGCCCACCCTCGCGCTTGCGTCCTCGGTGCTGGTGTTGGTGTCGACGTCCACGTCGAGAAGGGTGATGCGGTCGGGTTCTTCGGACTGGGCGGAGCGCACCAGTCCCCACACCGCCGCGGTCACGGGATTGTGACATCCTGGCCCCATTCCGTGGTGGGTGAGCACCACCAGGCGGCTGGAGGTTAGTCCCGGTTGGGTGAGGAAGGCTTGCAGTGCGGCCAGCACCCGGCACACCACCGCCCGCACCTCACCATCCCCGCCGGGGCTGGTGTCCAGGACCACCACGCCGGGCGTCGTGCCCCGGGTATCCAGCAGGGATTCCAGCTGGCTGGCTGAGGACACCCACACCACAGGCCCTACGGCAGCCACCCTTGATGGGGGTGTTGGCACCTGGACCCAGTCCAGGATGAACAGTGAACCCCCCGCCCCAGCGCTGGGCACAGCCAGCTGCTGGCGCGTGATCGGGCGAAACACCAACGACTTCAGCGAGGCCACCGGGTGACCAGACTGGTCAGCCAACTGCAGCGACACCACCCCGGCCCCGGCCGAGACCGCACGCACCCGCACCACCGACGCCCCCGACGCATGCAGCGCGACCCCGTTCCAGGAAAACGGCAATCGGACTTGTCCGTCCGGGGTGGCCACGTTCTGTCCCGCGAAGGTACTGGCGTGCAGCGCACACTCCCACAACGCCGGGTGCAGACCGAACCTGCCTGCATCCTGCATTTGCTCTTCGGACAGCGTGATTTCGCCGAATATTTCCTCGCCGCGCCGCCACACTGCCCGCAACCGCTGGAACTGGGGGCCGTAGGTGAGTCCGTCCGCTGCGAAGTCCTTATAGAGACTGTGGATGTCCACCGGATCCGCATCTGGCGGCGGCCACGCTGAAAAGCCAAAGTCAGGTGCCGCGGTGACCGGTGACAGGAAGCCGCTGGCATGGCATGTCCAGGAAACGACAGAAGCAGCGTCCGATGGGCCGGAGTACATGGTCACCGAACGCCGGCCATCGGAGTCCGGGCTCCCCACACTCACCTGCATCTGGAGTCCACCGTGTTCGGGCAACACCAGTGGTGCCTCGATTACCAACTCGTCGAGCACGGCACAGCCGACCTCGTCACCGGCACGGATCGCCAATTCCACTAGCGCGACACCTGGGAGGACCACGGTGCCGAATACGATATGATCAGCGAGCCACCGGTGGGTGGCCAGCGATAATCGGCTGGTCAATACCACGCCATCGGTATCAGGGAGTGTGACCACCGCGGCCAGCAGTGGGTGATCCGCAGCGCTCAACCCTGCGGAGGACAGGTCCCCCACCTGGGGTGGCGACTCCGGCCAGTAACGTTGCCGTTGGAAGGCGTACGTCGGAAGGTCGACTCGTCGGCCCTCACGTCCCACGACCGGCCACCGCACGGGCAGGCCGCGGACGAACAGTTCGGCGGCGGAGGTGGTGAATCGCTGAAGGGTGCCGTCGTCGCGGCGGAGGGTCCCGGTGACCACGGCAGGGCCGGAGTCGATCTCATCGAGGATTTCTTGAACGCTGGTGGTCAGTACCGGATGGGCACTGACCTCAACAAATGCCCCACATCCTTCCGTAATCAGGTCGCGCACGGCTGCATCAAACTTGACCGGCTCACGTAAATTCCGGTACCAGTAATGTCCGTCCATTCTAGTGGTATCAAGCCAGCCACCATCGACTGTGGAATACAGCGACACCTGTCCCCACTGTGGGCGAATATCCCCTAGTAACTCCGACAACTCCTCACGGATCTCGTCAACATGCGCGGAATGCCCTGCGAAATCCACTCCTGGTAGTCGCCAACGGAGCATGCGCTTCGCGGAAAGTCGAACCTCGAACTCTTTTATCGCATCGGTATCGCCCGACACGGTCACCGATGCCCGCCCGTTGGTCGCGGCTATCCACAACCGGTTCTTAAAGTCATGCAGCAGCTCGCGCACCTCGTCATAGGGCGCCACCACTGATATCATTGCCCCATTACCGGCCAGCCGGTCACTGACCAAACGGCTTCGCAGTGCCACCACGCGGGCGGCGTCCTCCAACGACAAACAACCAGCTATGCACGCTGCGGCAATTTCGCCTTGGGAATGGCCGATCACGGCATCGGGGTGGATCCCGATCGAGGACCACAGGTGGGTCAGCGACACCATGACCGCCCAAGACACGGGCTGCACCACCTCGACTCGGGCCAGTGCTGTGGCATCGCCTAACACTTCGGTCAGTGACCAGTTCACCCAGGGCGCCAGTGCCGATGCGCACTGATTCATTGATTCGGCAAACACTGGTGCACAGCGCAGCAATTCCTGGCCCATGCCTACCCATTGTGCACCCTGACCAGGAAAGACAAACACCACCTTGCCCGTGACATCCGCCATGCCCGTCACTACCCCCGGAGTGAACTGGCTGCGCGTTACTGCCTGCAATCCGGTCAGCGCCGCTTGTCGATCGGTGGCGACCACCACAGCGCGATCGTCCAATATCGCTCGGGTGGACACCAACGACCACCCCACATCAGTAAGACTGATCTCCGGATGTTCGCCGATAAATGAGGCCAGTCGATCCGCCTGTGCGCGCAGTCCCGGTACTCCACAGCCCGACACCACCACTGGAACCACATCATCAACAGGCCCGGAAAACACGTCATTTAACTCCACCATCGGCGCCTGCTCAAGAATCACGTGAGAATTAGTGCCACTCGCGCCGAATGCTGATACGGCGGCACGGCGAGGACGACTTGTCTCCGACCATTCCCGTTCCTGAGTCAGCAATTTCATAGTACCGGCTGACCAGTCCACCTTCGATGACGGGGACTCCACGTGCAGTGTTCGGGGCAGCATCCCGTGCCGCATCGCCATCACCATTTTGATCACACCGGCCACCCCCGCCGCAGCCTGGGTGTGACCGATGTTGGATTTTACCGAGCCCAGCCACAACGGACAATCTGCCAACCGCTCCGGTGCATACGTCGCCAGGAGCGCTTCCGCTTCGATCGGGTCTCCCAACGTGGTCCCGGTGCCGTGGGCTTCCACCACGTCGATATCTCCAGCGGACAGTCGGGCGTTTTTCAGTGCCTGCCGGATCACCCGCTGCTGCGATGGACCGTTGGGGGCGGTCAACCCGTTGGAGGCACCATCCTGGTTGACCGCGCACCCTCGTACTACCGCCAATACAGGATGCCCCAATTTGTGAGCAACCGACAACCGCTCCAAGAGGACCACACCAACACCCTCGCCCCAGGCAGTCCCATCAGCACCAGCCGCGAAAGACTTACACCGACCGTCTTGAGCAAGTGCACGCTGCCGGGAGAACTCGATGAACGTGCCTGGCGTGGCCATGACCGTCACGCCGCCAGCCAAGGCCATCGAACATTCGTCCTGCCGCAACGACTGCACCGCAAGATGAATCGCCACCAACGACGACGAGCACGCTGTATCTACCGTGATCGCCGGGCCCTCCAACCCCAACGTATACGCCACTCGGCCGATGGCGGCGCTGCCCGAACTACCCGTGCCGAGATATCCTTCGAATTCCTCTGGAATTGAATGTAACCGAGTTCCGTAGTCATGGTTGATGACACCGCCGAACACACCGATGTCCTTGCCCCGAACCGAGGTCGGAACGATCCCCGCTCGCTCAAAAGCCTCCCATGACGTCTCCAACAACAACCGCTGCTGCGGATCCATCGCCAACGCCTCACGCGGCGAGATCCCAAAAAACCCGGGATCGAACAACGTCATATCGTGCAGAAAACCGCCTTCGCGCACGTACGACTTGCCCGCTCGATCAGGATCCGGATCAAACAAGCCCTCCAGATCCCACCCACGATCCGTCGGAAACCCTGAGATCGCGTCCACCCCGTCCGCCACCAAGGCCCACAGATCCTCCGGCGAACACACCCCACCAGGGAATCGACACGCCATCGCCACAATGGCGATCTGCTCAGCTGACTCAGCTGCCAACCTGGTGTGTTGCTGGCGCAGCCGTTCGTTCTCTTTGAGGGAAGCGCGAAGTGCTTCGACGAGCTGATCCTGAGAGATCGTCACGGGTATCCTCCACACTCGAAGGTCGCATCAGCGGAATGTTGCGGGGATGAGCACCAGATCGTGCCGGGGCGCTATTTCGAGTTTCTCGGAGCGGACTAGCTTCAGTGTTCGGTGCTGCTCAACGCTCGCCGCACGAGATCAGCAGCATCCATCGTGTCAATGAGATCGGTTTCGTGGTCGTTTCGTGGCGCCGATTCGACATCACTGGAGTCGGCAAGCCGCAACAGCGTATCCAGGATCCCTGCCTCCTTGAACCGATCGAACGGCACTGTTCCCAACGCCTTGCGAATTTCGTCCTCGCGTACGCCAAGCGCGTCGTCTGGGGTGGGGTCCGGAAATAGCTCCGCTTTTATCCGATTGGCAAGGTCAGTTGGCGTTGGATGGTCGAACGCGACGGCGACCGGCAACCGTAGGCCAGTAGCTCTGCCTAGCCGATTGCGCAACTCGACCGCCATGAGCGAGTCAAAGCCTACGTCCCGGAACGACTGGCGCGCTCCTACCGAATCCGCTGTGGAGTACCCGAGCACTGCGGCGGCCTCGATCCGCACAAGATCGATCAGGGCATGACGTCGTTTGTCTTCTGGGAGTTTATGTAGTCGGGTGGCCAGGGACTCGTCCGCCGCAACAGCCGAGTTCGCTACGCGCCGGTCTTGCCTGACTAGCCCACGCAACAACGGCGGCACCACATCACCGTCACCACCTGCCATCGACAGATCCATCCGCATCGGCACCAGCACCGGATTGCCGACCCGCAACGCCGCGTCAAACAACTCCATTCCCGCACCCAAGGACAACGGCCGCAACCCACCACGTGCCCGACCGACACCAGCCTCGCCTAACCCTGCGGTCATCCCGCCAGCCCACAATCCCCACGCCAATGACACTGCCGGCAGGCCGTCAGCACGGCGTTGACATGCCAGTCCATCCAGGAAGGCATTAGCCGCCGCGTAATTCGCCTGCCCCGCGCTGCCCAATATCCCGGCGGCGGAGGAGAACAGGATGAACATGCCCAGATTGGTGTTTTTGGTGAGATCGTGGAGGTTGCGGGCACCGTCGACTTTGGCGTGGAAGACGGTATCAACGTGGTGTGGTGTCAATGTGGTGAGCACGCCATCATCGAGCACCCCGGCGGCGTGAATCACTCCGGTGAGGGGATACTTCCCGGGGATCTCGGCGATCACTTCGGCCAAGGCATGACGGTCAGCCACATCACACGCAACCACCCGCGCCTGCGCCCCCAGGTCGGCCAACTCCGCGGCCAGTGCGCCAGCGCCAGGGGCGTCGGGACCCCGTCGGCCCACCAACACCAACCGCTGCACTCCATGCCGGGTGACCAGGTGGCGAGCCAGCGCACCGCCCACCACCCCCGTTCCCCCAGTGATCAACACTGTCCCGTCCGCACCCACTTCACAACGGGCAGCGCTGTTCTCGATGGTGGCTGTCGCCCGGGTGAGGCGAGGCACCCACACCACACCGCCGCGCACCGCCATCTGCGGCTCATCACAGGCCAGCACCGAGGCCACCATCGTGTTCAGTTTCTCGGTCCCGGTGTCCACGTCCACGTCGAGGAGCACGATCCGGCCGGGTTCCTCGGACTGCGCCGACCGCACCAACCCCCACACCGCCGCGGCCACCGGATCGACGCATCCTGGGCCCATTCCCTGGCGCGTGAGCACCACCAGGCGACAACGGGCCAATCCGGGCTGTGCCACGAACGTCTGCAGTACCGCCAGCACCTGGCACACCACTGCCCGCACATCCCGACCAGTGCCGGTATCGATTACCACCACACCGGGCGGTCCATCACCGGTATTCAGCAGCGATTCCAACTCGCCAGCCCACGACACCCACACCACGCTGCCCGCAGCATCCACTCCCGGCGGCACCGGCATCGGCACCTCAACCCACTCCATCCCCAGCAGCGAACGAGCCACCCCACCGCTGGGCAGCGTCAGTTGCTCAATCGAAACCGGGCGGGACACCAACGACTCAATCGCTGCCACCGGCGCGCCGGTGGCGTCCGCTAGCTGCAGCGACGCTTCCTCGCGACCATTCGGTACCAAACGAACCCGAAGCGCCGAAGCCCCGGAGGACCACTCTTGAATCCCCCGCCAAGCAAAAGGCAACCTGACGCGTTCTTCGACGCGCTCGTCCCATCCACCCAGGGTGATGGCCTGCAGCGCGGCATCCAGCAACGCCGGATGTATGCCAAACCTGGCGGCATCCTGTTGTTGCTGTTCCGGCAGTGCGACTTCAACGAAGAGCTCATCACCGCGCCGCCACGCGGCTCGCAAGCCACGGAACACTGGGCCGTAGTGGTAGCCAGACTCGATCAGGTCGTCATAGAAGCTGCTGACATCCACCGGAGCCGCCCCGACCGGCGGCCACGCCGAAAACTCGAACGACGGCGGCTTGCCTGCTGCGGCGAGTACACCGCTGACATGCCGCGTCCATGACGCCTCTGGACCGGTATTCTCCGGCCGCGAGTGCACGGTGACCATCCGTCGACCGTCCGCACCGGCGGCACCCACCGTGATCTGCAGCCGAACCCCAGATTCTGCGGGCAATACCAATGGCGCCTCGTTGACCAATTCGTCGACGATGTCGTACTCGACCTCATCACCGGCTCGGATCACCAGCTCCAGCAGCGCCGTGCCCGGAACGATCACGGTATTCAACACCGTGTGATCGGTAAGCCAAGGGTGAGTGCGAGCGGATAACTGGCCGATGAACACCGCCTGCTCGGTACCGGGCAGGTCCAACGCGGCATCCAACAACGGATGTCCCAGCGTGGTCGCAGCGAGGTCCGAGGTGTTCGACGGCCGCTCTGCGGCCTCCACCCAGTAATGCTGATGTTGGAAGGCATAGGTGGGTAGATTGACAAGCTGGGCGTTCGCACCATCGAACAGTCGTGCCCATTCCACCCGCACACCGCGAACGTGCGCCTGCGCCAGCGCCGTCAATACGGCAGTGACCTCAGCGCGATCCCGGCGCAACGTCGGCCGGCACAAACTGGCGTCGGATTCGTCGCCGAGCGACTCCTGGGCCATTGCGCTGAGCACGCCGGTGGGTCCTAACTCCAGGAATGTTGTCGCGTGGTGGTCGCGCAGCGTGCGGATGCTGTCGTGGAATCGCACCGCCTGCCGCACCTGGTCGGCCCAGTAACCCGGCGAACAGAGCTGCTGTGGTGTCGCCAGAGCACCTGTCAGAGTCGACACGACTGGAATGTTCGGCGACTGGAACGTCAAGCCGGCATTGCTGGCAAGGAACTCGTGAAGCATGTCGTCCATCAGGGGCGAGTGGAAGGCATGGCTGCCCTGCAGCCTCTTGGTCTTGCGTCCCCGGGTGTCGAGTTCCTGCGCGATCTCCAGAACAGCACACTCGTCTCCGGAGATCACCAGCGAGTTGGGCCCGTTGACCGCGGCGACCGCCACCTGATGTTCCCGGCCTTTCACGATTGCCAGGACCTCCTCTTCTGCTGCCCGGACCGCGACCATCGCGCCGCCGCTGGGTAACGCTTGCATCAGCCGGCCCCGCGCCGCCACCAGGACGCAGGCGTCCGCCAACGGCAGCACACCTGACACGTGCGCCGCCACCACCTCGCCGATCGAGTGACCGACCACAAAGTCCGGGCGCACTCCGTAGGAACGGAACAGGTGGAACAATGCGGTCTCCACGGCGAACAACCCGGCTTGCGCGAAAACCGTCTGGTCAAGCAGATCGGACTCAGCCGACCCTGGCGCAGAGAACACTACATCGCGAAGTGGCGCCTCCACGTGACCGGCCAGGTTTTGGTCCAGGTGTGCGCACACCTCATCGAAAGCCGTGCGGAATACCGGAAATGTCTCGTAGAGCTGGCTGCTCATCCCGGCTCGCTGACTGCCCTGGCCGGTGAACATGAATACCAGCTTGCCCGCTACCGGCGTTCCCTCAATCACAGTATCCGTCGAGCGCCCGCGGCGCAGTGCGTCCAGTCCCGCCAGCATTTCCTCGCGGTTGTTTGCCAGCACGACCGCTCGGTAATCCAACAGCGCTCGAGTGCTCACCAGTGACAGGCCCACGTCCGCGACCGAGGTATCCGGGTGACTTTCTACAAAGGCAGCCAGGCGCGCAGCCTGCGCGCGCAATCCATCGGCGGTCTTTGCGGATACCACTAACGGCACCACACCACCCAAGCTTTCCCGTTCCGACACCGGCCCAGAGCCAGGCTCAGGCTCAGCAACGTGCTCGAGAATCACGTGGGCGTTAGTTCCACTGATGCCGAACGACGACACACCCGCGCGACGGGGATGGTCAGTGTCTGGCCACGGTTGGGGCTGAGTGAGCAATTCCACCGCACCGGCTGACCAGTCCACCTTCGAGGACGGCTCGTTCACGTGCAGGGTCCTAGGCAGCATCCCGTGCTGCATCGCCAGTACCATCTTGATCACCCCGGCCACTCCGGCCGCAGCTTGGGTGTGACCGATGTTGGATTTCAGCGACCCCAACCACAACGGTCGATCCCCCGGTCGGCCCTGTCCATACGTCGCCAACAGTGCCTGGGCCTCGATGGGATCCCCCAGCGTGGTTCCGGTGCCGTGGGCTTCCACCGCATCCACCTCCCCAGCAGAGAGACCCGCATTCGCCAATGCTTGCCGAATCACTCGCTGCTGCGACGGGCCGTTGGGCGCGGTCAACCCATTCGAGGCGCCGTCCTGGTTTACCGCAGATCCTCGCACCACCGCCAGCACCGGATGCCCCAACTTCCGAGCAACCGACAACCGCTCCAACAACACCACGCCCACCCCCTCGCCCCAGGCAGTCCCATCAGCGGCAGCCGCAAACGGCTTACACCGGCCATCCGGCGCCAATCCGCGCTGCCGGGAGAACTCGACAAACGTGTCCGGCGTGGCCATGACCGTCGCGCCGCCGGCCAAGGCCATCGAACATTCCCCCTGCCGCAACGACTGCACCGCAAGATGAATCGATGCCAACGACGACGAACACGCCGTATCTATCGTGATGGCCGGGCCTGCTAAGTCGAACGTATAGGCCACCCGACCCGACGCGACACTGCCCGAAAGACCGGTGAGCCGGTACCCTTCAAAGTCGCCGGCAGCCTCGTGCACGGACAGCGAGTAGTTATTATTGATCACGCCGGTGAACACGCTGATGTCCTTACCTCGGACCGAGGTTGGATCGATCCCCGCTTGTTCGAACACCTCCCATGACGTTTCCAGCAATAACCGCTGCTGCGGATCTATCGCTAACGCCTCGCGCGGCGAAATCCCGAAAAATTCCGCATCAAATCCGGTCGCATTGTCGAGAAAAGCACCTTGGCGGACGTAGGACTTGCCAGTGTGGTCGGGGTCGGGATCGAACAACTCGTCGAGATTCCACCCCCGATCACTCGGAAATCCCGAGATCGCGTCACGCTCTTCGGTGAGCAAACGCCACAGCTCCTTCGGGCTGTGCACGTCAGCGGGGAAGTGACAGGCCATCGCCACGATCGCGATCGGTTCGTCAGACACCGACCCGGCCGCCACGACGACTGCTGCACCAGACGGGTTCCTCGTCAGTTCCGCATGCAGATGCCGGGCGAGCGCGACCGGGTTCGGATGGTCGAATACCACTGTCGCCGGGAGTCGGACGTCGGTGGCCGCGGTCAAACGGTTGCGCAGTTCTACCGCGGTCAGCGAGTCGAACCCGGCATCCTTGAACGCACGTCCCGCCTCGAGACGGTCCACCGCGGTGTGACCAAGCACCGTCGCGGCGTGACGACGCACCAGGTCCAGCAGGAATTGATGCTGTTCGGCCGGGTCCAAGCCCACAAGGCACTGTGCCAAGCCTCCCTGCGGCGCCGCGGCGGCCGGTACCGTCCGCCGGTTGTGGCCAACCAAGCCGCGCAACAGGGCAGGTACTGTTCCGGATGCTGCTCGTCGCCGTAATCCAGGAATGTCCAGGTTGGCCGGTACCAGTACGGGGTCGATGCTCCGCATCCCGGCGTCGAACAGCATCATCCCCTCTTCTGCGGACAGTCCAGCCATTCCGTCACGGCTGGTGCGCTCGAGGTCGGCCTGCTCGAGGTGGGCTGTCATGTCGCTGGCCTGCGCCCAGAAGCCCCACGCCAGCGATACCGCAGCAAGTCCATGAGCGCGTCGATATTGAGCCAACGCATCCAGAAACGCGTTGGCGGCCGCGTAATTCGCCTGCCCCAGATTGCCGAGAATGCCGGCCGCTGACGAGAACAGCACGAACGCGGCGAGGTCCAGATGTTTGGTCACCTCGTGCAGGTTCCAAGCCCCGTCGATTTTCGGCCGGAAAACGGCATTCAAGCGCTGCGGGGTCAACGCCGACACCACGCCGTCATCCAGCACACCGGCGGTATGCACGACGGCGGTGAGTGGGTGCTCCGCGGGTACGGCGGCCAGTACCGCGGTCACCGCATCCCGGTCGGCCACGTCGCAGTGAGCGAACCTGACCTGCGCCCCCAACGCGGTCAACTCCGCCTCCAACTCCGCCGCGCCCGTGGCGGACCGCCCACGCCGGCTGGCGAGGATCACGTGCCGTACCCCGTGTTCGACCACCAGGTGCCGCGCGACTAGGCCGCCCAACATGCCAGCTCCGCTGATCAACACTGTGCCGTCGGGATCAAGACCAGGGGGAACGGTCAGCACGACCTTGCCGATGTGACGTGCCTGGCTGAGATAGCGAAACGCCTCCGGTGCTCGCCGGACGTCCCACGCGGTCACCGGGAGTGGGGTGAGAACGCCGTGCTCGAACAGCTCGACCAGTTCGGTCAGCATCTCGTGAATTCGCTCTGGACCGGCATGTCGCAGGTCGTAGGCCCGATAGGAGACGCCTTGATACCGGCGGGTGATGTCATCGGCCGCTCGGACGTCGGTTTTACCCAACTCCAGGAACCGACCACCATAAGGCAGCAATCCCAGAGAGGCGTCCACGAAGTCGCCGGTCAGCGAGTTCAAGACCACATCGATCCCACGTCCGCGAGTGGTAGCGAGAAATCTCTTTTCGAATCCTAACGTGCGTGAAGAAGCGATGTGCTGGTCGTCCAGCCCTAGGGATCTCAGCGTGTTCCACTTACCGGGGCTCGCGGTTCCGAACACCTCTGCACCGAAATGACGCGCTAACTGCACCGCGGCCATTCCAACACCACCGCTGGCCGCGTGGATCAGAACCGATTCTCCCTCGGCGAGCTCGGCCACATCGCGCAGCCCGTAGTAGGCGGTGAGGAACACAACGGGAACCGAGGCTGCCTGCTCGAACGACCAGCCAGCCGGTATTCTCACCAACAGACGATGGTCGGTGACCGCCACTGGACCGAATGCACCGAAGGAATAGTCGAAGGTACCCATCACGCGATCACCGACGGCAAGTTCCACCACCCCAGGCCCGACCTCCAACACCACGCCGGCGGCTTCACCACCAAGTCCAACCTGGCCGGGCACCATATCCAATGCGACTATCACGTCGCGGAAGTTCATTCCCGCCGCGCGGACCGCGACCCGGACCTGTCCTACCGACAAGGGATCGAGTACCGCCGGGCACGGTGCCAACGTGAGGTCGGCCACGCTGCCACTACCCCGGGTCGCCAAGCACCAGACGCGCGTATCGGCTGGTGGTTGCAGGCACTCATGTGCGGCGATGCGAGCAAGCCGGGGCACCGACACGACACCGGCTCGAACCCTTGCCTGCGGCTCGCCGCACGCGACCACCGACTGCAGCATAGTCCGCGATGCCGGGTCCTCATCGATGTCAATCAAGAAGATACGGTCCGGATTCTCCGACTGCGCGGAGCGCACCAGCCCCCACACCGCGGCACCAGCCAGATCGACACGATCATGTTCAACAGCGCCGCGAGTCACCACGACCAAGCATGACGACTCCGACTGCGCTTGCAACGCGTCTAACACCCGATAGGTGACGGCACGGACATCGCCATCATTATCGGAGACGTCGAGCACCACCAGATCGTCGGTAAAGGGGACGCGAGGAACCGGGCATTCAACCCACTCCACGCGGAACAAAGACTCCTGGGCCGTACTTCGCGTCACACTCAATTGCTCGGTGGCAATTGGCCTGAGGAGCAATGAATCGATGGAGGCAACTGGCTGCCCGTTGTGATCTGCCACCATCAGCGACACGCCACCAGAACCAGTGGACACAGCTCGAACCCGGAGGGCCGAAGCACCCGAGGCATACAACGTTACCCCGTTCCACGCGAACGGTAATAGTGTCTTGCCCACCGTCAGATTCCCACCGGCACAGAAAGTGGACGAGTGCAGAGCAGCGTCCAGCAATGCGGGGTGCAGGCCGAACTCCGTAGCGTCCAGCCGCTGATCCTCGGGTAGGGTGACCTCGGCGAAAATCTCCGCACCGCGGCGCCACACTTTTCGCAGTCCGCGGAAGGCCGTTCCATACTCGTACCCAGCTTCGAGCTGCCGCTGGTAGAATCCATCCAGCTCGACGCAGTCGGCGCCGGCCGGCGGCCACTGCGACAAATCACAAACCGGTGCCTGTGCCGTGGAGGTTAACAAGCCGGTGGCATGACGTGTCCAGGGCTCGTCGGCGGTGGCACCTTCAGTCCGCGAGTGCACGCTGACGTGTCGGTGACCATTCTTGTCGCGGCCTGAGACAGTGACTTGCACCTGTCGGGGGTTCGGTCCGGCTAGCAGCAAAGGTGCTTCAATCACTAACTCGTCGAGGGTTGGGCAGCCGACCTCGTCTCCGGCGCGGATGACCAGCTCGACGAATACGGTTCCCGGCGCTATCACCGTGCCCGACACTGCGTGCTCGGCCAGCCAGGGATGAGTAGCCAGCGACAGCTGGGCGGTGAATACAATCTCGTTTCCGTTGGCCAATTCCACTGTCGCACCCAGCAGCGGGTGATCCACCGCGCCAAGCCCTAGCCTTTGAGCTGCACCGGTCATGGTCGAAGCGGACGATTTCAGCCAGTAGTGTTGGTGTTGGAAGGCGTAGGTGGGGAGGTTGATGTGTTGGTTTGTGGGGGTGGTGGTTGGCCAGTGTATGGGGAGGCCGCGGATGAAGAGTTCGGCGGCGGAGGTGGTGATGCGGCGAAGGGTGTCGTCGTCGCGGCGGAGGGTGCCGGTGATGACGGTGGGGGTGGTGTCAGTGGTGTCGAGGGTTTCTTGGATGCTGGTGGTCAGGACGGGGTGTGGGCTGATTTCGATGAATGCGGTGTAGCCGTGGGTGGTGAGGTTGCGGATGGCGGTGTCGAATCCAACGGGTTGGCGCAGATTCCGGTACCAGTATTCTTCGTTCAATCTGGTGGTGTCCAGCCAGTCACCCTCGACGGTGGAATACAGTGGGATTTGCCCGGGCTGGGGGGAGATGGGGGTGAGTTGGGTGAGGAGTTCGTCGTGGATGGTGTCGATGTGGGGGGAGTGGGAGGCGTAGTCCACCGGGATTATTCGGGTGCGGATGTTGTGGGTGGCGCATATTGTGGCGAGTTGGGTTATGGCCTCGGGGGTGCCGGAGACCACGGTTGAGGTGGGGCTGTTGATTGCGGCGATTTCTATGTGGTTGAGGTAGGGGGACAGGAGGTGGTCTACGCGGGGGGCGGGTGCGGCGATGGACATCATCGCTCCGGTGCCGGCGAGTCGGTGGCTGATCAACTGGCTGCGTATGGCGATCACGTGAGCGGCGTCGTCCCAGGACAGCGCCCCGGCGATGCATGCGGCGGCGATTTCTCCTTGGGAGTGGCCGATGACCGCGTCGGGGGAGATTCCTAGGGAGTGCCACAGGTGCGCCAGCGAGACCATCACCGCCCATGACACTGGTTGGAGGATGTCCACCCGGGCTAGCGCGGTGTGATCACCGAGGACGTCGGTCAGCGACCAGTTCACCCAGGGTGCGAGCGCCGTAGCGCATCGTTGCATGGCGTGGGCAAAGACGGGTGAGGAGTGCATCAGCTGTTGGCCCATGCCGACCCAGTGGGTGCCTTGGCCGGGGAAGACGAACACGACCTTGCCCGTGACGTCGGCCGTGCCGGTCACCACGGCTGGGTCGGGTTCGCCTCGGGCTAGGGCGTGTAGTCCGCGGAGCGCGGTGTGCCGGTCGGTGGCCAGGACGACGGCGCGGTGGGTCAACATCGCCCGGGTGGCGACCAGCGACGATCCCACGTCAGTGAAACTGATCTCGGGATGCTCTTGCAAAAATCCCGCTAGCCGCTCGGCTTGTCCGCCGAGGGCGGATATCCCGCATCCTGACAGGACCAGGGGCACGAGCTCGTGGGGGCTCGACTCGGGTCTGGGGATCGGCGGTGGTGGGGGGTCGGGTTCCGGGATGTGTTCGACGATCAGGTGCGCGTTCGTTCCGCTGGCCCCGAAGGAGGACACCGCTGCTCGGCGGGGGTGGTTGGTGTTTGGCCATTCCTGGGGCTGGGTGAGTAATGTGACGGCGCCGGCTGACCAGTCCACCTGTGGTGAGGGTTGGTCCACGTGCAGGGTTT
>Ga0213881_10000425_pt1 | contig 28434 bp, 31 predicted proteins | sample BarmaccoBMER_R08_FD_160104 | JGI IMG/M metagenome (GOLD analysis project Ga0213881, IMG submission 160104) | Barbacenia macrantha exposed rock microbial communities from rupestrian grasslands, the National Park of Serra do Cipo, Brazil - ER_R08 ... | reverse complement strand
TCCGAGATGGCGTTCGAGCGTATCGAGCGCGATAACGAGCCCGAGTGGGCCCGATTCATCGATCCGGCCTACCTCGCCGGGGAATGGGCCAACGCGTTCGGCGAGATCACCCGACCGATCGAATCAACCCGCTTCGCCCGCCGCTCCGCAGCCGAAGCCCGCCACCAGAAACGAGCCCGACGCGGCGCGCTCAGCCAAACCGCCCTGGCCCGCGCCGCCCTCACCAGCGGCCACGTCGACCTCGACGTCGCAGTACACCACGCCCACCGCGCGCTTGACCTCACGCTGACGGTGAAATCGTCTCGCTGCACCAAAGCAGTCAGCGACCTCCGGGCCCGCATCCAACCATTCCACGCCGTGACCGCCGCCCGCGACTTCGACGAACGGGCTCGCCTCGCCCTGGCAGCCATCCACGGCTAGGGCCGAGGAAGAATTGATTCGGGAATACTGGCTGTTTGGATTATTTGGTTGGTGCCGATGGATCTGCTGACGACGAACAGCCCGGCGGCGTGGGCTTCAGGTCCGGAGTGGCTGGCGCAGGCATCTTTGAGGATCCAGGGTGTGAGGTTGCGTTCGAAGGCGTCGACGGCGGTCTTGAGGACACAATTTTCAGTGTCGATTCCGCAGATGTAGAGGTCGGTCCATCTGTGCTCCTTGACGAGGCTAGTTCCTTCCGGAGTGAATAGGGTGTAGATGTATTTGTTGACGACCGGTATATGCGCGCCAACGTAGGGTGCCAGCTCAGTGACGAGTTCGATTTCTGGGCCGTCGGTCATTTTGGTCCAGCCGATCAGTCGTTCGAACGGGCTGCCAGGATAGTTGAGGTAGCGAGTGAAGATTACGTCACCGTGGGCGGCTTGCCATCGGCGTACGAGGTCGACGATGAGGGGTACTACGGGTTGTGAGTGTTCGGTGATGAAGCCGTTTTGCACGTCCACGACAACGAGCACGGGTCTGTGTTCGTTCATGTCCTGTCGCAGTCTCGGAGGGTTTCTATCGCTTGGGCGAGGTGCCGGTCCAGGCCGCTAGTTTGTATCACGGCGTCACGCATCGAACGGTGTTGGGACGTTTCTTGCGGCCGCTCGGTGGTCAGGCGTGAGCGGATGCCGCGCAAGAAGCGCCAGCCGAACTCGGTCGGGACGACGGGGTCGTTGCCTTTTTCGATCTGTTGGCGGAGGTGATCGCAGTACGCCCATACCGCTTGGACGGAAAGTTCGCAGGTCACGAGCTCGTCTTCACGGAGCGCGCGGTCTTTCGCGATGGGATGGTAGACGACACCGGACCATGACGCGTAACCGATCGAGATGCCTTTCATGCTGAAGTCGACGAGTTCAGGATGCTCGAAGCCGTTTTCGAGCAAGGCCCGTTCAACAAGCGCGGCAGAGGCGAGGCATGATTCATCGATGGTTTCGGCTCGCGGTACGAGCACGCGGGGGATGCACATCAGACGCAGTGCGGTGTGGAGAGTGTTTCCTTGCCAGGCAGGTTCGTCTACCCAGTAGAGACTGAGCACGTAGGACTCGCTGGCGACGTTGCCGCCGGTGAGTGCCCGGAGTTGGTCTTGCGCCCACTGCATGTTCTGTTCGTAGGTGATGCGGCGCCAGACCGCAAGGTGGGCAACCGACTCCAGGGCTAGCTCTTCGACTAGATGGAATAGTGCCACGCCGAAGGGCCAGAGATAGAGCTGACATGCGCCGGTAGGATGCTTGACCGCGCGCCGCCGGCACTCCATCCACTGGTCGGTAACGTCGCTCCACTGCCCACCGCCGGTTGCCAGGGCCGACGCTGCTTCGGCGCCGACAAATACCGGGATGAACTTGTGGCTTCGCGCAGCGCAGGTGGTGCCGATTGGCACCTCGGGTTCGAGGTCGCCGAATAGTTCTGATGTGGTTCGGTCGAAGGTGAGGCAATACAGCTTCGCATACATCGGAGTGGGGCGTAGTGTGCGGCCGGTTTCGAGTCGGTAGATCTGTTTTTCCATGGCCGCGGGTTCCGGGGTGGGGATGCCGTGGCGGCGCCCGATCAACTCGAATTGCTTGGCCAGGCGTGGCCGGCCCCAGCCTTGTTCTTCGCGCAGGCGGATGAGGACGGCGTTGGGGACATGGCGCTTGTCCGTCGATGTCCGGATGTCCATGGACATTGTCGCTGTCCTTGCCTGTCGTCCGCTGTCGTCTATCGAAAAAGCGGGATAACGACGACCTTGTAGGTATGCACCGCAACCTCACTCACCACTGGGGTTCCTTTCTGAGCGTCTCAACGGCCGGGGTGTTGATGACTGATCACCGTGGCCAGATTGGCGTTCATCTCGTGGAGCAGATCGATAATCTCGCTCAGCCGTTCGTCGATAGCATCCAGCCGAGACGAGACAGTCCGGCCGTTGTCACTGACCGGCTCGCCCAGCTCGGGTGGGGTGCGACCGCGCAGGACGGCCGACAGGTGCTGGGGATGCCAGCCCATCGCGACCGACAGCGCCTCCAGCGTGCGAGCGCTACGTCGCCGTTCGACGGTGTGAGGTTGGAGTTCGCGCACGATCGCTTGGGAGACGTGCGAGCGTTGCGCGAGCTCGCGTTGCCGCCATCCCAGTTCCCTCACGCGTGCATTGATGGCGTTGGCGACCGCCACCCAATCCTCCGTCACGTATTCCTCCGCGCTCCACCCATCGCGGCGAGGCTAGCGGGTCGCCGCCCTCTCGCGGAATAACACCCCGTTTTCGGCTGCGCCCTCAGTAATCGCATGCCCATATTGAGCTGAAATCATCATAATAGTGATGAAATCAGAATTTTCTAGGAGAAATCAATGAGTACCGATATGCCTCATGCCGGCCCGCCGACGTTCTACACGGTCCGGGAAGCCGCGCAGATCTTGCGCGTGGACCCCGCCACCCTCTATCGGGCTATCCGGGACGACGCCTTCCCCGCCGTCCGGGTCCGCACCCGCTACGTCGTGCCTGCAGCCGCGCTGGACAAGTTGATGCGCGAGGCGGCTGACTCCGGCGGGTGCGTCGATGTCGCCCAGATCGCCACTGAACGACGTACGGCGCGCGAGATCGAGCGCTTGACCGGGGGTGCCCGGCGATGACCTACCACGACAACTCGGAGTACACGGCCATGGCCGCCCGGCTCGACCGACTCCACGAGGTCCCGACCGAGGTGCTCAACACCACGGTCGTGCTCAAAGGGCTGTGCCTATGGGGTCTATGGCCGGAAGTGGAGCCGGACTGGGAGGACTGCGCCCCCAGCGACCGAGCGCTAGCTGAGCGGTTGTGCGAGGGGTGCCCGGTCATCGACCAGTGCCTGGAACTGGAGCTACGCACGGCCGGTACCAGCACCACGGGTGTGTGGGGCGCACTGCCCGAAGACGACCGGCGCGGGCTGCACCCGGTGTGGCAACGACGCCGTCAGCAGATCAAGAGCGATCAGGAACGGGGAGCAACGCCATGACCGCCCACCTGACTCCCACCCAGGTGATCGCCGTCCTGGGGGTGCTGCTGGCGCTAGTCATGGTGTGGCGCTCCGGCACCCGGCGCGGACACCGGGCGGCCGAGGCCGCGCACGTGGCATCCCGAGTGGCCTCGCTGCTCGGATACGTGCTGGGCACCGCAGGAGTGATCCTCGGCGTGCAGTGGATCGCGATCACCTACGCGCGGGGCAGCACGCTGTTCTGGGTGGTGCTGGCCGTGCCCGCACTGATCACCGCCTACGTGACAACCCGCGCTCTCGCGGTGACCTCCCTGGATGTCACCTACCGCAGAGGGGACCGGCGATGACCACACCACACGACGGTGCGGTAATCCCCGCCGACCCGGTACTCGACGGCGAGCTGATCGACGACGGCCAACGGCAGCAGCCCCGGCGGGTGGTATCATGGTGGCAACGATGCCCGCGCATCCCGGCCGCGCTCACTAGCCGCGTCCACGTGACACAAGCCGCCAAAGACACCGCCGTCGCGGTGACGCGCTCGCCATGGCGGTTCGTCAGCGCGAGCGCTCGGGGCACCGTGCTGGCGGTGCGGGCATGGCGCCGCTGGGTGACTGTCCACGACTATCGCGAGGCGGCCGAGCAGTCGGAGAAGCTGGCGGATAAGTACGTCGAGATCCGCGAACTCACCCTGTTGCGGTGGCGCGTCACCGGCGCTGTGGCTGGCACCACCATGGCGGGCGTGGCGGTGGCCGACATGCTCTACGGCCACACCGTGCTCTGGGCCACGGGCGTCATCGGCGCGGCAGTGCTGGCGATCACCGGGCGGCGTAAGGACGGCAGCCCGGGCCGGCGGGCGGTGCTCGCCGGCCCGCGGTCGCTGAGCTGGACCATGGACCCGCAAATCCTGGTCGATGCCTTCCGCGACGCCAAACTCATCGGCAAAGACGAAACCCTCCGGCTGGTCGAGCGCGCCAATCGGGTCGGCGAGGGATGGGCCATCACCCTCGACCTCCCAGCCACCCGCAAGGCCACCGACGTGATCAAAAACCGTGAGGCTCTAGCCTCCGCGCTGGCGGTGGATGAGGTGCAGTTGCTGGTCGAGCGGGTCCGGGGCAACGGTGGGCACGCCGGGCGGGTGGCGATGTGGGTGGCCGACAGCGATCCCTACGCCACCCCACCCACCCGCACGCCCTTGCTCGATGTGGCGTGCTGGGACGCCTGGCGACCGGTGCCCTTCGGGCGTGACGCGCGGGATCGTCGCATCAGCCTCCCGCTGGTGTGGACCTCTCTACTCGTCGGGGCGATCCCCCGGCAGGGCAAGACCTTCGCTGCCCGGCTGGCCGCTGCCGGTCTGATCCTCGATGCGTTCACCCGGCTCTATATCGCCGACTTCAAAGCCGGCAAAGACTGGGACGCCGCCGCGCAGGTCGCGCACCGGTTCCTTTCCGGCGACGAACCCTTCCATGTCCGGGAGCTGGCTGCGTGGCTGGTCGAACTGGTTACCGAAGTGCAAGCACGATACCGGCGCATGCGCGAGCTCGACAACGAAGTCTGCCCCGAATCGAAAATCACTCCCGCGATGTCCCGTGACCCGTCGTTGAACATGCCGATCACCGGAATTTTTATCGACGAAGTGCAGGTGCCTCTTGAGGAATGCACGCCGATCAAGGTGCAAGGGAAAATGATCCCCGCCGGGGAGTACATCGGCGAACTATTGACCTGGTTGGCCAAGAAAGGACCCGCCGCCGGGATCATCCTGGTGTTGGCTACCCAACGACCCGACACCAAAACCATCCCCTCCGCGCTGCGGGCCGTGCTGGGGTCCCGGTTTGCGCTGCGGGTGATGGACTGGCGCGACAGCAACATCATCCTCGGTGAGCAGATGAACACCCGAGGCTGGGACAGCAGTCGACTGCTGTCCTCCCACAAAGGCGTCGGCATCCTCCGCCCCGACGGCGACACCGCAGCCGGGGCCGACGTGCTCGCGATAATGGTCCGCACCGACTACATGCCCAACACCGACTGGACCACAATCTGCGAACGCGGCCGAGCCCAGCGGGAGGCCGCCGGCACCCTTACTGGGCACGCCATCGGCGCCGCATCCGCTCCGGCGCTTAACCCGGCCACCGTCGCTGACGTCATCGGCTCCAACCAGATCACCCCTGACGCCGATGATCCACCGCCGGCGCGTGATCTGCCCGAACCGCTGGCATCGGTAGTCGAGTATCTCAGCGCCGACTTCGATGAGAGCGGTCGCGAGTTCGTCCCCACCGCCGAACTAGTCACCGCGCTGGACATCGACCGCGCCATCCTCAGCCGACAGATGAGCGAACTCGGCTGCCGTCCCACCCGCGAACGCATCCCCACCGACGACGGCGCACTCCGGCAAGTCCGCGGCTACCTCACCGCCGACATCCGCACCGTAGCCGAAGCCATCCGCGACGGACCCATGAACCGATCCCGAAGACGACTGATCAGCGCAGCACGCCCGTCACACAAACCCGTCACAGCCGTCACAACCCCCGTCACACCGTCACCGTGTCTGTGACGGCCTCTCAGCCCCTCTACCAGTGCAAACAGTCCATGTGACGGTGTGACGGGTCTGGAGCTGACCCGTCACACCGTCACATTTTTGCCCTCCTGCACGCTGAGTGCGACACGAGCACGCGGAGCGGGATGTTCGCCCCTCTGAACGAAATCAGCTTGTCGTCAGCCAGGCAATGCTGGATTCAGCCGTCCCCTCGCCACGGCCACTGCGATCACTTCTCGGCACCGTGCGTGGGCGATTCAGCCGTACTCTGCGGCAGATGGCGGCGCGAGCAGGAGGGCAGGCGTGACCGAGCGCGTGCCGTACCTCGTCATCTGCGTCACCGGTCAGCCAGCCGTATCAACATCATGGCCAAGATCACACAGAACGAGGGCTGGTCGGTGTACTGCCTGACGACACCGCCTGTCGAGCATTTCCTCGATGTGGTGCAGCTGGCGGAGTTGGCCGGCCACTCCGCAGTTCAGCATGCCTAGTAAGCGCCACCTGCACCGGACTACACCACTATCGAGGATCAGCAGTGTCCTCGCGTCGAACAGACACCGAGTAAGACAAGCTGTTGGTGCTGATCGTGGCACGTCACGGGCAGGGCGGGCGATAGGGCAGATCTGGTGACACGTATTGCTCCCATTTTGCGCGGGTGAGGGTATTTGCGGTGGCGGCGCAGATCCGCTGGATAGCTTGGTCGACGTTCATCCCCCATAGCCGAATAGTCTGGTCGGCGCTGCCGCTGGCTAGGGTGTGCCCGTCCGGGCTGAACGCCACCGCATGGACGAGACTGGTGTGGCCGGTGAGGGGAGTGGGGTGAGCCGAGTCGGTCACGTTCCACAATGGCCCGTCCCCTCGATGCCACCGCTGGCCAGGGTGCGCCCGTTTGGGGCCTGAACGCCACTGCATCGATGGAGCTGGTGGGGCCGGTGAAGGGTGAGCCCAGGGGTACGGGGTGAGCCGGGTCGGTCACGTTCCACAACCGCATCGTCTTATCGAAGCCACCGCTGGCCAGGGTCTGTCCATCCGGACTGAACGCCACCGAACGGACTAGATGATTGATTCCGTGAAGATCGCGTGAAGCGTGTCGCTGTTGTGGGAGTGGACGGAGGGCGTTCAAGGTCAATATGTGAGCAAAGAATTGAAAACCCTCCTGACCGCACTGTACGTGTTGATCGACGATCATGTGGTGCCATCTCGGGTCGGTCGGGGCAGATGGCCCCAGCTCAGCGACAGCGAGTTGATCACGTTGGCGGTCGCCCAGGTGATGCTGGGCTATCATCGCGAACGTCGCTGGATCCGGCACCTGCACAGCTGCCCTGAGTGGCGGGCGATGTTCCCCTACCTGCTCAGCCAGCCGGGTTACCCCAAGCGATGGAAAAACGCCCAACCGTTGCTGTGCAAGGCGATCCTGGTCCTGGCCGCCTGCTGCCCGTTTTGGTTTGACGACCTGTGGATGATCGATGCCACCCCCGTGCCCTGCGGCATGTCACGGGAAACAGTCAAGCGCTCGGATCTGGCCGGACATGTCGGCTACGGCTACTGCGCCACTCACTCCCGCTGGTACTGGTGCCTGAAGCTCTCCCTCGTCTGCTCCGGGGACGGCATGCCGATCATGTGGTGCCTCGCGAACCCGACACTCGGTGAACGCCAGGTCCTCACCGTGCCATCGGCTCCTGACTGGCCCGATCAGACGGGACCCAGCAGACCCGACGACAGGCAGCCGGGACGGTTCGTTCCCGGCTGCCATCGCGCGCTGGCAGTATTGCGCTGGCGGGCGTTCGGGAACGTTGTCCGATGCCTGGTAGCAGTGTTGGCCGATACCTACGGCCCGATCAAGGTTGTTCATTCGAAAGCGATATTGAGTTGCTCGACACGGCGAATGGCGTCTTCCCAGCTGGCACGGACGAAGGCGCCGAGGAGTACGCGGGTCGCACCCAGGCACTTGTGGTCGTTGACGAGCAGGTCGTGGTGATCGGCCAGGAACCGGTCCACCAGGTTCATCACCGCGGTGACGGCCTGCTGCTCGTTTTTGTATCCGCTGTTCGGGCGGACGGCTCCGGCCGCGATCCGGTAGCACCGGGCCGGATCACCGCTGGGTTCCATGAGGTGAGCGACGGTTTGCACGATGGGATGCGTCACCGTGGGGTGGCCGATGGCCGCCAATTCCTCCAGCACGGTCAGGGCGTGGTCGGCGAACTGTCGGAGATCTCCCGGCGTGGTGTTTGGGGTTCTTCACGCAAGCTGCTCACCGGGCTGGAGTACGTGCCCCGGGTGCTGATCACTGACAAACTCCGCAGCTACAGCGCTGCCCGGCACCGGGTGCTGCGCTTGGTCGAGCACCGCCAATCGAAGTACCTGAACAACCGCGCCGAGAACTCCCACCAACCCACTCGCCAACGGGAACGAGCCATGAAGAAGTTCACCTCAGCCCGGCACGCCCAGCGGTTCCTCTCCGCCTTTAGCGGCATCTCCCCACACTTCCGGCCCGGCCGTCACCGGCTCTCCGCCCAGGAGTACCGCCGCGAAATGACCGACTGATTCACCACCTGGACCGAGGTCACCGGTACGACCACGGCGGCCTGACACGGATCGTGGGAACCGGTCCGACCGATCAAGCCATGCCCATAACGCCGGACAGGCCCACCAAGTTGACAGTGCCCCGCGATAACCTCGACGCGATCGGGGTCGCCGGTGATGATCGCTGCCCTCGCTGCGGTAGCCGCGAAGCCGATGAGGTGATTGGTGATATTGTTCTTTACCACGTTGATCTCCGATTCCAGATAGCGCTCAGCGGAACGAACGACCCCGGTTCCCATATGTGCAGGCTTGTGCATAAGCCTGCAGGTCAGCTCAACATCGAGGACTTCTCGACGACTCAACGACGGTGTTCTGTGGCATCATGCAGTGCTGAGGACGGCAGGCTTCGTTCCAGATGCCGCATCGCGATGATGCCGAGGCAGTTGATCAGACCGAGAGCGGCCCACGGAAGGGCGCGGTGAATGTCGAACAGTGTCGTGAAGAAAGATGGAGCAATGATCCCGGCGGCGGTGAAGGAGTACTGGAAGGCCGCTAGGTAGCGACCTCTGATCGCGGTGGGAGCGATCGCGGTCGCCAACGCCATCGAGACCGGCGCGTGCATCACCTCAGCCAGCGTGAACAGCAGTGTTGCGCCAATTAGAATGGGGATTACCCACGCGAGCTGCCCGGGAACGAGCCCGGAGAACAGGAAACACCACACGGCCCACAGCGCCGCCGCAGCCATGATTACCCGGGTGCGCCGGTACGGGACGAGCCGTTTGACGACCGGCGCGGCCAACACCGACACCAGCGCGGTGTTGCCCACCAGGATCGCGGAGGTAAGCCAGGAAGGCCCACCTAGGCCGGCGCGCACGAAGGTGGGCAGGGCGAAAACGAGCATCTTACTCGTCATCGCGAAGACGGTATTGATACCGGTCAGAACGAGGAATGAATGGTCTCGGAGCATCGAGCCATATCCCGCGCTGCCGTGGCCGACATCCTGCTGGTGCCTCGGCGCGCGGACGAAGACCGTGATTGCGGTGGCGGCGGCAGCGAAGCAGCCGGCCGCACCGCAGGCGATGGCTCGGTAGGCGGTATCGCGGCCGTCGGCGATGACGACGCCGGTCACCAGTCCACCGAGGCCGAGTCCGGCGGTTTGGGTCATGTTGGCCCAGGCGAACCAGGAGTTTTTGCCCATAGTGGACGAACTGCCGTCGGCGTAGTCCGCGACTGCGGTGAAGATGCTCGACCAGAAAAACCGGACGCCGACGGCCACCACGCTCATCGCCAGCAAGATGCCGACCGGCTCGGTGACCCAGCTGTAAGCGAGATAGCCGAGGGACTGCATTACCTGAGCCCCGATGACCAGCGGGAGTGCGCCGAGCCTGTCAACCAGCACACCGACCCAGACAGGGATCGGTAATGTGATGGCGTTGGCGATGCTGATCAGGACACCGAGCAGACCGAGGGAGACATCGGTGAGCCGGGTGAAAAAAACGAGGGACAGCGAGAGGAAGAGCCCGTTGCCGACCGAGTCGATGACGAGTGCGCCGATCAGAACGATGCCTCCACGACTGGTCTTGGTCGGTACAACCATGTCGGATCTCAACCTCGTAACGGAGTTCTACTGGACATGCCTGGGCTAGGTCGCCGCGGCGGTGCGCCGATCGTAGTTAAGTCACAGCCGAGTGGCCTCGCCCAGCAACTCTCATCCTGCGCTTCTCTTCGCGGACCATCTGCCGTCGTCGACTGATGGTGAGATCTCGGCGATAACGATACGATCCATACTCATCCTCTGGTCGGGGTGCCGTATGAACATCCAGTCCGTGCTTGAGCATGCCGACATGCGAGGCGATGTGGGTGAGCCGTGTGTGTCGATCGCAGCTTCATGGCTTGCATCGGAGGTTCGCGTTGGCCGGTCCCCTGCGACATACGCACCGTGGGTGTGGCAGCTGACTCGTGACCGACCCACGCCCGTTCGCGACCGCCGACCGCGTGTCACCGTCGTTGGGGCGGATGGAGGGAGCATCTGCGCTGTCGGTGCGCGACGTGACCCGGGAGGAGCTGCTCGATCTCTTGCGGGTGTCGGCGATCACCGCGTGCACGGTCCGGGTGAGCTCGTCCACACCTGAGTCCTCCCCCCTCGCCTCTGCCGGGTGTGGCTGACGAACACCTGCAACCGGCTGCCCGCCTGCTCGGTGAACTGGGCCAGTCCTTGGATCAGATCGCGCTGCCAGCCGGTGTCGGGCACCTCGCCGGTAGCGGGCAGGCTGCCACCGAGTCGCTGGTACCGGCCCAGGATTCGATCCAGAGTGCTGCCGCGCAGCGTCGCTGCGTCCGCCAGCAGCAGAGGGAAGATCCGCACCCGGTGCGCACAGGTTTCGTGGGCATCCACGAGCGTGGTGAGGTAGTCGAACCAGGCTCCGCTGCCCGGCTGGACCGCCCGGGCGAGTCCTATGCCGAGTACCGGGACGACCGCGACGTGCTGAGCTTGGGCTACCCCATTCGGCGGCGGTGCGTCCGGGATGGGAATTGGCCGAGGGGCATCCACAGGCCCTTGCCAACCCTGATGGCGCACGTAGACCTCGATGGCGCCGCCGATCAGCCCGGTGAACAGCGTGCCGTGCACATGCTCTATCAACTGATGCGTCGCCCGGGCCCCGGCGTGGTCGTCGGGGTGCCACACCACGTAGGTCTCCAGAACCGGCGGTAGCATGTAGCATGCTGCCTTCCTACTCGCCGCAGGGACGTTGGTGCACGTTATCTGGAGCCCTTGAAGTGTTGTCTTTCATGTTGCGGCATAACCGAGATACGGGTAAAACCGGCAAGAGGACGATCTTGTGTTCGTAAATCCCCTGGTGGAACCGTGTTGGCGGGTGCGCGGCGGGGTGGGGCCCGCCCGGGCGGTGATCGTCTACAATTCAGCCCGTGCGATGTGCCGTCCACCCAATGGCCGCTCGGTGAGTCGGCGATGCCGATGACCTTCTGGGCGTCCGACCAGGCCGGACGTGCCACCGCCTCGCCCCCAGCTCAGCGCAACCGACGAGGAGCGGCTTCTCCCTCGAGGGACTCACCGGGCCAAGATCGTCCCATTGCCAGTTTTACCCGTATCTTGGCCGACCTCCGGCATCGTGTCCTTGCTCTCAACACGACAGAACTCAGCCAGCAGGTCCTCGGTAACTTGATCAGCTAGTATGATAGGATGGCATCAATTTGAGCCAGCGTGTTGCCTGAAGTCCCAGACTAGCGATCATCAGGAAAATGGTGCACTCCGGCCCGTGAAAGACATGAACCATGGGGGCGCTCAACAGTGGATCGGGTGCTTGTCGCTGGCATCTCCGGAGCCGGCAAGACGACCCTCGCTCAGACACTGTCGGATCGACTCGGGCTGCAGCACTATGAGCTAGACGCCTTATGTCATGGATCTGGATGGACTAAGCGGCTGACCTTCGAGTCGGATGTTTACAGCTTCAGTGGCCAGCGGCGGTGGGTGACCGAAGACTCATATCACAGCTTCCTCGGTGAGCTGCTCTGGCAGCGGGCCGATACTCTCATCTGGCTGGACCTACCGCGCTACACCGTTATGCGGCGAGTGCTGCATCGATCGATCATCAGGGCTGCTATGCAGCAAGAACTATGGAACGGCAACTATGAGACATGGCGAGGCTGGATTAAGCCGGACCACCCCATCCGCTGGGCATGGTCGCAGTTTGATCTGCACAGGAAGCAAACAGCCGATCGCTTAACTCGGCATCCCCATCTTATGGCAATCCATCTACGCTCAATACGGGAGGCAAACCGCTGGCTGGCCACAATAGTCGACGACCGGAAGTGAACGCACTACAACCTCCCTTTACATTAGGAGAACCCCCAAACGATCCAGGCGAAACCCAGATAGGACGTTGATGTTCTCTTGCAAGCCCTTGTGATAAGAGGGACCCTGGGAGATCACAAAAATATGAGCGAAGCATGTCGTCTCGATCTTATTTTCTTCAAGATCGTATTCGATCCAGGACTTCAAACCTGCGAGTGGATCCATGGAGATACCTATCCTGAAGGCTAAGGCTACAGACTTTATCGTTTCCGAGTGCCTCGCGCTAGCCATGACCCGGCAGGACAGTGCGGAGTACCACTATCTGCGGTTGCGCAAACGAGGTTACACGACCTTTGAGGCTATCGACCGCATAGCTACGACATGCGGCATCCCGCGACTAAGGGTATCCGCGGCGGGCCTCAAAGACGAGGACGCGGTGACCGAGCAGTTCGTCGCCTACCACGGCCAGCTCGACTCAACAGCGATGGCCGACTTCAATGCGCTTCACGCCGGAGAAGAACGCTTCATTAGTTTAGCCACGCATGGCTACGGGCGGCGCAACATCGAGATCGGCGAGTTGGACGGAAACAGCTTCCGCATTACGGTCCGTAACTTGTCCGCGGACTTTGCTACTGTTCTGCGGGCGTTCAGAGGTAGAGACAATCTCTTCTTCATCAACTACTACGACACTCAACGTTTCGGTGTCGCAGGTGGGCCCAAGCAGACGCATATGATCGGTCGCGCTTTACTCATCAAGGATCACGAATTGGCTTTCTCGCTACTGCGGGAATCAGGGTCTCCGGAAGGAAAACGGGCATTGGTTTTCAACGGGGACGCGGCTGACTTCTTTGGTGAGATCGATCCTCGAGTCACGGCCTTTTATTTATGTGCGCAGTCCTCTTACCTGTGGAACCAGCGACTGCGCGGGCTGCTGCATGATGCATGCGGCGGTAGCGTGGACGAAGTCGACCGGGAGGGAATTACGTTCAATTTTCCGAAGGATCAGCGCGGTATCCTCGCTTTCTTGCGGAATTACGCCATGCTTCCGTATGACAAGTACCGCTGGCAGGAGGGGAAGATGCGCAAGTCAATCTCCTATCGCTCTACCGTCGTCCACACCCAATTTCGTGTCGAAGAAATCGAGCTCGATGACATGTCGTCGGGCGCATGGAAGTGCGTGCTGTCGTTCTTCCTCCCCTCGGGTTGCTACGCCACCAACGCGATCGCTCAGTGGGTGCACCAGAGGACTTGATTCAACCGGATACCCGCGAAGTCGGAGAGCTGCGCCTTAAGTGGTGCAATCTTTATTTATTCGTGATCGCCGAGTGATGGCTGGGGAGTTCCCGGGCATCACTTCGAATGAGTACTGAGACGATGAACCAAGCGGGCGCAGCGCATGGGATAATGGCAGGTATGTGTCCCGCAAACTTTTCGCGGCAGCCATACAAAATCGCCGCTCAGTATCCTGAGCCATCGGATCTGACTCAGGCGGGCTCCAAGAAATGGGCCAACAGTGTGCGACGGTCCTCGGGCGCGTCATTGGACACGCGCGGTACTGAGTGCCACGAGTGCTCTGATGGGATGAGGACGACGGATTGGCCCAGGCTGGGGACGATGTCGGCGACCACGTCGGTGTCGTTTCTCGACCGCAGAATCCGGAGTGCGCCCTGCCAACTCGCGCACCAGCGGGTGTTGAAGTACCAAGTTTGGGTGACTGCCTTGTCGGCCCGGTCGGTGTGCGGGTCAAGCCACGAACCCGGTCCATACCGGATGGCCCGTATTTCCAGCCGGGAGCGTTCCAGCGAGCGTCCGATCAGCGTGCTCACCGCCTGGCGGTAGGCGGCAGAGCGCAACTCGGTGAGCATCTGGCGCCACAGCGGAGTGAGGTGTCGCAGTGATTCGGCTACAGAGTTGCCGGCTGCGACCAAGCTGAGATTGTGCGTGTGATAACCCTTCTGTCCGGCGATACCGCTCGGCCGATGGGTGAGGATGAACCCGGTCGTGGGGAACTCGACTTCCAGGGTGTGGGCCAATTCCAGATTACGGAATGCATGCTGAATCAGCCCCCAGCGGTACGGGATGTCGGCCATATGCACGGAGCGGACCGCGTCTAGGTCTAGAATTCCCAGGTTTCGAACGGTTTCCATCGGTCAAGTCTTCCCCGAAAGCACCGCAGGGAGCCACCGTTCGTCGATGTGTGCTCCGATCGCCTGCAGCTTGGACGCGAGGCCGGAGTAGCCCCGAGCGAGGTGTTCCACGCCGTATAGCCGCTGTGGAATCCGGGTGCCGAGTGCAGCCAGGAGCAGGGTCATGGCTGCGCGCAGGTCCGGTGCATGGAGTGGTTCACGCGCCGGATGCAAGATGCTGGGTGCCACTCGCAGGTTTCGGCCCTGTTGGCACAGGTCGGCGCCCATGGTTCGCAACCCTTCGACGTATCCAAACCGGTTATCCCATACCGTTTCGATCAGCATCCCCGATCCGGTTGCATTCAGCAGCATAAGCGCGAACAGGGGCTGGGCGTCGCTATACACCAGATGGGACGCGGCTATCACCTGGGTAGGGGTCAACCGCTCGGGCGGTTGAACTCGTAGCTGCCCGTCGTCGGTCCAGATTAGCGGGATGCCCATTGCGGCGAGCCGCGCCAGCTCTGGAGCTAAACCCGCGCGCACTGCCTCCGACTGGTCGAGCCGAAGTTCTAATTCGCAGCGTAGATGGACTGCGGCGGCTACGAACGTAACCACCTCGACCAGGTCCGACAGCAGCCGAGGCCGGGCCCTGCCGATCGGCCCGTCCACACCGTGGATCACGATCGCGTGCTCGTCGACGTCGATGGGCACCCCGGATTGGCCCAGGATGTGAGCCAGGCCTAGCGCGTCTGGCTTTGGGTACGGGTTGCGCAGCACCGTCGTACCCCTTGCGGTCGCCGCGGCGAGGAGAGCCGTTTTGGTCGCTCCCGAGTAGTACGGGCCAGTGAGCGTAGCGGTGGTCGGCTCGATTTCAGCGAAGTCGGCGAGGTCTATCTGTGTACCACGCAGACCATGGGGAGCAGATGCGTAGAACGCGCCTCCGCTGTATTCGCAGCGTGCACCGAACCGTTGCAACACGGCGGCGAGGTGGGTCATCGGCCTTGCTCCGCTGCCCGTGATGCGACATCCACCGTGCGGACCGGAGCGCACCTGCCCGAACCGGGCGAGCAGTACCGGCAGTAGGTAGGTGCCACCGTGGGCGGAGGCCGACCACCGATTGTCGATGTCGTGTCGAACCAGCCCGGCGGTGTTTAAACGCGCTCGCTCCGACGGCAGGTCGACCCCGACATCCGCTCCCAGCTCCCGTAACATCGCCGCGAGCACGTGCAGGTCGGTGATGTCTGGCACATTCTCAATCTCCCATGGCTCGTCCGCCAGGCAAGCTGCGGCCATGCAGGGGACCAGTAGGTGCTTGAAGCCAGCTATCCGAATTCGTCCACCGAGCGATGCGCCGCCTTGGATGTCCCAATACGATCCAGACTCTGGACGGCTGTTCATCCTTCGCTAACTCCACATCTCCACCTGGAAGGTGAGCCGATGTTCGGGAGCTCTTTCCGAGACCGGAGCAACCGCGTGCCAGGACGACTCGGATCGGGGGAACAAGACAGACCGCCCACCGGCGGGCGTAATTGTCGCGTACGGTGGGTCAGCCAGGTCAGCGGAGGTGCGTACCTCGAACTGTCCGCCGTGCGTCTCCTCCCAGACGGGGTTGAGGTAGAACACATGGGTGGCGTACTTGTTCACCTTGTCGGTGTGGGAGGAAATCCGGTCGCCCGGCCCGAAGACGAACAGGCCGATGTCCAGCTGCGCATCGGCCACGTCGACGCCCACGACGGAGTGGACCCATGATCGGTAATCTGACGCGGTCAACTCCTGGATGAGTTCCCGCCATGCCGGGCCCACCTGGTCCAACATGGCCAGAGGTTGGCTGCGGGTCAATAGTGGCAGCACGGACATGCTGTAGGTCTTGTCCCCACCCGCATCCCGCCGCGCTCGGGGCAGCAGCTGTGGCGGCGGAAGTTGGTCGCGCAGCCGCTGCGCGGCGCCAGGTGTGATGAGATCCTGTACTACTGCCCAGCGGTAGGGCTCCTGGTGGGCGCAGATTGGCGCTTGTAGGTTCAGCACCGTTGTCTCCCTCGAGGTCAGTGGATCAAGATCGATGTACGCGGGCACCGACTTGTGGACTCTCCGGGGCGCGGGAACCCAAGGAGATCACGGGGACGCCCTCCTGCCCGAGTTCTTGGCTGCGCAGGATCTGCACCTCAGTGAACGGCTCGTGCTGCTCGCGGGTCAGTCGCCAGATGATGTCTGCGACCTCGCCCGGATCCATCATCGTGCCGAGGTCGATCTCCAGATCGGTGTGGAAGTCCGGCACCGCGAGGCCGCCCGGATTGATCAACGTGACCTTGCTAGCGGGGTCTGCGGCGATCAGTTCAGGTACGAGATTGCGGGTGAAAGCAGCCTGTGCGGCCTTCAGCCCGCAGTACAATGCCTCGTATTCGCGTCGTTTCCACGACGACGACGAGGCGATGGTGATCAGGTGCACGGGACCGTTGGCGGCCGCCAGAAGCCGGCGTAAGAATAGCACCGGGCCGGTGAACAGCAGCTGGGTCAGTGCCCTGAGGTCGTCTTCGTCGGTCTGCACTAGCGCTTTCTTCAGCCACGCGCCCGCCACCCAAAAGACGTACGCCGGTCTAGGTAATTCGATATTCGCGCTCCGAACACTTCGCAGGTCGCACAGGTCCAGTATACGCATTTCAAAGTGATCACTGGGTGGCGGCGAGGCGACCGATCGACCGTACACGACGGTAGGAAGATTGGCCTTTCTTCCCCGCAGTGCGAGCTGATAGCCCAAACCGCGGGTGCCACCGATGACCGCCGCTACCCGGAAGTTTTTTTTATCCCGGGTCATGTGGCCTCCTCATGAGAAGTTTCGTGGCTGTCGTTGCCATGACCTGCTCGGCCTGTCCTACCCGCAGCAGCATGGCGACGCGGTTGAGGTCTGCATGGTCTACGCCACGCAGATTCAGGGCCGTGCGGACACTGCCGTGGTCCCGGCGTATCTCGGTCAACCATGTGCGCATCGTCACCGGCTGGGTTTCGAGGTGGACTAAGTAATCTTTACGAGTGTGACCATGTTTGATCCACTTGTCACGGAACCGGTCGACTTGAGCACGCAAGTCGGCCATGCCGGCGGCGTAGTCTCGCGCGATTTCCTTGTCGGTCGCGCCGACTAGATCTAGCAGCACGGCTGCTACCACGCCGGTCCGGTCTTTGCCGCCGTGACAGGTCACCAAGAAAGGTTCATCGGCTACCTCGGAGACGGCCGCGAACAGCCGGGGAAAGCACTGCGGGGCCGAGCCGGTCAGAATAGCGTGATAGTAGCGCACGTACTGCTCAGAGGTTGGCCGGGGGCTGTGTCCGACGTCGCGGGGATAGTCGCAAATCGGTGTGCGCATCCAGCGGACGCCGGAGGCTATCAGTGTATCGGGTGAACCGTACCGTGCCACCTCGTCTGCCGACCGCAGATCCAATACCGCTCGCACCCCACGTCTGTCGGTCAGCTCGGCGGCACCGGCCGCGCTGATGGCGGTCACGTCGCCGGCTCGGAAAAGCCGGTCCGGGATCAGACGCGTGGCGCGTACCACGCGCAGATTAAACCCGATGCGAGGCGCCTGCGTCATGGATAGAGAAATTCCTGGTTGGCACGACGGAAAGTGCGCCGAGTTCGAAGCGGTCGGTCGTGTGATGAAGCCCGGCCGGACTGACCACCTGGACGCTGAAGAAGTTGGTGACCAACGATATGCGCCGCCAGCTTGTGCGCCCAAAGCTCATGTCCATCCTCTGCCGGATGACGCCCATACCAGCTGGCGCCCCCTGCGCGCAGCACGTCGGCCATAGATCCGTCGGCGTCGCCAAACCGATAGTAGCGAGTCCGGTCGATCGCAGCCGCGCAGGAGCTGTCGGCCAGCCCAGCACGTCCGAGGGTGTCGAAGGAGCTCTCGATGGAATCGAAGAACAGATACGGGATCCGGTGTAGAACGAGGAATGACTGCAGGCTTAAGATTTGAGTGGCCAACCGGTCGCCACATTCGTGGTCGTTCCATGCGACATTCCGGTAGACGTCGGTGAGGCGCTTGACTTGGGGATGGGTCTGTTGATGGTACGGGATCACCTGATGATACTCGCCGTCGATATAAAATTCTCGGCGCATAGCACCGGTCCATCCGACGACTACCAGGGTCTGTGGCGCAGAATCGTCGAGATAATGGTCGAGTAACCAGCGGATCGTGGTGCGCAGAATACGGTCGTTCGATCCGCCGTACTTGGCGTCGTTCACTACGTCCTTAGCGTCAAGGAAGTCCCCGAGCCGCCCCGGCCACGCGTGAGCCAGACGATAGCTGTCGAGCGCGGGATCTCCGGTTCCTTCGTCGACGAGTTCTGATCCATAAGTCATCGAACATCCATTGGCGTAGAGGATCAACGATCTCTCCTCTCGGTTGATCCAGACTCACGGAGACCAGTCTATTACTCTTCTGCCATTTGGGTTGTTACTCTGTCGGTAGACGTTTTCAGGGTCGGTTGAGTGCATTAAACACTTTCGCAGTGACGCGCCGATCGACTCCGTCGGCGGCTGGCGTGGCGGGGAGTCGGAGTGGCCCGGGTGCGGTTGCCCACCGCCGCGGGGCGCCCGGGGGCGCGCATGAGTCGCTCGACCGTGCAGCACGTGAGTCCCTTCCCCGTTGATCTTACACCACAACATCCGCTCTGCATGCATGTGGCTCATACTGAAGATTTCAACCAGACATGCGGCTCCAACCAGTCTATCTTGAGTTCACGGTCCCGAGCTACGTTCTCAGGAAGGAAAATCGTGACAGGAGTGTTGGTGATCTGGCCGCCGCATGTGCCCAGCTACTTCAACGCCGGGCATCGCAGCCCGCTGTACATGGTCGCTGGTTACCTACGTCGGCTGCCTGACGTAGCGCGGGTGGACGTGTGCGAGGCCGGTGCACTGAACATGAACTGGAAGGCCGTTGGAGACCTGCTCTACCAGGGCAGTTACGACGTCATCGTGATGATGAATGACTTCGATGCGATCGATGGTTTTGCCCGGTTCATCGAGTACGCCGCCACGCTGTCGTCGAACAGCAAGCTCATCACGTTTGGGCGATTGTCTAGCGTTAATCCGGGTTTTTTCCGGTGGTACGGGCTGGATGCAGTTGTGGAGTCGGGTGACTACGAGTGCGGGGTCGCGCACTTCCTCGCCGGACTCGCAGCGCGACCGGCGGCCAGACAGCCGCCGGTCGCGCTCCCCGGAGTGGCCGTGCGCTACGGCGACACCTGGCGGGAGCCCTCTGGCCCTGGCGAGGTCCTAGAGCCCGGCGCGTGGGTGCTACCAAACGTGAGGGAGATCCCCTATGAGGCCTATGACCAGCTATATGCCCGCGACGACCACAAATTCTGCGGCATCCCGTTCCGGCGGGAACTGGTCGTTCCAGTAGCGCGGGGCTGCCCGATCGGGTGCGAGTTCTGCGAGGTTCCGGAGATCTTCGGGCTACGGGAGCGACGGCTGTCCGTAGACGCCACAGTCGAATACATTGGGAGAGCGTTTGCTGCGGGACCGTTCGAGTACGTCGCCTTTTACGCGCCGACGTTCACGCTGGATCGCCGGTGGGTGCGCGATCTGTGTGACAGGCTCCGGACCGGGCCGGTCTTCGCGTGTTGGAAATGCGCGACCACCGTGCACCATCTCGATGAGGACCTTGTACGTGTCATGGGTGAGGCGGGGTGCGTGCGTATCTCAGTTGGGCTGGAAACGCTTGATGAAAAGGGGCACGATGGGTTGCCGCGCGCCAAGCGAATCCACGAGGACCGGTTCCGACAACTCGCCGCGTGGTGCGACGCCGCAAGTATCGAGTTGAACGCGTTCGTCATCATCGGACTGCCCGGGACCACGATCGCCGGCACCACGCGCACCGTCGAGTTCGCCCGGTCGCTGGGTGCAAGGGTGCGGCCCACCATGTACACCCCCATCCACAACATGACTGCCAGCATGACGGCAGCGCAGATAGCCCACTTCAACCGGCAATTCCTCATCGGGCACGAGCACTCGGAGACCACAAATGCGCTGTATGGGTTCTTGTTCGGCCGTGAGGACCGGCTGACGACCGTGTACGAGGGCATCCCTCAGCGGACCCGGTGACCGACATGAAAACACCTTCCTTCCCGCACTGGCCGACAGCTCTAGACGTACGTTGGGAGCCGCGTCGTCCGTATGCAGGGATCCTCAACCTTAAGAGCTGCGAACTGCAGCACCCGGAGGCGGACCGCCTCGTGCTTGAGGCCGCAGCGAGGTTAAGCGCAGCCGATCTGCGCTCGTATCCGCACCAGGACGTCATACTTAATCTGCTCGCTAATTATCATGGGGTTTCACCTGGCTACGTGATGCTCACCGCTGGATCGGACGGAGCGGTCGGCCTTCTCGTCGATGCCCTGGCCCGACCGGCGGGGCGGTTGGTGTTGGCCGAGCCGAACTTCGAGGGCTGGCGCCACTACGCTGGCCTACGCGGCGTCCCGGTCACTGCGGTAACCACGTTGTCGGGTACGCCCCCCGTCGGGGATCTCACGCCGCTGGCCGATGCCATGGCCGCAGCCAGGGGTTCCGCCGTGGTGTCCATCGCCAACCCAGGTAGTCCTTCGGGTCTAGTGACCGACAGCGCGGAGGTGTACCGGCTGGCCGAGCTGGCCGAGCGGCATGGGCACCTATTGGTGGTGGACGAGTGCTTTGGAGAATTCGTCGACGTGACCCACGCCCCCCTGCTGGAGCGCTTCGACCACCTGGTGATTATCCACTCGTACTCCAAGACCTTCGCCCTGGCCGGGGTTCGGATCGCCGCCGTGTTGGCTTGCCCAGAGTTGTTGGACTACTTGACGCGATTCCGGCCAGATAGCGCGGTGTCTGCCACGGGAGTGGCGATGCTGACCCAAATGATCGGCCATGCTGACCGTTTCCGCGAGGTATGGCGGGATGTGCGACTGATCCGTGGCCACTTCGTGGCCGCCGTGCTGAGCGCCCATCCCACATGGTCCGTGCTCGATCCCGGTGGCAACTTCGCTACCTTCAGCACGGGGCGACCCGAAATTCCGCCTGCGTTGGTGCGGCACCTGGCGGAGCAAAGGATCCGTATCCGGTCGCTTACCGACCTGCCCGGGTTGCGCGGCTGCGTGCGGTTCTCGCTAGCCAGTGACGCCAATATGCACACCGTAGCCGCGCAAGTTGCGGCTTTCCACCCGCCGTGACCACCGACTCGAATTTTGGATTCGCCCCGCCCGTGACATCGCGAGATCCTTTGGAGGCAGGCAAGCTCAGTGGCGAACGTCCTCGGATTGTCGTGCCGCAGCCACGACGCCGCCGTCGCCGTGGTCCGCGACGGCGAGCTAGTGTTCGCCTCGCACTGCGAGCGCTACAGTCGCGTAAAGAATGACCCCGCACTAGCGCCGGAAGCGCTAGCCGAGGCGCTGCGCCATGTGGACCGAGTCGACGAGATTGTCTATTATGAACGCCCGCTACTCAAACGCACACGGCAGCTTCGGGCCGGTCAATTCGCCGCCGCGCTGGACTTCCACGGGCTACGTTCCTATTTGCGCTCATTTCCCCCGTTGCGAAGTGTTCCTATACACACTGTGGGCCACCACGAATCGCACGCTGCGGCCGGCTACCTCACTTCGGGTTTCGACGAGGCTGTCGTGGTCGTTGTCGACGCCATCGGCGAGTGGGACACGATTTCGGTGTGGTCCGCGCGTGGAACACGGATGACCAAGGTGACAAGCGTCCGTTACCCACACAGCATCGGCCTGCTGTATTCCGCCTTCACCCATCGGATCGGCTTTCGCCCCAATGAGGAGGAGTACATCATGATGGGGCTCGCCGCGTACGGCAGCCCCGACTTGGCGGACCTGATCTGGGATGATTTCGTGGCTTGCGCCGACTGGCCAGAATTTCGGTTGACCCGCTCGGTGCATCGGGGGATCACCGATTGGCGACCCGATTTGATCGACACCACCACGCTCGCAGCGAGCGCCCAGGAAGTAACCGAGCGACTGCTGGACGGACTGTTCGAATGGGCCTCGCGGACTGTGCGCTCGCGCAACCTTGTCTACTCCGGCGGTGTGGCGCTGAACTGCCGATATAATACGCGCTTGGCTCGGACAGGGCTGTTCGATCGGATCTGGATTATGCCCAGCCCCGGTGACGCGGGCAGCTCCATCGGTGCTGCGCTGGCGTACTTGGAACAGCACATCAGGTGGCCAGGGCCCTATCTAGGTCACGCGATCGACCGCGAACCAGACATCGACGAAGCTGTGGAGCTGCTGATAGCCGGTGACGTAATCGGATTCGCGCACGGCCGCGCCGAATTCGGGCCCCGTGCGTTGGGTAACCGCAGCCTGCTCACTGACCCGCGGCCGGCATCGGCCAAGCGCAGGGTAAACACGATCAAGCGCCGCGAGCGATTCCGGCCGTTCGCGCCAGTCGTGCTAGCCAAACACGCGCACGCTCTATTTAACTTGCCCGTGCCCAATAGCCCTTACATGCAGTTCGTCGCCGACTGTCGGGATCCCGAGCAGCACCTATCGATCTGCCACGTGGACGGCACCAGCCGCGTCCAGACCCTCGAACGCAAGGAGAACCCCGTATTTCATGAACTTCTGGATCGCTTCTACGCCGAGACCGGCTGTCCAGTACTATTAAACACCAGTCTCAACATCAAGGGCGAGCCCCTAGTCAACTCTTTGCAGGACGCTCAACGCTTTGAGAAACGCTATGGGATTCCCGTCTTGTGAGCTGGACATACGGCGGGTGGCCGTACTGGGCAGCCCGGGGAGCGGGAAGACCGCGTTCGCGCACCGGTTGGCCGCTGCAACCGGGCTGCCGCTGTTCCACCTGGACGACTTCTACTGGCATCCAGGCTGGACTCGTACCCCCGGCGATCTCTGGCAGGACACCGTAATCCGGCTGTGTGCGGGTGATCGGTGGATCATCGACGGCAACTACCTAGCGACGGTAGGAGTGCGAGTCCAGGCAGCCGACCTTGTCGTGTTGTTCGATCGGCACCCGTTGCTGTGCGCTGTCAGTCTGATCCGACGCTCGGTACGGTTACGGTTACGCCGCGACACTAATGAGTACCTGCCCCGCAGGCTGCGCAGCTGCGGTGTCGATTCGCCGGTACGCAGCCTGCGGGCACTATTACGCAAGGCACTGGTGTTCCGCCGCCGACAGCTTGCCATTATGCGGCGATTAATGCAGGTCCATAAGAGCCTCGTTATAACATGCCGCAGCCGCGCCGCCGCCGATCGGCTGCTGGCCTCGCTCGAAGGCCTCATCCAGGCACCAGCAACAGACATTTCCGGTCGCTGCAACTGTCCCGGCCAACCGACCTAACGTATCGACCGCCGTGGCAAACCACAACGATCACGCGACCGTAACCAGACACTCGACGACCGTTCCACCCCCCGACAGCGGGATGTGCGAACGCACCACCATCCCCGCCGAATTGATGAGGTCGTTTAGGTCCCGCAGCGACCGCTTACGACCGCCGAGGTACACCAGCAAGCGCAAGTCGGTGGCGGCCACCAACTGCGCGCTCGCGTCCTCGCTGATCAACCTTTCGGCGACCAGCACCCGATTATCCCGACCAGCGGCTTCGGCACAACGACGTAGAATCATCGTGGCATCCTGATCGTTCCAATCTGCGAGAACCCGTGAGAGCAGATACACGTCGCCGCTGCCGGGCACGACCCGGAACATGTCAGCGGCCACTGCACTGGCGCGATGGGCTAACCCTCGCTCTGCGAGATACCGCGTAGCCTGCGCCACCGTCTCAGGCTGGTCCACGACGGTGCCGCGCAGATGCGGCTGCGCGGCCAGAATCGTGGCGAGAACGGCTCCCAAGCCGCCACCGACGTCGACTAGGTGCCGAACCCCGCTCCAGTCGTACTCGGTGGCGATACCGTCAGTGGACCGTGCGACGTCGGCCATCAGCCGGTCGAAAGAATTGGTTAATCCGGGATTAGCGGTGACGTCAGCCCAGAACGGCAGGCCGTACACGGCCTCATACACTGGGTTCCCCGTCCGCACTGCGTCTGTCAGCCTTGGGAATGTGGCGTCGATCCGCCCAGCCACACCCTCACTGTCGAACCACAACCGCGCATGGGATGGGTGATCACTGCACAGCACCTCCCCGAGAGGCAAGATCGCGTAAATGCCCGGCTCTCGCTCGGCGAACAGCCCACGACAGACCAGCAGCCGCATCAACCGCCCCAACGCCTGCGGGACGGCGCCGGACGCCTCTGCCAAAGTGGACAGATCCGTGAATCCAGCCGTGACATGATCAGCGAGACGCAACGTGGCTGCAGCACGGATAGCATAAGGAGTCACCGCGTCCGCAAGCAGGTACAGCTCTTCGACAAGAGGATCACTAGCCATACACCACTGTACGGTCGGGTGGCCGGGAGAATTTCCCCCCGGGTCGGGTAGGTGCGGCGCATTGCTGCGCCGCACCTACCTAAGAGCCTGTTGGCAAATGGTCACGCAGTTTGTTGATCATGTTGTTCGGGTGACGGCGCGACGGTGCGGGGCTGGCCCCATCGGGGATGAGGCGGTGCACCAGAGTTCGTGCGGTCCAGTTGCCGGGTCATGATCGCGACGGTGGCCCAGAGCACCATGGCTTCGTGGTGGGCGGGGCGTCGTTCGTAGTCGCGGACTAGGCGGCGGTAGCGCATCAGCCAGCCGAAGGTGCGTTCGACGACCCAGCGGCGGGGCAGCACGACAAATCCCGTGGTGTCATCAGTGCGTTTGACGATGGTCAGCGTCAGGGCCAGCACGGTGTGTGCCCAGCTCACCAGGCGCCCGGTATAGCCGCCATCAGCCCACACGAGAGTGATCGTGGAGAATCGCTCGCGCACCAGGGCTAGTAGCCGAAACGCCCCGTCGCGGTCTTGCACCGAGGCGGCGGTGACGACCACGGCCAGCACCAGCCCGAGGGAGTCGACAGCGAGGTGCCGTTTGCGGCCGTTGATCTTCTTGCCGCCATCGAAACCCCTGCTCGCGGCCCCGACGGTGTCTGCCGCCTTCACTGATTGGGAGTCAATCGATCCGGCGGTGGGCAGCTCGGCGCGGCCTAAGGTCACCCGCAGCCGCCCGCGCAACCGGTCGACCAGTCTCTGCGGCAGGCCGCGGGCGTTCCAGCGCTCGAAGAAGGCATACACCGCCTTCCTATTAGTTACGTGGAATCTGGCCGCAGGGAAGATCATCTCCCTGCGTAGCGACCACGAACTGAGGAGATCCGTTGGGCGGCACGGTGGTGCTGGAGAAGTGGCCGGTGCTCGGCCGACACGAGCGGGCGGCCGAGTGGCTGCGGGTGTGGACCGATCTCGGGCGAGCGCCCTGGACGATCGACGCCTACGCTCGTGGGCTGGCCGAGTACCTGGTGATGTGCGACCGCGAGGGCGTAGACCCGATCGCTGCCAGCCGGGCGCACGTCGCCGTCTACGTGCGTGAGCTGACCCAGCGCCTCAGCCATCGAGGGGCGAATGTGGTGTCGATCGATTCTGGAGTCGGCCTGGCCAACGCTACGATCCAGCAGCGGTTGGTCCCCGTTCGGCTGTTTTACGACTTCCTCATGGAAGAGGGGCTGCGCGAGTCCAACCCGGTCGGCCGGGGTCGCTACACGCCCGGCCGTCGGCGCGGTGGCCATCAGCGCGGTTTGGTTCCCAGGCTGACAAAGCTGCCGTGGATCCCCGCTGAGCAGCAGTGGCGGGACATCCTGGCGGTCGCCGCCGAGGAGCCGGTCCGTAACCGGGTGATGCTGGCGCTGGCCTACGACGCCGCGTTGCGCCGCGAGGAGCTGTGTTCGTTGCGCACCGACGATCTCGACCCCGCGCACCGGACGCTGCGAGTTCGGGCGGAGACGACGAAGAACCGGTTGGAGCGGGTGGTGCCGTACTCGGCGCCGATCGGGGTGCTGTTGTCGGGCTACTTGGCTCACAGGGCTGCGATCAGCCGGGCTCGGGGCCCGCTGTTCTTGTCCGAGTCCCGTCGCAACCGCGGTGAGCCGTTGACGTTGTGGACGTGGTCGAAGGTGGTGCGCCGGATCGCCCTGGTTGCTGAGGTCCCGAGGTTCTCCACGCACACCACGAGACACTTGTGCCTGACTGATTTGGCGCGCATGGGCTGGGAATTGCACGCCATCGCCGCTTTCGCCGGGCACCGCAGCACGGACGCAACGCTGACCTACATCCACCTGTCCGGCCGCGACCTGGCCGACAAGCTCAACAAGGGCATGGAGCAGATCCACTCCTGGCGCGTGGAGATGCTGGCCCGCCTCGGTCAGCAGACAACGGGGACCGTGGCTCGGTGACCGCGCTGAACTCGGCGACCGTCCTCATGACGGCCGCGGCTCGCGTCTGGCGTTGGCCCATCGACCTGGACTGCTACGAGCGGCATGGTCTGCTGACAGACGAGGAGGCCGAGCGGCTGGACATGTTCGCACGCGACTTCGACCAGTTTCGACGCGACGGCACCACTCTGGGGGCAATGCCCTGGGATGGGATCGGCAGGCTGGCCCGTCCGCTGTCCGACGCCATCACCGCGCTGCGCTGGCGTCCGGACAACCGCCACCAGCAGCGGTTCGCGCGGGATGCCGCTGGGCTGGTGCTGATCCGTTGCGGCACGCTACGGCGGGCGTTCTGGGACTGGTCCACACAGGACTGGGTGGACTTGATCAGCGTCAAGGGCTCGGACTTCCGGCGTTCATGGCCAGGCCAGATTGGTCCCAACGCCCGGCCCTTCGTGATCGCCTACGCCTATCTGCTGGGCGGCTTTACCGCCTTCGACCGCCTCGGGCGTTTCCAACGCCCCACGCTGGCCCGACGGGTCTTCGGCGCCGAACTCGTCGACGACGCCGTCGGCCGGATCTGCGGAGTCCTCGCCGGCTGGGGCTATCGCCGCGAAGAGAGGCGCCTGACCCAGGTGATCTGCCACACGCTGCTGATCAACCGCAGCCCGCTGTTGGAAGACCTGTCCACCGCTGCCCTTGCTCGGTTGCGTGCCGATCCCACCATGGGCGGGAACCTGGCCAAAGACTTCTACGGCATCCATCGGGCGGTGGCCGCGCTTGGCCACGCCGACCCGCCGCCCGCGCCGAAGCACGGCGACGGCCTCGTCGTGATCGAGGGCACCGCACCGACCTGGGCAGAATGGATCGAGCGTTGGTACGCGACCTCGACGCTCACACCGAAGATCCGCGCCGGCTATCGCATCGTCCTGGATAAGCTCGGCCGATGGCTGGCAGCCCAGCACCCCGAGATCATCGAACCAGCCCAGTGGACACGAGAGACCTGCGCGTCCTGGGTCGCGGTCGTCGATCGCATGGCCGTCGGCGACTTCGCGCAATGGCGAGAGGGCCTGCGGTCCCAGGATCGGCTGGGCAAGCCGCTGGCCCCTCAAACGAAGTCCGGCTACCTGGGGGCGACACGCACCTTCTTCCGAGATTGCCAGGACTGGGAGTGGATCCCGCGCCGCTTCGACCCCGCCCAAGCCCTGGGCACCCCGCGCAGCATTCGCGCCCTGCTAGGGCCTGACGACCTGCCGGCCACCGACGGCCGCGCGCACCCCGTCGAGATGGTCCGCGCCATCACCCTGTCCTGGCTGTTTGCGGGCCAGCGCAGCGACGAGATCGCCCGGCTTCGGGTCGGCTGCGTCCGCTGGCAGCACGACGGCATGCCCATCCCTGGCGACTCCAGCGAAATGCTCGCCCGCGACGCGGTCTGCCTGCTGGATATCCCCACCCATAAGACAGGCACCGCGTTCACCAAACCCGTCGACCCGATGCTCGGCCAGGCCATTGAGGCATGGCAAGCCATCCGGCCTCTGCAACCGCCAATGCTGACCCGAAAATCAAGTCGGGGACGGGCAGGGGTAGGACCCGGCGCAGCGTGGGACTGTAATCTCAACGGTGTAACTCTGAGACGGGAGAGACACCAGTGACTGCTGTGGTGATGGATGTGGCGGCCAAATCGGGGTCGGCGGGGGGCGTGGAGGAGCAGCTGGTCCGGCAGCTGGTC
>Ga0213881_10000424_pt1 | contig 28444 bp, 19 predicted proteins | sample BarmaccoBMER_R08_FD_160104 | JGI IMG/M metagenome (GOLD analysis project Ga0213881, IMG submission 160104) | Barbacenia macrantha exposed rock microbial communities from rupestrian grasslands, the National Park of Serra do Cipo, Brazil - ER_R08 ... | reverse complement strand
GTGACCGTCGCATCCATCGCCATCTCCTTCCCATAGGGGCATGGACACGGCGGACGGTAGCCACAAACCAGCAGAAAATTAAGCCGAGGAATCAGTCAGGCAACCCCGCCAGCACAGGCCAAGACGCGATCCCTCGGCTTAACGCAAAGCTCGGCGTAATCGGAGTTAAACCGAACTCGGTTTAATACTGACCGCGGTACGCAATACACCAGCGCGGCCTTCGCGGCCACCACCGACCTCCTCGACATTCAGCGGTCGGTCGGCGCCACGGGGGTGTGCTTCGACAATGCCCTCGCCGAATCCTTCAATGCCGCGGTCAAAGTCGAACGAGTCAACCGCACCGTCTACCCCACCCGCGAACACGCCCGCAAAGACGTCGCCCGGTACATCGAATTCCGCTACAACACCCAACGCCTCCACTCAGCACTCGGATACCGAACCCCACAAGAGGCCTACGACGAGTACCTAAACCGGAAGGCCGCAGCGTAATATAGCCACTAACCAACTGTCCGGAAAACGCGAGGCTGCCCAACGCCTCCCCCGGCGCCCGCGCCTACTACGACCAGCACAGAGCCCACGGCGCCGAACACAACACCGCACTGCGCCACCTCGCCAACCGCCTCGTCGGCATCCTTCACGGCTGCCTCAAGACCCGCACGTGCTACGACGAAGCGACAGCCTGGTCGCACCACGCCGAGAAAGCCGCCGCGTAACCGTACCCCGCCTGGCGAAGATGCCAACGGGGCACCACTATGGACAAAGACGACCCCTAGACAACCCGAACTCGCTCTGGACATCACCGCCCTCGCCACCGCGCCAACCTCGCCGAGGACTCAAAGCAACGCGGTACCCCGGTGGCAAGCCGACCCGCACCGCAGGCGCGCCAGCGCCGAGGAGCGGAAGCGGCGCGGCAGCACTGCCCTGCTGTGACACCACCAACCAATGGATCCAGAACACCCTTGACATTCAAGCTCCTGGGATGTCTCACACCAGGTGCCCAGACGCCCAGACGAGTCAGGCAGCGAGACGACGAAGGCCACGAGCCGCCGGTCGTAGATGCCACATAGCGCTGAAGATTCCGCGCCATCTAGCTCTGAAGGTCACAAGCTTCACACCCAACTGAGCCGGACCCAGCCACGCATGCCAGGGTGGGGACAGGTCTTGAACACTGACCCGGACTACGTCCTCGACATCAGCCGACCTCCTCGACGTCGTCACTCACCACGTGCGACCTCACGTCGCAACCACGGTTTGTCTCGCTCTCCGTATCTGGTCGCTACCTATAATAGTGATCACGTGGCCACCACCCGCAGCAGCGCGCAGGCCAGGGTCCCCTCGGGATCCACCGAGGTAACCACGGCGAATCGAACGTCGGGGCAAGGCGCGAGGTCGGCGGCCGCCAGTACCGCGGCGAGCTGGAACGCGGCGGTCGCAACCGTCGTCTCCCCCAACACCGTGGTGGGCGTGATCCACCTGGCGTCCGTCGAGCCAACCACCGCTTCCAATCCGGCTCTTTCCTCATCACCGAGTGGTCCGTGTAGCAAGGAGGGACAGACGACCCAAAGCTGGTCCGCAGACACCGAATATCGATCAAGTATCTCGACAAGGCAATCACGAAGCAGTTCGGCGACATCGCCGTGGTCGTGTGCTCGACATTGAACACCTAGCAGCTCCGCAAGGGGCGAATATCCCTCGTCCTCGCCTTGCGCGGCTTCCAGAAGGAACATCACGCAGCCTTCACCCAACAATTCGGTGCCGTACGCGTGGAACTCCAGCCACGCCCGTGCCGCGCTGTACTCCTCCGCGGCCCCTACGAGGACCTGGGTGGCCCGACCGCTGGCCAGCAGGCGGCGGGCGTAGTCCAACGCCAACAGACCGGAGGTGCGGCCGCTGGCCACCGTCGCGTTGGGGCCACGGAGCCCGTGCCAGCGGGCCGCCTCACTGGCGGCGCAGTTCATGACGCTCCGCGGCACACTCGCCGGGTCGATGTAGAACGGCCGCTCGGCCAACAGGGAGTCGCGGGTGGGCTGCCACATCGACTGGACGCTGCCGTGGGTGGCGAGCACGACCGCCGTCGCCTCCGGGTCGTCGAGTTCGCCCACGGTGGTGAGCAGGTCCCGCACCGCGGTCACCACGAGGCCGCTGAGACGGTCCATGGTCCGGGTCCCCTTCCGGCCGAGCACCGCGCGAACGTCGAAGTCCGGTACCAAACAAGCATGATCCGCCGGGACGGTGCCGTGCTGGGCGGGCACCGGGACCGCCGCGCGGACGCCGGTGGCCACACCAGCCCGGAACTGGTGCTGGTCCAGGCCGAAGGGTGAGATCACGGACCAAGCCGCGATGGACGGCGCCCCGTGTGTCATGGTGTTACCCCTTCCCCGGCTCGAAGCGACCGAGCACCACGACCGCGTTGTTGCCACCGAAGGCGAGTCCGTTGTTGAGCACGACCCGAACATCGGCGTAGATCGCCTGGTTCGGCACACAGTCGACGTCACACTCCGGATCGGTGGTGCCGTGGTTGATCGTGGGCGGTACGAAACCGTGGGTGATCGACAGCACGCAGGCGATGCCAGCGAGGGCGCTGGCCGCGCCCATCGTGTGGCCGAGCATGGACTTCACCGCGACGGTACGGGGTAGACGCGGGCCGAACACCGCGCGGATGGCCCGGCTCTCCGTGACGTCGTTGGCCCTGGTTCCCGTGCCGTGCGCGGAGATGACGTCAACCTCGGACGGCACGACGTCGGCGTCCCGCAACGCCAGCCGGATGCACCGCTCGACACCCTCCTGTTGGGGCGCGATCGGGTGGGCGGCGTCGCAGCTCAACCCGAACCCGCGCACCTCGGCGTAGATCCGTGCGCCACGGGCCTCGGCTGTCTCGGCGGGCTCTAGGAACAGCATTCCCGCGCCCTCTCCGGTGATCAGGCCCCGCCGGGCGACGTCGAAGGGTTGGCAGCGGTCCGGAGCGATCAACCCCAGGCGGTAGAAGCCGGTGAAGTTCCGGCGGCACAACGCGTCCGTTCCCCCGCACAACGCGAAGTCCACCTCTCCGGCACGGAGGGCGTCCAGGCCGTGCCCGATGGCGTAGTTGCCGGACGCGCAGGCGGTGCCCAGGGTGATCGGGGCCACCTTGCTGAGTCCCAGCTCCGCGGTGACGGCGGTGGCCAGCCGACCGGTCGACACGCGTCCGGCCAACGCGGGGTCCAGACGTTCCGGACCGTCCGCGATCTCAGCGGCGACGAGCTGGTCGAGCTCATGGCCACCGCCGTCGGTGGTGCCGACGGCGACGAGTCCCCTTCGCGCCCGCAGGGCTTCCTCGGTGACGCCGGCGTCCGCGACCGCCATGCGTGCGGCGGCCACCGCGAACTGGCTGGCCCGGCTGAGCTGGGCGGCCGGACGACGGCGTACCCAGACCTCGGGCCGGAAGCCCCGCACCTCGCACCCGTGCGCGTGCGCGAAACCAGTGGTGTCGAACAAGGTGATCGGGCGCGCACCGCATCGTCCGGTCCTCAGGGCCGTGACGAACTCGCCCACGCTCCGCGCCGTGCTGCACACCACGCCCATTCCCGTGACCACCACCTGGGGTGCCATTCCGCGCTTCCCCGGGGTCAGGCCTGGTCGGCAAGGGTCTCGGCAACCACCTCGCACACCGTGGCCAAGTTGACCATCCGGCCTGCCACCTCGTTGTCGATGACGAGGCGGAACTCCTGTTCCAGCGCGGCCTGCACCTCGATCAGCGACAGCGAGTCCACTCCGTGGTCCTCGCGGAACAGGCTGGTCGGCGTGACGTCGGCGTCCTCCAGCTCCAGGAGTTCGAGGACGATGTCGCGGATGCGTTCCGTCTGCGCTGCCACCATGCTCATGGTTCTTCCTCCCCGATGAGGTCCGCGGGTCGAACTCGTGCCGGCAGGGCGCCAGTCATCGTGCGGGGCCGCCGGGATCACAGGCGCTCGTTGAGGAAGATCGGTGGGGCGGGACCGGGCCGTCCCGCCGAGCCATCTCTCCCCCCGAGGCCTGGAGCAGCGTAGGGACCCGCGCGGCCAGCCAGTTCCGGGGTGGGCCCCGACCCGCCCCGGCCCCCGCGACCACCGATGCCCCCTGGCCCACCAGAGCCGCCGTGGCCGGCCTCAGCGGGCACGGCCACCCGCCGCAGCCGGTGTTCCTGGTCCGGCGGGCAGGTGATGTATACGGGGGAAGCGATGCCGCCGTCACCACCGCGGCCCCCGGGTCCGCCAGCCCCGCCGGGCCCACCCGGGCCCCCGGCCCCGCCGGGGACCGGCCCGGCCAGGGACCGACATCCCGCGCCGCCTGCCCCACCGGCACCGCCCCGGCCGCCAGCTCCGCCGGGCCCGCCGTCGCCACCATGGCCCGGCTGAGCGAACACGACGATCGGACCACCGACCACGGCGCGAAGCGTGATCTCTGCGGACCGGGTAGGCGCCCCCTGCCCTCCCCGACGGCCTCGGCCGCCCGGTCCTCCGGGCAGGCCAGCCCTGCCCACCATCTCCCCGGGGCTCGGGGGACACAGGGTGAGTGGACCCAGTATCGACGACTCGACTGGGGCGCTTCGGCCCGCGGTGCCGGCCGTGCCAGGTTCTCCGGCCCGGCCCGGTACACCGTCCGGCGGGCCACCCCGGGCGTCACCCGCGCCTGGAGCGTGTAGCAGGCCGATGTCGACGTCGTCCGGTCCGCCTGGTTCGCCCAGGTGGACCAAGCGTCCGCAGAACAACGACAGGGTGGTGCCCCGCGCCACGACCCGCGCGCCCGGTTCCAGCACCAGGGTGCCGAACATGGCCAGGACGGGAAGTTGGGGCGGCCCGGGAAAACGCCAGGCGGCCGGACGCGCGCTGAGTTCGAGTTCCTCGCCCGCCGGCACGACCTTGGACACGGCCAGGACGATCTCGAGGGGCAGCGGGAAACGTCGGGCGACGAGTGCGGCATCGTGCTCGGGAAAGGGACCGTCGGCGAAGACGTACGCGTCGCACCGGTCGTAGATGCCCTGGATGACGCGGGGTCGGGTGCCGTCGAAGGCACTGGGAAACGTCTGACCGCGTCGCGTGCGAGTCCGGGCGTCGGCTCGGGAGACGACCTCCCGTGCCTCTTGCAGGGAGGTGAGCGCGTGGGTGAAGCGCAGCTCCGCACCGGCCAACAACTCCGCCGGATCGCGGCCAAGTCGCCGCGCCACGGCCAGGACCTCCCCCACGGCACGCTCGTCGATGGTCCCGGACGGCAGGGCGGTTCTCCCGGTCATCCGGTCCTCCGCAGGAGGTTGCCTGTCGGGACGGGATGAGCGGAGTCGACGGGGAGAAAGCGTTGTCGGCGTTGCAGACCGAGGAAGCGCTCCCGCTCCTCGTCGCGGCGAGTGGCGTGGACACTAAGGGGGTTGTCCACGTTGTAGGTGTAGAGCACCGTGTGCTGGTACCGAACTCGGTGGAACCCCGCCATTTCTAGGAGGGGAAACATCAGCGCGGCGTCGGCGGCGCAGTCGAGCCAGCGTCCATGTTCGTCCTTGAGGCACGCGTAGTCCGGGTCCTGCTCGGCGATCCGGTGGAAGAGTCCCGCCCGGTACGCCTTGACGTGAGACGTCACCCACCCCTCGCGCACCCGGCCGAAGCTGACGGGATCCGGGAAGGGCCGGCAGACACCGTAGGCGCCGTCGCTGGTCTCGTACTGTCCGTAGGACACCCAACAGTCGTGGGTCCGGAACTGGAGATCGATGAGGCTGAGCGCATCGGGCCGGGCGAGCCAGTCATCGCCGTCCACGTGCACGATGATCTCCTCCGGTGCGCACATCGTCGTGACCACGTGGTGGATGTTGTGGGCTGCCTCCCGCCGTTCCTTGTTGCACAGCAGGTGAAAACGCGGTTCGTCGACGGGGATCGTGGCAGCAGAGCCGTCGTCGGATGCATCGTCGACGAACTCCATGCGGAAGTTCGGATGGTCCTGGGCGCGCAGGCTTTCCACGCATCGCTCCAGGAAACGGCCCGGATTGTGGAACGGGACCAACACGGTGATCCGGTTGTGTTGATTCGCTGGCGGTCGGGTTGGTGCGTACAACCACGGCAGAGCAAGGTCCAGGCCTCGGATGGCGTCGTTCCGCGCGTTGGCGGAGACGTCGGGAGCGTCAAGGACGCGGTTGAAGGCCCGGACCGCGTCCGCGACCCTGCCAATGGCCAGGGCACAGGCGGCGTGTTCGAGGGCGAGTCGGTAGGTGTAGACTGAACGTTCGACGAACAACCGGTCTTGCGGGTAGCAGAAGTGGTCCGCCGCGACTCGGGAGAACAGGTACCCGCGGGCGTAGTCACCGCGCTCCCGGCACGCTCGCGTCAGGGTGTACAGTGGTTCCAGGCGAGTGGGACGGCAGGAATAGGCATCGAGCATGGCGTGTTCCACCTCCTGGCTGGGGTGGTCGAGAGCGAGCCGGGCCCGGCCAGCTTCCAGCGCCGCGATGAACGTCTCCTCGTCCCAGCCAGTCATCCGGGCCCGCGTCTGGTACCACCGCAGCGCCTGCTCGTACTCACTGAGGTCACGGTAGGACTGCGCGAGGTAGAAGACGGTGCGCGGGTTGTCCGGCTCTTTCTCGTGCTCCGCCCGCAACAGCCGGACGTCGCGGGTGAACTTCTCTGTCCGCATTCCCCCGTCCCCGAAGTGCCGCAACATCAGTTCGGGCAGGAACTCCGCCGAACTTGCGGTATCCGACCACAGGTATTCGTGCGTTACGCCGACGTAGCGCCAGTCGTGCCGGTTGGAGACCAGCATGGGTTGGCTGTAGTCGAGGTCGCCCTCGTAGCGGATCTCGTAGAGATCGGCGGTCAACCGGGACTTGAACTCGCCATGGACGACGGCAACCATGTCGGCGTCCAGCACCAGCGAGTAGTCGGCTTTCTCCCGCGCCAGCCGCAGAACCTCGGTCCGGTTGTGCCCGAAGTCCCGCCACTCCCGGCCGTACAGTTCCCCTGGAACGCCGGCCATCGCGCGCAGGACCAGCAGCGGGGTGGCGTCGGTGGATCCGGTGTCGCAGACGACCCAGTAGTCGACGAGGTCCCGCACCGAGGCCAGGGCGCGTTCGATGATGTGGGCCTCGTTGCGGACGATCATGCACAGGCAGAGAGTTGTCATGGGTTGAACACCACCCTGCGCTGACTCAGCCGATCCGGGTAGACGATCCCCCGTCCTGCGTACGTGGGGCGCCCCAGACCACTGGCCAGCGTCTGGCCGACGCTGCCGAAGCGCCCCGGCAGGGCGCTGAAACACACCAGCAGCTTGATGGGCGCCGTTCCCTCGCTCCCCTGCTCCCCCGTCTGCCAACGCGGGAAGTGTTGCTGGAGATACCGCAGGAACAACCGCGCCGACATCGGCCGGGAGTACCCCGCCTCGGTGTAGGGGAAGACGTACCGACCGACGCCGTGGACGGCGATCACGTCCGCCCGCGGATCGGGATCGGCGGTCAGTTGGAAGACCGCCTCCACGCTCCCGTGGGTGCTTTCGATCGACGCCCTGGTCTCCTCGAACGCCTCCTGACTGACGAAGGTCAGCATGCGATGTTGCCCGGTCTCGGCTCGTATGGGGGCCACCTCCCCGAACTCCGCCTCGGTGAGCTCAACGGGCATCGCCCCGAAGAAGCCGAAGTGGGCACCGCTGGCCATGAGCGCCCCGCCGGCACCGGCTACCCCGCCCAGCAGGACGTTGAGGCCGGTCGCGGAACTGAGGAAGGGCTGTCCGGTCATCGCCGCCGCCACACCCGACGAGGCCGCGCCGGCGGCCGCACCGCCGAGGGTCAGGGCGGTCGCCTGACCCAGTCGCGCCACCAGGCCGACACTCCGGGAGCCCATCGTGTAGGCGGTCCGCATGGCCGCCGAGGAGGCCGCGCCCCCAATACCGGCCCCGACCAGACCGCCCGCCGCGCCGGCCAGGACGTCGGCCAGCACGCGCTTACCGGTGAGGGGTTCACCGGCGATTCCGGCGGTCGTTAGGTCTCCCGCGACCGCGCCGAGCGCACCCGCGGCGGCGCCCACGGCCATCCCCGCTCCCAGCCCCATGCCCAAGGCGACCGCGCCCAGACCACCCGTGCCCACGGTGACGATGAGCCCCACCGCCGCGCCGAGCGCGATCGCCCACCAGGCGGCAGCGCCACCGGGATCGACGAGGGTCAGGGGGTCGTTGCCCGCATACGGATAGGGGCTGGCGAACTGGAGCTTGGGGTCAACCGAGTAGAACCTGCGCAGCACGGGGTCGTAGAGCCGGCTGGGCGAGTTGTAGAGACCGGTTTCCGGATCCAGCTCGTACCCGGCGAAGCGGTAGTGAAGGATATCCGGTATTCCGTGGGGCTCCGGGATGACGGCGCCGTACGGCTCGTAGTGCAGTGCCGTGACCACCGATCCTTTGTCGTCGAGGACGACTCGCGGTGACCGCAGATGGTCACGAAGCACCGGGTGAAGCCGACCCGAGCGACGAAGGCCGAACAGGCCCGCCGGCCCGTACAGGTATTCGGTTCGGTCGGCGGTGTTCGTGCCGGGGTCGCTTCCCTCGACCAGCGGCCAGCCTGCGGGATTGCGAAGGTAGACTCGAGTTCCCCCAGGTCCATTGCGCAGCAACCGGTGGTTCCGTTCGTCGTACTGGACGGTGATCCGCTGACCGTCCACTATGAACAGTGCCGGCTGCCGGGTCAGCAGCTCATAGGCGATGCTGGAGATCTTTCGTGGGGTGGCGGAGTGGACGGCACCAGCGGGATCCCGCACGTAGTCCTGTCGTTTCGAGCCGTCAGTGTTGCAGACGAAGTCCGTTCCTGACTCGTAGGTATACCGCTGCGTTTCCGCGCCCACCGTGACCGAGCGGATGTTGCCGTTGTCGTCGTACTGGACTGGGGTGTCCAGCCCCATCGAGTACGCGGGTCGGGCGGTGCCGTCCGCGGAGCATTCGGCGACCGCGAGACGTCCCGCCTCGTCGTAGGACAAGCGGTAGGTGACCTCGCGAGGGCATGTACTCCCGTCGGGAAGCGTGTACTGGACCGACTGCGCCGCCACCTTGCCGCTGTAGTAACCGGCGTTCTGGTAGCCGCCCTGCGTGTACTGGAGGGTTTCGGTGTATCCGCTGCTGGCGATCTTTTCTGGCCATCCCTGCGGTGAGTACTCGTACTGAGTACTCACCGGAGACGAGGAGGACGGCCCCACCACCTCCGTGACGACGCGGTCGGCCGCGTCATAGGAGTAGCGAGCGAGAACTGTGCCGCCAGCGTCCTTCACCTCGGTGACGCGCCCGACGCTGTCCCGGACATACTGGACACTGACCCCGGAGGCGTACTTCACGCCCGCGATGTTGCCCAGATTGTCGTACTGATAGCTGGTCGAGTATGTGCGGGAGTTGACGCTGACCTTCTCCGAGCGGAGCCGCGACCGCTCGTCATAGTACATCGAGACTTCGATGTCCTGGGTGCCATTACCGGCTGCCGTGATGCTGGCTCCCGTCCGGCGCCCCATCTGCCGGACGTCGCTCCCGTCACCGTCGTAGTGATGGAGGCGGGATGGCTGGGGTTGCTGGGCCGTTCCGGGGAAGGTGGGGTCCTGGTTGGCTCTGTGCTGGAGCTCGTCACGGTTCCAGGTGGCGGGAAACGTCCCTTCCTCCAGCAGACGTCCCAGGTCGTCGAACTTGCGATATCCGACGAAGCCCGCCGCTGCCGCGGCAGCGTCCTGGAAGAAGCGCGGTAGGCCCCGGCGGTCGTAGACCGCGGTGGTCTTCCCGCTGTTGGGTTCGATCGACTCGATGCACCGGTTCGACATGTCGTAACGAAGCACGCGCGTCCACCGGTCCCGGGTAGAGGGATCGGGCGGATTGTGATAGTTCGGCACCCTCGTGGTCTCGGTGCGTCCAGTGCTGTCGTAGGTCCTGGTGTAGGAGCTAACGAGGTAGCGCTTTTGCTTCTTGTCCACCAACACGGCGTCGAGAACGGGGCGGTGCAGGGCATCGGTGACGTGGACGGTGACGCGACCATCCTGGTCCGTGACCGTGCGCAGGAAGCACTTGCCTGCGGGAAGGTTCTTGGTGGGAGGAAAGTCCTGGGAGTTCGTCCCATAGGTCGTCCTGGCGGTGTGGCCACCAGAGGTGATCGCGCTCTTCTTGCCCGGGATCCCGTGTTCGACCGGGCGTGCCAGGGGTGAGGCCTCGAAGCGCTGGCGACTGTAGGGATAGCCCTCGTCCTCGGGGTGGGCGTCCGCCACCTCGCCGGTGAGGACGCCACTGCTCCAGTCCATCGCGGTGACGAACCGCGGGCGGTAGGTCAGCAGCGGAGTGGACTTAGTCGGGACACACAACGCGGGTTTGGTGGTAGCCGCAGTGCGCCCGATCTCGTCATAGAGCGTGGCGGTGACGACCACGCCGCCATCCTCCACTGAGTGACCTTGGCGTGGATTGCCGGCGCCATCGAAGAAGGTTGCCCCAACCTGACACGATGCCCCCACGACGACGTTGGTGAACTCTGCAGGGAAGCCAGCGACGATCGTGGGCGCACCGACGGCCGGCTTCGTGAGCTGTTCGCTGAACAGACAGCGGCCATCCACGTGGAACAACACGGTCTTCGCCATGAGCACCAGCAACCAGGAACGCCCAGGGCTCGGGGCGGTGTTCGGAGCCGTCACCGTGTTTGTACTGGACGTCAGGATCCACTTGGTTGTGCTGGCGTCCCACACCACGGTGAGGTTGGTTCCCACCGCGAGGCCGATCGTTCCCGACGTTCCCGGAGAGGAGCTGACGTTCACGTGGACGCAGTAGTCGGTCGTGAACGCCGGGTGACTCAAGCTGATGGAACCAGCTTCCGAGTTCTCGTGTCGGAGGGCTCCATCCACGCTGCGCCACTGTGAGGGCGTTGTCGTCGTCCAGTTCCGCCTCCAGTCTCCACCGTCCCGGAACCGGTCAAGGTAGGTCTTCCCCATGGGCTGCAAGCTGGTTTGGCAGTTGGGTCGGGTGGACGAGAATGCGTTCCCTCCAGCCCGGGCCAGGTAGGACGCGACCACTCGGACGACGCCCTGCGTTTCGTCGGTCTGCGCCACGATCCGCTGGAGGGGGTCCCAGCGTCGCCTCAGGATTGCGTCATACGGGCCAAGCTCTTCGGTGACCAGCATGTGGGGCTCCGTGTACACGCTCACCCGATGTTGCCCGCGGTAGCAGGAGAACGCGAGGTCATCGACTAACAGCGCCGGGTCACCGTCGTTGAAAGCCACGCAGCTGAGCGTGATGTCTTTGGACCCGGCAGGAACGTCGATGCGCTGACAGTAGTAGCGCCACTCTCCCGATCTGGTGACGACAAGGTCCGGGAGGGCATTGCCGCCGAGTGTCAGTTTCCATCCGGCTTGCTGGCTGGAGGAGAAACCAGCGTCGGTCTTCGCCCAGAACGAGAGCAGGTAGCTTCCGCCACGCCGTGGGTGCAGCGTCAGGGTGAGCGCGTTATCGCTCTTCGGCAGCCGCAACGCGCGGGAACCAGTATTCGACATACCGCGCACAACGGATGCGGGATCCTGCACGGACAGACCCGGGCAGCTCTCATAGGACTCGAATCCGCAGTAGAAGGCGTCGCCTCGCCAGGGGCTGGCGTTGGTGAACGAGGCGACCGGGTGGCAGCCTTGGCGGTCGTGGAGGGTGGCGTTGAGCACCCCTACGGGGGCCTCGCGCTCCAAGACGAGCCCGTGCGGGTCGCGACGTGTGACCTCGGTGTCCTTCTGCCAGTCGGCCGGCGGACTGTTCGGCGCGGACCACGCTGAGAAGTCGAAGTCGCTCGCCCCGTCCCCGCCCAGCCAGTGGTAGGTGCCATGAGCGTGCCACACCGTCACCGACCCGTCGGTGACGGTACGCTCGAATGGTTTCCAGGTGGTGACACGAGAGCTGGTCACCACGGGCACATCTTCCGGGATGAGGATCCTGGTGGTGTTCTGGACGACCTCGCCCAGACAGTTGGCATGCCACAGCGCCTCGTACACCTCATGCCCGTAGCGGATGGCTGTTTGGTGTATCTCGTCCTTGCCCTCACTGTTGGCGATCGTCGTGCTCCGGCTGAGGACGCGGCCGGACACGTCGTCATAGGTGACGAAGCTGGTTCGGGACACTCCGTCCAGGGATTCGGTGGTGGTCTCCGCCCGGACATAGCCCCCACGGAGGCGGACGGGCGCGCCCCCGGGTCGGTCCAGGACAGTGTCCTGGACCGACCAAGAAGAGGTAGTCGAAGCAACCAGCTTGCCGCTCGCGTCATACAGGGTGCGGGTCTTCACCAAGCCGTCGAGGAGCGCGTACGATCCGGATCCCGCGCCGCCGCCATCTCCACCCAGTCCGTTGATGAAGCGGAATTCAGTGCGACCGTGCTTCTTGTTCGTGCCCGCGTGGACAACGGACCGATAGTACTTCACGACCCTCCCGCTGGCGTCGCAGGCCGCGGTTGACGTGTCGAACTCGTAGAGGTGCGTCACCGTCTGGAAACCATCCTCGACCGACACCTGGGAGACCGGGTGGTCGGTGATGGGTTGACATACGGAGTTCTGAACGAATCGGTGCAGTGTGATGCTCCGTGCTTCGTCGAACCGCTTGTCCGACAGCGGAAAGGTGACGAAGGATCCGGGACCGGCTGGTCCCCTCCCCTCGACATCGGGTTCGGTCGTGCCGTCGTCGCGAACGAGTTGGAACAGACGCTCGGCGATCTCCTCCGCGCCTCGGGGAACGCCATCGGACACCAGATGGACCTTGGTCTTCGCCGTGCCGTCCGCTCCAGGGACGAAGTAGGTGAGAAACGTCGCGTTCCCGTTGATGACGGTGGTGGTGTCAGCACCGGTGAACGACAGGGCCGCCTGATCGAGCTGGTCGATCCACTTCGTCGAGGTGCCGCGGGAGTAGGCGTCGGTATCGAAGCTCAAGAAGTCCCGCGCCGCGCTCGGACAGTAACGCCGGAGCCGTAGTTGGCCCTGGGGTGGGTTGTCGTACAACGACTTACTTTCCCACCTGGCCGTGTTCGGGTCGAACACCTGGACCACGCTGAGAACCCTGTTCGCCGTGTTTTCCGCCTTAAGCACGTAGTCCGGGCCCTGGGCGAACCAGAAGAGGTCCCCGTCCGACGGTTTGTTCTGCAGCAGCAATGTGGTGTCGGGACCGTGCCAGTCGACTCCGTCGTACCGAAGGAGCGTGGGGCCAGACCGTACGAGTCCGTGTGGGGACGCCTGTGCCACATAGGGGAAGGCCGGTCGGGCGCTCGGGGTCTTGGGGACCCGCTGGTTGGGGACCTCGACGCTCCGCCTCATGCTGGAGCGTGCGGCGTTCCAGAGGTACACCACGACGCTGTAGTCAAGATAGGACTGTTGGTCAACGGTCACCCAGGCCGCCGTGGCGCCCCACGGGGTCACCGTCCAACGGAAGTTCCAGTCAAGGGACCTGTCGTTCACCGTCCCGGTTATCGTGAGGTCCTTGTCCTGAACCTCCGGTCCCAGGTGCCAAGACCCGAGCTCGTTCAACTGGCAGAGCCGTATCCGGTTCTTCTTGTAGCCTGACGCGGAGTCGACGTCGTAGCACAGCACGACGAGGAGGTCGTTCACGGCACCGGTGAAGTACTGCTTCGTCCCGGTCAGGTCAGGGCAGAGGTTCGGGGTGTCCGTGACCCACTTCTGCTGGTGCGCCTGCCAGGTTACCCTCGTGAGGATGCTGTTCTGCCGATCGTTGATCAGGAAGAACCGACGACCCGTCGTCACCTCGCGGCGTGCGGTCTCGAGCTGACGAGGATTGGCCGGGTCGTGGAGCCAGCCATTCAAGACGCGGTTGTTCTTATGGAACGCGTGGATCCGGCTGCTCTGCCCACCCGCCTTCCCGTAGTGCAGGACGAAGAACTCGGCCTCAGTCTCGGCACGGATGTCCCCTGGGTCCACGGAATTGTCAAGCCGTTCGACGAGATGCCGTGACCAGCGCCCGATCCAGGTATAGATGTCCACAGTGAGGGCGCCACCCGGACCACACCAGACCACCACGACATAGTCCGGACCGAACCACACCCGGGGCCCTCCCGGCTGATACGGATTGACCACGGTGCGGTGCCGCACACACTCACTGAGCTGTTTCTGCGCGTAACGGTACGTGATCTGTCCGCCCTCAGCATAGGTGACCGTGCGCAGGGCACCGGGGTTGGTGCCCGCCGCCCCGTAGTAGCCGAACGCGACGTCGGGAAGCGCGGACCCGTCCGGCATCACCTTTCGAACGCTGGTCAGGACCCGCTTGTAGGTATCGCCCGCCAGCGTCGGTGGGGATCCGCCCGGAAGGCTGGCGAACCGCTTCAGCTCGTAGCCGAACCGCAGGGAGTACAGAGGAGTCTTGCTATCCTCCGCGATCACGTCGAGCCGCTGGAGGTACTTCGTCTCGTAGCAGCTCTGGTACGCGTCCGGGGTCTCGTTCGGTGTCGCCTTGCAGGGGTCCAGGTACTCCCGCGGCTTGTCCGGCGCGCTCTGAAACGTCTTCTGCCCGTAGATGAAGGTCACCGCGCGCCCGAAGACGTCCGTGATCCGGGACAAATAACAGGCTTTCGTATAGGGAAGCCCGTCGACGCCAACCTTCTGGAGCACCTGCTCGTAGGCGAACCGCACCTCGTCGCCCCACGGGGTGCGGCCACCAGACAGGTTCCACGCGGTCGGGTATTGCTCCTGCACGCGCTTGTGGGAACCATCCCGGGTCCGCGTACTCGGCCCCAGCCATGCGCCCCAGCGCACCCCCCACTGCACCGTCTGGCCCTCGCTGGTGCGTACCCCGGACTTGTCCGTGCTGACCCTGCCCCCGAAGACGCTGGTAAGGCCGTCCGGGTGGGTGATCTCCCATCGTTGGTAGCGTGGGTAGTAACGGATGCGGGAGAAGTCGAACGATTCCGTCTCGTAGGCAAGCCCACCGTCATAGACGGTGAGGTTGGTGCCACTGTTCTCAATGGACAGTGTGTATTCGTGGACCGGGTCGTCTACGAGCCACTCCTGGCCACGCTGCACGATTCGCACCGATGCCGTGGAGCCGACTACAAGGCCCTGCTTCAGGAAAGCCTTCCGAAGATCGCCAGCCATCGTCTCCGTGTCCAGAATGGACACGACCGACACGGGAAGCGTGCCCCGCCTCCAACGTCGGGTGGTCCGGTACAGCCGGTTGGCGGCGTCGTCGTGTACGAGCGCGAACGTCCAGTCGCCTGGTGCTCCCGACCCACTGGTCTGGACGATGATCCGGTCGAAGGGCAGGGTCCAGCCAAGCCCGAGCGCTCCGGTCGGTGCCTCCAGATTCCGCGCGGCGGCCGCTGTTCCCACATTGCTGCGGTAATGCGCCGAGACCGACACGTCCAGCCCGTTCCGGCCGGGCAGGGAGACCAGTCCCAGGTCGAAGCCGACGTCGCCCCGGAAGAGGTTGACGCTGCGGGCGATGCCGCCGATTCCGCCACCGTCGAGCTGGAACGGGTTGATCTCCGGTACGTCGAGCACGGTTCCGAGGGACTCGTCCTGGGACACGATGACCTCCCGGGCGGGTCCTCGCCGGCGAGGACCGAGCAGGTGTGTGGCGAGGGTTCGTCGGCGCGAGTTCGGATCGAGGGCAGGGTTCGGCGTGATTCAGCTACTGCTCGGTGACCGTGATCTGGCCGGCCGCACCCCACTGGGTTCCCTGGGGCCCCTGCTGGCCGGGATTCCCGGTCGACCCGTTGGGGCCGTCCGAACCGTTATACCCGTCCCAGTGGCCGCCGCCCTTCCTTCCGCCGGTCCCGGCGGGCCCACCGCGCCCGCCCGGGCCGCCCATGCCGGGTGGCGCCTGCTCCGCCTGTGTGATGATCTTCGACTTCTGACCGGCAGGAACGAAGATGGAGACGGTGCCGCCGTTCGTCCCGTTGCCCCCGTTGCCCCCGTGACCGCCGGTGCCGCCGGCACCACCGGCACCACCGTCCCCGCGGCGGCCGGCGTTGCATCCGCACTTGTCGGCGTCTCCGCCGGCACCCCCGGCGCCGCCGGGTCCCCCGGCACCACCGGTCCCGCCGGCACCGCCGGTGCCGGAACGGGTCAGGACAACGAACTGTCCGGCACTCCCGGTGATCGAATCCGTGATCTTGATCGTCGCATGGACTGAGGGACGTCCGTGCCAGCCCAGTCCGCCCGTCGCCCCGGGTCCGCCGGAACTCCCTTTCGTACCGTTGCCGCCGCTCTGGTCGTCCGCGCAGGTGCCGTTCTTGCCGTGTGAACCGGCGCCACCCGCGCCACCGCTGAGGCCGCTGTCCCCGTCGCTTCCGGTCGCGCCCAGGATGGCAAGGTCATATGGCTGACCCTGGACACCCCTCTGTGCGTTGCGGACCAGCGTCCCCACGATCAGGGTCAACGGGGTGTTGCGGATGACGATCGAGGCGCCGGGCTGCAGGGTGAGCGTTTTGTAATTGCACACCACGGGACTGGTTGAGGTACCCAGGTCCCACACCTCGCCCTCCGCCACCACCTTCTCCACTTCGGACACGGTCAAGGCCGTCATCGGGAACACCGTCGCAAGTCGATCCGGGTCCGCGTCATCAAGCCGGTGATCGGCCGTCACGTACGCGAGGACGCGGTGGATCAGCGCCTCGGCGTCGTGCCGTTCGTAGTTCATGGCTCCTGGGTCCTGTTGTTGGAGATGCCTCAGCCGCGCGTCGCGGACTTCCTGGGGAGCGTTGTCGTTCAACAGCTCGCGTAGCTCATCGACGTTGTGGACCTTGCGCGCAGCGCGCACCTCCTCGCCGTGCTCCAGGCGGGCCCGGTCGTGGCCAAGCCTTTCCGCGACGGTGTAGAAGTCCTCCATACCGCGCCACCTCCCTCTCCCAGCGAACGGACTCATCGCCACTCTCCCTGCACAGGACGCTCCTGACGCGTGCCCGCAGGGCCAACCTTCTTCATGCGCCCGATCTTCGATTCAGTTCAGGCGGGCGATCCCCATTTCTCGACCGACGGAACTTCCGATCCAGAAGAATCCTCACATCCGGTTGTGGCCATAGTCGCTCTCATGCAGGCGATCATCCACTGGTCGAGTGAGAGTTTCTTTCGTACCGAGATTTCACCCGGTCGGTTGCGTAGCTGCTCTGGACTCTACCGGGCTGGACACGTGGGGTCGACATACCCTCCCGCTGCCGCATTTCGGAGCGCGCGATCGTCCAGACGAGACGTGATCTCGTCCTGTTGGTCCTTGGATCGCCGACGATGGCGCCTTTGACAACTGGCCGAACTGTAGAACGATCGCGTCCGTGCCCGAGTGCCATGAGGCTTATTCAGGGCGGCGTTATCGATCTTGTGAGACACCTGCTGAGCAGCAACGATTCAGCCGTCAATCAAGATCACTGAATAAGCCTCCATCTTCTTTTTTGCGCTGCTTTTGGCGACAGCATCATGATCGACCTGCGCTCTGCGGTTCGTTTGATCGGGGGATTACTTCGAGCCAAGGATAACTGGACGATAGTCCTGGAAGGACTCTCTGCCAGTACGGGTACTTCCTGACATAAAGGACGAGCCGGAGTATTCGGTGCATGACTACCGCGGAACACTGCGTGACGGCCGAGGTCGGCCACGATGCCTGGGTACGGCATCAGAATTTCTCCTTAGTCCCCGATCTCCCTGTCGGGTGGCCCGTTCCGGGCTGAAAAATTTGGCCACACAAGCACCACCAGCCACAGCGGCACCTATTTTTCGGATCAGGTGACCCGAGACTCGGCGGGACTCAGAAAAGGACAAACCAGGATGTTCGTGCGTGGCTGTCGCGGAAGACTGCGTGGCGATCAAGGTTTGCCACGGTTGGTGGGTGTGATCTCGGGCTTCCTGCTCAGCGTGGTCCGAGAGTCGGTGGGGCTCACGCAGCTGCAGCTGGCTGAGGATCTCGGGGTGGATGTGGGTAGCGTGCAAAGCTGGGAGAGCGGTCGTCGACCGCTTGCAGTCCTGCGTACCGTGGATTTGGTCCAGCTGCGTGCCCGGTTATTGCGACACGGTGCGCAGCCCACCCTGCTCACAGCGTTGGACGATGCCATCTATGCTGATCTGATCATCACCGACACGGTGACGGTGCAGGCCAGCGGTCCACGCCGGGGCGACGAGGTGCATCCACTGGGGGTGATAGTTCACCAGTGCAGGCTGAGTGATTTGATCACATGGCCGTTCACCGGAAGAGCACCCCTCTGGCTGCGACACCTCGCAAGGACCCGCAGGCGCCGGGGACCAGCTCCGGTCCAGCCAACACTCTCCGAGGACGAACGAAAGTGCTTTTTTAATCACCTTCTTGATCACCTTCTTGCCACCGCGCACGCTCGACCCGATGACCTCACCGACCACGCGAGGCTTGCTCGTCGTCAAGCGATCTACCTCCTGGGTTTCGATACCCGACACCACATCACCGAGTGGCTGCACGCCGAACTCTGTCGCGCTCTGCGTGACGCCCATGGGACTGACTGCGTGGCCTCCTGGCTAGCCGTCCGGTCCACTGCTATAGCTCTGGCCCATGGTGGCGATCGAGATCCCTTGCGCGCCTTCCTGCGGCACGCTTGTGCCACCGACCGACAAGAGCAGGCGAACCTCAACTACTGGGCCTACTGGGTCGGTGAGATCGACACTGTCCAGGTCGATGACACATTCATGAGCCAGTATGATCCACAAAGCTGGAGCGGAGTCCGACTGCTAAAACACCTCCTCGAACTCCTCCACCAACGAGAATCAGGGCACGCCGAACTCAACATCCACACAGTATGGGCACTACTCGTGGCCCACCCCACCCTGCTCAGCAGCCACCGCCACCTACGACTGTTAACAGCCACCACACTTGACCAACTCACAGAAGGTCACGACCTCAGCCCGCCAGCGCAACGCGAGCTGTCAGACATCGCCTACGCCCTGCGCCTCGCACACCAGTGACACAACACGCCACATGGCGTGCCTCCCAGATTCCGGAGACCGAACCCAATAAGGTCCGGGCCGGAACGGAGGGGAGTAAATGCCAGAACGACGCAGAAAGTACACGCCTGAGTTTAAGGACGAAGCGACAAGGATGGTGGTCGAATCTGACCGTCCGATCGCTGAGGTGGCCCGTGTCGGCCTCCCGGTAGTAAACGCCGAAATACCAACGATCTTCCCGTTTGCGCAGGTCGTGGCGTTGCAGTTGACCTTCACTCACCCCACACGGACGGTGTCGATCAAGCCTTCTGACCTGCGCAAACGATGTAAATCGATGGTTTTTCGCTGAAAGCTACTTCTGCCACCAATTGCATCCGAGGCGAATTGGCGACAGTTGGCGGATGACGGTAACTCGGCGCCGGATTTGGCTGTTCTACCAGCGGTTGCTCTCCGGCCTGGTGGTGAGGGTAGCGGGTACATCCGGCTGGCTCGCCGCCGGTGGTGCCGTCCGGAAGGCTGGTTGGCCTGCGAGTTTCTCCGGTTCGCTGGTGTGGATGATGGTGTGTTTCTGCACTGCGGCCGGTCCGGGGCTGTCGTATTCGATGTCGATCACCCTGAGCAGCTACCCGAAGTCCTCGCCAAGGCATCCCTTACCCGATGCCCACCGTTTCAGGCCACGCGGACCACCGACCCCCGGCGCGGCCATTACGTGTTCGCCCAGCCCGAGAATCGGATGATCGGCAACAGCGCTGGCAAGCTCGGCGAGGGCTGGGGGCAGGTGCGTGGCCGCAACGAGGTGATCATCGTCGCCCCGTCGATACACGAGAAGGCGGCCCAGGGCGGCCGGTACGAGTGGCTCCAGACTGGCGAGGTGCCGCTTTCGCCGGACACTCTGACTGCTCTGTTACCAGACCAGCAGGAGGCCAAGGACGTTGCCACTGACGGTGAGGTCCGCTCGTTCTTCGATCTGCACATTCTGGGGGACCGCGTTGGGATGCTCCGCGCCGTCGAACAGAGATTTATCAACAGGATCAAGGGTGGAGGCTCCCGGCACGACGCGGCTGTCGAGGTGGTGTGCTGGGCCATGCGAGAGGCGCGCGAGGGCTACTACCCAGCCAAGGTAGCCGCCGAGCGGCTGCTGACGCTGTTCACCAACGCCATGGCCACCTCGCGGACACCCACTGACCGTGTTCTCACCCCGGCGGAGGCCTCTTCCGAGTTTTCGGGGATCGTCGCGTGGGCAGTGGCACAGACCCACGAGCCACCCGACCCGCCCAAGCCCGGGAAGCCCACCACCGCAATCACCAAGGCAGCGACGCTCACTGAGGCGCTGGGTACCTTCCGCCGGTGGTTGGATCTCTCCGATCCCGCACCGGTGTACCTGACCGCAGCCACCGTGGTGGCCAACCTCGCGCCCGGTGACCCGGTGTGGCTGTTGCTCTCGTCGCGCCACCCTCCAGCGGCAAAACCGAGGTGCTCCAGTCCATCGCGTCCCTGCCCTACGTGCACCCCATCGCCACCGTCACCGAGGCCGCCTTGCTGTCCTGCACCTCCCGGCGAGAACAAGCCAAAGACGCCACCGGCGGCGTGCTGCGCAAGGTCGGGGAGTTCGGCATCGTCCTGTGCAAGGACTTCACCAGCGTGTTGAGCCAGAACAAGGACACCGCCCGGGCCGCGCTGGCCGCGCTGCGCGAGGTCTACGACGGCAGCTGGAACCGCGCGGTGGGCACTGACGGCGGACGGATGCTGTCCTGGCAAGGCAAGTGCGGGCTCATCGGCGGGGTCACCCCCAGCCTGGACCGCTACGCCGGTGTCGTCACCGCGCTCGGCGACCGGTACGTCCTGCTCCGCCTGCCCGACACCGACCCGGCCCGGATGAGCGCGCGGGCGCTGGATCACCTCGGGTCCGAGTCGGCCATGCGCGCCGAGCTGACCGAGGCGATGACCGGGCTGATCGCCGGAGCCGACCCGGCAAAGGTGATCCGCCCCCTGACTCCTCCCGAGCGCGCCCAGCTCACCGCACTGGCCACCTACACCGCCCGCGCCCGCACCGCCATCGAACGCGACGGCTACACCAGTGAGCTACTCGTGATGCCACAGCCGGAGGGCACCGGCCGCATCGTGCTGCAACTGCGCCGGCTCTACGGCGGGCTCGACGCGCTCGGCGTGCCCGAGGCCCAGCGCTGGGAGCTGCTGCGCCGCATCGCCCGGGACTGCGTGCCCGCGGTCCGGACCGCACTCATCGCGGCTCTGGTCGCCGTGGAGGGGCCAGTGCTCACCACCAGGCTGGCCAGCAGCGTCGGCATGGTGGTCAAGACCGCACGCCGCCACCTGGAAGACCTGGCACTGTTGCGCATCATCGACCGCGCCAAAAGCACAAGAAAGGCCCGGACCGGTGCCGAGGAGGTGCTGGACCCGGAGAACGCGCCCGACCAGTGGTCGGCCACCCCGTGGCTGCGTGAGTTCTGGCCTGCTGCTGGAGGTGGGACAGAAAAAAACCACCATGCGCGTATGGGTATTAAAGGGCACGGTGACGATCAGCACGCCAACACCGACGACACGCCCCCTCGTACTTTTCCGTCCCACCCCGACGAGCCAACCGACCCTCGCCCACACTGCACCATCTGCGGCCAGCCGCTCTTACCCACCGGTCCCGAGCGCACCGTCTGCGAGCGCTGTCACCTCGCCACCCAAACCCCCAAGCACGACGCTGAGGAGACCGCATGACCGCTGGCGCTACCGAGAGCGGCTGCCAGGTGCGCGCTGGGCGCCGAGCCTCCGTGATCCGCTGCCCCTACTGCCGGCAGCCGCGGTGTTGTGCCGGGCTGGCATCAGCGCCCGAGGCCGCTGGTGCTGCTGCGTACCCGCCACGGCCTGCCCTGGCAGCGCCCCGCCTGGCTGGATCGCGGTTACCGGGTGCGCCTGGCCGATGGCAGTTGGTGCTTTGTCACCTCCCATCCGGCAGCCGGCGCAGCCACTCATGGAGTCCAGACCAGCGACGCCGTGGGAGGGTTATCGTTGTCCCCGATACACGGGCACCGTCAAGCCCAGGTGCTCGTACGCTTTCGCCGTGGCGATCCGGCCCCGCAATGTGCTTTCGAGCAGGTCGATGCGCGTCAGGAACTCGTCTGCGGCGGTGACGTCCTCACCTATCCTGGCCTTGATCGCTTGCAATCCAACCGGTCGCCCCACGCGTTCCACCGCAACCACGTACAGTACCCGCCGGTCGAACTCGTCAAGCCCGAGCTTGTCGATACCCGCCAGGTCCATCGCGGCGGTGGCGTGCGCGAGCGTGATGACCTCCTGCCCGCGTGCCCGGTCCCGTGCTCGACGCATGAGCTTTAAGGCGACCCGTGGTGTGCCCCGTGACCGTGTGGCCAGCAGCTCAGCAGCGGCAGGCTCGATGGCCATGAGCTGAGCTTCCGCGCCCCGGGTGATGATCTCGGTTAGCTCCGCCACCGGGTAGAACACGAGCTGTCCGATCAGGTCGAAACGGTCTCGCAGGGAGGGCGCCACTTTGCCTACCAGCGTGGTAGCGCCGATCAGGGTGAACGGTGGGATTTTCACCAGCTCAGAGCCACGGGCACTGTCAAGTTAACCTTGATCATGATCTACTTTGCTAAAGCAATCACAACATAAGCCATCATTTGGCGAGTGTGACCACTATATCTTGTGTTTGTGTTAGCAAAGCAGATCATGATCAAGGTTAACTTGACAGTGCCCAGCGAAGTGCTGTTCGCGGCCTTGCGGGATCTGCCCCAGGCCAGTGTGGGGGGTGTGGTGGGGCGGGTGTGGAATGTGCCCGCCCGCAACCCTACGTTCACCGGACGGGAGGAGCTCCTTATCGCCATGCGGACTGCGCTCCAGAGCGGGCGCTCGTCGAGTGTGGTGGTGCAGGCCCTGTACGGAATGGGCGGGATCGGCAAGACCGCGCTGGCTATTGAGTACGCCCACCGCTATGGGGGTGAGTATGAGATGGTGTGGTGGGTCCCGGCGGAGCAACCCGCGCTGGTCGGCGACCGGCTGGCTGAGCTGGCCCACGCTCTCGGTCTAGCGAGGGCCACCGACCCCATCACTGCGGCGACGGCCCGGCTGCTGGGGGCGCTACGGGAACGGGACCGGTGGTTGTTGATCTTTGACAACGCAGAGGAACCCGGGGCGCTGGTCCGCTACCTGCCCGGGGGCAGCGGGCACGTGATCATCACCTCCCGTAACCCCGGCTGGCGGGAGCTGGCCACCCCGGTGAGGGTAGATGTCTTCGACCGGGACGAGTCGATCACACTGTTGCGCCGCCGCGCCCCGCGGCTGACCGACACGGAAGCACGGCAGATTGCCCAGGCCATGGGCGACCTGCCGCTGGCGCTGACCCAGAGCGCAGCGCACCTGGCCGACACCGCCACCGGCGTGCAGGACTACCTCACCCTGCTCATGGAAAGGACCACGGAGGTGCTGGCTTACGGCGGTACCGCGACCTACCCGGTGTCGCTGACGGCTAGTACCCAGATCGCGTTGGACCGGCTGGCTGCCCAGTGCCCGGCGGCGCTGCAACTGCTGTCCCTGGCCGCTTACCTGGCACCGGAACCGATCCCGCTGACTTTGATCACCACTCACTCTGCCCAACTGCCCGAGCCCCTCGCGAGCGCGACCACGGATCCGCTGGAGTTCACCGTGCTGACCCAGCTGGTGGGTCAGCACGGGCTGGCGTGGGTCGAGCTGGGAACGGTGCAGTTGCATCGGCTGCTCGCCGCGATTGTGCGCACTCAGGTTCCCCAGCAAGAGAACCTGCCTATCCTGGCGGTGGGGGTGCTGCGTGCTGCAGTCCCGGCCGACCCGTGGGAGAACCCGCCGGCCTGGCCGGCCTGGCGTCAGCTGCTCCCGCACGTCCTGGTCGCCACCGATGCTCACCGTCTTCTCCGTGGGGCTGAGGAGGACGTGGCCTGGCTGCTTCAGCGCGCTGCTGAGTATCTGCAGAGCCGGGAGGAAACCGCTCGCGCCCGACCGCTGTTTGAACGCGCCCTGGAGCTGCGGCGCTGCCGACTGGGCGATGATCACCTCGATACCCTGGAGTCGGCTGGCAGTCTCTCCCGCAACTTGTGGGCGCTGGGCCAGGTTGAGCCGGCCCGCCAGCTCGCCCAGGACACCCTCACCCGCTGCCGCCGAGTCCTGGGCAAGGATCATCCCCTCACCCTGCGCTCAGCCAATAGCCTTACCATGGCCCGGTGGAGGCTGGGGCAGTATGAGCCGGCTCGCCAGCTCGCCGAGGACACCCTCACCCGCCACCGACGGACCCTGGGCCACGACCACCCCCCATACCCTGCGCTCGGCCACCCATGTCACCCTCGCCCTGTGGGAGCTGGGGCAGTATGAAGCGGCTCGCCAGCTCGGCGAGGAGACTCTCGCCCGGAGTCGGCAGACCGTGGGTGAGGACCACCCCCACACCCTGTTCGTGGCCATCGTCCTTGCCGGCGCTCTGCGAGGGTTGGGGCAGTATGAAGCGGCTCGCCAGCTCGCCGAGGACACCCTCACCCGCCACCGACGGACCCTGGGCCACGACCACCCTGACACCCTGCGCTTTGCTAACAGCCTTGCCGTCGCCCTGCAGAACTTGGGGCAGTATGAAGCGGCTCACCGACTCGCCGAGGACACCCTCACTCGCTGCCGCCGGGTCCTAGGCGAAGACCACGCCGACACCCTGCGCTCGGCCTTCGTCCTTGCCGGCATTCTGGGGGAGTTGGGGCAGGGTGAGCGGGGCCGCCAGCTGGGTGAGGACACCCTCACCCGCATGCGCCGGGTCTTGGGTGAGGACCGCCCCGACACCCTGCGTGCGGCCCACAGGTTCGGTGCTGCATTGGCGAATCGGGGTGAGGAGGAGCAGGCCCCTCGACGGGAGAAGTGAATCAGGTTTCGGGGTGGGAGATGAACCGGTTATCGGGCATGTCCCCGCTCATGCGCCACACCTCGGTGCACGGGGCCGATGATGAGTGAGTCATCAGCAGCGGAGTCATCCCGGCATGCTCAGGTGACGACCTCGGAGCTTGATTGGGAGCTGTAATGAAATAACTAAAGTGCGGTCATCGGCATCAGCCCCGGCCATGTGCTTGGAGGTTGCGCCAAGAAAATAACTTATTTCTTTGGCTCCATAGCGAGCATCTGCAAAGACCTCCGGCGGATGTTCATGGGTGAACAGGAACCACCGGGCGGTAAGAGCGAGAAATACCGCGAAGGCGAGCGAGAAGTCCGACACACCGTCGTCCGACTCGTCCGCGATCATTACACAATCGGCCTCTACCGGGACTGTTGTCAGTGACCGGAATGTCCAAGGGTGATTACCCGCGAGAGCGTGGATTGGCTGACCCGGAACGGTCGGTGAACTACAAGCAGTGGTCTACAGTGATCATTGCGATTTACGTATACGGTGGCGGTTTCAAGTGGTGAGAGCACCACCGGCCTCGACCAGGAATTTGTTGAAAACTTCAGTTGGTTTCCGCCAGCCGAGCGTCTGCCGTGGACGGTCATTGAGCTCGTCGGCGACCGCGTCGAGCTCGGCCTGTGAATAGACCGACAGGTCGGTCCCTTTGGGAAAATACTGGCGCAGCAGGCCGTTGGTGTTCTCGTTGCTCCCCCGCTGCCACGGCGAGTGCGGATCGCAGAAATAGATATCGATACCGGTCTTCACGGTGAAATTCGCGTGCGCGGCCATCTCTTTTCCCTGGTCCCAGGTGATACTGTTCCGCAGGAACTGGGGGAAGGGTCTCCATTTTCTTGGCCAGGAGAACGGCGACACGCTCGGCGGTTCGGTCGTAGGGAATCCGGACAAGCATGACGTATCGGCTCAATCGTTCGACGAGCGTGGCGATCTGCGATTTCCCGCCCTTGCCGATAATGAGGTCCCCTTCCCAGAATCCGGGAACCGCGCGGTCCTCGGCCTCGACCGGGCGCTCACTGATGTTGACCATGTCAGGGATCTTCCCCCTGGCCACGGTGGGCCGGGACCTGTTCACCCGGCGGGTACGGCCTTGACGCAGAGCGAGCTTCAGCTGGGTGCGCAGCTCGCCACGCGCCTGCAGGTACAAACACTGATAAATCGTCTCGTGACTCACACGCATAGTGTCGTCGTCAGGGAAGTCATCGCGCAACCGCTTGCTGATCTGTTTAGGTGACCATTTCTTATGCAACCCCGAGTTCACCACGTCATGCAGTGCCGTGTTCGCTTCCAGGAGTCGCTGTTTCGGACGCGCACGGTTCTCCTCCGCCTGGCGCTGGGCGGGTATCGCTCGATACGCCGACCGGCCACCATTCCGCGCAACCTCACGAGATATCACCGTATGGTCCCGCTTCAAAAGCCGCCCAATGCACCGAAACGAATGTCCGGCGGCAAGCTCCCGAGAGATGACTTCTCGCTCCTCAGCAAGGATCTCCATACCCCGCACCGACAATGACCCCTTTCTCTTTCGCCGACCGGGACGGTACAATATCATCCATCATTCTTGGTGGTGCACTCACCCTATGACATCAAGGGTGAAAATGTGGCGATTCGCTGACGATCGAGGGTGATCACTCCCATGAAGATCGACCGGGACGCGTCCGTAGGCCCTCTGGCCTGGTGTTTTCACGGTGGGCGATACTGGGATCGAACCAGTGACCTCTTCGGTGTGAAGCAATCAAGTGCTGTGGTGACCGGTGGGTTGCTGCGGAGTTGACCCGCCGACGCGTCCACGAGCGCACGGGAGAGTCTACCCATATACGCGGTGATTGTCACTCAGCTGGTCACTCACCAGCCCAGCAGCCCTGTCCTTGCCCTCCACCCTGCGAGGATACAGTGCCCTACGGCGCCCCTGGAACAGAGTGCGGGCGTCGTCCGCGACTCTCTACGGGTTTGCTGTAGTTTAACGGAACGATCTTGACTGCGGAATAAATGGAAATAGTGGGTGGATATCATTGCAATTCATGCATACAGCGAAAAATGTTCCGAGATCGCCTAAAAAAGCCGCGCATGACCCGGAGAGAGAAGCGGGGAGACCCGGAGGATCTCCGCCAATCTTTTACTAAAAAACGGAAACGATTACTAATAGGGTTTGTGGTGGAAACCGCCACCTTATTTCGGCGACTAAAAGCGATGCTCTTGGCCACTGTATTCACTCTGGGCGATGGGTTTAGCTAATTTCGCTACAATGGGTGACGGTGTGGCTGCGGTGTGTGGAGCAATTGTTTGTCGCGGAGGCTGGCGCGCTCCGTGCGCACCGATAAAACTACGTACCAGTTCTGGTGTACGTCGCAAAGCGTATAGCAACCCCTGACCTGCGTCGATATAATAATCGTATTGCAAGACAGGTAGTATCAGACGCGGGACCATGAGACTATCGCGGTCGCGGCCGGTGTGTGGTGAATGGTCCCGTGGTGCTACTCGCATGGCCTGGTCTACTGATCTTGCGACGAGCGGTCGTTCTTATCCTTTCGTTTTTTCTGGGGAACCATGATGATCACGATGCGACCCTCGTCGCTGGATGAGGATTTCGTAGGACAAGACATGCTGCGCGAGCAGCTGCGGGAGTTCGTTGACGCCGCGATGGAACGCCACGAAATGCCCGCACATATTCTGCTGAAAGGCCCCGGCGGTTTAGGCAAGAGCACTCTGGCGCGGATTGTGGCGAACCGATTAGGTGCGCCGTTCCGTGAGACCACAGCGAGCGCGGTGCGCACGATCGAGACCATGGCAACGTTCCTGAGCGGCGTGCAGTCCGGTGACGTGGTGTTCATCGACGAGATCCACGGCTTGCCGCTGAAGGCGGAGGAGTTGCTGTATGGCGCACTGGAAGACGGCGCTATCTCCGTGGCCGGTAACCGTGGCTCGGCACTGTCAAGTTAACCTTGATCATGATCTGCTTTGCTAACACAAACACAAGATATAGTGGTCACACTCGCCAAATGATGGCTTATGTTGTGATTTCTTTAGCAAAGTAGATCATGATCAAGGTTAACTTGACAGTGCCGTTTCCCGGACTCCTGCCCGGACACCCGATCACCGCAAAACGACTCGCCGACCGGCTCCGAACACTCGGCATCCCAACCCAAGCCACTCGCCGAGCCACCCTGACCGACCTAGCCGCCCAACTCCCCGCCGCCGTGCTCGCCGACCTGCTCAACCTGCACCCCACCACAGCAGTGAAATGGATGCGCCAAGCCGGAGGCGACTGGAACCACTACGCCGCCGAACTCGCCCGAACCCGCAATCACCAACCCCGCGAGTAACCCCAGTCACACCATGATCACGATGACCTACTCGCAGGGCTGAAACATTGCTCTCTACCAGTTTCAACGCCGGGGTCTCACTGGAAACCATCCGGCGCCGCCTGGGCCACGCGAACGCCCAGACAGTCCTGCGCTACGCCGATCAACGCGATGCCACAACCGACGCGGAGATCCGTTCCTGGCGCCGCCGGAAGACCACCGGGCGCCCGAAAAGTTGATCTCGCCGGGTAGGCGGAGCGCATTGCTGCGCCCCGCCCCCCTCAGAACCGTGCAAGCGGCTCGTCGTCGCACACGGCTCAAGCAGGCCCGAAGGGCGGTATAGGCTAGTTGTGCCT
>Ga0213881_10000421_pt1 | contig 28524 bp, 22 predicted proteins | sample BarmaccoBMER_R08_FD_160104 | JGI IMG/M metagenome (GOLD analysis project Ga0213881, IMG submission 160104) | Barbacenia macrantha exposed rock microbial communities from rupestrian grasslands, the National Park of Serra do Cipo, Brazil - ER_R08 ... | reverse complement strand
CATGCCAGCCACGATCATGCGACCGTCCGGGCTGAACGCAAGCGACCAGACCCAGAGAGTATAGCCACGCGGAGTGCGCAAAGCGGGCAGAGTGGCCAGCTTCCGGGGATGGGACGGGTCTGAGACTTCCCACAGAATGACACGCGAATCAGGATCGCCGAGGGCCAGGAGCCGCCCATCCCGGAAGAATATCGCCGTATGTCCCCCACGCATGAGGGTGACCAGTTGGCGAGGCCGAGCGGGCTGAGTAACATCCCACAAGATCGCGTCACCACCGCCCGTGACGGCTGTGTGCCCATCCGGACTGAACGCGACCGACGACACTTCGCCCGAATGACCAGTCAGCTCTGATACATAGTGATTTCCCATCAGAGTCGTTACGAGCGCCGCGCGGGACTCGGAGCTGGGATTGACCCTCATTGCCGCGATTCCCAGACGGAGCGACAGGCCTGCTTGACTGCTGCGGAGTGATTCCTCCTGGGACTGCAGGCTTCGGCCGGTGGCGATCCGTTGCCGTTCTTGCGCGAGTTGTTGCTGGTTGAGCGCTATCCCGGCTGCAACGAGAGCAAGGATGAGCAGTACCGACAGGACGCTGATGGTGCGCCGACGGCGGTACCGGTCGCGACGGATGCTGGTGTGCAGAAAGTCGCGGGCTGTCGAGCTGAGCTCGACACGATCGGCGATCAGCTCGCCGCGTCGCCGCAGCCAGCGTGAGAGTCCCCGCTTCAGGGGGCCGTCTGCTGCCGCTGCTCCGGCGTGGATGCGGGCGCCGGTGTCGGTGACAGCAGCGGCGAGTTGGCCGCCTCCCCATAACCGATCGGGTGGACGGCCGTTGCTGTTCCATTCGGTGGCGGCATGCTCGAGCGCGCGGCGGGCTCGCAGCGCCGACACATTCTCGGCGATGGCCCGCGCCAGCGGGGGCCACGCGGACAGGAAGGCCTCGTGCGCGACGCTGATCACCACGCGACCGTTGTCGGTATCGGTGGTCAGCAACCGCCTCGCGATGAACATATCCAACTCGGCAGCGACCGGTTCGGGAAGCTCCTCGCGCAGGACCCGCCAGCGGGTGGGGTGGCCCTGCTCATCGACGGTGACCAGTCGCAGGAGCCCGGCGATCACCTGCTGATCGGTTCGGCCGCGGGCGGTGAGGGCGTCGGTGAGAGCAGCGTCGGCTTGGTGGGTCAGGGCACCCTGCACGCCGCCGAGCTGGTCGTAGCGTGTGCTGGAGAGCTGTCCGCCATGGCTGATGCCCTCGGCGAGTCGAGCCAGGGTGAACGCCAGCAGCGGGAGGGCCTCTCCGCTGGCGGTGTCCGCGACCAGCCGGGTCACCAGCTGATCCTCGACGGTGATGCCGGCCAGCCGGGCCGGGCCTTCGATCACGACGCGCAGCGCCTCACGGCGCAACGGCCGCAGCGGGAAAATATCGGTGGACAGGGTGGCCAGCGGGGAGTCGGCGAGCAGCTGATCGAGGAATTCCGGTCGCAGCGTGCCCACCACCTGCACCGGACCCCTCAGCGCCGCTTGCAGCAGCTTGGCAAAACACGCTCGCTGGTCAGGTCCGGTTTGGGTGAGCAGCTCCTCGACCTGATCCACCACCACCAGCATGCGCTGCTGCGGACCTGCCGGATCAGCTAGCAGCAACTCCTTGGCCAGCGAGGCGAATCCACCCTTGTCGAGCTGGTGATGGACGTATTCCACGGTCCAGTCCAGTTTGATCCGCCGTGCCGCAGCAGCCAGTTCCCAGGCCAGTGCCCCCACCGGATCAGCGCCCGGCAGGACCGGCCGCAGCGTCCGCCAGCCCGACTCACCCGCCATCACCGGCACCAGCCCAGCCCGGAGGAGCGAGGACTTACCGCACCCGGAAGGACCCACCACCAGCAACGCCGTACCCCTGGCGCGCTCGGCCGCAGACCGAAGCAGCTCAACGAGCTGCTTCACCTCCTCAGCACGACCGAAAAACACCCGATGCCGCGTCCCATCGAACGGACTCAACCCAGGGAAGGGAGAACGATCGTCCGGCCATCCCGATCCCCCCACCGCATCCACCCGACGCAACGCCTCGGCCAACACAGCCCGCGCGGCGTCCGGATCCAGCGCCAGATCGGTGTGCTGAAGCTCCCTCAGCAGCGGATGAGTGACACCCGGTTCAGCCCGCAGTGGTAGCAGCCGACTGCCTCGGGACTGAGCGATCGCGACTTCAGCCCCACACCACGTGGAGGCCACATACGCCGAGGTGACCACACACACCACCGCATCGGCCCACCGCAGCCGCTCGTGCAACCGCTGACGCCACTGCTCACCGAGCGCGATACCCTCACGCGGATCCTGGTCCAGGAACACCTCATGGCCGTCATCGTCCAACCACCGATGCACCTCAACAGCCAGTACACGGTCCTTGGCCGAATAGCTGATGAAGACCCTAGCCACTCCATCTCCCGCCAGGCACCACAACAGGGCGTGTAGACACCATCCCACTCCACCTCACAAGACAGCCACCGGATAGTCAATACGCTCATCACCATCCCGGGTGCTCGGGTGCACCGGGTGTCCCCAAGGGAGACCAGTCCTTCTCTTGTAGGTTGAGTCAGAGAAGCTGACGATCATGATGTCGCAACACCACTACAACTTTGTCATTCTGCTTCACCACCAGGTGGTCGTTCGCGACGTGCAGGCTCGCGTTATCAATGCATCGCTCTTGACGAACCTCGCCATGGTCAACCCGCGGTAACCCTGACGGCACCGTCCGCGTTGAATCGAACCTACAGTCCTTCGTCCCGGCCTCTCTATGCCGTTGACGGCGCCGCACGAATGAGAGCATTGGTGGCGATAGTGAACTCGACGCTTAGCGGTGTCCGGTCCAAGAACCCAGCGCCGATGACCTGGCCCAGGGCCGCGTTACGTCCGCTCATCGGCATGAGAGCACATTCGACGTGATCACATGGGTCCCGAACCGACTCCACACACGACCAGATGCGAAGCCGGGCGACTCACGAAGGCGTGCCTTGCTCATCGTCGGTGAACCGAGCCGGCCAACGACCTCGCCGCGCACTCAGCCCGCGTCGACACGGATCACCCGATAGGTGTGTCTTGAGCGACGAGTCGTGGTAACGACCACGGAGACCGCAGTGACCTGGTGGGGGCGGTAACGACATCCGGGACAGGAGGCTGGCCCCGGCCGTGGCAAGGCTCCGGGCGATGCCAGCCGGCATACGAGAACTCGCAGCGTGCTCGATGGCCACCGCGGTCATGCCGTCGGCGGCGTGCACACCGTTCCCGATCACCACGCCAGCCAGCGCGCCGAGCACCACGGCCAGCCGCGCGAGATAGCCACCCGCGGCTCGCGCGCAGCGGAGCCCTTCCCTCCCACCGATCACTGTAAGGCCACCCACCCGATCGTGATCGGCGTGATCCACGATTCGCCGCGCCGCTCACTTCCGCCCCGCGAGGTCGAAGTCGGCGAACAACACGTGCGTATAGGCATTTGGTCCAACTCCCCCCTCGGACTTGAACCCCCACAGCTGACTCGTGGAGGTCACCAGCTGTCCACAGTCAGTGGCCCAGAGCTGCCACGGGGTTGCGCAGCTACGGGAGCTCGCCGCGGTCCTGAGGCTGCCCCTCCATCCAGCCGGCTGACAGACACGACCACCGGCTAGTGCGACCGGCCGTCCGGCGATTGCCGGCTCGTGGAGAGGGCTCCGCTCACCAGACCGTGGGTTCGCCAGGATCTCGACGGCCGGATCGGCCAACAAGATTCCCGGCAAGATGAAGTTGGGCGTGCTCTTCCCGGTGCAGGTGCTGCCACGACCGGCGACGGCACCGGCGCCAGTTGTGGCACGGATCGTGGCACGAACTACAGCAACGTGCAGACACCGAAGGCCACCTGAGTCCTGGCAACGTGCCTGGTAGGACCCCAGGGAGACCAGAGCGCACGGTGCGTTCCGGCCTCTGGAGGCGGGAGAGCAGGTTCGAATCCGTCAGGGCGACCTTCGACCTTCTCTACAGCTCAAACGCATCGGATGTCATCCGATAGGTGTGTCTTAAGCGCAGGGTCGTGCTGCCGAACCCAGTGGTGGCCGCAAGGTTGCGGAACTCCAGCTCCGCAACGGCATCCAGTATTACCGCGTGCAGCGTGCGCGAGACTGTTTCGATGTCCCGGATCTGCTCTTGTAACCCGGTGTCATCGCACCCGAGGGTCGACTGCCGCCACTGATCCAGGCAGGCGAGCATCGTCTGCCTCGGATCCAGCCGGGTGTCGAGCACGCCACCATCATCGACCCCACCCCTGACAATTTCGGGCGTTCCTCAGACCAGACAACAAGATCTTTAGCGGTCGTCCCCGTCGGCGGCGTCGGGGGGTCGCGGGTGCCACCGCGCTGATCGTTGGGTGTGCCCCGGCGACAGCAAAACGCTGACGGCGCTATCCCGCACCCGAGAGCATACGACGCAGAAACACGGTCGTCCCTACCCCGGGGAGTAGTTCCACGGTGGTGTCAGGCGTCGATGAAGATGTCGTGGGTGTCGACCCGGCGCCAGATCATGTGCCGTACGCCGTCACGGATTGGGGCCCCGAACTCCCAGGTGGCCCGCCCATCCGGCGCCCAAGTCATCTCAAACACCTTCGATACGCCCTGCACCCGCTTGACCCGCAGCCCTGGCCGCCACCGGTTGGCATCGACGTCAGGTACGAACTCCTCGCAGACGACCTTCTCAAAGCGTGCCCGCTGCTCCGGACTCAAGGCCTTGAGATCACGACGGAATCGTGGCGTCATCGCGAACGTCGGCACTGGCTACTTGCCCAGCTTGTCCAGCGAGGCGAACATGGCTTCGGCGTCGTCGAAGATCTCGACGTCTCCGGCCTTGATCTGCTCGCTCGCCTCGCGCTCGCCGGCCTGCCACTCAGGCTCCCAGAACCAGCGCTGGTCAGTGGGCATGCTGGTCATGCCGCGCAGCAGAACCTCACCCGCCTCGGTGATCGTGAACTCGACCTCGTCGCCCTCCCGGACCCGCAGTGCATCGCGGATTTCTGGAGGCAGGGTGAGCTGAGCCTTGGCGCGCACCGTCGCACGGGGCGCTGGCGTGTGTGGTGTGCTTATGTTGTGGGGATGGGCCAGGATGCGGATGGCCAGAAGGACAAGAAAGACAACCCCCCGAAGCATTCCGTGGAGGACGACAAGGCCACGGGCAAGCAACCAGGGGACATCGACCCTACCCAGTACCCGCCACGGGACGACGAGTGAGGACGGCTGGTCTGGGCCAGCTCGCCGACGAGTTGGGTGCTTCGGGGCAGTTGCCATCCGCGTGGGCTCCGGTGTTCCGCGTGGTCGACCGCGCTGGGTTCCTTCCCGACCGCATCTGGGTGGAGGAGGACAACGCCGGCTACCAGCCTCTCGACCGGGCCGCCGAGCCACGGCGCTGGTGGCAAGTGGCCTATGCCAACCGGGTGATCGTGACTCAGTTCGACGACGGTGACACGCTGTGGCCGACGGTGGGTCGGCGACCGACGTGTTCGGCGTCGATGCCCTCGGCCGTGCTGGGAATGCTCGACGTCTTGGGCGCCCAGCCCGGTCATCGGGTCTTGGAGATCGGTACCGGCACTGGATACAACGCCGCGCTGCTGGCCCGCTACCTGGGCGATGAGCAGGTGAGCACGATCGAGGTAGACCCCGTGCTATATGAGCTGGCCCGGGCCAACCTCGCTGCCGCGGGCTACCAGCCGACCGTGATCTGCGGCGACGGTGCCGCAGGGCATCCGAGTAGTGCACCCTTCGACCGCATCCTGGCCACCGCGACGGTGCGCTTGGGGGAGCTGCCCTACGCCTGGGTGCAACAGACCGCACCCGGCGGGCAGACGTTGGTGGCACTGGCCCCCTACCAACGGGCGACCACACGTGTTATGGCTGCTCGATCCCCCCTCCCGGTCCTGGGCCAGCGCCGCCTACAGCAACCACCCCGGCCCCTCCACCGTGCGCCAGCACGGCCCACGCCGACTGTGGAACGAAGCAGAAGCCGCCTACCACTGGTGGCAACACGCCGGCCAACCCAGCGTGCAAGCGTGGGAGTTCCGCATCACATCCGAGCGGCAGCATGACCGACTCACCGATTGACAGGCCTGCGGTTGGCCCCGCGGTTGGCTTCCCGGCTCAGGACACACCCGCAAACCACATGATCATGAGATTGTCAAAGACGGAATTTAAGGCGGAATCAGGGAGAGCTTGAAGAGGGACCGAGGGAGGGTTCTTCCTCGGAGTTGTCGGTGCACAGCAGGGTGGCGATCCGGTGCCGCAGGTGCTCGACCTCCTCGAGCTGCTGGTGGGCGGTGGCGAAGCGGGACAAGTCGCGTAGTTCCTCGGCGGCGAAGCGGGACCGGATGCTGCCGGTGATGTCCAGGGCCTTGTGCCCGATAGTGGCGGCCTGGAGCGGGTCCCCGGTGGCTATCGTGAGACTGGACAGCTTGGCCAGACAGATCGCCCGAGAGCGGACGTGCTCGGCGGCGTGCCCGGCGGCTGCCGCGGTGAGTCGGTCGGTGGCCTTGCCCGGGTTGCGGCCCAGTATTGCTAGGTCGGCCAGGGCATACCCGGTGAGGTAATCATGGCGCGCGGCGCCGTAGAAGAAGGGATCATTGACCGGGGTGGAGTGGGCGAAGTGCTCATCGGCGGTGCCGAGGGCAGTTAGCGTGTCCTGAACCCGGCGCATCTTGGTCAATGCGAGTGCCCGGGTGGTGTGCAGCAACGCCTGTCCGCTCGCGGTGAGCCGGTCAGCGCGAACCAGAGCCTCCTCGGCCCGCGTAATGCCGTCATCGGGCTGCCCGGTGAACATCGCCTGTTCCGCCATACTCGCCAGGACATTGGCCCGCAGACGCCAGTTCTCGGCCTGCTCGGCGCAGTACAGCGCGAAGCCGTACAGCCGACGGGCCTCCTCGTCGGCGTCGGCATCAAGAGCCATGTACCCGGCGGTCTTGGCGAGATCACCGACTGCGGAGTACAGATCGGGGAGCAGCCGCTCCGGGCAGCTGGCCTCGAGTAGGCCAGCCGACCACCGCAGTTCGCCCATGACGGCCTCTCGGGCTACCCCGCCGCCGTAAGTGTGGCTCCACGAGCCGAACATCTGCGTGGCTCTGCGGATCTGTTCGATGTCGGTGGCGCCGACCCGATGAGGAATCGAGGTTCTGATCTCCAGAACCGCTGCCATCGGCCCGCCGAAGACGAGGGCTCCCACGCCTAATTTGGTGGTTTCGAAAAGCTTTCTTCGTTTCACGTCGTCCACGTCACTCAGTTTCACGACCGCGCCGTAGTAGTGGGCGCGGGCGTTGACGAATCCCAGTTCGGAGTCTTTGCGTACATTGAGGACCGCCCGGAAGGCTTCCCGGGTCAGTGCGTTCGGCCAGCGGATGACACCTTGCTCGATTTTGCCAATGTAGTTTGCGTTGAGGTCGTATTTCTTGCCGTGGTGTTCCCAGATCCAGGCGTTGGCCTGGTCGGCGAGTTCCCGCCGGGACAGGCAGTATTCAGAATTTGCCCGTGATTGGGTGCGCTCCCGCGCCTTCCGAAGCTTGTCATTGGGCGTCTTCTCCAAGGTCCCGCCTCCCTACGGGTCGGCTCAGCACTGTGGTGAGCGCTGAACAGTATCCAGAGATGTACCACTTGTCCGGTGCTTGATCACCGAAACTGTGGTGTGGCCATGCACTCCCGCACGGCCACACCACAGTTTCAGTGATCATAAGGTGGGTCCCTACCTGCGGTGGGCCGCTGGACGGTGGTCGGCCAGCCCAGACTTCCCTCAGAGATACTGGCCGGTGCCTCGGGTGCCGGGCTCCGCTGGCGCGGTGTCGGCGGGTGGCATCCCGGGCGGGATCGTGCCGGGGGGTAGGCCGCGGCGCATCTGCTCCAGCTGTGCCCGGGCGGCCATCTGCTGGGCGAACAGGGCGGTCTGGATCCCGTGGAACAGGCCTTCCAGCCAGCCCACCAGCTGGGCGTGCGCAATCCGCAGTTCGGCGTCGCTGGGGGTGGAGTCCTCGCTGAAGGGTAGGGATAGCCGCTCCAGCTCCTCCTGCAGCTCGGGGGCCAGGCCCTGCTCCAGCTCGCGGATCGAGGACTGGTGAATTTCCCGGAGCCGGTTGCGGCTGGCCTCATCCAGCGGTGCGGCGCGCACCTCCTCCAGCAGTTGCTTGATCATACTGCCGATCCGCATCACCTTGGCAGGTTGCTCGACCTGCTCAGCGACGTCCAGCGCCCGCTGGTCCTCGAAGCTGCCGTCGGGCGCCGTGCCGGTGGGTACTGTCATGGCGTGCACCGGTCGGCCATCCGGGCCGACCACGATGACCTGCTGCTCTCCCGGTTCACTCATAACCCCATCTTCCGCCGCCTGCCCAGGTATGTCGCGTACCCGTCCGGTGTGTCACCCCGGTCCTCAGCCCCCTCTTCAGCCACGGACGCTCAGCAGGATCTTGCCGACCACGCCGCCGGCTTCGAGCATCTGGTGCGCCTGCGCGGCCTGCGCCAACGGCAGGGTCGCGTGCACCACGGGGGTGACGCGACCGTCGCCGAACATCGGCCACAGGCCGGCGACGACGTCAGCGCACAGGGCGGCCTTGCCGTGCGGACCGCCCACTGGCCGCCCGCGCAGCCCGATGGCCGCGACGCTGGCCCGCTTTCCCAGCAGCGCGCCGAGATCGAGCTCTGTGGTGGCACCGCCTTGCAAACCGATCACGACCAGCCGCCCGTCCGGGGCGAGCGCGGTGAGGTTGCGGGACAGGTACTTGGCGCCCATGTTGTCGAGGATGACGTCGGCGCGGTCAGTGAGCTGCTCGGCGAAGTCCTGCTCGCGGTAGTCGATCAGGATCTGGGCACCCAGCTCCGCGCAGCGCGCCAACCGCGCCGCCGACGCGGTGGTCGCCACCTGCGCTCCCAGGGCGACGCCGACCTGGATCGCGTGGGTGCCCACACCCCCCGACCCGCCGTGGACCAGCAGCAGCTCCCCGGCGGCCAGCTCGGCGTGACGCACCACCGTGGACCACACCGTGCAGGCCACCTCGGGCACGCCACCCGAGGTGAGCAGATCGACCTCCGGCGGCAGCGGCATCACCTGCCCGGCGGGTACAGCGACCCGCTCGGCGTACCCGCCGCCGGCCAGCAGGGCGCACACCGGCTCGCCCACCGCCAGCGCGCTCACCCCGTCACCGAGCTCGGCCACTGTGCCGGCGCACTCCAGCCCGAGGATCTCGCTGACCCCCGGCGGCGGCGGGTACCGGCCCTGCCGTTGCAGCAAGTCGGCCCGGTTGACCGAGGTTGCGGCGACGTCGATCAGCACCTCGCCGGGACCCGGTGGGGGATCGGGCACCTCGGCCAGGCGCAGCACCGTCGGGCCGCCGTACTCGGTGATAGTGATCGCTCGCACGGTGCTTGACAGTAGTCGCCGCACCCGTGGTAGGAGTGGCAGCTATGCCCGACCCGTGGCCGTTGCGGCATGCAAGCGCTCGCAACTGACCCCGCGGTGCTGGCACATCAGCTTCCTGGTCCGCCACGACGGCCGGGTCATCGGCGCCCAGAGCTTGTCAGCGAGGGATTTCGCGATCACCCGGGAGGTGTCGACCGGCTCCTGGCTGGGTATAGCGCACCAGCGCTACGGGTTCGGTACCGAAATGCGTGCCGCCGTACTGCTGCTGGCCTTCGACCACCTCGGTGCCACCACCGCGCGCTCCGGAGCGTTTGTCGATAACCCGGCCTCCCTGCGGACCAGTGAGAAACTGGGTTACCAGCCAGATGGGACCAGCACCCACACCAGGCGGGACACGGCGGTCACCGAGATCCGACTGGTGCTGGACGCCGCACATTTCGTCCGTCCGGAATGGACGCTGCAGGTAGACGGTCTGGACGGGTGCCGCGACACGCTCGACGCGGTTTAGGGTGCCTGGCATGACCCATTTCGGTGACCTGGCGAACGAGATCTACCTGCGGGGACTCGCCGGGCAACGGCCGGATCTGCCGATGACCGCTGAGGGTCTGGAGGCGGCGGCGCGGGAGGCGTTACCCGCTGAGGCGTTCAGCTATGTGGCCGGTGGGGCGTCCACCGAACGCACCGTCGCCGCGAATCGGGAGGCATTCGCCCGCTGGCGGATCGTGCCGCGGATGCTGCGCGGCATCACCAAGCGCGACCTGTCCACCACTGTGTTAGGCACGCCGATGACGGCTCCGGTGCTCACCGCACCCATCGGGGTGCTGGGCCTCGTGCACCCCGACGCTGACCTCGCCGTCACCCGTGCTGCCCGGACACTGGGACTGATCAGTGTGCTGTCTACCGCGTCCTCGAACACCCTGGAGGACGTCGCCGCCGCGGCTGGAGATGCGCCCCGCTGGTTTCAGCTGTACTGGCCGCGGGACCCCGAGCTGGCCGAGTCCCTGGTCCGGCGGGCCACCGCGGCCGGCTACCGAGCCATTGTCGTCACCGTGGACACCTGGTCGCTGGGCTGGCGCCCGCGTGATCTCCAGCTGGCGCACCTGCCGTTCCTGCGTGCTCAGGGCCTCGCGAACTACCTGTCCGATCCGGTGTTTCGGGCCCGGTTGGACACCCCACCCGAGGACTCGGCGCAGGCCATGCAACTGGCCGTGCGCACCTGGGTGGAGCTGTTCGGCAATCCGGCGCTGGGCTGGTCGGACCTGTCGCGGCTGCGCGCGTGGACCTCCCTGCCCATCCTGGTCAAGGGAATCTGTCACCCCGAGGACGCCCGAGCCGCGTTGCAGCACGGTGCCGACGCCTTGGTGGTGTCCAATCACGGCGGCCGCCAGGTTGACGGGGCCCGGGCGGCGCTGGACTGCCTGCCCGAGGTGGTGGCTGCCGTCGACGGACAAGCCCCGGTGCTGCTGGACTCGGGGGTCCGGTGCGGTGCCGACGTGCTGATCGCGCTGGCGCTGGGTGCGCGCGCCGTGCTGCTGGGGCGGCCCTGGGTCTACGGGCTCGGGCTGGCCGGGCAGCGTGGGGTGGAGCACGCGCTGCGGGCGCTGCTCGGTGATCTCGATCTCACGTTGACGCTGGCCGGGTACGCCAGTCCCTCAGAATTGGACGCGCACTGCATCGTTCGGGAGGATCGGTTACTCTAAATGGGTGAGCGGGGGGAGCGGCCATTCGTGCCAACTCGATGTCGAGGAGATGCGCGCCTGGCGCGCCTATGTGGTGGGCAAGGCGTTGCTGGATGCCCAGTTGAATCGCGACTTGCACGAGGAGCACCAGCTGGCGCTGGTCGACTACGAATTGCTGGTGCGGCTGTCCGAGGCGCCCGGCGGGCAGGTCCGGATGAGCGCGCTGGCCGAGCAGCTCGCGTCATCCAAGAGCCGGATCTCCCATCAGATCGGGCGGCTGGAGAAAGCGGGGCTGGTGCGCCGCCAGGAGTTCCCCGGTGACCGGCGGGGAGTGCTCGCTGTGCTCACCAACCACGGTCAGGAGGTGCTGCGCAGCGCGGCTCCCACCCATGTCCGCGGCGTCCGCGACAGTCTGCTCGCTCTGCTCTCTGAGCAGGAACGACTCATCCTGGCCGAGGTCTTCGAGCGCGTGATGAGCCACCTGCGTGGGCAGTGAGCCGCCCGTTCCCGCGACCCCAGTAGTTGACCCAGCGGCGGTTACCGGGCCTTCCCGGCGGGTGAGCGACCCCCTCCCGGCATGCTTGCGCTGAATGGCGTAGTAGGTTCCCCGGCACCCAGCCCGCCCCGCAGCGTGGACGGGCATCCTGGCGGCGAGTGGTGGAGCTGATGACAGATCCAGTGGCACGGGTGGCGGCCAATGGGGCAGGAGCCGGTAGTGCCCCGATGCTGGGCCCGGAGTGGGCGCCCTCCGGGACATGTTTCGCCCCTGCACCGCCCCCGCTGAGGGTGCCCGCTCAGGCGCGCGAGCTCACCCCGGACACAGCGATGCAGAAGATCATGGTACCGGGGCTGGTGGAACTGACGCTGGGCAACGTGGTGGTGCCGGGGCGCTTTGACCCGTATCGGATCGCCGGTTTCGTGATGCGCTTGGAAGACGTTCCGGCCAGCCCGTCCTCCGAGCTTGTCCGGCGCTTCGGGCTGGACCAGGTGGCGGGCTGGCCGGTCACCGACGAGCTGCACGTGCTGCGCTTCTACGCGCACAGCCCACAGCTCTACATCGCCCCGTTCGACAGCGGCATCTACCAGGTAGATCTGATCGAGCTTCCGGCCGGCGCCGAGCTGTGGCGGATCGATTCCCGGGGTGAGGAGCAGCGGGTAGGCGCTTACCTGAACCGGCAGGTGGGATGGGTCAGCACCAGGCCCCCGATGTTGGGCCCGGCGGGCTGGAACCGGCCACCAGCACCGTTGCGGCCCACCGTGCGGCGCGGTGCGCTCGCGCAGTACCACGGCGTGGACTTCGACGTCGACTTCGGTCCCCACCCTGGTGAGGTGACCCTGCACCCGCTGCCCGGCCAGCAGGCTGGCGAGGACTTCATCGAGACGGCCGGCGCCTACACGCTCCCAGTGATGATCGACGAACTCGACTCTCTCGAGGTGCTGCGCTGGTGCGGCGGGTGGCACGGCCTGCCCGTCGAGCTGGTCGACACCGGACCGGAACGCGCCGTGATCCACTACCTCGGGGGAAACGGTCCACGGGCATCTGATCTTGGTCTCGTGGAGGTCGACTACCGGGTCTGGCGGGGGTGCGTCCCCCGCACCGAGCTGACTGACGTGCGGGAGCAGCGCTGCGCGCTGCTCCCGTGAGGGGCGTTCAGTGCTCCAGCCCCGAGCTGCCTGACGAGCACGCGCTAGCGTGCACAATCGGAAGCGTGGCAGAGCGGCCTAATGCACTCGCCTTGAAAGCGAGCGACCCGCGAGGGTCCGGGGGTTCGAATCCCTCCGCTTCCGCCGTTCTGACCAGCACGAATGCTGAGTGCGGTGATCGCGTTCCAGCCCGTGCTGGGGTCGGTGGTTGCATTTGTGGTGGCATTTGAGCCGGGACGCGGCTCCAATGGGGTGTCCGCGGCGTCACCCTTGTGAGGTTCGGGCGAGGTTTCTCCCGCGGGCTGCCACAGCAACCCGCCGACGCGTTGGGCGACATCGCGCCGGATGGTGGCGGTGAGGTGTTGGTAGCGCGCGGCCATCGCGGTGTTGGACCATCCCATCACGCCCATGACGGTGCGCTCGGCAACGCCAAGCAGGAGTAGCACTGTGGCGGCGGTGTGACGCGCGTCGTGCAGCCGACGCTCGGCCACGCCTGCGCGGGCGGCCAGTAGTTTCCATTCGCGGTGGTCTGTGCGCAGGTTGAGTGGTTGGCCGGTGGGGGTGGTGAACACATAGCCGCTCTCGTGCCATAGTTCGCCGGCCGCGGTCCGTTCTTGGTCTTGTTCGGTGTGGTGTCGTTGGAGCAGCCTGACTAGTTCGTCGGGCAGGCCGATGATTCGATTGCCGGCTTGGGACTTGGTGGGGCCGGTCTCCTCGCGTAGGGACACACGGCGCGGGCAGTGCCCGCCATGCTTGTGGCCGCAGGGTGTGGCGCATCCGTGCTTCCACTTGGGTCGTAGCCGGTTGCGGCGCACGGTGAGCGCGCAGGTCGCCTGGTCGATGTCTGACCACCGCAACCCCAGTACTTCACCTTGCCGCAGACCCAGGGCCAGCGCGATCGCCCATCGGGCGCTGTTGCGCTGTGTTTGGGCGGCGTGCAGGAGACGCTTGATCTCGGCCACCGAGTACGGTTCGACTTCGTCTTCCACGACTTTGGGTGCACGTGCCAGCAGCGCGGGGTTGGCGCTGATGTGGCCGCGACGTAGCGCTTCGTTCAGGGCGGCTCGGATGGTGCGGTGCGCCTGGTGTGCGGTCGCTGGCCTGGTCGGTTTGATTTTCTCTGCGGGTCTGGATGGTGCTCGGCCGTGCGTCATCATCCTCCGGTAGAGCCCTTCGAGATGCTCAGGTTGCAGCTTATCGAGTCGGTGCGCGCCGATGCCGGGGATGAGATGAACGCGGATAGTGCTCTCGTAGGCATCCCATGCGTTCTGAGTTATTGTTGGTGGAGCGACGATGGTGTTGAGCCAGTGGTTCAGCCATTGTTCGACTGTCCATGTTTGCCCGGGTTTGCAGACTTTGCCCTCATCGCGTCGCCGCTCCAGATCGCGAACCTTCTTAGTGACTGCCGCTTTCGTTTTGCCACGCACGTGCCGTCGATCTGGTGCGCCGTTGTCGGTGACGCCGACGGTGACATAGCCGTGCCAGGAGTTGTCACGCTCACTGAAATATATGCTTGATCGGCCGTTGGCGGTGCGGGTTTTCTTCTCGCGCGGCATTGGGGTGTCTCTTAGGCGGCTTTGTTCATGGTGGCTTGTTGGTTTGCCAGGCGCGCGGCGTAGGAGTCGATGGCATCGATATGGATGCGTCGCAGGCGCCCGATCAGTACCGACTCGATTTCTCCGGCCTTGACCAGGGCGTAGGTCTTGGTTTTGCCGATATGCAGACGCTGCGCGGCTTCTGCGACTGTGAGCAGCACGCGGGGTGGGATCGGTTGAGATATAGGCGCCTCGGTGCCAGGAGATTGCTGAGACATCAGGACCGCCAGTCGCGCCAGCAGGTCGGCGATCTCGGTTACGCGGGCATCGCCGCTGGCGTGGCGCGGGATGGATTGGTCGGCTTGGGTGCTCACGCCATCCTCCTCAATTTCGGTAAGGTCGGTAGTTGATCCCGCCTGGCTGCCGCCTTGTGAGCAGCATGAGTGCTTGTTCGCAATGTCATAGGGCCTGCTCTTGTCACATCGAGGTTTGTTGATTAACACCCACACACGTGTATCCACGCTCTGTGTGGCGCGATGGTCAAGCGATTCATGACAAAGACTTGACGCGCCCGACAGGCGCGATCCATGACGGTTCCGGCGTATTCCCCTAATGCCGCCCCAAGCGGACGTGACGCGGGCGCTAGGCGGGCAGCCGAGCCGCCTGTGAACGGGGTCATTGGCCGTGTGCCATCGCTGACATCACAACCGCTGGACGTTGACGCGGCGGGGGCCGGGCGGGGATAGTTTCCAGTACTCATTCGCCGTAGCGCGGGTGCTTAACGACTCGGTAGGTTGCCGCGCCAGATCTCGATAATTGGACGCGGCAGGAACAGTGCGGGAAGTACTGCCTGCGAAGTTTCCAGTTCGCGGTTTACATGCAGATGGACCTGGGAAAAATCCCGAGCGAGCAACTCGGCCGGTCACGCCGCGTTTAGCTCCTGCCCGAAATCAGATCGCTCGGCGGCAGTGAGCATGGCGAGGTCGGCCAGCAGCAGCGGCACTGCGCACGTGGCCTGCGAGTCATGGCTGTGGCATATATTCCCCAGTCCACGCCACACTCACCACGCCTCGCCGTTGTAGTGTGGCTGCTGCGTAGCGGGGCGTTCAGGGCTATTGATGGTTGCGGGGTTAGGCTGCTTTTTCATCAGGGTTTTTCTTGTGATGTTGATTCGTGGTGTGGTGTTTGTGTGTGGCTAATCGAGTTATGGTGATGTCGTGGAAGGCGGGGTTGAGGTCGATGCCGATGTAGGGGTGGGCGAGGTGGTGGGCGGCTAGTCCGGTGGTGCCGGCACCGCTGAAGGGGTCTAAGACGGTTTCGCCGGGTGGGCATCCGGCTGCGATGGCGCGTAGTGGGATGTCGATGGGGAAGGGTGCGAAGTGAGCGGCGCGCAGCGGGCGGGTGCTGATGGACCACATATCGCCGGGGTTGCGGCCTCGTGGATGCGTGGCAGTGTGCTTGTGTCCGGGGCGCATGGTGCTGCCGTGTAGGCCGCGGGCGAATGCGCTGGTGTTGCTGTATTTTTCGCAAGGGCTTTTTGTGTGTCGCCGGATGGTGCTGGGCGTGTGGCGGCGGGTGAGAGATTGGCGGATGGGATCGAGGTCAAACCAGTAGTGGGGTTGTTTGACGAGTAGGAACAGCATTTCGTAGCGGGTGGACAGTCGGTCGCGGACGGATTCGGGCATGGCATTGGGTTTGTGCCACACGATGGCGTTGCGTAGAATCCACTGGTCTTGTTGAAGCGCGAGGGCGACCCGCCAGGGTATGCCTAGCAGGTTCTTGCGGGGCAATGTATGGGTACGGTCGGTTCTGGGAGTGGGGGTTGACTGGTGTTGTCGTGCTGTTGTTGTGTGGCGATGTGGGGCGTTGATGTGCGGCGGATCGCTGTTATTTCTGGGTGGTTGGGTGCTGTAGCAGTCGCCGAGGTTGAGCCATACTGTGCCGGTGTCGACCAGTATTCGGTGTAGGTGTGCAAAGACCGCACGCAGTGAGCTGATGTAGTCCTCGGGGGTGGCCTCCAGACCGTATTGGCGGTCTTGGCGGATGGCGCCGCACCGGTGGCAGGTCTGGGGATTTCCCCCGCGGTGGGCCGGGGAGACGGGATAGCTGACGGTAGGGTACTTGGTGTGTGGGATGTTGTTGCCCCGTCCGCTGGAGTGGGGGCATGTTGGGTTTCCACCGATCCACGTTCCAGTGCCGTAGTCGCGCAAGCCCCAGTATGGGGGCGAGGTCACCACGCAGTGCACGCAGTGGGAGGGCAGTTCCGATAGGACTTCGATGGCGTCACCGGTGTAGAGAGTGAACCGCTCACCTGTGTAGTACGGATTAATCATCAGCTGCCGTCCGGAATCAAGAATATGGCCGATTAAGTCCCCCACTCCCCGGTTGATCACTGGTGGGTTTGGGAGGCGGAGGGCATCCGCACCTGCTGGTTGTTGCTGTCTCCGGTGGGGACCAGGGAAGCGGCAAGATTTGCTTCCTGCGATGCGCCGTGCTGATAGCGGCGGTGTCGTTGTCTGGGTAGGGGCGATCGGGTGGTGAGTGTGTTGGCCAGTTCCCTCACGCTCCCCGGATGGCGTGCCCGCCGCCCAGGGCGGTTTGGACGCCGAAGCCGAAGTCGGCGTAGCAGGTATAGAGCGAGCTGATCCCTGGCCTGGGGTCATCGTCACTGACATCACCGGGCGTGAGGTGTTTGTGGTCTGGCCTGGTGTGTGGTTGGTGTGGTGTTGTGGCTTGTTCACGCCGCCCAGCTCCCCGACGCGCTCGCCGCAGCCAGCGGGTTTGTCGGGGCCGCCTGCTGCGCCGTGATGAGGGGTCGAGGTCGCCGGGGACAGGTGGGGATTGGTGATGCTGCGGGTGTGGTGCGGAAGATGAGGACGTCTTCGTGGGTGATGAGGTGTAGTGGTAGGCCGTTGGTGCGTTGTTTGGTGATGAGGTCGCGTTGGAAGAAGCTGCTGCGGGTGATGAGCTGGTCGTCGGTGAGGCGGGCTAGTAGTGCGACGCAGCGTTCGACGGGGATGAGTCCGGCGTGGATGCCGCAGTCCAGGATTTGGGAGGGTAGGTCGATCAGCTCGGCGTGTTGGCGCCAGGGGCGAATGGTGATCACGAGGTGTCCGCCGGGTCGCAGGAATGCCGCTGTGCCGGTGAGGATGGTGGTGATTCCGGAGAGCAGGCGGTGGTGGCCGATGTTGGCGAGGTTGCCGCGGTCGAGGGGGTCACCGTAGCGGTGGTGGTATTTGTGTATCCCGTCGTGGGTGGTGGTGACCTGGCCGTGGGTGGAGGGCCCGTAGGGGGGTGAGGTCACGACGAGGGTGGCCTGCCCGAGGTAGTGTTCTGGGAGCAGGGTGGGTAGGTGGCGGGCGTCGCCGTGTACCACTGTGGCGTTGTGTGTGATGCCGGCATGGTGGGCTAGGGCCAGGTTCGCGCGGGTGACGCTGACCCAGTGCGGTTCGTATTCCACCCCGATGGCTCGTCGGCCTTGGTGGATGGCTTCCACCAGGGTGGTGCCGATTCCGCACATGGGGTCGAGTACGAGATCATCGGGTTGGGTGTAGTGGGCGATGGCGTGGGCTGCGATTGTGGGCAGCATCTTGGCGGGGTGCGCGGTGGACGCGGAGATGTAGCGGCCTTTGCGTTGGGCGGCGGGGGAGGTTTGCGCGCTGGCCCACACCGAGAGCGCCGGTGCTGGTGACCCCGGTGCGCACTGGGCTTGATCGGTCGGGTCGATAACCGGCTGTGGGATCGGCAGGGTTGGCTCGGTGGTGGTGTCTTGGGGTGGGGTGCGGGGGAAGTGTTCGTCAGCCACAGGGGGTGCCTTTCTCGACGAGGGTGCTGGGGGCGTGGGCTTGGAGTTCCGATCAGGTGGCTGCGGTGGCGAACACAGCGGTCGGGGACGGCGGTTGGTGATCGCGTGGTTCAGCGAAGACGAGGATGTCTGAGGAGATCCTGTGGTGCGGGTGCACCCGTCTGTGCTCCTGAGCGCGGTGGGCGGCTTCGGGGAATTGGACTGGTGTTCTGGGGGTGTTGGTGGCTGTGGGATCGGTGGGGGTGGGGTGGCAGAGGAATCGGTTGCCGCGCCAGGGTGTGTGCAGGGCGATGATGTGTTGGAGGTAGAGCAGGTCAGCGTGTTGGGCTGAGGCCACGAGCGGCCCGGTCGGGTCGATGAGTTCGCCGTGTGACCAGTCACTGTGGGTGAGCACAGTGAGGATGCCGCGGGGGCGTAGCAGGTGAGCGGCGAGCTGGGTGATGTGATCGCGAAGATGGTCGCTGGTGGGGGTCAGGCTGTGCTCTGGGCGCAGGCTCGTGATGATCACATCGGCGTCCCTGGCTGTGAGGTCATGCTGCTGCGGTGTGTCGGGTTGGGGTGCGCTGGCGTGGTCGAGGGTGTGGGCACGGTCGGTCCAGAACGGCTGTACGGCTGGTCTGGAGGTGGGGGGTGTCGGCTGGAGGTGGGCTACGTGCACGGTGCGGTCGAGGTCGGTGATCGCGGTCAGTGCGGTGGCCAGCTCGGTGTCAGGTTCGGGTGCCCGAGTGTCGATCAGGGTGTGGGTGGCTGGCGGGGTGGTGGTTGGCCAGGGCAGGAGGAGGACGTGCCCGCCCGGTTTGCTGAACGAGGTGATGATCTTTTTGACGATGGGTGTGGGCCACACCGCGTTGGGGTCGATGGGGGTGGGTCCGCAGGTCCAGACCGTGGCCGGAATCGGCGTGATCCTGGTGGTGTGGGGGTGGTGGGTCAGCGCGAGGTGGCGGCGGTGGGTGCGTGGCGGCCGGGTGGAGTCGGTGCGGCCTAATGGGGCGGGGGTGCGCTGGTGGTGGGAATGGGTCATGGATGCCCTCTGTCGGTTGGAGTGGTGCGCTCATCGTGTGTGGCGCTGATGACACCCCTGAACTCCGAAATACGGCCCCTTTTTCAACAGCGGGTAGCCAACTTTTCTCATCCTTGAGGACTGATCTCTGGCAAGAAATTTTTCTGCCCCGACATCGTGTGGGGATACTCGTTGGGTTGCGCCCGGTTTCCGTCGGACTCTCGTTACTACGGTACTGCTACCGACCTACTACCGTAACGGCATCACCGCAGCTCACGCACTACTACGGTTGATCAGTGAACGATCTAAGATCAGAGTTTCACGCGCTCCACAACGCTGCCATTTCCGATCTTTGTAGTAGCGGTAAATGATCATTGAAGATCGATGGTAGTGGTGTGGTAGTAGGTCGGTAGTAGTGCCGTAGCAGTGTGGTAGTAGCTGGTGTGGCTTGCTTGCGCAGTCATTGTTCTCCCCTGTGACCGCAAGGAGTCTTTCATGGTTGTCCCTCGCCACGTCCATCGCGTTTGCATCACGGGTGATTGCATGCCTTTGGATACCGCCCGAAGCGCGTTCGAGTGGCTGGTCACCGGCCCGGAGCCAACCTCGGTGGAGGGCCGGTTGTTTTCTGGTTTTCCCCCGCGGCGGCTGCCGTTGAACGAGGTCCGCGACCGGCTGCTGCAGCGGCGTTGTCCCCAGGCCACTCGCGATGCGGTGTGGGCGCATCTGGTTCGGCGTTCCCGCACCGAGGGAGCCACCTGGACTCTGGGCTGCGTCGGTGTTGCCTTACCCGCGTTGACCTCAATCGCTGCCAGGCTCTCGGCTTGTTTCGCTGGTGATCCCAGCGATGTCCACGCCGCCGTCCTGACGGGGTTCCTGACCGAGATCGCTCATATCGATCTGGACAAGCCACGGATCATGGTGCGGTTGTGGTGGGCGGCCTATCGAGCCGGATACAGCGCCGTGCGCCAGGCCTTGGATGCACCCGTCCCGATGGGCAGCGGGTCCTGTTCAGCACAGCCCGCCCCACCGGAGGGGCATCCCGATTTCGTTCTGGCTCGCGCTGTCACCGAGAACGTGATCACCGCTGATGAGGCTGAGTTGATCGGCTCGACCCGACTGGAAGGCCACCCGCTGGCCACCGCCGCGGCCCAGCGCGGCGTCAGCTACAAGGCAGCCCAACAAGTCCGTCGCCGAGCCGAGCACCGGCTGGCCGCCTACCTCACCGACGACACCCCCACGGCTGGCCGGGGTGATCGGGATGCGAAAGCCCATGCCCTTACTGCGGTGAGCATCACCGCCACCGCACGCCATCATCTCTCACTCTCGGTAGTCGACTCGGGGGGAGGGTCAGGAAAGAAATCTCGGGTTGGCTTGTTGAAAACGGGCCTGAAAACCGGAGTTCAGGGGTGCGGGAGGACACCGGCCCCCGCCGCGTCTCGTCGGCCACACGGCCGGGCGTGCCGTTCTCGCCAACCGCGGAGGTCTCCCTCATGCGCCTGACCTGGTACCCCACTCACCCCTCCCCCCGCTGTGGTCTGGTCACCGGGCCGCACGGTGCTCTCCGCCGAGTCGGGATCAGTCGGTCCTGTCGGTGTCAGGCTGGTGCCCCCACCCCGGTGATCCCCGCGGCGGCTGGGCAGTGCGGGGGGTATAGGAGTGCACCTACACGGCTGCTGGCGATCAGCCTGCTGGTGCTGGTGGGCTTGGTGGTGAGTGCCTCGAGCGCGCATGCGCAGCCCAGCGAGGTCTTGGCATTGGTCACCAGCGTGGATGAGGTTTTGACGAACATCCGCAGCTGGATCATGGGGATCCTCGCCGGACTGGCGACGGTGTTCTTGAGCATCGGCGGGGTCCGCTACGTGATGGGCGGCGGTGATCCCGGGGAGATCGAGAAGGCCAAGACCGCGTTCAAAGCCGCGGGTATCGGCTATAGCCTGGCCGCGCTTGCCCCGCTGGTCGTGACGGTCCTCAAAGGGAGCGCGGGGGCCTAGCCCATGCCCACGACCAGACCCCCATACCGTTGCACACCGGCTACCTGGCCGGTAGAGACCACCGCACGGCCGGGCACGCCCCGCTGCTCCCGGTGGCTGGCGTGCCTGACTCGGTGTGGCGTGGTGGGGATGCTGGTCGTGAGTCTGCTCGTGGGACTGGGCGGCACGCCGGCCACCGCCCAACCTGCCCCCCCACCACCGCTACCGGTCCCGACCACGCCAGGCACACCAGGGGCGTGTGCGCCTGGATCACTGCAGCAGGAGGAGTGTCGTCACCCCTCGGCCACCGCGCCGCCAGCGCCGTGTATCGGGCCGGGCTGCATCTCCCAGCCGGACACCGTGGCACCCCCACCGACCGGGCTGGCTACCGATCAACACAGCGATGCCGGTAGCGGCGAGGAGAACTGTGGGATCATCCACATCGGCGGCTGCGTCACGAACGCGATCAACGCCTTCTTCCGTGGCATCGTCACCGACGCGCTGAATCCGCTGCTGGAGCTGTTGTCGAAAACGCTGTTGAGCACACCGACACCGCAGTCGCTTCCGCGTATCGGTGCGCTGTGGACCACCTCCTGGCAGCTCGTGCTGGCCTGCTACACAATGCTGGTTCTCACCGCGGGCGTGCTCGTCATGGGCTACGAGAGCGTGCAGACCCGCCACTCGGTCAAAGAGATCGCCCCCCGGATCGTGGTCGGCTTCCTGGCCGCCGCGCTGAGCTTGTGGGCCGCGAGCGCAGCCATCCAGATCGCCAACGCCCTGTCCCAGGCCGTCATGGGCGAAGGGGTAGAGGCCACCTCGGCCGGCCACACGCTGAAAAACCTCATCCTGGATTCGCTGCATGGCGGGATCTTCATCATCCTCCTCGGCGTCGTTCTGGCCGGGATGCTCCTGGTCTTGCTGGTCACCTACATCGTCCGTGTCGCGCTGACGATCATCCTCATCGTCGGGGCACCGCTGGCCTTGATGTGTCACGCCCTGCCGCAGACCGAGGGCATCGCACGCTGGTGGTGGAAAGCCTTCGGCGGCTGCCTGGCCATCCAACTCGGCCAAAGCCTGACCTTGATCACCGCGATGAAGGTATTCCTCACCTCCGGCGGGTTCACCCCGTTCGGCCCGACCCGCAGCGGTCTGGTCACCCTGCTGGTCTCCCTGGCCCTGCTGTACATCCTTATCAAGATCCCGTTCTGGATCCTGGGGTCGATGCGCGGCGGCGGCGGTGGCCGATCCCTCGCCGCCTCCCTCGTCCGAGGTGTGGTGATCTCCAAGACCCTCGGACTGCTCGGCGCGCACGCCAGCCACAAGCAACCACACACCCCGCGCTCCCCCCGCCACCGCCCTCACCACAGCAAGAAGGGCAGTGACAGGGCTGCAGCGGACCCGTACGCGCGGGTCCGCACCAACGCCAAGGGACAATACCTGCTGCCACTGACCGGGCTACGCCGCAGCACCACCGGCCCGAGGACCCGCCCCACCCAGACCAGGCGCTCAGCAGCACCGGCGCGGCGGGCCAAGCCACGCCAGCTCAGGCTGCCGTTGGGCGATGACTGGCCAGAGAACAAACCCATACTCGGGCGCGATGGCCAATACCGGCTACCCCTGCGCGTCGAACGCAGGACCGAACCTGCGAGCAAGCCCAGCACACCACCACACAGCACGACCAGCTCAGGGACACAGCGGCGAGGCAGGACCGGCCGGCAGCTGAAATTGCCCCTCGACAACCCTCCCACCCGCACGGGGCAGCACCGGCTACCGGGAAACAGCCCTCTGCGTCACAGACCGGCCACCACACCCGCATCCACAGCCCGGCCGCACCCTCCCACCAAGCCCCCGCCTGCTGGCGCGCATCTGCGCCTGCCTGTCGACCTACCCCCACCCGCTCCGCGCTCTGACTGACTCCCGAGGTACCCCGTGACGACTTCCGTTCGTATCCCCGCTGATGTTGAGCGGGCCGATCGCCTGATCGGCCCGCTGACCGCCCGCCAGCTCGCGATCCTGGCCGTGACCGGGCTGGTGCTCTACACGGCCTGGACCGCCACCCGCACCGTGGTGGCCTTGCCGGTGTTCCTGATCCCCGCAATCCCAATCGGCGCCACCGCGGTGATCCTCGCCTTGGGTCAGCGCGATGGCCTGTCCCTGGACCGGATGCTGCTCGCGGCGATCCGCTACCGAAGGGAGCCACGACACCGCGTAGCCGCACCCGAAGGCCTACACCCGGCTCCGCGGTGGCTGACCGCCCACACCACACGTGGGGACATACCCCACCCAGCCCGCGCCCCAGCCGCGCTGCGCCTGCCTGCCGCAGGCATCACCGACACCGGTGTCATCGATCTAGGCCCCGAGGGGTTAGCCATCGTGGCGGTCGCTAGCACGGTGAACTTCGCCCTGCGCACCCCGACCGAGCAAGAGGGCCTGGTGGCCAGCTTCGGCCGCTACCTGAACTCCTTGTCCGCCCCGATCCAGCTGCTGGTCCGTACCGACCGCCTCGACTTGTCCACCCAGATCACCGAACTACGGCAGCAGGCCGGCGGGCTACCCCACCCGGCTTTAGAGGCTGCCGCGATCGAGCACGCCGACTACCTGGCTCACCTTGGCGAGCACACCGACCTGCTCCGCCGTCAAGTCCTGCTCATCCTGCGCGAAGACCTCCACCCAGCAGGATCGGTGAGCGAGTTGGGTAGGCCCTCACTGGTGGCGATGCTGCGCTGGCTGGTGGGCAACCACCGCGCCACAACCCGACCTCACCGAGGTGAGGTCTCGGCGCGTCGAGCCGCGCAGTCCCGCCTGGTCCGCCGGCTCGGCGAAGCTATCGACCTCCTCGCCCCCGCCGGCATCGTGCTCACCCCTCTGGACGCCGGGCAGACCACCGCTGTGCTCGCCTCAGCCTGCAACCCCGACACGCTACTCAAGCCCTCAGCTCCATTGGCTGGTGCCAACGACATCATCACCAGCCCCAGCGGGCAGCAGCCTGATCCCTACCCGGACCCGGGTGGCTGGTCCCGAGAGGACGAGGACCCGGAGACCGACGACGGGGACTACGACAGCGAAGACGACGAGCTTGACGACGGGGGGCGAGGCTGGTGAGGCTACGAACACCCCGCCCCAGGACACCAACCACCAGCCAACTGCCTACCGCGGAGGCGTTCACGCCGGATGCGATCAGTATTGATGCGCGGTATCTGCATGTCGGCAGCGAATGGGTCTGCAGCTTCGCGATCACCGGTTTCCCCCGCGAGGTCCACCCCGGGTGGTTACAGCCATTGCTGACCTACCCCGGCAGGCTCGATATCGCCCTGCATGTAGAACCGATCGATCCCGCCACCGCGGCGAGTCGATTGACCAAGCAACTGGCCAAACTCGAATCCGGCCGCCGCCACAGTAGCGAACACGGCCAGTTGCATGACCCGCAGGTCGAGGTGGCCACCGAAGACGCCTACGACCTCTCGGCACGCCTGGCCCGCGGCGAGGGCAAACTGTTCCGCCTCGGGTTGTACCTGAGCATTCACGCCGACTCGAAACAGGAATTATCCGACGAAGTGGCCGCGATCCGGTCGGTGTGCGCCTCGCTGCTGTTGGATGCCAAACACACCACCTACCGCTCACTGCAGGGCTGGGTCAGCACACGACCGATGGGCATGGACCTCATCGGCATGAGAAGGACCTTCGACACCTCGGCCTTATCAGCAGCGTTCCCCTTCACCAGCCCAGACCTACCACCAGCTGACCCCACCAGCCTGGCCGCCCCGTCCGGGGTGTTCTACGGGTTCAACCTCGGCAGTCAGGGGCTGGTGCACTGGGACCGATTCCAGCTTGACAATCACAACAGCGTGATCCTGGGTCGCTCCGGTGCCGGCAAAAGCTACCTGGTCAAATTAGAGTTACTGCGGTTGCTGTATCGGGGGATCGAGATCCACGTCATCGACCCCGAAGACGAATACACCCGCCTAGCCGCCGCGGTCGGGGGCACCACCCTCCACCTCGGCGGCCAGGGAGTACGACTCAACCCCCTGGATCTGCCGATCCATACCCGACCCGACGGGCGGCGCACCGCACCCCGAGACGCCCTGATCCGCCGTAGCCTGTTCCTGCACACCGTCGTCTCACTGCTGGTGGGCACCGAATTGGCGGCCAGCCAGCGGGCGGTGTTAGACCGCGCGATCACCGCAACCTACCAGCGGGTAGGGATCACCGCTGATGCCCGCACCTGGACCCGCCCCGCCCCCACCCTGCGCGACTTACACGACACCCTCGCTAGCGCCGTACAGATGTGCGCCGGTGAGCTGGCCGCTCGGCTGCACCCCTGGGTTGAGGGCGCGTTCAAGCAGCTCTTCGACGGCCACACCACCACCAACCCCGAAGGCCACCTGGTGGTGTTCTCTCTGCGGGATCTGCCCGAGGAACTCAAAGCGATCGGCACCCTGCTCACCCTCGACGCCGTGTGGCGACGCGTGTCCCACCCCACCATCCGCACCCCCCGGCTTGTGGTCGTCGATGAGGCGTGGCTGCTGATGAACCAACCAGCCGGTGCGCAGTTTCTGTTCCGCATGGCCAAAGCAGCCCGCAAACACTGGGCAGGGTTGACGATCGCCACCCAAGACACCGCCGACATATTAGGAACCGATCTCGGGAAAGCGGTCGTGGCCAACGCAGCCACACAAATCTTACTCCGACAAGCGCCGCAGGCCATCGACGAGATCGTGCACACCTTCAACCTCTCCGACGGGGAACGAGGCTTCCTGCTCACCGCGGACCGGGGGCAAGGATTGCTCTGCGCGGGGACTCAGCGGGTGGCATTCCACACGATCGCCTCACCCGCCGAACACGATCTGGTGACCACAGATCCCGCCGAACTCGCTGACTCGGCGCACCGCGATACAGACGCCGCCTACATCGATCTCGGACTGGGTGACCCATCAGATACTCCGATCCACGGTGATGAGTTCGGCTCCCCTTCCAGCGAGGACACACAGATCGAACTCGACACCTCCTAAATTTCACACCTTTTTGCGGTCCACTTTCCATTTTTTGTATGGAGGCTCGACATGCCTACAGTGATAGCCGCTGCCCTCACGACCGAGCATTCACACGAAAACCACCCCAGCGGGTGGGTCTGGGACTACCTACGCGATCCTGGCGGCACGCTCCTGGCCCTCCTGCACCACCTGCGCCAGTGGGCGATCACGCAAGCACCGATCCCGGCCCTGGTTCTGGCGGTCGGCCTCGGCGCGCTCGTGGTGGCACGACGGTGGTGGGCTCGCCGCTGCCATCACCGGTTCCTGGCCCACGCCCGGATCATCACCGTGCTCTCTCCGCCGACGGTGGACCCGGCCGGCGGGGTCGCGCTGTGGTCTCACCTCGTGGGACTGCTCCGCCCGACATGGCGCCGGATATTCACCGGACAGCCGCATCTGGCCTGGGAATACGTGTTCTCCCAAGCCGGCGTCACGATCAGGTTCTGGGTACCAGGGGTGATCCCACCCGGTCTGGCCGAGCGTGCCATCCAGGCCGCCTGGCCCGCAGCCCACACCCACACCACCACCGCGGACCCGCCGATCCCGACCCCCGGACCAGGGCAGCAACAGAGGGTAGTCGGCGGCCAGCTACGGCTAGCCCGCCCCGAAGCCCTGCCGATCCGCACCGACTTCCCCACCGACCCGCTACGAGCACTGATCGGCGCCTCGATCGGGCTCAACAGCCAGGAACACGCCTGCGTGCAGATCGTGACCCGTCCAGTCACCGGCCGCCGCCTGGCTTGCGCTCGCCGCGCCGCCCGCCGAATCCACCCCACCAACCCCACCCACCTCACCGCCCGAATCCTGGACCTGATCACCCCCGGTGCCACAACCAGGCACCCACCCAGGAACCCGTCGAACCGATGGCACACAGACCCGCAAACCTCGCTGGAACACACCGCGCAAAACCGTGCGATCATCACCAAGCAGCGCGGCAGTCAGCACGAGACGCTGATCCGCTACGCCGTCGCCGCGATGCTGCCCCACGACGCACCCGCCGAGCAGGTACACGCCACAGGGAAGGTCATCCGCGGTCGGGCACACGCCCTGGCCGCCTCCTTCGCCAGTTTCACCGAGCACAACCACTACACCCGCCGCCGCCTACGCCACCCCACCCAGGCGATCACCCAGCGGCGACTGGGTCGAGGCGACCTGCTGTCAGTGCCCGAGCTGGCCGCGATCGCGCACCTGCCCACCGACGACGACATCCCCGGCGTGCAGCGAGCCGGCGCCAAAGCCATCGCCCCCCCACCCCAGACCGCCACACCCGGCCCCGCGGCCAAGCCCCTCGGGGTAAGCGACACCGACCACCCCCGCCCGATCGCCTTAGGTGTGCCTGATGCCCGCTATCACCTCCACGTCCTCGGCGCCACCGGCTCGGGTAAGTCCACCCTGCTAGGCACCATGATCCTCGCCGATATTGACGCCGGCCGGGGCATCGTGCTCATCGACCCCAAAGGCGACCTCGTCACCGACGTGCTAGCCCGATTACCCCGCTCGGCCGCCGACCGGGTAGTGCTCTTCGACGCCGACAGCCGCACCCACCCACCCTGCCTCAACCCCCTGGACAGCGGCGAGACCGACCTGACCGTCGACAACCTCGTGTCCATATTCCGCCGGGTCTACGCCGCGTTCTGGGGGCCACGCACCGACGATGTGATGCGCGCCGCCTGCCTCACCCTGCACACCCAACAGCGCCTGGCGACCCTGGCCGAAATCCCCACACTCCTCGCCGATACCGCCTTCCGCTCCCGCCTGACCGCCGGCATCACCGACCCCATCCTGCGCGGGTTCTGGAACTGGTACGAGGACCTCACCGACTCGGCCCGCTCGCACGTGATCTCACCACTGATGAACAAACTGCGGGCCTTCCTGCTACGCCCCTTCGTCCGCCACGCCCTCACAGCCGGACGATCCACCGTGGACATGAATGCGGTGCTCGACGGCGGCACCTGCCTCGTGCGCATCCCCAAAGGCTCACTCGGGGAGGAAACCACCCGCCTGATCGGATCCCTCATAGTGGCCCGAACCTGGCAGGCCACCACCGCCCGCGCCCGCACCCCCCAACACCAACGCCGCGACGCCCACCTGGTGATCGACGAATGCCACAACTTCCTCAACCTGCCCTACCCCATCGAGGACATGCTCGCCGAAGCCCGTGGCTTTCGCCTCGCCATGACACTAGCCCACCAACACCTCGGCCAACTCCCCCGCGAGCTCCGCGAAGGCATCAGCACCAACGCCCGCAACAAGATCTTCTTCACCGCCAGCCCGGAAGACGCCCGCGACCTCGCCCGACACACCACACCCCGGCTCTCTGAACACGACCTGACCCACCTGGGCGCCTACCACGCCGCCGTGCGCCTAGTGCTCCACGGCCAGCACACCGAGCCATTCACCATGATCACCTCACCCTTGCCGCCCGCGATCCCCGGACGCGCCCGCGACATCCGCCGCGCGATCCACAC
>Ga0213881_10000420_pt1 | contig 28551 bp, 17 predicted proteins | sample BarmaccoBMER_R08_FD_160104 | JGI IMG/M metagenome (GOLD analysis project Ga0213881, IMG submission 160104) | Barbacenia macrantha exposed rock microbial communities from rupestrian grasslands, the National Park of Serra do Cipo, Brazil - ER_R08 ... | reverse complement strand
GATTGCCCTCATCATCATCAATCTCACGAACCCGCACACGACCAGCCATACCCGGCAGTGTGAACCGCCCAACCACCAGCGCCACTGGACTGCCGACAGGGCAAACCTAAGCTGCTACGGCACTAGCTGGCGTGGCAGGGGCCGGGGGACCTCGACTGCCAGCCGGGTTAAGGATATTCTTTACCTAGTGGGGTCCGGGGGAGGGTGCATGGAGTGGGAGATCCTGATGACTACGCAGGTCGAGGGATTCCTGGATGAGCTGTATGAGTCTGACCGGGACAGTCACCGGCTGGTGAACCAGGCGATTCTGGTGCTGGAGCGGAACGGGCCGGGTGAGGGCCTCCGCTGGTGGACACGATCACGGCGTCGCGGATCGCGAATATGAAGGAGCTGCGGCCGCCGTCGTCCGGGCGCAGCGAGGTGCGGATTCTGCTGGTCTTCGATCCGTGGCGGTCGGTGGTCTTGCTGGTGGCCGGGGATAAGGCCGGGCAGTGGGAGAAGTGGTACCGGACGGCGATCCCGCAGGCTGAGCAGTTGTATGAGGATTACCTGGCCGAGCGGCGGAAGGAGATGGGCCGATGAGCGGCGTGTCACGGTGGCGGGATTCTGGTCACCTGGAGCGGGCCGTGGAGACCGCGGGCGGCCCGGAGGCCTTTGCCGCGGCGGTCGCCGCGATGCTGGATGATGCGCGGGGCTGGCGGCTGGCGGAGCTGCGCAAGCGCCGTGAGCTGACCCAGGAGCAAGTCGCTGTCCGGATGGGGGTGTCGGTTGCCCGGGTGTCGCAGATCGAGCGGGGCGATGTGTCGACCCAGGATGTGCTGAACCGTTACGTGGAGGCCCTGGGCGGCACGTTGAAGCTGATCGCTGACTTCGGCGACGAGCAGCTCAAGATCGCCTTATCCGACAGCAGTAGCATCGGCCGCAGCCGTCAATGCCGGCGGGTGTGCGGCGGGGTCCGCGCCGTCGGGTACTGGTTCCAGGTACCGCCTGCGTGGGCGACCTGCCGGGTCGTGGTGGTCTGGTGGAACCCGAGCGCATCGGCGACGACGGGTGCGGGTGCCTGCAGGACGAGCTGGCGCAGCGCGGAGATGCGGGCTTGGCGCAGCGGCAGCCCGAGGGCACTGACCTGCTCCCGTAGCGTGGGGTAGCCGACTGGCTGGCCGGGCAGGAGCCCGGGGAACAGCCATGGTGATCCCTGGTCGCGGGGGAGTTGCCGCAAGATGTCCGCGAGCGGTCCGGGGACCGGTGCGGGCGGGTCTCCGAACCTGATCCTCATCTGGCCGTCGTTGTCGAGGATGTCGCTGACCGTCAGCCGGTGGATGCGGGTCAGCGGCTGGGCATAGAGGAGCAGCAGGCATGCCGCCGCGGTGGCGGGGCCGGGTTGCTGCCCGGGTGCGAGGAACTGGCGCAGGAGCTCGAGCCGCCGTTGCTGGGTGAGCGCGGTCCCGCCGGACTGGAACGCCACTGGCGGGATGTGCAGGTGCCGGGGCAGGATGTCGTTGCCGGTGGCCCAGAGCAGGAAGCCGCGGATGTGCTGGCGTTCGTGGACCTTGCGGGTGGCGTACCACGTGTCGATGCGGGCCTGGGTGAGCTCGCCGGGGCGGACACCGTCGTGGTCCAGCCAGCGCAGGAAGTTCTGTGCCTGGGTGAACTGGAGCATGGCGTACTGGCGGGCGGTGGAGCGCAGCGGCCGGGCCGCTGCGGCCGCCCGCAGGCGGGGTAGCTGGTGCCAGTGCGCGAACTGGCGCAGCAGCGGCTCGTGCGGGTCGCCGGTGAGGGCGGCCAGCCGCCGGCAGAACCATGCTTCCAGCTCGAGCAGCCGCGGATCACCGGCCGGGAGGACCCTGCAGCCGATAAGCCGGTGCCGCATATGCTTGGCCGCGACCGGTTTCGGCCAGGCGTTCAGGCCGTCGTGGGTGAGCGGGACATGCCCGCGCACCAATGCTGCCAGCAGCTCGACGACGTGCGGTTTCTCGGTCCATCGCAGTGCGGCGACCGGGTCGGCGGCTAGTGCTGCCGCCAGCGGGGCCAGCGCCGGGCACATGGTGCCGGTGCCATCGTCCAGCAGCCGTCCGAGCCGGCGCAGCACCCGGCAGCGCGGGCAGTGCACCTTCCGGCCGTGATACCCGGCGGGGTTCCCCGCGCATTCGCAGCTGCCGGCCCCGCCTGCTAGCCCGTCCGCGGTCATGTGTCCGGACCCAGCCGCGCCCGCCGGGGCCGCAGCTCACCCAGGCCCGAGACGGCTGCCCCGCCGACCGCAGTCCGGGCCGGTGCGAGGTTCTCGGCGCGGGTGATGACCAGCTCGGCCGGGGTGACCTCCAAGATGTCGCACAGCGCGGCGAGGACCGGCAGCGACAGCCGTTCCGGGGTCTGGGTGATCAGCCGCCACACCTGGACCGAGGACAAGACGATGCCCCGCTCGGCCAGTAGCGGGGTCAGGTCCGAGGCGGTGAACAGGCTGCGGGCGGCCATCGCTTCACGCAGCCGCCACTGATACGACACCTGCCGGCGGCCCTTCACTGGGCCGTCTTGTCCGGTAGGGGCGCCTGCATCGTCGCGTCTAGCGCCTGCCGCAGCGTGCGGGTACGGAAGTCCGAGGACACGCACGTGTAGATAGAGGTGGTGGAGGCATGCTGGTGGCCGGCCTGCTGCTGGACGAACAACGGGTCCCAGCCTCCCTCTATGAGGTGCGTGACATACGACCGGCGCAGCGAATCGAAATCCAGGCCCCCGGTCAGGCCGAGAGCTGTCCGGTAGTCGGTGAACCGCTTGTTGATCGTGCTGACGGCAATCCGCCCGTCCCGCTCCGATGGCCACAACGCCGCTGACCCGTCTGCCTCGGGCATCAGCGGCCGGACCTCCTCGGCCCACTGCTGCAAGATGCTACGTCTATACGGCCGTTGTCGCACTTGACGGCCGCTGGCTGGCGACCGGCGGCCAGGACGGGACAGTGCGGATCTGGGACGTGACCACCGCCGGGCAGCGTGTCGTCCTCGCCGGTCACCGTGGTGCGGTGTACGCGGTGGCGGTCGCGCCCGACGGCCGCTGGGTGGCCAGCGGCGGCGGTGACGGGACGATACGGGTCTGGGATACCGCGCGCTGGCAAGCCCAGGCCCTGATGAGGGTTGACGGGCAGGTCTTCACCTGCGCATGGCTCGATACCGACGCAATCGCCTGCGGCGGGTCGGCAGGCCTGTACGTATTCGACTTCCTCGGCGGGACCGGCCTCTCGCAGCCCTTACCAGCGGACGGTCAGGGATTGCAGACCAAGATGCGGCCAGCGAGGATGATCAGCGGGTCGGTAGACGGCCATATGCCAGGTAGCGGCGGTGGCGTAGCCGAAGTCGCTGGCCGAGGGGCATGAGCGCCCGTTCGGCCTGGTCGATTGAGCTGATCGGTTCGACCGCTACGTCGGTCAGGCCTGCGTGGGTGAGCAGGGCGCGGATTGGCTCAAGTTCTGTGAGGCTGTAGAGGGGGAGCCGGGCGGCGATTTCTGGCCTGTAGCTCTGCTGGGTGACGTGTCCGTGCCGGGCTCGGTGCAATAGCGTGCCGAGGTTGATCGCCAGGCGGTCACGCAGGCGTGTGGTGACCCAGAATCCATCGATGGCGAGGATGTGGCCGCCGGGTGCGAGCAGTTGCATCCATGTCTGTAGCGCGTGCTGAGGTGACGGTAGTGTCCACAGCAGGTGCCGGGAGACGACGGCGTCGAAGGTGCCGAGGCTGGGATCGGGGCGAGCGGCGTCGCCTCGCAGGAACGTGGCGTTCACGTCGCGCAGATGAGCCTGGCGCCGGGCTTCGGTGAGCATGGCCTGCGACAGGTCGACGCCGACGACCTCGTGTCCGACGTTGGCGAGCAGCAGGGCGAGGAACCCGGTGCCGCAGCCGGCATCGAGGATCCGCAGGGGCGGGGCGGCTGGCAGGAGCCGGTTAAGCAGGGCTGACCATGCTTCTTTCTCCTGTCTGGTGTGGAGTCCGTGTGCCCATGCCTTGTCGTAATCGGCGGCGAGTTCATCCCAGAACCTGGTGATAGCGTCCTGGAAATCTTCGGTTACGGGTCGTTCATCCACGGCATTTTCCATGCGTCTGATGTGCGGTTATAGACGACCTCATATGCTTACTCCCGGGTGGAGAGCCTGCTGCGTTAAGTTTCAAGTAGTGACGTGGGCCGGTCACGATGATACGTTGGTTTTCCAGGTCGCTGGTACTTATGGCAAGGGGGCAACATGGCAAGTAGCAGTGTTGATTTCGACCGCTTCATAGAAGCAATCGCAGAGTCGGCGCCAGTCGGCAATACGAAGCAGGGTCCTGTCACCCACACCGCGAGCACGACGCCCCGGGATTGGGCTCGGGTTCAGCAGCAGCTAGATTAGGCATCCGGCTTCCATCACTTTTATCAGTCGGCACGTCCAGGGTCCCGAGAGTTGTGCTGCTGACGTATTCTCGATCGCGCCTGTAGAGGCGCCTTGAAGGGCTTGCTGTATGGTCTCAGCTTTGCATGGTCCAGATACGGTGCCTGTGTCAGGTGATAAGCGGTTTGGATTCCCTGGACCGGATAGTTCGTTGTCAGTCATCTTGAAGCTGGCTGGCGAGACATGCAATATCAACTGTCATTACTGCTATGAGAAACGCAAGCCTTACGAGTCGTCTGGCCAGATCAGCCCGGAGCTGCTGCGGCGTTTCCTCGCGTTGTGCGGGGACAGGCCGCTGCGCGTCGAGTTGCATGGCGGAGAGCCTTTGCTGGTCAGGCGCACTCGTATGGCGATGCTGCTCGCTGAGCTGAGGGCCTACCGAGGGCCGGTGTCGCTGGCTATCCAGACCAACGGGACGCTGCTGAATGATGAGTGGCTGTCGTTCTTCCACGACGAATGGCCTGATATAGACATCGGCGTGAGTTTGGATGGCGATCCTGAGATCAACGATGCGCACCGTGTGGATTACCGCGATCGTGGGACATCCGCCAAGGTCGAGGCGGCGTTGCGGTGTGTTGCCGGGCACGGATTGACTGTCGGTGTCATCTCCACGGTCACCCGCCCGGCGCTGCTGCGTCCACGAGAGGTGATTGACTACTTCAGGCAGTTCGAGGCGATCCGGTTCCTTAAATTCAGCCCGTGTTTCGATTACAACGTCGAGGCCAAGACGTCCCGGGGCAACCGGCGATCTCTGCCGCTACTCAATCCCGCTGGGCCAGTTAATCCTGCTGGGCCGGGCAGTCCCGGCTGGGCGATCAGCCCGATCGAGTACGCGGACTTCCTGATCGAGGCATTCGAGGCATGGCGCACGGGCGCATATCAGGACTTCCTTATCGAGCCGCTGTATAGCGTCGTGCTGGCCCTGTCGGGTAAACGGGCCAGCTTCTGCCATTTCAGCGATACGAAATGCTCATCGGTGCTGACCCTCTACCCGGACGGGCGCATCGGCAGTTGTGACGAGCTGCGTATGCCCGACGCTTTGCTGGCGCACGCCGATCAGGCCGATACCATCGACCCCCTGCTGAGCATGGACACGAACCCGGCGCTTGCCGCCAGCCTTGACAAGCTCTACGACAAGTGCAACGCCTGCGATTACCGCGACACGTGCCGGGGAGGCTGCCTGGCGACACGCCTGCAATACCAGGGCACGGCCTACGACGACGAGTACTGCCAGCACCGCATAAAGATCATTGACTATGTCGCCGCTGCGATCAGCCGGTCACCTGCCGGACCGGGCATGCCGGGACGCTCTTGACCGCTATGAGACGTTCCTGGGTGGAACAATACCGGCTGGTGCTGAAGAACCCGGGAGTACGCCCGGTATTCGCGTTCGGGTTCATCCTCAAGCTCGCGGTGATCGCGATCCCCATCGTGCTGGCCCTGCACGTGGCGGTCGGGCTTGGTAAAGGCATGGGGGCAGCAGGGCTGGCCGTGGGCGCCTGGCTGATCGGGGTAACTGCCGGGTCGCCCTTGCAGGGCGCCGCGATTGACAGGTGGGGCCTGCGGCCGGTGCTGCTGCTCAGCGCGGCCGCTCAAGGAGTTTTCTGGGAAGCGGCGCCGCTGGCGTCATTCCCGGTGCTGCTGGCGGGCGCGGCTGTCTCGGGGGTACTGCTGATACCGGGTTCTACCCCCGTCAGGCTCGCGATCACGACGCTGATACCCGCCGGACAGCGGCAGACGGGCTTCGCTGTCGATTCGATGCTCACTGAACTGTCGTATATTGCCGGTCCTGCCCTGGGGGCGCTGGTGACCACGCAGATATCCAGCACGGTCGCGATGCGCGGCCTTGGATGCGTGGCGGTGGCCGGCGGTATCTCGCTCGCGATGCTGCCTCACCGCCCAGGTGAACCGGCTCCCGGCCCGCCCGGCGAGCCGGGACAGGAAGCACGGCCGGATCGGTGGATGAGCCTGATCGCCCTGCTAGCGTGCGTCATCGCGGCAGGCGCGGCCACGGGCGGGTTCGAGATCTCGCTGGTAGGGCTCATGCGGTCGGCGGGAACCGTCCGGTGGATGGGCCTGCTGCTGTCCGCGTGCGGGGCCTACGCCCTGGTGGGCGGGTTTGTCTTCGGCGCCTCCCGCCCGGCCGTCCGCACCCGGGTAACGACGCTGCTGCTCGGCCTGGTGGTCGCGCCGCTCGGCTGGATTGGCGACTGGCGCGTTCTGCTCGTAGCGGTCGCGCCGGCCGCCGTGCTGTCCGCGGTGACCCTGGCCGCTGCCGCGAACGAGATCAGCGGCATCGCCACGGCCGCCACACGGGGAAGGGTCATGAGTGTTTATGGTGCCGCTCTCGCGGGCGGCAACGCGGCCGGTTCGCCCCTGGCTGGTCTGGCGGTCAGCATGGGTGGCCCGGCCGCGGGATTCGTCACGGCCGGCGGTGTCGCTATCGCGGTCTCACTTGCGGCCAGGCTGGCGCTTCAGGCAAAGACTCCTATCGTGCCCGCGCTGGCAGATGACACCGTGGCCGCACCAGCGAGGTTGGAGAATTAAATGCCTACCCAGCCATTTGTCGTAATCGTTGACTCCTATGGTGCCGCTCGGGCGCTGGCCGGCCAGTTCCGCGGCGCGGGAGCCCATCTGATCCGGGTCCAGAGCACCGCCGGCGTTCCGCGGGTTTACGGGGAGTCACCGGATCCGGCGGGATATGCGGCCAGTGTCATACACAAGGGCGACCTCGAAGCCACGATCGGCGAAGTAACCCCCTACCGTCCGGCCGCGGTAATAGCCGGCAGTGAGATCGGGGTCGAGTTCGCCGACGCTCTCGCCGAGGCACTCGGTCTTGCCGGGAACGGAACGCCGCTCAGTGCTGCCCGGCGGGATAAGTACCTCATGATAGAGACAATAAGACAGGCAGGACTAGCCGCAGCTCGCCAGGCACGCGTCGGATCCGCAGCCGAGCTGATGGAGTGGCACACCGCTATCGGAGGCCGGATCGTGGTGAAACCGATCCGCAGCTCTGCCGGTGACTCAGTCTCCTATTGCGACACCCCGGCGCAGTCCGCTGCCGCCTTCGACCGCATACACGGTACAGAGAACATATTCTCGGACCGTAACGTGGGTGCGGTCGCGCAGGAATACCTGCGCGGAACCGAATATATCGTGAACACCGCAAGCTGGGACGGACATCACCGTATCTGCGAAATATGGTGCACCACCAGGATCTCGGTTAACAATATGCTTGACCTCGTTGATGCCGAATACCTGATGCCCCGCTCCGGTGCTGTGCAGGAGAAACTGGGTGACTACGCCACTCAGGTGCTCGACGCCCTGGGAATCCGGTACGGCGCGGCGCATCTAGAGATCAGGATGACGTCCCGGGGCCCGGTCCTCGTCGAGGTAGGCGCCCGGATATGCGGCGCCGACCTTCCCCGCTATGCCCAGATCGCGCAAGGCGACTCACAACTGGACTGGACCGTCATGGCCTACCTCGATCCGGCCCGGTTCCTCGCCACCTATCAGGAAAGCCGCCCACCCCAGCGCTTCTGCGCTTTCGTCGGACTCGTTTCACCCAGCGCCGGGATACTGCGCGGATACCGTGACCTGCCGGCCCTGCGTCGCCTGGAAAGCTTCTATGAGCTGAACATGACCGTACAGCCCGGCGCTCCAATCGTCCGGACCGTAAACGACCTGACATATCCCGGCATCGTCGTCCTCATGCACGAAAGCGAAGAGACCATACGACGCGACGCAAACACGATCCGCTACCTTGACGGGGCAGGCTTCTACGAAATATCACCGGTAAACGACAGCTCTGACTTCGGCCATAGCACTGAAAGTTGACCCCGAAGCGCACCAGCGATACGCACCAAGCCGCGCATATATCCGTTTCGGAGAGAACACTGCACCGATCGCATCGCGTGCTGGCTGATGCCGCTGCGGTCCCGGCTGTCAACATGATCAACGGCGACCGCCAATCTCGCCGCAGATGCCCATCCTCAGGATTCGGCTGACAAAACCGCGTCATTGCCGCAAGGATGGCTTGGCGGGTGATGGTAATTACAGCGGTGGGGGTGCCGATGGTTGCTGCGAGGGAGACGACGCTTCAGGAGCTCCTAGGAGGGCCGAAGCAGTATCAAGTGCCGCTCTACCAGCGTGCTTACTCATGGGGTCCGGATCAGCTCGCCAGGTTGTGGGATGACCTGCTCCAGCTCGCCGATGACCGGGCGGATTCGCAAGATGTCACCCACTTCGTCGGCTCTCTGGTCCTTGCACCGAGTCCCGCCAACGGCCCGGCCGGAGTCCAGGATTACCTTGTGGTCGACGGTCAGCAGCGTCTCACCACGTTCTCACTGCTTCTATGCGCGCTTCGCGATCACCGCGCTCGTGAGGAGGCCAGCGAACAGGCACGGATCAACGAGCTGTATCTGATGAACAAGTGGCAGCCAAGCCGGCATCTCAAGCTGGTGCCGACGCAGGCGGACCGAAACGCATATCTGGCGTGCGTCGACAGCACCCCGCAGGCCGGAGGTCCCGACCCTATCGGCGCCGCATACCGCTTCTTCATGGCTCGTCTAGGCGAAGCCGAGAACGAACAGCGACTCGCGCATATCGAAGACGCGCTCATCGGCGGGCTGGCCATCGTCGCGGTCACCGCTGGTCACGACGACAACGTCTACCGCATCTTCGAATCCCTGAACAACACCGGCCTGAAGCTGACCCAGGCGGATCTGCTGCGCAACTACCTGTTCATGCGGCTCCCCAGGCGCGGCGAGGCCGCTTACCAGGCGCTGTGGCTACCTCTGCAGCAGTCGCTTTCCCCGGAAGACCTAGAGCTGCTGCTCTGGCTCGATCTTGTCCAGGACGACCCGAGGGTCAAGCAGACGGATATCTATTCGGCCCATCAGGTACGGCTGGAGCGGCTCAGGACTGAGCTCGAGATCGAGGCGGAGATCGCTCGCTTTAACCGGCTCGGCGTACTTCTAAGGCTGATCCTTGATCCCAGCGCCGAAAAGGACACAGAGGTACGCCGCCGTCTTACGCGACTGCAGGCCTGGGGAACGACGACCGTTTATCCGCTCCTGCTGCGCCTGCTCGATCTGCGCGACCAGGGAAAGGCAGCGTCCGAAGAGATCGCCCGCGCAATGCTGTACCTGGAGAGCTTCTTCGTCCGGCGTCTCATCACCGGGCGAGCCACGAACAACCTCAACCGGATCCTGCTTTCGGCCGTCACAGAGATGGACCACGCCAAGCCGCTTGATGAGGCCATACGCCTCTATCTGTCCACCGGGCGTAAGTACTATGCGACCGACGATGAGGTCGGGAAGGCTGTCTCCGCCGCCCCGTTCTACCTGAATGGCCGGTCAGCTCAGCGAAAGCTCATCCTGCAGTGGCTGGAAGAGTCGTATGGCAGCAAGGAGCCAGTCACGCCGGACACTCTCACCATCGAGCACGTGCTGCCGCAGACGCCTACGCGGCAGTGGCGCACGATGCTGGGCGAAGATCTGAAGCCTGATGAGACGTTCGAAGAAGTACATGAAGCGCTCGTCCACACGCTCGGCAACCTCACGCTGACCGGATACAACCCTTCCCTCAGCAATAGTTCGTTCGCCGACAAGCGCGAGCTCCTGGCCAAGAGCGGCCTGGCGATGAACCAGGAGATCGCCGCCCAGCCACGATGGGGCCGCCCGGAGATAATGGCACGAGCGGCAGCCCTAGCTGACCGGATGGCCCCGGTGTGGCCTGGCCCCGTAGCAGCGCCCGCTGAAACGCCCGATCCCATGTGGGAGGTGGTGTCCAGGGCACTCGCCGAGATTCCCGCGGGAGCCTGGACCAGCTACGGCGACCTGGCGGCACTGATCGGGGTTCACCCGATAGCGATCGGCAACAAGCTCGCCACCAAGCCAATACCCAACGCCCACCGGGTGCTCCAGGCCACGGGCAAGGTGGCCGAAGGCTTCCACTGGCTGGATCCGGAGCGAACCGATGACCCTCGGGCCGTTCTTGAAGCCGAGGGAGTCGTCTTCGACGACCACGCCTGCGCTGATCCGCGGCAACGGCTCGGCGTCGTTGACCTGGCTCAGCTCGCCGGCGTCACAGTCGACGAACTCGAAGAAACGTTGCCTGACACCGAGAGGCTGGACGAGAGCAACCCCCTCGATAGGTTCCTCGCGCAACTGTCGCGCCAGCAGGATCTGCCGACCGTACATGGGGTCATCGCTGCCATTGAGAGCTGGGACGCGATCGGAGGTTTCATCCTGCTAGGCGCGGGCGGCGAGACGTCCTGTTTCCTCATGGCCCGCGACACGGATCATCGCCTCGGCAACATATGGCCGGTGACGTTCTATCCCTCCGGCAAGTGCGAGGTCGTGTTCCAGCACATGTCCCGGCGGGAGCCTTTCGACGACATCCAGCTCCGCATGGAATTCCTGGACCGGCTGAACAAGATCCCCGGCGTCGATCTGCCCCTAGCCAAGATCGAACTCAGGCCCGGGTTCCCGGTTTCAATCCTCGCCGACCGCAGCGCCCTGACCATGTTCATCGACGCGCTCCATTGGTTCTACGAGCAGGCGACGGCCAGCAGCCAATTCCCATGAGGATCTTATCGACACGGAAAGCGATCGTTCGATAACGTCTCGGTGGGGAGGTAACGCGGGTTGGGGATGAAACCGCTCAAGCCGGGCGATCCGGACAAAATTGGTGGCATCACGTTGCTCGGTCGTCTCGGCGAGGGCGGTATGGGCACCGTATATTTCGGTGTCGCTCCGAACGGCGACCGCGTCGCGATCAAAACGATCCGCCAGGACCTGACGGCGAACGACGAGGCGAAAGACCGGTTCGACCGGGAGATCACTGTCCTCGGCATGGTCGCCGGACCAAGGATCGCGGCTTTGCTCGCGGCATCCGAGCCAGACGAAGTGCCACCATGGTTCGCCACAGAATACGTCCAGGGCCTCACCCTCACCGAGTACATCCAGGAACGCGGCCCGCTCACGACCACGATGGCCGCCGCGCTCGGCATCATGCTCGCCGAAGGGCTGGAGGACATCCATGCTGCGGGACTACTGCACCGCGATCTCAAGCCGGGCAACGTGATCCTCGGCGCTGACGGGCCGCGGATAATCGACTTCGGCCTCGCTGGCCTCAAGGACACCACGGGCGACATCACGCATACCTCCGGAATGCTTGGCACCCCGGTGTGCATGGCGCCCGAGCAGGCCGTCTCACCCAAGGACCTCACCGCCGCCGTGGACGTCTACGCGCTGGGTGTCGTGCTCATGTTCGCGATGACCGGCCGCTACCCATATGAGCGGCCTACTGTCCCCGCGCTGCTGCTCGCCATCGCCGACCCCGCCACCGATCCCGACCTGTCCGGCCTCCCGGAGGAGATCAAGCAGCTGATCACCGGCATGCTCGCGCACCATCCCACGTCCCGCAGCATCCTCTCCGACGTCACGATTGAACTTAAGAAAATACTGAACGGCATTGGTGTCTCTCCTGGGAACGCTCAGCGCGAGTTCGCGCGGTTGACGTACATCGAGCGGGAATCGGACCCGCCGCCTGCGCCCCCCGCACCGGCGACGACCCGCAGGCGACTGCCGGGCAACCCGCACGTGCCCAGCGACCTGGTCAGCCGTATAGCCGAAAACCTCAGACTCGAGTACGCCCGCGGAGCGACGCTATGATCGACAGCGCTGCGACCCCGACCAGCACCCCGTACCCGCCCGGCGCCCGGATCGTGGTCCGCGAGGCGGAGTGGATGGTCCGTAGCTGCACCGCGACCGAGCACGACGGGTACAAGATCCGTGCGACCGGCGTGTCAGAGCTGGTCCGGGATGAGGACGCGGTGTTCTTCACCGAGCTGGAGAACCCGAAGCCGGTGCTGCTCAGGCCCGAGGAGACGATCCTCGTCCCCGACCAGACGCCGCGGTTCGCCATGTCCCGGCTGTTCCTGGAGGCCACGTTGCGACGCACTCCGCTCCCGCAATCTGAACGCGGCCTGGCGCTGCACGACCGGTTCCTGCTCGACCCGCTGATCTACCAGCAGCGCCCGGCCGAGCTCGCGCTCCAGGGCCTCCAGCCAAGGGTCCTTATCGCTGATGTGGTGGGGCTCGGGAAGACCCTGGAGATCGGGCTGATCCTTGCCGAGCTGATCCGTCGTGGCCGGGGCGACCGGATCCTGGTGGTTACCCCGCAGCAGGTGCTTGAGCAGTTCCAGCAAGAGCTGTGGACCCGCTTCGCGATCCCGCTTATCCGGCTGGACTCGGTCGGCATCCAGCGGATCCAGAAGGAGATCCCGGCGGGCCGGAACCCGTTCACCTTTTACAAGCGGATCATCATCTCGATCGACACGCTCAAAGGCGACGCGTACCGGCACCACCTCGAGAACATGCACTGGGACGCGGTCGTCATCGACGAGTCGCACAACCTCATCGGGGAGAGCAGCCTCCGTAACAAGCTGGCCAAGCGGCTCGCCAAGCACACCGACGCCCTGCTGCTGGCTAGCGCCACCCCGCACAACGGCGACGCGGAGTCGTTCGCCGAGCTGATCAGCATGCTCGACCCGGCCGCCATCGCTGACAAACGTACGTACGAAGCGAAGGACATCGGGCACCTCTATATCCGCCGTACCAAGATCAGTCCCGAGGTGACCAACGAGATCGGCGGCAAGTGGCGCGAACGCGGCCCGTCCGTACCTATTCGATGCCCGGCCACGCCCGCCGAGGAACGCGTCTTCGAGGAACTCGCCGCCACCTGGCTGAACGGAAAAGCCCTAGGTTCAAGAAGTGACCGGCGGCTCTTTCCGTACAGGTTGCTCAAGTCTTTTCTCTCCTCACATGTTGCGCTCGCAATGACGGCCGGAAACCGGCTGAGAGACGCGATGGATGCGACCGAGAGGGCCGCGCTCACCAGGCTCAAGCAACTCGCTGAAGAGATTTGTGCAGATCACTCTTCCAAGCTCGCGGCACTGGTCACCAAGCTGAACGAAGTCGGCGTTGGTCCGAACAGCCACATCCGGGCGGTCGTCTTTACAGAGAGTGTGGAAACCCTGAAATGGCTGTACAGCGTGCTGCCCGAACGTCTCGGGCTCACAAAGGCCGGTCAGGTGGAGATCATGTACGGCGGGTTCTCCGATATCGAGCAGGAGAAGATTGTTGAGCGCTTCTCTCTCTTGGACGAGCCGGTAAGGGTCCTGCTCACAACCGACGTGGCGTCTGAGGGCGTAAATATGCACCGCCAGTGCCACCACCTCATCCATTGGGACCTGCCGTGGTCGCTGATTCGCATCGAGCAACGCAACGGCCGGATCGACCGCTACGGACAGGAACACCAGCCCGAGTTCACCGCGCTGGTCCTCACCTCCCAGACCGATGGCGCCAAGGACGATACCACGGTCGCCGAGAGACTCCTGGAACGTGAAGAGCAAGCGCACCGCAGCCTCGGCACCGCCGAGGGCGTAACCCGCGAGTTCACCGTCCGCAAAGAGGAGGACCGCCTGGTAAAGGACTTGCTCGCCGGCAAGACGGTAGACGAGTCGATTGACGAGTCGAACGCAGTCGATGACTTCCTCGCGGGCCTACTTGAGGGAGTGGGCGACAAGCCGGACGTCCCCGAGCCGCCGCGCGCCGATGTGCCGGAACTGTTCACCTCGACCGAGGCGTTCGCCCGTGAGGGCCTGGACTTCGCTTGCCCCACGCTGCACGTCGACGACGACGGCGAGATGCTCGCCTTCGCCCCGCCGGACGACCTGGTGCAGCGACTGGCTGTCCTGCGACCGGACTGCGTGAAGAGGCACAAGGTCGCCGAGCGGATGAAGGTGACGTTCAACCGGACGCTCGCCCAGCGCAAGCTGGACGAGGCGCGGCAGACCAAGACGCTGTGGCCGGACATTGCCTACCTGAGCGACCTGCACCCGATGATCGAGTGGCTCACCGACAAGGTGCTGCTCGGCATCGCCCGCCAGCAGGCCCCAGTGCTGATCGCTGACGTCGATGAACCGGTCTTTCTCATTCAGGGCGTGTACTCCAACACGCTGGGGCAGCCCACCGTCGTCGAGTGGATGGCAGTCACCGGGCTGCCGGACGAGCCGCGGGTGGCCGGTCTCATCGACACCCTCAAGCAAGCGGGCGTCGGGCCGGGCATGGTCAACACGCTTCGGTTCGGCGAAATCGCCCGGCTTCAGGAGCTAGTGCCGGTTGCGGTGAAGGAGGCCCGCGCCTACCTGGAGGCACGCCGTGAGGAGTACGACCGCACAGTGGATGAGCCGTTGAACAATTACCGGGAGCGCGTCCAGGTGTGGCGGCAGGACAGCCTGCTCGACGTCCCGGCCCAGTTCCGCACCCGCCGTGAGCAGCAGGTCGACGAGACCGCGGACCGGCTCAACGAGATGATCACCGAGCTTCACACGGCTGGTGAGCCGCTGCTACGGATCCTCGCGGTACTGGATGCAGTGCTGGATAAGGGTGGCCTATGAGCTACGACTCGCTGACCAACCGCGGTGACTACCTGTCCCCGCACTACCTCGCCGAGGTTCTTCCTCGTGAACTGGCCAAGAGGGACGGCTTGCGTTCGCAGTGGGTGGAGCGGGATAAGACGGGAGGCGCCACCCCGGTCAAGGAACTGAGAGGGCTACGGCGCGGCTACTTCGCCGTACGCCCCGACCTCGCCGATTTCGCGGAACGCACCGCCGCCGGTGAGCTGATCACCGACGATGAGCGCCGCACTCACGATAAGACCCTTAAGAAGACGAACGACGATCTGCTTCGCGCCCTGGGGTTCGCGGCATCCCGGGAAGTGGTGGACGTCGAGCGATCGGGGGAGACGATCGGGGTACCTGTCGCGTACCACGGGCAGAACGTGGTCGCGATCGACTGCGCCTGGGCCGCCGACACCGACGCCGCGCTCGGCGCCGACCTGGCTGGACGGCTGCTCGACCCGGTCCAGATCGGAGGCAGCGAGTGGATCACCACCGGTGCCAAGCTCGCCCGCTGGCTGTTCGACACCGACGAGCCACCCCGGTACGTGCTGCTGCTGCACGGCGGCGTGGTCATTCTCGCCGACCGGGTCGCGTGGGCGGAGGGCCGCTACCTCGCGGTCAGCATGGACACCGCAATCGACCGCGCCGACCAGGCCGAGCTGGAGACGATAGCCGCGCTGTTCAGTGCCGACGTGCTTCAGCCGCCCGCCGAGGGCGGCAGCGAGCAGCTTGCCCAGTGGGTGGACGAGTCCCGCAAGCACGCCATCGGCGTGTCCGGTGAGCTGCGCGAGGGCCTGCGCGAATCCGTGCAGATCATCGCCAACGAAGTCCTCGACCGCATCCGCTCGCACGGCCTGGCACCCGAAGAAGTGATGGGGCTCGGCGACCTGGCCAGGGAAGTGGGCCGGGAGGCGCTGCGGTACCTGTACCGGATCCTGTTCCTGCTGTACGCGGAGGCACGCCCTGAGCTGGGCATCCTGCCTGCCGACGACCAGGACTACGTCGCGGGCTACAGCATGCAGCGCATGGGGGAACTGGTCGCCCGCCGCCTCATCGGGGAGGAGGCGCGCACCGGATTCCATCTCTACGAATCGCTGGACCTGCTGTTCCGCATGGTCAACAACGGTCATCGGGCGCGCGGGCACGCGAGCACGGAAGGGCTGTCCGAAGGTGAGGGACTGCGGTTCGAATCTCTCAAGGCGGACCTGTTCGAGCCGTCGAAGACGCGGCTGATCGGCCGGATCGCCGACCCGCGTTACGACGATGCCGACGGTGGCGAGGCGCCGCTGCTGGACACCCGGCTACGCGACGAGGCCCTGTACAAGGTGCTGCGCCGGCTGATGCTGGCCAAGGGCAGCGGTAGGAAGGGCAAGAACCAGCGCGGCGGGTTCATCTCCTACGCCCAGCTCGGTATCAACCAGCTCGGCGCGGTGTACGAAGGGCTGATGTCCTATACAGGGTTCATCGCCACCGAAGAACTGTATGAGGTCGCCAAGAAGGGCGACCCGTCTGGCGGATCCTGGATGATCCCCGCGTCCAAGGTCTCCGGCTACGCCGACGACGTATTCGTCATGGAGAAGGACGAGAACGGGTTCGCGACCGGGGAACGGGTCCGGTACCGCCCCGGTTCGTTCGTCTACCGGCTGGCGGGCCGGGACCGTCAGACCAGCGCCTCCTACTACACGCCCCAGTCGCTCACCAGCGTCACCGTGCAGCTCGCACTGGAGCAGCGGGTCAAGGAGGAAGGCCGCCCGGTGACGGCCGCCGAGGTGCTGCACTGGCGGGTGTGTGAGCCCGCGCTAGGGTCAGGCGCGTTCCTCAACGAGGCCATCGACCAGCTCGCGGCGCTTTACCTGCGACTACGCGAGGAAGAGACCGGCGACCGCCTCGAACCGGACGAGCGCGCCCTCGACCTGCAGAAGATCAAGGCGTACATCGCCCTGCACAACTGCTACGGCGTCGACCTGAACGAGACCGCCGTCGAGCTGGCCGAGGTCTCGATCTGGCTCAATGTCATGCACCGCGGTCTACAGGCCCCGTGGTTCGGCCTGCACCTAGTGCGCGGCAACTCGTTGATCGGCGCCGGGCGACGGCTGTACCCGCCGGAGAAGCTGGCCAAGGGCGAGTGGCTGAAGTCCGCCCCCGAGGACGTACCGTTCTCGGCTGGCGAGATCCCCGCTGGTCACATCCACCACTTCCTGCTGCCCGCCGAGGGCTGGGGTGCGGTTGCGGGGGAGAAGGAGGCGAAGGAACTCGTCCCCTCGGAGGCGAAGCGGCTCGCCGACTGGCGCAAGGCCATCCGCCGGACTCCAGGCAAACCCGCGCAGGTCCGTCGCCTACAGGCGCTCGCCGGACGAGCCGAGTACCTGTGGTCCCTGGTCATCGAACGCCTGCGCATCTCCGAACGCGAGATCAGCCGCACCATCGACGTCTGGGGCGCGGAGGATCTCCCGGTCGCGCAGGAAGCCAAGCCCCGCGACGAGATTCTCGCCGACCTGACCAGCCCCGGCACCCCGTTCTGGCGCCTGAAAACGGTAATGGACGCCTGGTGTGCCCTCTGGTTCTGGCCAATCGACAAGGCCGCCCTGCTTGACGGCTCCGACGATGTCTACGCCGCCGAACCCCAGCCCGAACCGGTCGTCCCCGAGCCAACCCCTGTCTTCCCCACCACCTACGTGAAGGCGTCTCTCTTCGACGACGAACCGGAGCAGCTCACCCTGGCCGCGGCGCCCAAACCCCGCATCGCGAAGAGGCCGTTGGCCACCCGCCGCTCCGTGGTCCCATTGAAGGACTTCGAGGACTGGCTGGAGTTCGCCGAGTCCGTCCTAGGCCGCCAGGACATCCCAGCCGATTCGCTGATCGGCAACTTCACGCGCCTGCAAGACCTGTCCGACTACGAAGACCAGCTAGAGCTCTACATGGGCATGGACCCCTTCTACCGCCTATCCGAGCGCTTCCCTTGGCTCGACACAGTGGTAGAAATCTCCCAACAACAAGGTTTCTTCCACTGGGAACTCCAATTTGCGCAAGTCTTCAGCGAAGGCGGCTTCGACCTCCAACTCGGTAACCCCCCCTGGGTGCGCCCAGACTGGGATGAACCAGCAATTTTGGCGGAACTAGATCCATGGTTCATGCTTGCGGAGAAACCTCTGGTCAAAGAGTACCGAGCTCGTAAGGGGGTGGTCATTGCGCAAAAACGGGCACGGATGTTTTTCCTAGATGAGTTGACGATGATCTCAGGTATCGCTACTTTCTTGGCGGATACAGCAACTTATCCGTTGATCACTGGGACGCGGCCGGACTTCTATCGGGGATTCATGTATCAGACATGGGCACACGCTGGGCCAAGCGGAACCGTCGGCTTGCTGCATCCAGACACGCACCTCGAGGGAGTAAGAGAGAGCAGGCTACGTTCTGCTGCGTACCACAGGCTGCGTATGCATGCCAGCTTCGTTAACGGTGGCAACTGGGCGTTCCCGCCTCCGATCAGCCGAACACTCGAATTCGGTATGCACGTTTATGGGTCGCTGGCCGACGTTCGCTTTATGCAAGCGAGTTCTTTGTATGGCGCGACAGTATTCACTGAGTCCCTCCATCATGACGAAGCTGGGGAGTTGCCGCGGATCAAATACAAGAGACATTGGGATATTCGGCCACACAAGGCTCGAATTATCCAAGTGGATCAGGTTAGGCTTGAGCTTTGGCGGGCGCTGCTCGATCGATATGATCAGCCATTGGATGAAACACCACTAGTTCACGTCATTACGACAGCCGAATTGGGGGCGATGGCGAAACTCGCTCGTTTCGATAAGCGCCTCGGTGATAATAGTTCGCGGATCAGTATTGGCTTTATCGAGGCAGAGGCGAAGAAATATGACCTGATTCGTGATCAGGTGAGTACGCCGGGAGTTTGGTCTGAGACTATCCTGCAGGGCCCGCACTTCTTCGTTGCCACGCCTTTCGCCAAGCAGCCGCCGCATATGGGAAATTTCGACGATCCGCATAATCTCAGAACGCTTCCAGTTGATGCGGTCCCGGCGACTAAATATCGCAGGGCGTGTGATCCGGTCCGTTACCGTAAGGCCCAGGATCAGTGGCTAGACTACGGTTCAACACAACCCGTCTCGCGTCCGTATAGTGAATTTTATCGTATTGCATGGCGTAAAATGATAGCTGATAACGGAGAGCGGAGTCTAATTTCAGCGATTCTCCCGCCGGGTCCAACGCATATAGATTCTATTTTGAGTATGGCAATGAGGTCGAATCGCGAAACCGCGCTGTCTGCGGGGTTCTGGGCATCTATATCTCTTGATTACCTCCTGCGTGTCACTGGTAAGTCGAACCTCCACTCGTCAGATGTTCGAATGATGCCCATGCCGGATCTGGATCATCTGCTTGCGGGATCACTTATGTTGCGTACGCTGCGCCTCAACTGCCTGACGAATGCCTACGCCGACCTGTGGGGTGAGCTGTACGACCCAATATGGCGGGCAGAAGGCTGGGTTTATGATTGGCCAGGGATGGATCCGCTCGGTCAAATCAGCGCCGAGTGGACATGGGACACGCCCTTGCGGACTGAGTACGCTAGGCGGGCTGCGCTTGTCGAGATCGACGCGCTGGTTGCGGTGTGGCTCGGGTTTAAGATCGAGGAATTTCTCGCGGCCTACGAGTCCCGGTTCGGGGTGCTGGCGGGCTACGAGGAAGAGATGTACTTCGACGCGAATGGCCGGAAGCTCGCGGCGAACCACAACGCTTACGGGCTCGGACAGACCAAGGAGCACTGGAAGCAATTCGAGCTATACCTGGAGGATCCGGACCGGAACTCGCCACCCGACGGCTATACCGCTCCGTTCTACAAGGCGGACCGGATCGCGGAGTACCGGCAGGCACATGCGGTCTTCAAGGATCGGCTACAAAAAGCACGAGATGTGCGGTCCTGAACTCAGAACCTGCTCATGCTCCGGGCGGGCCGCACAGGCAGCAAGCAGTCCAGCTCCATCCCTGGGCACGTGCCGCACGGTAGTAATTTTCTGCCGCTTCACGGTATTCTTCCCTATCCGGCCTGCGGTCGAAGTGCCGCCCGAGGGCGACAACGGCCACGGGTCCCGAACCTGCCAGCTGTCAGAGCAGCCGCGGCGCTTTGCGCATGGCCGCCAGAGGTCCACTGATCATCGATAAGCATGACCGGCTCCCCGCGCATCCGCCTGGTGACCCGATAGCGATTGTCGCGCGCGTCACGGCAGCCGGGCGGGTAGTCCGGATTCGGCACGAGCAGTTCGGCGTACCGGTCGGACGTAGGTTTGATGATCTCTGTCAATATGCGTGGCAGCGGATGATCCGCTCGTCCGCGCGTGCTGGGCACGGCTGTTATGAGGGGGTACTCGGCCACCCCTCCGTATTCCGCCACGCAGCCTTCATGATGTTCCAGCCAGCGCCACAGCACTGCACCGAGACGTAGCGCGAGGCTGTCCCGGGCGGCGGAGCTGGAGGAGTTCTTGTAGCTGAACAACTCGTATGCCCACTGCTCATGCTTGACCGCCAGCGCTATCGGAACCACGACATCTGCTGTATGCGAGAGCACCGTTCGATGCGTATTGCACTACTGATAGCACTGGCTCCAGCCAGGAAGAATCGCCTTCTTGCAGACGACGCAAACGCCGTCGCGGATGGTCAGAACTGGTATGAGGAAGTTCTCGTACCTCGCAGTGACTTCGCTGACTGTTGCCACAGAAGGTCACGCCCAGACGAGATCCTGGTTAACCGCCAGGGCTGACTCCAGGTGGCTGATCACATCACACGCAGAGCGGACCACGGTCGTGTTGGGCCGCTCGGCGTACGTGCGAGCCCAGTCGTTCCCGAGCAGGGACTCGAGCAAGAAAACCTGCCGGCCGTGCTCAAGGGCAAGGCGAGCCTGCATGCGAGCGCCGCTCTTGTATGGAGCCTCCACCACTACGGTGGCGGCGCAATAGCCGCTCATGACCGCATTCCGCATCGGGAAAGAGGTCTTGGTCGGAGGAGCATCCGGGAGGAATTGCGAGATGACCAGACCGACGTCGCTGATCCGCTCCTGCAGCTCGGCATTCTCCTTCGGATAGCTGTGGCGTAGTCCCGTCCCGATCACCGCTACCGCTCGCCCGCCCGCCGAGAGAGCACCGCTGAGCGCACCTGTATCGATCCCTGCTGCCAGTCCGCTCACTACCGGGACGTCGGCACGGGACAGGGCTCCGGCGAGCTGGTAGGCCTCCATAACACCGTGTGGGCTGGCCTTCCGGGTACCGACGATGGCGATGCTTCGCGCGTCTGCGGCGTCGGGTCGGCCTTTCATCATGAGGAACGGCGGTCTCTGGTGAACGGTCAGCAGTTGGGCCGGATAGTCCGGATCAAGGAGGGTTACAAAGCGCATCCCTTCCAGTTCCCAGGACGCGATCTCACGCTCAGCCGCTTCGGCCAGCGCCTCCGCGCCCTCGTCGTTCTCGAGCAAGGACATCTGGCCGGGTACACCGTCGTGCAAGACCTCCAGCGCAGAGCCCACCGCCTCGACATCGTCGGCGATAGCCGACCAGGATCGGCCGGAGGTACGTAGCAGCGCCAGAAGCGCACCTCGCTCAGTAACACTCATGCCAACATCCTATTCGAACTCACGATCGACAGCATGGATCTGCACGAAGTCATCACTGTGATGATGCCCTAGATCGTCCCGCGCTCACCACATGCCGTCCACTACGGCGTTTCGCCGCGGAGCTGCGGATCTTACTGACCGAAAAGCTCGCCTGATGACGCCGCAGATTCCAGCGCCTCGTGGAGCATCCTCAGCTCGTCTTCCTCTAGGTCTGAAATTAGCGGAAGGACTGACCGCATCAGCGAACCAAGCGGGAAGATCGCATTGGTGGGCCCAATGGCAGTCTTCTGCCCAAAGTCGATCCCAACGTTGCGGTCGCCCTCAATTGTCGCCACGGCTTTCTCGACGGCCGTGATCTTGAGATCAGCAGCGGCTTGCTGCAGGCCCGGATCGTCGAGCACGTCAGTCCCGTCCTTGGACTCATACGTGACCGCTCTGTCGTTCCGTCCGAACTGAACCTGTGTAATCGGCGCCCGCCCAGCGAAGGCCCGCCGTCTCAGCTCAGGCAGGTCAGGAACTGGTGCGTCGTCTGGTGGCGGCATTTCCTCGGTGCGTCGGGCGGCTATGTACGCGGTCCAGTTCAGTCCGCGCAATGCGAGACATCCTTTAGCCACGACCCAGCGTGGAACCTTATCCGATTCTCCTAGACGGAACGGCTCATCGACAACGCGGAGCCCCCTGGCCTGCAAGCTGTCCAGATTCGCTGAAACAAGTGCATGCAGATTTTGAGATGGATCGTCGACCCGGACCCGGCCGAGTTGCGCGGTGGTGAGTGTTCGGCCGATGCGCCGCCAGAAATCAATTGGAGCTTGCTCCATTGCCGACAGGAGGTACGAGAGGTCATCGTCGGTCAGGGTCCCTACCGACGATGCCGTCGGGAACTTGGAAGACGCTCCGCCGTGCCCTTCCCAGACGGCCCGAAGCACGCGCGTCAGCCGTCCCGACTGCTCAGCATCCAGGCTGCCCTCTATGGCCTGTACAGCCAGCCGGGTGTCGGGCTCCGAAAGCTCGCGCGATGCGGTAAAGCCGGCTTCTGTCTTCTCGGCGAGATCGGTTATCTCCGCGGGACCGGACACTCCGCGCCCCCCCCGGACAAGAGCCTGACTTAGCAGGCCAAGATAGGGCTGCTTTGCGCGAACCGACGATACCGCGGCGACGCCCGACGGATCGGTAATCCAGGTGTCGGTTGCCAGCGCCTGAGCAGTCAGCTTCCGCCGACTATCATCCGGCAAGAGATCTTGGCCTGCTGGAGCCAGGTCTTCCAGCGTAAAGACCATCGGCTTGTGCGCGGAGACGTAGGCGATGCCGTTGAGTAGCCATTGGTCGCTTGGATTCGGCCGCACGTATACCAGCCGTTCTCGGCTCTCCGTGGGCCATCGAAGCACGATGTCCGGGACGAAGGTGTGGTTGAAGTAGTCAGTGAACGTGACAGAAGCGGAAGGATCTGCGGCGCGGATCTCGCTCGCGACCGCTCGCTTGATCGCCATGACCATGCTCGACGCGTCTTGCAGTCGCCCAGCGGCTGCGATCGCGTCCTGAAACTCTGTCCTCACGCCGCCCCCCTCCTCTCCAAGGTAATCATCCTGACGACCTCGACATAGTGGTTCGCGGAGAGAACCAACTGCTCCTGCTTCTCGCTGAGTGTGACCAACCAGATTCTTTCGGCGACTCCTACGAGGAGATCTGCGGAAAGCTTGGCCGCAGCCTGGCTCTCATCCTCCAAACCAAGTGTCCGCCTGCGGTTGGCCTCGTGCAGCACGGACTTCCTGACGTTCTCTGCCGTCGCGTGCTGGTCCCAGCGTTGTGCCTGGAAAGGAGACCACGACAACCACAGGAAGTGGTCGCAGCGGTCGGGTCGCGTCTCGAGCGCCACGTAGCACTTCGCCAGGAAGTCGCGGAAATGCGTCGGAAGATCGTTTTCTTTCTTATATGCCTTGACTTCGGCAACAAAGGACTGGTTCTCAAGGGTATCGCCCCTGAAAGTCCCGCCTAGGTCGAAGCTGAATCGTGCGCCCGGGCCGTCATCGCGACCATGCGGCCACTGGAACTCCAGCAGCTCACCCGCGGGCCGGTCGTGACGCGTCCAGCACTGATCGACACGGGTTGTGAATTCCAGCCACTGCTTCGCGCGCTGAAGTCCTGTTTCCCCGAGGTCGTGTGCTTCTTCCCCAGCCACGATGCGAGAGTACCGCGTCACGAGATGACTGAGCGGATAGGTCGCTCGAACATGTCGGCTAGGCCGCCGCCCCCGCAGCGCCCAGGGACGCGCAGGGCGCCGCATGCGATCACCGAGGCGGCGACACGCTCCTTCTACGCAAACAGCACATTTGCCAAGAACGCGACATTCAGCATTACAGGTCCAAGTGGTGTCAGACGGACAAGTGGCAAATGGGTGCGCACGGTGGCATTATCGAATGCGCAATGCCGGTGAAGGGGAGTGGTCATCCACCGTCACCGGTGGCGGCAGGGGAGGGGATATCCGGGTGAGAGAGACATTTCGGTGAGACCGACGCTCGCGGCCGAAGAGCTCACGACGAACCTCACGCAGTACCTCTCTACTACGTTCGCGCTGGCGGATCCGCCGGTGCGGGAGGCGCTGGAGAAGTTCCTCAACCATCCGGTGAACGGGATCTTCCGCGGGCCGTACCTGCGGATCCGGACGCCGTTCCGGCCCGCCGCAGATGACTGGCGGGACATCCTGGAATGGGCGCCGGACAAGCCCGCACCGTACCTGCACCAGGTGCAGGCGTGGCGACGGCTGTCCAGTCTAAACCACGAGCCACAGCCGACGCTGGTGACGACGGGCACCGGATCGGGGAAGACCGAGGCGTTCCTCGTCCCGGTCCTTGACCACTGTCGGCGAGCGAAGCATAACGGTAAGCGAGGCGTGAAGGCCGTCCTGCTTTATCCGATGAACGCGCTGGCCACCGACCAAGCGATGCGAATAAATGGCTTCCTCACCCGGCCCGAACTCAAGGACGTAACCGCCGGTTTGTACATCGGCGAGGCGCCGGACACTAGCTACCCGAGAGTCTTCACCGAACGGTCGGAGATCCGCTCCCAGCGGCCGGACATCCTGATCACGAACTACAAGATGATGGACTTGCTGCTGCAGCGCGGCGGCGACCTCGCGCTGTGGCAGGACGCAGACATCGCCTATGTGGTGGTGGACGAGTTCCACACCTACGACGGCGCGCAGGGCACTGATGTGGCGATGCTGCTCCGCCGTCTGGCCGCCGCCACGAACCACTCACAACCTGGCAAGCCCCTCGGAAACATCTGCCCGGTTGCGACCTCGGCCACGCTTGGCGAAGGCGGCGACGAAAAGCGGATCCGGGAGGTCGCCGAGCAGGTCTTCGGCACCGAGTTCGGCGAGAACTCGGTGATTACCGAGCAGCGGCTGCCCGTCGAGGAGTTCCTCGGGGAGATCGACTACTCGCTGCCCCTGCCGGCCCCTCAGGAACTGGCCAACCTTGGTGATCCACGCGTTGACGACCAGGCGATGACGGAGATCGTTAAGCTCGTTACCGGCCAGGACATCACCGACCCTGCTCAGCTCGGCAGCATCCTGCGCACGCACATCCTCACCCACGCACTGCTGGACGTGCTTGGCGACAAGCCGTCCACATCTCCCGAGATCCTCGAGCAGATTCCCCGGAAGGGCGCCTACAACTGGGGTGGGGCGTTCCGGCGCCACCCACGGCAGACGGCGGCAGCGCTCGCGCGGTTCGTCGCCCTGCTCTCCGAAGCACGGAACCCAGAAGATGCACCCCGACCGTTCCTTCATATTGAGACTCATCTGTGGGTGCGGCCGCTCAGCCGGGTGCTTCGGGTCATCAGCCCCAACCCGAGGTTCGGCTGGTTCGGGGAGGCGAGCCTGGAGGCGGAGACCACGATGGGCGGCGTCCCCAGGGACTCCCTGCCCGCTGTATACTGCCGTCACTGCGGTCGCTCCGGATGGGCAGCACTGTCTCCGGAGAAGGACCCGCACAAGCTGGTTCCGGACCAGGTGAAGATCTACCGCGCGGCGGTGTCCAGCAAGCGCCTGGTCCGCCCGCTGGTTGCCGCGACGAAAGAAGAGGCCATCGCCTGCGCGGCCGGCCAGCACGGCGCTGTCGCAGTCCACATGCTCAATCCCGAAGGCGACCGCATCCGCCCGCTGAACCCGGCCAAGGACCTCGGCAGTGACGTCGTCGAGGTACCGGTACTCGGGGACATACGGCACGACAAGGATGGCGTCTACGCCGCCGAGCATGACCGGTGCCCGGCGTGTGGCATGGACGACGGTATCCGGTTCCTCGGTGCCGGCCTGGCCAGCCTGGCCTCGGTCGCCATCACGGAGCTGTTCACCGGCGGCCAGCTCCAGGATCCGTATCGGAAGACGTTGCTGTTCAATGACGCGGTGCAGGATGCTGCGCACCGCGCTGGGTTCGTTGCAAGCCGGTCCTACTCCTTCTCCCTCCGCACACTCGTCGCGGCCATCTTGCACGACGGCGGCGGTGCAGCGAACCTGAATGACCTGATAGCGGACGTGATCACCAAGGCGAGCGCGCCCCAATGGCTGACCACCGTCGTCCCGCCTGACCTGCACGGCCGCCAGGATGTAGACCGGCTGCTGGCGGGTGAGAATTCCGGGACGAAGGACACCTGGGAGCTGATCGCTCAGCGGCTCGCATTCCAGATGGTTCTCGAATTCGGGCTCCGTTCCCGGATGGGCCGGACTCTGGAACTCACCTGTACTGCCGCTGTCGAGGTCCCGCTCAAGGCCCCGGAGCGGATCGCCGCGCTGGCCAGGGACCTCCAGATCCGAGGCCCGGCCACGATGTTTAGTGACCTACCGGAACCAGACCGCTACATGGTCCTGGTCCGGGGCATCCTGGAGCGGCTCCGGATGAGCGGCGGCATCACCCACCACTGGCTGGAGAACTGGATCGGCAACGCCGGTACCAAGCGGTACAACGCGATCTGGGGACGCCGTCCGGATGGCATGCCCGCGTTCCCGAGCGGTGTCTCGGGCCCCCGGTTCCTGACCAGTCAGCGTAAGCGGGGCAGCGAGTTCGACGCTGCGGACACCCGTCAGGGCTGGTACGCGGATTGGACGGCCCGCTGTCTCGGGATCGGCGCGCAGGAGGCGACTCTTTACCTGCCGAAACTGCTCCAGCTTCTCGCGGACGAGGACGTGCTCGCGGTGCGGACCGCCAGCGACGGCGCCACTCGCGTCTATGGCCTGCGGCCGGGACACGTCCGGGTCCGCCTGCTGGATGCTGCTGCGGTTCTGGGCGTGACGCTCGGCTGCGACACCTGTCACTGGCAGCAGGTTGTCCCCCCAGAACGGCGGCCTGAATGGATCAACCAGCCGTGCCCCCGGTACCGGTGTACCGGGACGCTCACCGAGGCGGTCGACCGGGATTACGAGAAGGACTATTACCGTCAGCTTTACTTCGACCGGCAGCCGTACAAGGTTGTCACGGCTGAGCACATCGGTGCCATGACCCGCGCCCAGCGGGAGCGGGTGGAGCAGGCCTTCCGCGACGGCACCCGGTACAACGACCCGAACGTCCTGTCCTGCACCCCCACCCTGGAACTCGGCATCGACATCGGCGACCTGTCCGCGGTCATCCTCGCGTCGGTGCCCCGCCGTCCAGCCAGCTACGTGCAGCGTGCGGGCCGCGCCGGGCGGCGGACCGGGAACGCGTTCCTGGTCACCTTCGCCGGGCGCCGGGAACGTGAGCAGTATTTCCTCGCTGAGCCCAGGGACATGATCGCGGGCGAGATTGTGCCCCCCGGGTGCTACCTGTCCGCTGTCGAGATCCTCCGCCGCCAGTACCTTGCCCACCTGGTTGACCTGGCGGCCCGGGACCGGTTCTCCGGGATACTCCCGATGCCGCGCCGGGCGTCGGTGCTGTTCGGCGAGACAGGCTGGCTGAACCAGCTCCGCGATGCCGCCCTCGCCGAGGGTGCGGAACTGGCCGAGGCGTTCCTCGCGCTGTTCCCCGCGCACCTAGATCCCGCCGCCGCGGACGAGCTACGCCACTTCGCCGTCGCTGGGCTGAAGGACAAGATCCGCGACGCCGAGAGCACCTGGAACCGGCGGCTGGAAGACCTGCGGGACCGGATCACCGCGATTAACGAGGCGGTCGCCGCCCTGGTGCCGACCGACCCGGTGCAGGCCGCCCAGATCCGCGAGCTGAGCGCCGAACTCCGCGGCGTGCAGAAACAGATCGGTGTCATCAGCCGCACTGACGCGCACGGCGCTATGACCGAACTCGGGCTGCTGCCCAACTATTCGCTGATCGACGTCTCGACCACCCTGGAGGCCACCCTCACCTGGCAGGACGAGGACAAAGACGGGAAGAAAGTCTACCTGGGCGAGCTGCGCGAATACAGCCGCCCCGCCCGCCAGGCCCTGTTCGAACTCGCGCCCGGGAACCACTTTTACATCCAGGGCTACCACCACAAGGTCTCCGGTCTGGACATCGGCCGTCAGTCCCGTCCGCTGTGGGAGCAGTGGCGGATCTGCTCCGACTGCGGTTATGTCCGCGAGGAGTTCGCGTCCAGCGACACGAGCCCTTGCCCACGCTGCCACGGTACGCAGCTCGGCGATGCCAGCGCGCTGCACAAGGTGCTGCGTCCGGACCGGGTCACCGCCCATGACCGGCGCGACGACGCCCGGATCTCCGACGACAGCGACGACCGTGACCGGCAGTTCTACGAGCGGGCATTTGCCGTGGACGTCGATCCCGAGCACATCGAGCCGGGGTCGTGGCGGCATGCGAACCGGACGTTCGGCGTGGACTTCACCCGCCACGCGATGGTCCGCACCTTCAACCTGGGGGTCCGGCGACCGGACCTCCAGGCGACCGACCGGTTCGCCGGGCAGGACACCCGGATCGGGAAGTTTTTCACCTGCGATTCGTGTGGCGGCACGACCACCGACAAACCGGCCGGACCGGACCACGCCGACCCGCTGATCAGCTCCGGTTACAGCCAGCCCAGTCACCACCGTCTGTGGTGTCCGCAACGGCGCGCCACCGGTCCCGGCGACCACACCG
>Ga0213881_10000419_pt1 | contig 28627 bp, 28 predicted proteins | sample BarmaccoBMER_R08_FD_160104 | JGI IMG/M metagenome (GOLD analysis project Ga0213881, IMG submission 160104) | Barbacenia macrantha exposed rock microbial communities from rupestrian grasslands, the National Park of Serra do Cipo, Brazil - ER_R08 ... | reverse complement strand
TGGGAATAAACACCAGCGCACCGAATTTGCAAGCCATACCGAGCCAAGGTCGCGGAATTGTGTACAGACGTGTCCTGTAACTTTCCGCGGCTTGTACTTGGGATGCCGCACCGCATGGCGACGATTTCAAATAGGTATAGCCGATGCTACCGTTATCCTGTTACACTGGATGCTGCCTTATGGAGAGCGAGAGTGACGCGAAGGGAGAAGACCCTGGGCAGTTCGTCAAGAACTCCGTCCTTTACAAAGAGTTCCTGGCTGAGCGCGAAGAAATTTTAAAGCATAAATGGATCGAGAGCGAAAAAGCGGGGGCGGACATCGGCTTCGAGAAGGCGCTGCTCGATTGGATCGTAAAACATCGTTCGAACTGGCGGCAAAAACGCCTGAAGGAGGGTCGCGGCTCGACGCCAGCTAACGCCTAGTTTTGCTTTCCTTTAATGCGACCCGGTGAGGCCGCGAAGGAACTGAATGACCGATTCCCGTACTCATCCTGAGTCGTCCATCCTTCTGATGGACGCGGCTGCGCTTGGGCGCGCCTTGCGGCGCATCGCGCATGAAGTCATCGAGCGCAATCCTGAGCTGCGACAGGTGGTGCTCGCAGGGATTCCTTCGCGCGGGAATGAGATCGCGCGCCGGATAGCCGGGATCATTTCCGGAATTGAAAAAATCGATCTGCCACTCGGGGTGATCGACGTAGCGATGCACCGCGACGATGTCGGCAGGCGAGCGGAGTTGCCGGTGGTGCAACCCTCAAGTTTGCCGCTTCCGCTCGAGGATCGCACGGTCATCATCGTTGATGATGTACTTTTCACCGGGCGAACGGTGCGCGCTGCGCTCGATGCGATCACGTCGTTCGGACGACCGGCGAAGATTCAGCTGGCAGTCTTGATTGATCGCGGCCATCGCGAGTTGCCGATTCGTGCCGATTACGTGGGCAAAAATGTGCCGACCGCGCCGGACGAGCGGGTGCGCCTGCGCTTGGGCGAGGCGGAGGAAGGTGTGTGGCTCGTGCGCCAGTCATGAACATGACTCGTTTGTCGCGCACTGAAATCGGCGCTGCGGCATGCAGCCGCTTTCCGCGGAGCAAACCATGACGACCCGCTGGAACCGCAAGGATCTTCTCGGCCTGCGCGAGCTTTCCGCCGGCGAGATCAATCTCGTCCTTGAGACGGCCGACGCCTTTAAGCAGGTCGGCACCCGCGAAATCAAAAAAGTACCGGCGTTGCGCGGTAAAACGCTGGTCAATTTCTTCGTCGAGCCGAGTACGCGAACACGCACCTCATTCGAGCTGGCAGCGCTGCGTCTCAGCGCGGACATCATCAACATTTCTGCCGAAGCTTCGAGTCTGACCAAAGGCGAAACGCTTAAGGATACGGCGCGGAATCTCGAGGCACTTCATGCGGACATCCTCGTCATCCGCCATAGTTCCGCTGGCGCGCCGCAGTTTCTGGCGGAGCGGGTCAGCTCGAGCGTGATTAACGCCGGTGACGGTGCGCACGAGCACCCCACGCAAGGGTTGCTCGATGTGTACACGATTCGGGAACGAAGAGGCCGCATCGAAGGCCTGAACGTCGCGATCGTCGGCGATATTCTTTTCAGCCGCGTTGCCCGCTCGAACATCTTCGCCCTTACCAAGCTTGGCGCGCGCGTCACACTCGTGGGCCCAAGTACGCTCGTACCGCGAGAATTCGAGAAATTTGGCGTGACCGTTTCCCATGATTTGGAATCCGTGCTGCCGCAGGCGGACGTCGTGAATCTCCTGCGTATTCAGCATGAACGGCAGCGCAACGAGTACTTTCCCGGGCTGGGCGAGTACATCCGGCTTTTCGGCCTCACCAGGGAGCGCGCAAAATTGTTGAAACCTGATTGCCTGATCATGCACCCGGGGCCGATTAACCGCGGGGTCGAGATCGATAGCGAACTCGCCGATGGCGCGCAGAGCGTCATTCTCGACCAGGTGACGAACGGTCTCGCAGTACGAATGGCGGTACTATACTTGTGCGGAGGAATCGCGGCGTGACGACTTTCATCCCGAGGGCAGCGCAGTGCCGTCGCAAAGCCGGCGCAACCCAGCGCCTCGGGTTGGCTCGGGATCATTGGTTCGCTGCTTGCTCATGAACGCCACCATTATCCGCAACGGCCGCATCATCGATCCGGCGAATGGACGCGATGAAGTTGGCGATTTGCTCATCGTCGATGCAGCGATCGCGGATCTCTCCCAACTCTCATCCGTCAACTCTCCACCGAACGAGATTGATGCACGCGGTCTGATCGTCGCTCCCGGGCTCATCGATATTCATGTGCACCTGCGGGAGCCGGGCTTCGCCTGGAAAGAAACGATCGCGACCGGCGCGCTGGCGGCAGCAGCAGGCGGATTCACGACGGTGGTTTGCATGCCGAATACATCGCCAGCTGCCGATAGCGCCTCAACCGTGACGTGGATCAAAGATCGGGCGCGCGATACAGCTTGCGTCCATGTCCTTCCCGCGGGCGCTATTTCTAAGAATTTGGCCGGCGAAGAGCTCGCGCCCATCGCGTCGCTCGCCCACAGCGGGGTTGTTGCCATTACAGACGACGGCCATTGCATTCAAAACCACGAGCTCATGCGCCGCGCCGTGGAGTACGCGCGCATGGTCGGCCTGCCGGTGCTGGATCACTGCCAGGATTATCATCTTGTCGGCAACGGTGTGGTGAACGAGGGGGAATGGAGTACGCTGCTCGGTTTACCGGGCTGGCCGGCCGCGGGCGAAGAGGCGATCGTGATGCGCAACATTCTGCTGGCGGAGCTTTGCCAGCATCATATTCACTGTCAGCACATCAGCAGCGCCGGAAGCGTGCGGCTCATCCGCGAAGCTCGCGCACGCGGAGTAAAAATCTCAGGCGAAGTCTGTCCCCATCACCTTGCCCTGACGGACGCTTCCATTGAGACCTTCGACCCGAAGTTCAAGATGAACCCGCCGCTGCGTAGCGAGCGTGATATCGAGGCGCTGGTCGATGGAATCGCGGATGGTACTCTCTCCATCCTGTGCAGTGATCACGCGCCGCACGCCGCCTTCGAGAAGGAAGTGGAGTTCGACAAAGCGCCGTTTGGAATCATCGGCCTGGAAACGGAGCTCGGTCTTTTCATCGATATTCTTGTGCATAAACGCCGCGCCATCTCGATTCGGCGGCTGGTGGAAATGTTCACCGTCGAACCGGCGAGGCTGCTCAACCTTGACGCTGGTACTTTATCGCTGGGCGCAAAAGCTGACGTCACGTTACTCGATCCCGACATGGAATGGACGGTGGACACGAATCTATTTCGTTCGTTATCGCACAACACGCCGTTTAGCGGCTGGAAACTGCGGGGACGAGCCGTGCGCACGATCGTTGCAGGAGAGACAGTGTTCGCCTTGTAGAGGCGGGTGTCCTCACCCGCAGAACCCTGCGTGGCAAATTCGCGGCTGAGGACAGCCGCCCCTACATTAGCCGCCCGTACATTAGCTGAATCCGCCGCTGATGTAGCTTTCGAGATGCTCGATCGTCGCGCTTTGAACGGAGATGACGTGCTTGACCAGGTCGCCGATCGAGATCACCCCGATGAGGTTGCCGTTTTCCACCACCGGCAAATGCCGGATGTGGCGTTCCGTCATCATGCGCAGGCAATTTTCCACCGGTTCATCCGGAGAGGCGATCGTCAGATTGCTTGACATGATCTCCTCGACGGGCGTCTCGCGTGAGCGGCGGCCGCGCAGGAAAACTTTGCGGGTGTAATCGCGCTCGGAAATTATTCCGGCCAGCTCGTCGCCGCGCGTGACCAGGAGCGCGCCAACATTTTTATCGGCCATCATCTGGATGGCATCGAACACCGTTGCGTCGGTCGGAATCGAGTAAACGGTGTTTCCCTTTTGACCAAGGATTGCGCTGATGGTTCCGCTTACGTCCATGAGGAAAACGCCGGACGTTCAGCCTAGGTTGCACGCCGACGAAGCGCAACGATTTTCCGGGGCGCTACAAGCTCCGCGCGATTGATCTCCGGAGGTACTCGCCGATCTGCTCATGCGATAAACGCGCGATCGCTTCATCGAGAAAACCCGCGGTCACAAGCTGCCGCGCCACGTTTGGCGGAATACCGCGGGCGAGAAGATAAAACATCTCCTCCTCATCTATCTGACCGCTTGTTGCGCCGTGGCTGCACTTCACGTTATCAGCCAGGATCTCCAGGCCGGGCATTGAGTTCGCTTCGGCATCATCGCTAAGCAGAAGGTTGCGCACCGTTTGATACGCGTCGGTAAAATGGGCGTGTGGTTCGACCCGGATCAGACCGCCGAATGTTGTGCGGGCGCTGTCGTTGAGAGCGTTTTTATAAAGCAGATCGCTGGTCGTGTGCGGGCATTCATGGTCCTGCAAAGTACGGGCGTCGAATTCGCGCCGGCCCGTGGCGATCCCAATCGCGAGCATGTCGCTGCGCGCGCCTTCGCCTACGAGGCGGCTACGGCTTTCCAGGCGAGAGTACAACGCGCCGAGGTTCGCATTCAGGCTCATGGCTGAACCATCGCGCTCGACTCGGGTCGAATTCACCTGCACGGTGACGACTTCTTCGCTCCAATCCTGCACACAAATGTAGCGAACATTCGCGCCGGGGCCGACGATAAGATCGTTCACCCCGCATGCGAAACCGGGCTGATCTCTGAGCGAGCGGAAATGCTCGATAACCGTGACTTTCGACATTTCGCCCGCGACCAAGAGCAGATGCGGAAAGACGGCGGCGTTCGGCGTCGCCAGCCAATGGAAAACCTCAATTGGAAGCTCAATTTCGACCCCGCGCGGCACGTAGAGAAATGCTCCGGCACAAACAAAAGCGCGATGCAACGCGGCAAACCTGGCAGACCCAAGCGTTGGCGGTTCAGCCATGAAGTTCGGGCGAACCAGGTTTTCGTACTCAGTGATCGCGCGCTCGAGCGGCTGAAAAATCACGCCGTGGCCGCGCAACGAGTCAGCAATGACATCGCGCTCGAGCAATTGATCATTGGCGAAAACGAGACGTGCAGCTGACTCCGCAAGCGCGGTTGATCGGTCGAGCAATTCGCCGCGTTGCTTATCCGATAACTCGCTAGTCCGAATGTACTGATCGAGCTTCAGCGCATCGACATTGGCAAAGCGCCAGGCCTGGTCTTTCCGCGAAGGAGGCGGCAGCTTCTGGAACTCGGCCCAGCCGGCGCGTTGCTGCTCGCGAAACCACGCCGGCAGATCCTTGCCTTCGCCAAATGAGTACAACAGCGACGCCGTACGAGTACGTTGCTCCTTCACCGGCTCTAGCAAAGCTGTGTCGTTGTTCATTCGCCAGAACGCTTCCGAATTTACTGGGGATCGCGCCGCGGTTTTTACCCGACGCTGCCTTCCATCTCCAGCTCGATCAATCGCTTCAGCTCGACCGAATATTCCATCGGGAACTGTCGCACGAGATCGTTGACGAAGCCGTTCACGCTCAGGCTCATGGCCTGCGCTTCAGTCAGGCCGCGCTGTTGCATGTAAAAAATTTGCTCCGCGCTCACCTGCGACACGCTCGCTTCATGTTGAACGGAGTTACCCGTGCCGCGAACGGTTATCGCAGGGTAGGTGTCGGTGCGGCTCGTCGCGTTGATGAGCAATGCATCGCACTCGGTGTTGTTCTTGCAGTTCTTGAGGTGCCTGGGCACGTGCACCAGTCCGCGGTAGGTGGCGCGGCCGGTGCCGATGGAGATCGATTTCGAGATGATGTTCGATGTCGTCTCGTCCGCCGCGTGGATCATTTTCGCGCCGGTATCCTGGTGCTGGCCGTTGCTGGCGAGCGCAATGGAAAGTACTTCGCCGCGCGCTTTGCGGCCCTTGAGTACGACACCCGGGTACTTCATCGTCAGCCGCGAACCGATGTTGCAATCGATCCACTTGATCTCGGCCTGTTCGTGCGCGAGCCCGCGTTTGGTCACGAGATTAAACACGTTCGGCGACCAGTTCTGCACCGTGATGTACTGAATTTTCGCTCCGCGCATTGCAACCAGCTCGACCACGGCCGAGTGCAACGTCGCCGTGTTGAATTTCGGCGCGGTGCAGCCTTCCATGTAGGTCACCTCCGCGCCTTCATCCACGATAATGAGCGTGCGCTCGAACTGCCCGAAGTTCTCCGCGTTGATCCGAAAATAGGCCTGGAGCGGGTGCTTCACCTTTACGCCCGGCGGCACGTAGATGAACGATCCGCCGCTGAACACCGCCGAATTCAGCGCGCTAAACTTGTTGTCGCCGATCGGGATCACTTTGCCGAACCACTTCCGGAAAATTTCCGGGTGCTGCTTCAGGCCCTCCGTTGAACCAACGAAAATTACGCCCTGCTCGCCCACAGCTTTCTTGATGTTTGAGTACACGGCTTCGCTATCGAACTGCGCCTCGACGCCGGCGAGGAATTTGCGTTCCTGCTCCGGAATCCCCAGCCGCTCGAACGTGCGCTTCATGTCCTGCGGCACGTCTTCCCATGACCGCGTCGGCCGCTGACCGTGCGCGAGGTAGTAGCGGATTTTCGCGAAATCGATCGCGTTCAGGTCGTCGCTCGCCCAATGCGTCGGCATCGGTTTTTCGTCAAAAATGCGCAGCGCCTTGAGCCGAAACTCGCGCACCCAATCATCCTCGCCTTTGACGTCGCAGATGTAATTGATGACGCGCTCGTTCAGCCCGACGCCAGCATCGTAATCGTACTTAACGTCGTAGTGAAAATCGCCGATCGAACGATCAATGTTAACTGCCGATTGTTCCGTTGCCGTAGCCATAGGTTGATCCCGAGGGGGTAATAACATAACGCAGCGCGCCGGTTTTGCTAATGCGCACGAGCTGCGCTGCAACTCAGTCGGGCGTCACGAGGGCGAAGATAAAGCCATCGTAGCCTTTCGCTCCGACGGTTTGGATTGCGGTTGCACTCACGCGCCGTTCATCGTGCAGCCGCTCGTAAAAACGCCGGATACCGCGAATGTTTTCATCCGCGGTCTGGTCAATCACTGCGCCTTTGCGCACCACGTTGTCGGCGATGATCAGCGTTCCCGCACGCGACAGGCGCAGCGAGGCATCAAAGTATTCGGCATAACTCACCTTATCGGCATCGATGAAGATGAGATCGAATGGCGGATGATGCTGCGCGATCAGCATCTGCAATGTCTCGATCGCGGGTCCGGTGCGAACTTCCACGATGTCAGCCAGACCAGCTCGCGAGACGTTTCGCCTCGCTACATCGGCGTACTCGCGTTTCAGTTCGAGCGTTAACAATTGCCGCTCGGCGGGAGCCCGCGTGCCAGCCAAATTGTGCTGTAGCCGCCAAGCGTGCCGAGTTCGAGAATAGTACGCGCTCCCTGCACTCGAGCGAGCAACATGAGCAATTTGCCCTGCGCAGGTGACACCTGGATCGGCGGCAGTCCGGAGTGCTCACTCTCATGCAGCGCAGCTGCTAGCGCCTCGTCATTGCCGCCAAGGGATTCGCTGATGAACCGATCAACTTCTTCCCAGAGCTCCTCAGGTGAGGAGGACGTGACGCTGCTGTCAGAAGGCGACGACAACGGCGAGCCTACGCTATGGCCGGTTCGGCGGCGTGCTCCCGGATCCAGTCGTAGCCCTTCTCTTCCAGCTCGAGTGCAAGGTCTTTGCCGCCGCTGCGGACAATGCGGCCCTGCACCATCACGTGGACGAAATCAGGCACGATGTAGTTAAGCAGGCGCTGGTAGTGAGTGATGAGAAGCATGCCGCGCGCGGGGCTGCGCAGTGCGTTGACGCCGTTAGCGACGATCTTGAGCGCATCGATATCGAGCCCGCTGTCGGTCTCATCCAAAATGGCGTAGCGCGGCTCGACCATAGCCATTTGCAGAATTTCGCAGCGTTTTTTTTCGCCGCCGGAGAAACCTTCGTTCACTGCGCGCGAGGTGAACGCGCGGGGAATCTCGAGCTGGTCCATTTTTTCGTAGAGGCGGGCGTAGTACTCAGTCGCCTCGAGTTCTTCGCCTTCGGGCAAACGCGCCTGTACTGCCGCGCGAAGGAAGTTGGCGATCGTTACCCCGGGCACTTCGCTGGGATATTGAAAGGCCATGAAGATGCCTTTGCGCGCGCGTTCGTCGGGCTCGAGTTCAAGAATATTTTCGCCGTCCATCAATACCTCGCCGCCGCCTACTTCGTAATCGGGATGACCGGCGATGACTTTCGCCAGCGTACTTTTGCCTGACCCGTTCGGCCCCATGATCGCGTGTACTTCGCCTGCGGCGACGCTGAGGTTCAGCTCGCGGATGATCGGGTTGCCGCCAATCGCCGCGCTGAGGTTCTTTATTTCGAGCTGCTGCATAGTCCGAGCCCAAAAACATAGCGAGATTTCGAGCCGCGTCATCCCGGCGGTGAACGCGATCTTCTTTTCTCCGGCCTGACTGTTAGCTTCCGCAGAGCGCCTCGGCTACGATTCGTCCCGCTCCGAATGAGGCGAACTTTGCGCAGGAAAAAAATCCGCCAGCGGCTGGAGTGGCTGGCCCTGAGTACGGGCATGACGGTCGTTCCATTGCTGCCGCGGCGGCTTTGTTACGGCCTCGGCCAGATGCTCGGCGCCCTCGGCTACTTCGCCGATGTGAAGGGGCGCGCCGTCGCGCTGGCCAATATCGAAGCGGCACTCGGCTGCAGCGGAAAGGAGTCCCGCAGGACTGCGCAAGGTTCCTATCGCACCTTTGCCTGTACATTAATTGACCTACTCTGGAGCTCGCGCCTGACGCCCGAAAATTTCAGGCGCTACATCGACATCGAAGGCCTCGAGCGCGCGGAAGCTGAAGCGGGCGAGCGGCGTTCGGCCATTGTCATCTCGATCCATTACGGCAACTTCGAATGGCTCAGTCTTGCCATGGGATTCCTCGGGTATGCCGCCGACATCGTAGCTGAGCGCCAGAAAAATCCGTTGCTTGAACCGCTGATGCATCGTGCGCGCAATCGCTCCGGGCACACCGTCATTCCGCGCAAGGGCGCCGTCGTGCGTCTCTACAAAACGCTGCGCCGCGGCGGCCGCGTCGCCATTCTCATTGATCTGAATGTGCGCCCCACTCAACCGGCCCTTATCATCCAGTGTTTCGGCCTCGAGACTTGCGTGACTATTGCCCACGCCTGGCTGCACGAGCGCAGCGGCGCGGCGGTGATTCCGGCGCATTGCGAGCCGCTGCCCGGCGGCCGTTACCGCGTGGTATGTCACCCGAAGATTGAGATTCCGCCTGCCGCCACCGCGACCGAGATTGCGCAGGCCAGCTGGGATTCATTCGAGCCAGTCATCCGCAACAATCCCGCTCCCTGGCTCTGGATGTATAAACATTTCCGTTTTCAGCCAAAGACCAGCCCGCGCAAGTACCCGTTTTACGCGAATACTTCGCCGCATTTCGAAAAGCTGAAGCGGCGACTCAGCGCGAGCGGCGCCATCTGACCTCGCGGCTTCGAGCGACAACGACCGTCGGCTGAGTACGCGCGCGGTGCGTGCCTGGTGCTGGCACTTCACGTGCTCGCTTGGGTGTGCTTCCCACCATTCCTATGTCCCACTGTGTTCCTCCCGAAACCGCACTCGAATCCAAAGTCGCCAGCGAACTGAACAACCTTCTCCAGATCATCTCGGGCACGAGCGCCTTGATCGAGAACGTGTGGGACGGCGCCAAAGGCTCCGAGAAATATTTCGAGATGCTGCGCACGAGCATTGAGCGCGCGGAACAGGTCACGGCGCAGCTCGTCGCGCGGGCTGGCGGTACCGCGGGCAAAGTTCATCTCCACCTGGATTTCAACGCTCCTTCAAACGTCGTCACCTTGCCGCCGGCGGAGCCGCGCAAACGCTCGATCCTTATCACCGATGACGAGCCGATGGCCCTGGCGTTGCTGGGAAATCTGCTCGGCGACGCCGGCTACGAAGTGAGTACAGCACAATCCGGCTTCGAATGCCTCGACCGTTTTCGCCGCGCGCCGCACCTGTTCGATCTCGTCCTGCTCGATCTCGCCATGCCTTGCATGAACGGCGAGGAAACCTTCATGCGCCTGCGGCAAATCTTCCCGGCCACGGAAGTCGTACTTATGGCCGGGTTCGTCGAAGCGGCGCAGCTTGCGCGCATGATGAACAACGGCCTGGCGGGTTTTCTTGCCAAACCGTTCACCTCAGGCGACGCCATCGCGCTCGCCGACTCCGTTATCGAACGCGCCCGGCAACGCCGGACCGGCACCATGTGACCGGCAAATTCGCGCGCTACGGCATCGCGGCTGCTCATTCCACTGTACTCATGAGCTCTGCCGCGAGCGCAATTGATCAGCTTTCCCGGAACCGCCTTTTCGAAGGAATCGGCGGCGACGTTCTCGAAAAAATCCGCCCGCAACTGGAAGTACTGCACTTCGATCGCGGTGAAGTCGTCTTTAACGAAGGCGACCCTGGCGATTCGCTCTTCCTGGTGAGCGAAGGTTCGGTGAAAATCTCGCGGCAGGACAAGCGCGGGCAGCAGCAGGTGCTCGCGTACATGCACCCGGGCAACTTTTTCGGCGAGCTCGCGATGCTCAATCGCGCCCCGCATTCCGCCATGGCCACGGCGGCTGAACCGACCACGCTCGGCGCCGTCACCGAAGAAACCTTTCAGCACTTGCTCGAGCTTGCGCCGAGCCGGCTGCATCTGAATTTCCTGCGCTCCGTCAGCGAACATCTGCGCAGTGTTAACGCCCATTTCATCAGTGAGACCTTGCGCAGCGAGAGGCTTAACCTCGTCGGGTCGATGGCGAACTCCATCATCCATGACTTGAAAAATCCGATCTGCATTGTGCGTTGCTGCGCGGATTTGATCGCAAGCGAAACGAACGATCCGCGCCTGCGCGAGCTTACCGGCATGCTCGATAGCGCGGTGGATGGCATGCTCGCCATGACACAGGAGCTGCTCGATTACGCCCGCGGCTCCATGCAGCTGCATAAACAGCTCGTCTCCATCTGGGGAATGCTGGACGAGCTGAACTCGCAGTCGCTCCGCTTGTTGCCGGGCAAAAACATCCAGTTCGTCAAACACATTCGCTACGACGGCAACATTGAGATCGACCCGGCCCGCTTCATTCGTGTGCTCGCAAACCTGATTAAAAATTCACGGGAAGCGATGCGCGGTGGCGGCATTCTCACGCTCACGACTGATCTCGTGCACGATCAAGTCGTCCTTCGCATCTCGGATACCGGCAAAGGCATTCCACCGGAAGTCGTGCCTAAAGTGTTCGAGCCTTTTGTCACGCATGGCGAGCGCGCCGGCACCGGGCTTGGGCTCGCCATTGCCCGTTCCGTCATTGAAGCGCACGGCGGCAAAATCTCCATCTCGAGTGTGCAAGGCAGCGGGACAACGGTGGACATTCGTCTGCCCAAACCGCGCGAGTAGCGGAGGCATTGCGGGTCTGTTTTAGCGCGACGAAGTTGCGCCGTGGCATCGCCGCGCAAACCGAGTCTCCTCGTTTTTCTTCCGGACCAGCAGCGGGCGGATACCATCACGCCTGAGTACGCGCCGAACCTGGCGAAGCTGGCGCAGCAATCGGTCGTCTTCGAGCGCGCCTATGTCACACACCCGGTCTGCACACCGTCACGCTCCGCCATCATGACGGGGACGTGGCCGCACCAAAACGGTTGTACTCACAACAGTGTCCTCTTGCCCGCTAAGTACAAGTGCCTGCCGCAATTCGTAGACAGTAACTATATCAGTGGCTACTTTGGCAAATGGCATTTGGGCGACGACGGCCGGGCGCAGCGTGGGTTTCAGCATTGGATTTCAACCGAAGGAACAAGTGACTACAGCCGCTATCTGATTGAACACGGCCAGAAGCCGGACCGGCCAGATAGCAGCTTTTCCGCGCGGTCTGTTAGTAGATTACCTATTGAGTTATCCAAGACACAATTCCTGGAGAAGCATGCCTGCGACTTCATTGAAAAGTACGGGCGCGAACCTTTCGTTCTGTTTGTCGCGTTTGTAGAACCTCATTCGCCGTATAATGGGCCGCTGAACGCGATCCACCTCTTGCCTGAGGAAGTAAGTACTCCAGCCGAACTCAGGCGCGATACGCCGCTACGGTATCGCCTGATGCAGGAGTGGCAGGAAGCGGAAGCGATCCTTGATCGTGAAAGGTTACCCGAGCAATACTACTTCGGCGTTACTCCGGAAGAACGCAGGAGTATACGGCAGCGCTACCTCGGGCTAGTTACCCAGGTAGATCAAAGCATAGGAGCTATCCTGGAAACCCTGGTGAACAACGGCGTGTTCGATGAAACGATAATTGTTCATACCAGCGACCACGGCGACATGCTTGGTGATCATCAACTTTTCGGCAAGGAAGTGATGTTTGAAGAAGCGGTCCGCGTCCCATTGATCGTCAAAATGCCACACCAGCAGAGTGCGACGCGGTACAGTCATCCCATAAGTCAAATTGATCTATTACCGACATTGGTTGAACTACTCGGCGGCGAGCAGTCCGATCAGTTTGCGGGGACAAGCCGGGCCGCTGTTCTACAGGAAACGGTAAGTACGCCGATCGATGATCCTGTATTTGTCGAATGGTCGCCAAACCGTACCAAAATCAAGAAGCGCAGCACGCTTGGCTGGCGCTGGCGGATCCGCCGGGCAGCCAACGAATCAACTCGCACCATCATCTGCGCCGACGGCTGGAAATTATCATTGCGCAAAGGCGACGTGAACGAACTCTACCAGCTAAATCGCGATCCGGCTGAAACGACGAACTTGTTCGCCAAGCCTGAGTACACGCGAGTGATTCACGAGCTGACCGAACAAGTACACGCCTGGCAGGAACGGACGCGCGATCCGCTCAAGCTATGATCGAGCGCACCGCCATACCTTTGACTAACTTGCTCCAGCGAGACTGCTCCGGCTCGGCCAATTCGCCCATCGTCACATAGTTGCCGTTGTCGCGCTGGAACCATGTTGGCAACGACAGGCCGGCTGCCTTGATACTCCGGTAGCAATTTTGAGTGATCACTCCACGTTGCGTACTTTCGCCGAAAACGGCGTAGTTATCCCGCGTCACAAACAGCCGCAAATCACCCGGCTTACTGATCTCGTCCTTCAGTTCGTCCATGACCTTCGCGTTACGAATATCTGTTTTCATATGTCGGAAAAGATACCGCAGTACTTTGACCCGAATGTATTGGTGGATCCAGATCTGATACCATCTCCTTCTCTCAAGCAGAACGTCGCCATTGGCAGTAGGACGTGCGCGGGGAAAAAGCGATAGCTCCGGTTTCTCGAGAGTTATGCGGCAACGGCAACAAAGCAGGGCAGCGACATCGGGCTGAAGGCGAACATGGTCGAATAGTTCAATGAACTTCGGCGTGACTAGTTGGATGGGATACTTATCGTCCGAACACCAGTAAACCCATTCTTCGTCGTCGAGGTCGTTGATCAGGCGAAGTACCGTGCCAGGTATATCCGCCGGCGTTTCGATGTAATGTTCACGATCTGTGTTTTTGCCTCGTAGTCTCTGATACGGAATGCGAAAGACAAAGGGGTGATCCGGCCAAAGCCTGGCGTATTGCTCGATCATATGCCGGGTAATCACGCGGTGGCGATCCCAGCTCAGGACGATGGCTTTCACAGTAGCTTTAGGCGGGTTAAGTCCTGCGAATCGACAATGCCCACCGGGATATTGTCGTCGTTCACCACGACCAGGTCATCGATGCGGTGGCGCTCGAGCAGATTGAGTACTTCCACCGCGAGCTTGTTTTCATGGACGGCTACCGGGTTCAGCGTCATCAGGTCAGCGACGAGCCGGTCGCCAATTTTCGGGTCGGTCTGGAAATGGCGGGCGAAGTCGCCGTGGGTGAAAATGCCAAGCAACCTGCCGTCGCCGTCGGCCACAACGGCCGCCCCGGCGCGTACCGTAGTCATTGCCTTGAGCACCTCACGAATCTTTGTGTCGGGCGGCACCATTGCCAGGGCGTCGCGCGGGCGCATCACCTGATGTACTCGCATGAGAAGGCTGCGGCCGATCATTCCCGCCGGATGATACCGGGCGAAGTCCTCCTTTTTAAAACCGCGCGCCTCGAGAAGTACCATGGCCAGAGCATCGCCGAGCGCGAGCATGACGGTCGTGCTGGAGGTGGGGGCAAGGTTCAGCGGGCATGCTTCCTGTTCGATCTCGAAGTCCAGTACGATGTGCGCGTTCTGCGCCAGCGTTGATTCGGCCGCGCCGCAGATGGCGATGATCTTCACTTCAAGGCGCCCGAGCGCCGGTAGAATGCGGAGCAATTCCTCGGTCTCGCCGCTCGCACTGAGCGCCAGGACGACGTCGCCTTCCGCCACCATGCCGAGATCACCGTGCAGCGCGTTGAGCGAATCGAGCACTACTGCGGGCGAGCCGGTGCTGGTAAGGGTGGCGGCAATTTTGCTGCCGATGTTTCCCGATTTACCCACGCCGAGTACAACAACTTTGCCCCGCGCATCCGCTGCCTTGCGCAGGATTTCCACCGCATCGCTGAAATTTTGCCCGAGCCGCTCCCGGACGCGCTGAAGCTCGCGAATCTCAATATCGAGCACACGTGCGGCCTTTTCGAGGTAGTCCATCGAAGTATAATTGTGAACCGGGGGACGAAGCCGGGCAAGATGCCCGGGCGTTCGCGGCGTGGGAGGAGATTTTGTATGAAACCATTCGTTCTTAGCAGCTTCATTGCGCTGGTACTCGCTGGCACGGCATTTGGCCAAACCTTCACCGCGCCCGCGCAGCCGCGGCGCACGACCAGGCCGCAGCCTGCACCGCCAATCACATCGCGTGATGTCGAGGGCGTAGTACCGCGTGCTGTTCGCGGCGGGAACCCGGCGCAAATGCTTAATCCCCGCGCCCCGGCGAAGTACGGCACGTCCCGACAGAACGTGATGTTGAAGCCGGACGGCTCGGGCCGCTGGAATGGCATCCGGCTGTTCGTGATTAACTTCTGAGCGGCGAAACAGCGAACGCCGAGCTTCCGGTTGTCGCGTCTTATTGCGCGACGTTTCTCAAGCCGGAGATGCTGCACATCTATCGGCAGATCACCTCGCTGCGGCGTGTGCGCCCGGTGGTGATCGCGCAAAAGCGGGAGAACGCCGACAAATTTCCGTTTGCCCGGCTGGATCTCGTTAGGAAAACGCCGGGGCATTTTCTGCGTCGATTCTGGACCCGCCAGCTGCGCGACACGCCGTGGCAGCTCACGCGTGCTGAAACCGCGCAGTTGATCTGTGTACTCACTCGGGAAAAAGCGGAGTTGCTGCACATTTATTTCGGTCATATCGCGGTGCATTTGCTGCCGTTGATCCGCCATTGGCCGCAGCCGTCGATTGTCTCGTTTCATGGCGCTGACGTCGGCGTTGATCTGGAGAAGCGCGCGTATCGCGAAGCGACCCTGGAGATGCTTTCGGCTGTTCGTCGGGTGCTCGTCCGGTCAGAGTCATTGCGCGACGCGTTGGCCGCGATCGGTTGTGAGGAATCGCGGATTGTCGTCCAGCGCACCGGCATTCCGCTGGAGGAATTTGCGTTCCGGCAACGAACGGCACCGGCGGACGGACAATGGCGTTTGCTTCAGGCCTGCCGCCTGATCGAGAAAAAGGGATTGGCCACGACGCTGCGCGCATTCGCGCAATTCCGGCGCAACTTTCCTGGCGCAACGTTGACGATTGCCGGCGACGGCCCACTGCGCAGCGAACTCGAGGAACTCGCCCGCGAACTTCAGCTCGGTGACGCAGTTCGCTTCACGGGCTTCATCTCGCAAGCGGAGCTGCGCGATTTGCTGTACTCATCGCATGCGTTTTTTCACCCGAGCGAAACAGGCAGTGACGGCAACCAGGAAGGCGTGCCGAACTCGATACTGGAGGCGATGGCGAGCGGTTTGCCGGTTTTCGCCACGCGCCACGGCGGAATTCCAGAAGTGGTGGAAAACGGACGCACCGGTTTTCTGGTCAGCGAGCGTGACTTTACCTCGTTAGCTCAGCGATTGATCGAAGCTGTAAGCAACCCGGAGGAGCTTTTCGCGCTCGGCCGCATGGGCTCGGAAGCGGTGGCGCGCGAGTTTGATCAACGCGAGCAAACCCGTCGGCTGGAAGAGATTTACCTGAGCGAAATGAATCACCGCTCAGCGTGATTCGAACCGGAAAAGGAAGAAATCACAGCTGACAGAAAAAATGCGCAAGACTTTTCCTGCCCGTACTAAACGATAGTTTCTCCATCGCGATTTCAATTGCGCGTGCCGCTATCGCCCGGCGCTCACCCTCATGCTCCAGCAGTCGCTGCGCAATGGTGATGAGCTGGTCTGCGGTGCGATCAACGCCGCAGGTTTCTGGGTAGGCGATTGTCTCAGTGGCGCCATCGCCGCCAACGCAAACACTTCGGCAGAGCAGGGCGTCGCCCGCTACCTGGCCGGGCACACGGCTGCGGTCGAGCTGAAAAACAATCTTGTGGCGCGCGACCTCGCCCAGGTAAGCGCGGTAGCTGGCGCGTTGTTCGTGTACCCGTACTTTGGCGAAACCGATCTGCGCGATCATGCGCGCGCCGCGGCGGCGATCAAGATTGAAAACAGTGACGGCTTCACGCGTGGCATCGCTGATCTTTTTCGCCGCCAGCAGCGCCGCGAGGTGATTCCGCGATGGCACATCGAACTCGCGCGTACCGACGAAAATGCCCGCGCGATGCGCTGCCGACCAGTTCCAGTTTTCATCGTCAATGGGGCATGGCGTGGGGATAAATGCCACCCGCCTGGATGTGACCAACCGCAGGATCTGCGCGGCGTGCTCCGTACTGGCCACGCAGCCATCTGCTGCGCGCGCGATTCGCACGAAGCGCTCAAACTTTCCCGGATCACTCAACTGCTGCGCGATCTGGTGCATGCCGGTTTCCTTGAATGCGACCGCAACCGGCCGCTTCGCTCTCCTGAGCTCGCTCAGCGCCCGTTCGGTCGCGCGAAAATCGCCGCGTAACATAAGCAGCACCGGCCAGCCGCTGGCGAGCGCGCGCTTTGTCTCGCGAAAAACCGCGCCATGCGTGCAGGCGGCGTAGGCGTGAAAGTTGACCGGTGCATGTACTTTGGATGACGCGCGCGCCTGCTCGTCGGAAAAATGTTGCTCCGGATCGCGCCCGGCGGGATTGAGTACCGCGAGCCGGAAATCATCGGCCATGCTCAATCGCCTGTATCGTCGTCGTTGTTGCTGGGCTCGACTGGAATCGCGCGCCGTACTTTCGGTGGCGTCGGCGCTGGAGAAGCAGCCTCGACGGGAACGGCACGCCGGATTTCGACAGGCGAATCTGATGGAACTGCCGCCGCGGTGTCGGCCGGTGGAGCATCAGCGGCATCATCACGCTGCACCGGTTGAGCCTTGAGTACTGGCTTGCTCGGATCAGGCATCTCTTCGGCGACAGCTTTTTCACTCGTCTCGGCTGCCGGCGAAGCTGACGGCGCGGGTGTTGCCGCTGGTTTGAGTTTCAGTGTCGCATGCACCGCATTGTAAGGATCGCGCTCGGCCAGGAGCGTGGGTCCTTTCGGCGTCACCGGCGTTACGCTGCTTGTATCGGCTGCGAGCGAAGCACGCGGAAACTCGGATGGCGGCAACTCCTGCGCGAACGAGGCGCGCGCGCCGCCGTGCACGTTGCAAGGTTCCGTCGGTCTTTGCGCCGCTGTTGCCAGCTCGTCATACGTCGTCTTCACCTCGCCATTAGGCGTTTGCTCGACGCACTTGTCGGTGCCGAGCAAGCCAGATTTTGAGCAAATGTTGACCAACTCAAGGCCGCCCGGCTGCGGGATTTGTTTTGCCGGGAAATGCTGGGCCGCGGTGTTCATTACGTCCACCCACACCGGGAGCGCGATATCGTGCCCGAAAGCGCCGCGGAAAATGCGCTGCGGTTTATCGAACCCCGCCCAGACCGCGCAAGTAACCGAGCTGTCGTAACCGGCAAAAAGTACATCGGTGAAATCGTAGGCCGTGCCGGTCTTGCCGCCCGCATCCATCTGCTTAAGGCCAAACTGTGTGCGCGCTGCTTTGCCCGTACCGTGATCGAGTACATCGCGCAAACAGGAATGTACTTCGTAGGCAATTTCCGGCGCGATAACCTTCTCCATCTTGCCGTCGTGCCGTTCAGCATGCCAGATCGTGCCATCTTTCTCCTCGATGCTCTCGAGTACGTGCGGCGCATTCGGCCGCATGCCGCCGTTTGGGAAAATGGTGTAGGCCAGCGCGAGCTCGGCCAGCGTTACTTCGCTGCTGCCGAGGAATGTTGCCGGGTACGGTCGCAGCGGCGATTTGATCCCGGCGTTGTGCATGAGCTCCACCACGCTATCCACGCCGGGCTCCATGCCGATGCGCACGGTTGCGCCGTTCTTTGATTTCGCCAGCGCTTCACGCGCAGTGATCGGCCCTTCGTAACGGTTATCCGCCGACTCCGGTCCCCACTCGCCCAGAATGCCGGTCCGGCCGCCGATCATCACCGCTCGATTATCCAGCGCGGAATCCTCCACGATCGAGCCCGGGAACAGCCCGTCGGCAAACGCCGCCGCGAATACGAATGGCGTTATCGCGGTGCCCGCCGGCCGGCGCGCCTGCAACGCACGGTCATATTGATTGTGCTCGAAATCGCGCCCGCCGACGAGCGCGAGAATGCCGCCCGTTTTGTTGTCCAGCGCGATCACCGCCCCCTGCAAGTACTCCGGGCGCGGCTCCGAATCGCTGTGGCCTTTGCGGAAATTGGCCGCGTACTCAGCGTAGGTTTGATGATCATAGCCGGGATGTTTCTCCGCAGCATCAAGATGCGAACGCAGCGATTCCTCGGCCGCCTTTTGCAGATCAGCGTCAATCGTGGTGTGAATGCGAAATCCTTCGTTCATGGCGCGGTCCCAGCCGACTGTCTCGATGACTTTCTGCCGGATCAGATCCACCGCATAAGTCTGTCCCTGCGCGCTTTGGCGGTCGCCCACGAGCAGGTCTGTTGATTGCGCACTTTCGCAGCGCTGGCGATCGATAAAACCGAGCTCGCGCATCCGCGCCAGCACCACATTGCGCGTCTCGCGCGCGGCGGCGCGGTCGGTCCACGGCGAGAGCCGGTTTGGGCTTTTGATCAATCCCGCCAGCGTGGCGCATTCGGTCAGCGTCATCTGGCTCGCCGGTTTATCGAAATAACCGCGCGCTGCCGCTTCCGCGCCATAGAGGCCGCCGCCGAAGTAAATGCGGTTGAGATACAGCTCCATGATCTTCTGCTTGCCGAGCGCATGCTCGATTCGTTCTGCCAAAAAGATCTCCAGCAGCTTGCGGCGGAACGTTCGCTCCTTAAGGGAGAAACTGTTTCGCGCGAGTTGCTGCGTGATCGTACTTGCTCCCTGCCGCACGTGACCAGCCGTCACATTCTTGAGTGCGGCGCGCACGATTCCCCACGGATCGTAGCCGCCGTGCTGATAAAATTTGCTGTCCTCCGTGGCGACGACAGCGTTGACCAGATCGCGCGGGATTTGGTCATAGGGGATTGTCTGCCGGTTCTCGACGTAAATCTGACCGAAGATTTTGCCGTTGCGATCGAGGATCACGCTCGCGGATTCCATCTGGTCGAGTTTGCTCAGGTCGTAGGTCGTGGCTTGCGCCTTGAGCTGCGAAGCGAGCAGCGCGAAGTAAATGGCCCCGGCAAATAGTAGCAGGAGTACGATGACGGCCGGGACGTAGAATACCGGGCGTGCATACCAGGCTCGCCGGTACTTATAACTCAGTGGCGGGACGAGGAACGATGTCGGCATTCAGCAGAGACGAAACGAGGCAAACCTTAGGCGTAAATTCAGGGAAAAGCGATTCGCGGCTGACCAAGGCTCTGTTGTGAGCGAAACCGATCCCCATCCTGTCATTCCGAGCGCAGCGGAGCGGAGCCGAGGAATCCCGACAAGTGACCGGACAGCTACGCTACGGGATCCCTCGGCTTCGCTCGGGATGACGCTATTGGGGGAAATCATCCGCGAAGAAATTGTTGCGCACGGCCCGATGACCTTTGCCCGTTTCATGGAACTTGCGCTTTATCACCCACAGCACGGCTACTATGGCAGCGGGCAGGCGCAAATCGGTCGCGGCGGCGATTTCTTCACCAACGTGAGCGTCGGTGCGATTTTCGGCAAATTGCTCGCGGCGTACTTTATTGAATGGTGGCAAAAGCTGGGGCGGCCTGACGAGTTCACCGTCCTCGAGCAAGGCGCGCACGACGGGCAATTTGCCCACGACGTACTCAGCGCTCTCGCTCGCAGCCAGTGCTTTGAATCCATTCGCTACTTGATCGTTGAGCCATTCCCGATCTGGCGCGAACGCCAGCAGCAAAAACTCGCGACTTTTTCCGGGAAATGCTTCTGGGCCGAATCAATCCAGGAGGTCGAGCCGTTCATCGGCATTCATTTTTCTAACGAGCTCTTCGACGCCTTACCTGTTCATTTGCTTGATGGGGAAGGCGGCGAATGTCTTGTCTCTTTCGATGGCGGTCGTTTTCATCTAGATAAGTACGCGTCCCGCGAAGAAAGTACAGACGCGCCAAAACTCATGCGCGAAATTGCGGGGAAACTTTCGCGCGGCGTTATTCTCGTCATCGACTACGGCTACACCCGCGAGCAACTGGCCGCGCGCACGGAAACTTCGCTGCGCGTCCGCGCCCGACATCGAGTTCTCGCGTCGCCGTTCGCTGAAATCGGTCAGGCCGACATCTCAGCGCATGTAAACTGGACCGCTCTCATCGAAGCGGCGCAATCAGCCGGCGCGCAGCTAATTGGCCTCGAGGATCAACATCACTTTATCACCGGGATTCTGCGCGAGCTGGTGCCAGCGGCTGACGTGCAACATTTCTCCGCGTCAGACAAACGCGGCCTGCAAACATTGCTCCACCCAGAAATGCTCGGCCGGAGCTTCCACGCGCTTGCGTTGGGCAAAAACTTCTCCTCTCCTCTTGCCGGTTTCGGTCCGTAATCTCCGGTCAGTACGCTGAAGCTGTTGGTGCCTAACCTTTGCTCTGGAAAAAACGGAAGATTGGCCTCACATTCTCCAGCCAGGTTGATCATGGGCGATCCCGTTAATCCCGACGTCACGGCAGTACAACGCGCTGAGCTGCCCAATGGTGAGCGCGCGGCCACTCAAACACCGGAACGGGCTGATCTCCGGCCGGAAAGTATTCAGGATGCAGTCATTCGGCTGGCGGGCAACTCTCAGGATGGTATCCAGACGGCCGGCGCATTTCTCGCGCGGCTCGCCGGCCGCAGCGACCAGGAAGTCATGACGTACATGACGATTCCCGCGACCATTTCCGGCGGCCCGTCCATATTCCAAGTACGCATCGGCTCGGGCGAAGTACTTTCACCGGGCGATGAGGCAGACTTTCTCGTCGCGTTTTACCAGCATAGCTATCAGGACCACGTCAGCTTCCTCAAAGAAGGCGGCGTGCTGCTTTATGATTCGGACAACGTTGAGCCAAATCTCGAAGACAAGCGCTACGTTTATGTAGGCGTCCCGGTCACCGGGCTCACCGTCGAGGCGCTCGGTGGCACCGCCAAGGATAAAGGCAAAAACATTTTCGTACTCGGGCTGATCGCGAAGATTTTCCATCTCGATGTCGAGAAGCTCGTCGCGCTCATCAAAGAAAAATTCGGCGGCAAAGACGAGAGCATCGTCAACACCGCCATCATGGCGTTCACCGCCGGGTACGCTTACCCCGTCGGCAACCTGCTCTCGAAGCTTTACCAATTCGAAAAGATCGAAAAATCGGGTGGGCGCGCGCAGATAACCATGGATGGAAACCAGGCGCTGGCCTACGGCCTTATCGCTGCGGGCGTGCGTTTCGGCGCCGGCTATCCGATCACGCCCTGGTCTTCTGTCATGGAAATTCTCCGGCGTGAACTGCCTAAGTACGGCGGCACGTTCGTGCAGGCTGAAGACGAGCTTGCATCGGTCTCAATCGCACTCGGCTTTTCCCTCGCGGGCTATCTGCCCGTGACCGGCAGCGCAGGACCGGGCATTTCGCTGAAGACGGAAGCGATCGGCTGGGCGTCGATGGCGGAAATGCCGCTCATCGTGGTGAATGTGCAACGCGGCGGCCCGAGTACTGGCCTGCCGACGAACGTCGAGCAAAGCGACTTGTACCAGGCGATCTTTGGCGGCCACGGCGATAGCCCGCGCGTCGTGCTCGCGGCGAAAACGGTGGAAGATTGTTTTTACATCGCCATCGAAGCCGGGCGGATTGCCCGCAAGTACAGCACGCCCGTTTTTATTTTGAGCGACGGCTCGCTGGCCACGCGCATCGAGGCGTTTGACGAGCCGAATCTGGCCGAGCTGATGCAGGAAGCGAAGCCTGACCTCACGCCGCGCGAAACGCACAAGCCGTATGCGCTCGAGCGAACGACGCACCATCTCGCGCCGGGCACGCGCATTCGCGACGGTAAGTACCCGCTGCTGTCGGGGCTCGAGCACGACGAGATGGGTCATCCCACCGGCAGCCCGAAGATGCACATGGCGATGACGGCGAAACGCCGCAACAAATTGCGCGAGCTTGCCAAGGAATTACCGCTCCCTGACGTTTACGGCCACGATGAGGGCGACGTCCTCCTCGTCGGCTGGGGCTCAACCTACGGCCCGATCCACGACGCGGTGAAACAACTGCGCAGCCGCGGCGAGAAAGTAAGTGCGATCCACTTGCGACATTTGCACCCGCTGCCGGACGGATTGGAAAACATTTTTGCGAGATTCAAGAGCATCGTCGTCATCGAGATGAATGACCAGGGCGTTTACGGCTTTGGCCAGCTCGCGACGGTTTTGCGCGCCCGCTTTTGCGAGCCGAAGATTCAAAGTCTCACCAAGACCGACGGTCTCACTTTCCGCGTCAAAGAGATCCTGAATGGGCTCGGGCAAGCGCATTCGCCGAACGGCTCGAAGTCCAACGGCGCTTCCGTTACGCCGGAGCCGTCATCGCCGACGCGCGCCGCTGCCAGCGTCTCAGCCGAGCGTGATCACGCCATGGATAACACACCGAACCAACCCGGTACTGAAGCGATCCTCGCCTCCTCCGGCACAAACGAAAGCCGCGACACCGAGAAGGAGAGATGAATCGGGAAACAGCAAAGCCCCAATCGATTTGAAAACCAGAAATCCAGAAACAGAACCAACTCGTCTGAATTTTTCTGGTTTTGTGGCGTTGAAAGTACTCCCTCTGCGGCGATTTCGCCGCGAAGCTTTGAATTTCGAAATCAAAGAACCAGAAATGAAGTCGGATATGCCTTTTTTCTGGCTTCGTGGCTTTCAAATTAAATCCCTCTTATGAACGATACAGAGACTGTAGCAATGCCGGTTGAGACGCCAGGTCTAGTAGACTTCCCGCGTGAGAAACTCACCAAGAAAGCCATCACCGCCGACCATCCCACCTGGTGTCCGGGCTGCGGCGACTTCGCCGTCCTCGCCTCGTACTACAAGGTCCTCGAGAAGCGGCAGGTCGATCACGAGAAGATCGTCACCCTCGCGGGCATCGGCTGCTCCTCGCGCTTTCCCTATTTCGTCAATGGCTACGGTGCCCACTTCATCCATGGCCGCGGGGTCCCGCTCGCTTCCGGCGTGAGTCTTTCGCGGCCGGACCTTAAGGTCTTCCTCTTCGGCGGCGACGGTGATGGTTTCTCCATCGGCGGCAACCACCTCGACCACGGCGCGCGCAAAAACATCAACCTCACCTACGTCATCATGGACAACTTCGTCTATGGTCTGACGAAAAAGCAGACCTCACCGACGTCGCCCATCGGCTTCAAGAGCAAGACCGACCCGCAAGGCGCAGTTGACCAACCGGTGATCGCCATGAAAAAGCTCGTCGCCAGCGGGGCCACCTTCATCGCCCGCACCCACGCCGCCCAGGTCAACCACATGATCCAGATGATCGAGCGCGCCATGGATCACCAGGGCTTCTCGGTGATCGAATGCTTGTCAGAGTGCGTCGAGTTCTATCCGGGAGCGTTCGACCCCGCGAATCCACGAAAGGGTGGATCGTTTGAGTTAATTCAAGAGAAGAAGTGGGATGGAACGGCGGAAGATGAAATGCGCCACGACGTGACGGATGAACTCGCCGCCTACAAGTTGGCCATGTTGCCTTTCCCCGGCGTCTTCGGCGTCTTTTATCAATCCGACCGACCTACGAAGAACGCGTTGGAGAAACGTTGGGTTGATCAATCAAGAGAGAAGATCGGGCAGGCCAGCGATTTGGATATTCTCCAGAAGACGTTCGACAGAATGAAGTAGCGCTACACATGTAGCGTACTTCACGCTTCCTGCTTCTGACTCGGAGATTCATCAGAGGCATTCGATCGCACGAATTAGTCGCCTGCTCGCGATTTAAACGCGGGGGAAGTGGATTCGGAGCTTGTAGCAGACGAAGAGCACCAGAATCGCTCCGAGCGTTGAAACGATTAGACCCGCGGGATGATAGCGCTCGGTCGCTGGCCGAACGAAGAGGTGTGTGACGGCACCGCCAATCAGCGAACCAACGATCCCGAGGACGATCGTCCAGAAGATTGTCATGTGCGTGTGCATAACCGATTTGGCGATGACTCCCGCGATCAGGCCGACGAGGATGTACCAGATGAAGTGGAACATAAGATTTAGCGCTGGTCTGTATTCAAGGTAGGATTCGCGACAGTTGGCTCACCTGGCGGTGAAGCAGCCGTTGGGTTCCCAATTCCGGCGTCAGCCGAAACTGGAGCAGCCGTTCGCGGCGAACCGGGAACCTGCTGTCCGCCCTCACCCGGAGCACGCGTCGGCGCATCTGTTCGCCTTGTCCAAATGCTGGACCGGGTCGAGTCCCGCGGCTCGCGTTCGCCCCAGCCGTGCGTGGCCGGTTCGTCGGTCTTCACGGGGGCATTCGCGTCCCCTTTTTCGCTGGCAGGCTCACCTTCAATGAGCGCGTCGTCAGGAACTACGACAAGCTCGTTGCCCACTTGCAGGTCGGCATCAGCCCGGACGTATCCATGGATGCGGGAGCGCTGCTGGTTGAAGATGCTCTCGAGTTTGTTGCGAACACCCTCGCCGACAGCAAAGCCAATAATTGTCCCGTCCGTACCATTAATGAGCACGTCGTCGATCGAGCCAAGCAGGCGGCCGCTGCGGGTGACCATTTTGTGGCCAATGACATCGGACATCCGGGGAAGATTATCGAGCTCGTCCGGCACGCGCTTTTCAAGAGAGGAACCGCGCACGGTGACCGCATCGGGCCCAATGGAATGCAGTGCCGAAGCGGGAATAATCCGGCGTGTGCCGCCCGTGCCCACAATCGTTTCCCCGTGCGCGACGACAAAGCCCGCCACTCGCTCGCCATCGCGTTGCACGATGATCTCTTTGATTTTGCCGAGACGTTGCGCCGCTTCCATGTCTATGACGGCCCGCCCCACCAGTTGACTTCCCTTGATCATATCCAGCCTCGCATTCCAGCTCGCTACACGTTTAGAAGCCGATCGAAAAACGCGCGGTAACGCTGCAGCGCTACGCGCAGATCTTCGGTTGAGACATTATCGCCGCGGCCCCACTGTCCCTCGAGTTTGGAGCGCTCGTCGGCGAAGCTGCTCGCCAGCCGCTTGATGACGTCCGCTACCAGCGCATCGCCCTGCTCCACCGCACGGCGCGGCTCATCCACAAACGCCGCCTGGATTTCCGTCCAGCGGTTACGGAAATTGGCCGACTCGTTCTCAGGAAAAAGCGGCGTAGCCTTATCGATGTCGGCGGGCCGGCCGGTTGTTCCTTGACGATTGTCCAAGTCCTTCGCCACTTCGGCCGTAGAAGTCGGTCTGTCGCCGCTGCGCGGTTCATCCCCGGCTATTTCCATGGCCGGCCGATCAGTTGTTGGTTCCATACTCATCGCATTGCCTCCTCGCGTGTTGCTGGTTGTGCTAACAGTTCTTCAAAGAGCGATCGGTAATAGACCATCGCCTGGCGGATATCTTCGGTGGTCGCCTTACCGGCGTTGTTGCGCAGCGCGATATCCCGCGCAGCCCGATAATTGTTCACCACGTTGGGATGATCCACCGAGATGTCTGCCGCTCGCTGCTCAAAATCCCCGATCGGATAGCCGCGCGTCTGCATCAACTCTTTCACGAGCGTGTCCGCCTCGCCCGCCGCTTGAGATGGCTCATCCACAAAGCGCGCCTGAGCCTGCTTCCACGCCTGGGTGAACCGGTCGTGCTCTTCCGACGTGAGCGCACGTATATTCAGGCCGCGTACACGCTTCTCCCGCGCTGCCAGCTCCGCCTCCGCCTTGCGCTCGTCGCCGAACTGCCCCACCGCACGCTGGTATTCAGGCCCGAACTTCTGCCGCAAGGCGTCCGAGCGCCGGCGTTGCAGAAAGAGGAATACGCCCACTGCGATCACCACCACGATGAGCACCAGAAGCAATATAGCCGTCGTTGACATCGTTCCTTCCAGGAGGCGACAGAATCCAGCGCCGCCAGCAATAGACATTCGAAATTGATCGCTGCTCTGCGTCCCTCTCTCGGAGCTCTATCAAAAATCGCAGGCTCTGCGACCGCTGAACTGCCGATTCGAAACTGCGGCGTTGCGTTCAACGCTACGCCGTTCAGTTGCGTTGGCAGCAAAAGAAGACCAGCCTCAGGAATGCAACGATCTTCCTACAACGCGAAGGCCTATTCCGCTGCGAGTGAGAAATCGGGGCTCCGCTCAGCAACCATTCCGCGCCGCGAGCCGTTGGAGCGTGACGTGCAGATCGAGATTCTCTACTGCGGCATCTGCCACTCCGACCTCCATTCCGTTCGCAACGAGTGGAGCGAGTTCATGGCCACTCAATACCCGATCGTTCCCGGCCATGAAATCGTCGGCCGTGTCACCAAAGTCGGCTCGGGCGTAACCAGGTTTAAAGAAGGCGATCTCGCTGCGGTCGGCTGCATGGTGGACTCGGATCACACCTGCGCGCAATGCAAGGCTGGTCTTGAGCAGTTCTGCCCGAACATGGTTCTCACCTTCAACTCGCCGGACAAACACCTCGGCGGCGTCACCTACGGTGGGTACTCCGACATCGTCGTCGATGAACCTTTCGTCCTGCGCGTCCCGTCTCACTTGGGACTCGCGGCCGCGGCGCCGCTCCTTTGCGCCGGCATCACCACCTATTCGCCCATGCGTCACCACGGCGTAGGCAAGGGGAAGAAAGTCGGAGTAGTCGGTCTCGGCGGCCTCGGCCATATGGCGGTAAAATTCGGGCGCGCCTTTGGCGCTCACGTCGCCGTCTTCACCACCTCGCCTCACAAGAAGGAGGACGCGCTTCGTCTCGGCGCCGATGAAGTCATTCTCTCGCGCGACGCCAATGAGATGAAGAAACACGAGAGAAGCTTCGATTTCATCCTCGACGCCGTTTCGGCCGACCACGACATCAATGCCTACATCAACCTGCTCGCCGTGGACGGCAATCTTACCCTGGTCGGTGCTCCTGCTGAACCATTGCGCGTGCCCGCCTTCAGCCTCATCATGGGCCGCCGCAACCTCTCCGGCTCAGCCATAGGCGGAATCGCCGAGACCCAGGAGATGCTCGACTTTTGCGGCAAACATCACATCACGGCCGATATCGAAGTGATCCCAATCCAAAAATAAACGAAGCCTACGAACGACTACTCAAGTCCGACGTAAAATACCGCTTCTCCATCGACATGGCGTCGCTTAAGTCTGAGTAAGCGAGGTCGGTCGCGGGGAAATCGTTATAACTCCGGCATCAGCGCGCGTTCGGCTGAATTCGCACTTCGGGCGTCGCCAGCGAGCTGGACACAAACACGGGTGCGTTTACAAAACGCAACATATGCGGTTGACGCACTCGTCTCCCGCAATAGACTGCGGTGCATTGCAAAGCAAGAATTCCTGATCGACACCAGCACGCCCCCGGATAAGATCAAGCCCTTTGCGCTAGAGCGTATGAAGGGAAGCGATCGATCTCTCTTGTCAACGAAGCCGATTCCTCGCCGCGAACGGCTCATACTCGCTTTGGACGTTCCGACTGGAGAAGATGCGAAGCGCTTAGTGAATGAACTCGGGGATTCCGTGCTCTTTTACAAACTTGGGCTGCAACTGTTCATGTCGGGAGATTACTTCCCGCTAATCAAGTGGCTCACGGAACGAAACAAAAAGGTTTTCGTCGACCTAAAGTTCTTCGATGTTCCGGAAACTGTGAAATCGGCGGTTGCGCAGCTACGGCAACATCACGTCTCGTTTGCCACAGTTCACGGCAATGAAGGTATGCTCCGCGCTGCCATCGAAGAAAAAGATGGAATAAAAATATTATCTGTCACCGTTCTGACGAGCCTCGATCAGACTGATCTGCAAGATCTCGGATTCGAATGCGACGTTGCGACTCTCGTGCTGTCGCGAGCTCGGCGCGCGCTGGAGGTGGGCTGCGACGGGGTAATTTCGTCGGGACTTGAAGCAGAAACGCTGCGCAATGAACTTGGAGACAATTTCCTGATCGTTGCTCCCGGGATTCGGCCAGTGGAGAATAGACTGCAGGACGATCAAAAGCGCATTGTCACGGTGCAAGAAGCGTTCCTGAAAGGCGCCGACTACGTTGTTATAGGGCGGCCGATCCGGAGTGCTAGTAACGCCAGATGCAAAGCCGAAGAAATTCAAGCTGT
>Ga0213881_10000418_pt1 | contig 28640 bp, 19 predicted proteins | sample BarmaccoBMER_R08_FD_160104 | JGI IMG/M metagenome (GOLD analysis project Ga0213881, IMG submission 160104) | Barbacenia macrantha exposed rock microbial communities from rupestrian grasslands, the National Park of Serra do Cipo, Brazil - ER_R08 ... | reverse complement strand
CGTCTTCAGGTCAACGACCGACACTTTGTTCTCTCTGCCGTTACTGGAGAAACCGCGCCCGAGCTCCGGCGCAATGGCGAAGCCGTGTACGCCAGGTGTGTCGGCGATTGCGCCCGCGACGCTGCCGTTGTTTAAATCGACCACGATGATTTTGCTGGCATGCGAAACGTAAAGACGCTGCGCCTGCCCATCAATCGCGAGGTAATCCCATCCGCCCTCGCCGCCGACCGGAATCTGTTTGATGAACTGGTACTCATCCGCGCGCGCTACGCTTGCCAGGACGAGTAGCGAAATTGCCCAAAGCGATTTTTTCATGGCGCAGCATAGCGCACAAAAAGACGTCCCGAAAACGGGACGGCAGAATCCCATGCGCGGTGCATCAAACGCCGCACGCTCGTCAGTTCACAAATCGCAAAGTGTTGTAATCGTGCGGCTTCCGTTTCGTCGCCGAGAGTTGGCACGGCCATTGCAATATGGCGCGGCAACACCAGAAAATTTTTTGAATCCGCCAGCGATGCCGAATGCATCACAACGGATGAAAGGAAAATATGAAACCAACCAGTCCCAAAGATCAGCTCAACAACAGGCAGTTCCCGCGCCTTGACGCGAATTATCACGTCGCGGCGCTGCCGAATTTCCGCGGCGGTTGCGCGCGGCACGAGGTGCCGTCATTCCGCAACATCAGCGGCGAGTACTTCCGCCACGAAGCGCGCGGCGAATTTTGCAGCGAGCTGCTCGCCTTCGGTGCGATCGTCGTCACGGCGGCGATTCCGGTACTTAGCAACGTGCACGCGCTCGCAGATTTTCTGCGCTCTATCGGCAGCCTGTAAACCCGAATGTTGCGACCGAAACCTGAAGAGCACACGCAACCCACCATTGTGAGACCGGCGGGTTTTACGCCGTCGAGCTCAGGCATGGACGTTCCGCGGGTGGGCGCCGCGAAAAAGAAACGCCGCCGACGGATAATGTACGCGGCGGGCGGCGCGCTGGCGTTGCTCCTGATCACGGTCGTGCTGTCGCATCTAAAACCGGCCGTGCCGAGCGTGGACCGCTCCACGGTTTGGATCGACACGGTCAAACGCGGGCCGATGGTGCGCGAAGTACGCGGACTCGGCACACTGGTGCCGGAGGAGATTCGCTGGATCCCGGCAAACACCGAAGGTCGTGTGGACAAAATCCTGGTGCGTCCCGGCGCGCACGTGGACGCCGATACCGTCATTTTATTGCTCTCGAGCCCTGAGCTGGAGCAGGCCGCGCACGAAGCCGATTCGAAAGCGAAAGCGGCAGAAGCCGAGCTGACGACGCTGCGCGCCAACTTGCAACGCGAGCTGCTGGCGCAGGAAGCGAACGCTGCGCAAGTACACGCTGAGTACGAGCAGGCGATGATGGAGAGCGAGACGAACGAGCAGCTGAAGAAGAACGGCCTTGTCGCCGAGCTGCAATATAAGACGGCGCAGGTAAAAGCATCCGAGCTGGCGAACCGCGATGCCATTGAACAAAAACGGCTCATTTTTTCGCGCGATTCCATCGATCCGCAGCTCGCTTCGAAACAGGCCGAGGTTGACCAGGCGAAAGCCGCGGCTGAGCTGAAGCTGGAGCAGGTGGAAGCGCTGCACGTGAAAGCCGGGATGAACGGCGTTCTACAGCAGTTGCCAGTGGACGTGGGCCAGCGAGTGAAGGTGGGCGATAATCTGGCGCGAGTCGCTGATCCGACGAAGCTCAAGGCCGAAATCAAAATCGCCGAGACACAGGCGAAAGACATTCAGATTGGCGAGAAAGCGACCATCGACACGCGCAACGGCATCGTGACGGGGCATGTCATCCGCGTCGATCCCGCGGTCGAGCAGGGCACGGTGAAAGTGGATGCGCAAATTGACGGCCAGCTACCAAAGGGAGCGCGCCCTGACCTGACGGTGGACGGCACCATCGAACTCGAGCGCCTAAATGACGTCGTTTACGTAGGCCGTCCCGCCTTTGGCCAGGAAAATAGTACCGTCGGCATGTTCAAGCTGGTCGATGGCGGCAGCGAAGCCGTGCGCACGCCGGTGAAACTCGGCCGCAGCTCCGTCAACTCCATCGAGATCCTGAGCGGACTCAAACCGGGCGATCAAGTGATCCTCTCGGACACGAGCGCGTGGGATTCGCACGACAGAATACGTCTCAACTGAATTTCTGATTTCTGATGGCTGATTTCTGATTTGACCCAATGGATCGCGACGAACTGAAACAACGAACGAAGCAGTTTGCGCTACGTGTGATGCGTCTGGTTGATGCATTACCAAAATCGCCAAAAGGCCGCGCTATTGCTTCGCAGCTGGTTCGCAGCGGCACGAGCGTGGCAGCAAATTATCGCGCCGCTTGCCGCGGCAGATCACGCGCAGAGTTCATCGCGAAGATCGGAGTCGCCGAAGAAGAAGCCGACGAGGTAACGCTTTGGCTCGAGCTAATCGTTGAAGACGAACTCATGCCCTCCAGGAAAATTCAGCCGCCGCTACAAGAAGCCGGCGAGCTGACCGCAATCTTTGCCGCCACCTACATCTCCGCGCAGAGGAAAGCGCGCGACAATGGCGCGAGCAAATCAGCCATCAGAAATCAGCCATCAGAAATCCGACTATGAACAACGGCAACACCCCGCTCATCCAACTCCAGGAAGTCACCAAAGTGTTTCTCACCGACGAGGTGGAAACGCACGCGCTCTCCGGCATTTACCTCGACATCCGGGACGGCGAATACATTTCCATCGCCGGCCCGTCCGGCTGCGGGAAATCGACGCTGCTCTCGATCCTCGGACTGCTCGACACGCCCAGCGGCGGCAGCTATTCGCTAAAAGGCACCGAGGTCGCGAATCTCTCGTTTCCGGAGCGCGCGCGCATTCGCAACCGCGAGATCGGATTCATTTTCCAGAGCTTTAATCTCATTGGCGATCTCACCGTTTACGAAAACGTGGAGCTGCCGCTCACCTACCGCGGCATGGCGGCAAACGATCGCAAGCAGGCGGTGACGGAAGCGCTCGAACGCGTCGGCATGGGACATCGCGCAAAGCATTTACCCAGCCAGCTCTCCGGCGGACAACAGCAGCGCGTGGCCGTGGCGCGCGCGCTCGCAGGTAAGCCGGCGATTTTGCTGGCCGACGAACCGACGGGAAATCTCGATTCGCGCAATGGCGAAGCGGTAATGGATTTACTGCGCGAGCTTCACGCCGCCGGCGCGACCATTTGCATGGTCACGCACGACGCTCGCTTCGCGCAACACGCCGATCGCACGGTACATTTGTTCGATGGGCGCGTGGTCGAAGACAATCTCGTCGCAGCGTAAGCACAATGACGATGCCGCAGCTTTCTGGGTCATCCCTGATCCCGTGGAAGTCACCTTCAAGGTTGCGGAACGGGATCCTTCGACTCCGCTGCGCTGCGCTCAGGATGACTCTGTATGCTGAATGACCTCAGGTTTGCGTTGCGCTCGCTGCTGAAAACACCAGCGTTTACCGCGATTGCAGTGATCACCGTCGCGCTCGCCATCGGCGCGAACAGCGCGGTGTTCACCCTGGTCAACTCGCTCCTCATTCGCCCACTGCCTTATCGCGACGCGAGCAGGCTGGTACTTATCTGGGAGCAATTCGCCACTATGGGCCTGGAGCGAATCCCCGTGTCGGCGCCCGAATTTTTGGATTACGAGAAGGCGATCCGCAGCTGTGAGCAGATCGCGGCATTTGATTACACCGCATTTAACGTTGGCGGAGAAGGCAATCCGGAGCGCGTCTCCGGCGCCGCGGTTTCGCCTTCGCTGTTTCCGCTGCTCGGTGTTGATCCTATCGCAGGCCGTACTTTCACGCTCGACGAACAGGGCGAAGGTCATGATGACCGCGTCGTCATCAGCGCGCGATTTTGGAAACGGCGTTTCAACTCTGACCCTGGGCTCATCGGGCGCACCATTCTGTTAAATGGCCGCGCATTCACCGTCATCGGCGTGATGCCGGCGACCTTTGAGTTTCCGATTCCGCTCTTCGGTGTACAGGGAAATCGTTTCGCCGAGCGCGTCGATATCTGGAAACCGATCGCCTTCACCAAACCCGAGCTCGAAGCGCGTGGCTCCCGCTCCTACGGAATGATCGGCCGTTTGCGCGACGGCGTTTCGCGCGCGGAGGCGCAGGGGGAGATCAGCACCATCACCGCTGAGTTTATCCGCTCGCATCCGGGGAACTACGATGGCGGCGGTTTCGGCGCGACGGTTTATCCGTTACGCGATCAGATTGTCGGCGGGATGCGTACTGGGCTCGGCATTCTGCTGGGCGCCGTCGCCTTTGTGCTGCTCATCGCCTGTGCCAATCTCGCGACGATGCTGCTTGCGCGTGCCACCGCGCGCGAGCGCGAAGTCGCGATCCGTGTTGCACTTGGTGCGCACACGTGGCGGCTGCTGCGCCAGATGCTGTGTGAAAGTGTGGTACTCGCGCTAACCGGCGGCGCCTTCGGTGTCCTGTTGTCCATCTGGGCGCTCGATCTGCTGAAGCGGGTGGGCGCACAAACGATTCCCCGTTTGAGCCAGGTCACGGTTGACATTCCTGTACTCATCTTTACCGCCGCCGTTGCGATCACAACCGGCGTTTTCTTTGGCCTTATCCCCGCGCTCGCGAGCAGGAAGCCAGAGCTCACGGAAGCATTGAAGGAAGGCGGCCGCGGCTCGACCAGTGGCGCGGCGAGTAATCGCCTGCGTAGCTCGCTTGTTGCCGCCGAGATCGCGCTCGCGCTGGTGTTGCTGGTCAGCGCCGGCCTGCTCATGAAAAGCTTTGCGCGTTTGCAAGAAGTCTCGCCCGGATTCAATCCCCACGGCGTACTCACGGCGGAGCTTTCGCTGCCCAGTTTGAAGTACCCCGATAACAAAGCGATCGCGCCTTTCTTCCAGGAAATCATTCGCCGCCTGGCGCAACTACCGGGCGTGCAGGCAGTCGCCTGCGCCGACATTCTGCCTCTGAGCGGAACGAACAGCGACTCTTCTTTCGACATCGAAGGCAAAGTGCTCGTCAAAGGTCAGCCTTCGCCGGACGAGGAAGTACGCAGCGTGACGCCGGATTATTTCCGCGTGCTGCAAACGCCACTGCTCAAAGGCCGCCTTTTTAGCAATAGTGACACGAGCGACGCGCCCCTCGTTGCCATCATCAACGAAGCATTCGCGCACAAGTACTTTCCAAACGGCGACGCTCTCGGCAAACGCATCACCTTTGATGACCCGAAGAAAAATCCGGCGTGGACGACGATCGTCGGCATCGTCGGCAATATCCGGCATCGCGCGCTCGATCTCGATCCTGAGCCTGAGTACTACCTGCCGCACGCGCAGAGCGCGGTGAGTTCCGGGCGCAGCGGGCGGAATATGATTCTGGTGGTGCGCAGTGCGCAGGACCCGCGTACTCTTGCCGCCGCCATTCGTCGTGAAGTGCAGACGTTCGATCCCGACCTGCCGATCGCTCGCGTCCGCACGTTTGATGACCTGGTTAGTGAATCGGTTGCGCCGCGCAAACTCTCGGTCGTGTTGCTTGGCGTATTTGCCGGAATCGCGTTGCTCCTCGCCGCGGTCGGGATTTATGGCGTGATTTCATACCTCGTGGTGCAACGCACACACGAGATCGGCGTCCGCATGGCTCTGGGCGCGCAACGCCGCGACGTACTCACCCTCGTCATCAATCATGCGCTCAAGCTCGTCGGCATCGGCACTGCCGCTGGCCTCGTGCTGGCGCTGTTCGCCACCCGCGCATTGGGCGCGTTGCTCTACCAGATCGGCCCGTTTGATCTCGTCACCTTTGCCGAAGTAGCGCTGGCACTCGGCCTCATGGCGCTACTCGCCAGCTACATCCCCGCGTTGCGCGCCACTCGCTCCGATCCCATGATCGCGCTCGCTCACCAGCAATGATCCCGCTCATTCAATTGCGCCATCTCGAGCGCGTTTATCCGCTGGCGCGCGGCGAGAACTTTTACGTGCTGCGCGACCTCACTCTCGACGTCGAAGAAGGCGATTTCGTTTCGGTCATGGGGCCGAGCGGCGCTGGCAAATCGACGCTGCTGCACATCCTCGGCATGCACGATCACGGCTGGACGGGTGAGTACTACCTCGATGAGACAGCGGTGCACCGGCTCAAAGGCAAAGAACGCAACCAGCTTCGCAACGAGCAAATCGGTTTCGTTTTTCAGCAATACCACCTGCTCGACGATCTCACCGTTTACGAAAACCTGGATATTCCGCTTTCCTACCGGCGTTACAGCAAAAGCGAGCGGGCGGCGCTTGTGGCCGATACGCTCGACCGTTTTCAAATTGTCGGGAAAAAAGATTTGTATCCGCGCCAGCTTTCCGGTGGCCAGCAGCAGCTCGTCGGAGTCGCCCGCGCGATTATCGCGAAACCGAAGCTGCTCCTTGCCGATGAGCCGACCGGCAATCTGCACTCGAGCCAGGGCGAGCAGATCATGGAGCTTTTCCAGCAGCTCAATAACGATGGCGTGACAATCATCCAGGTCACGCACTCCGAGAAAAACGCCGGCTACGGCAAACGCGTCATCCAGCTGCGCGATGGCTGGATTGTGAAATGAGTAACAACACTGTCATCCCGAGCGCAGCCGCGGGATCCCGTTGCGCAACCTTCAGGGTAGCACCGCAGATCCTTCGACTCCGGTCCGAGCCGGACTGGCATTTCGCTGCGCTCAGGATGACAGCATGACAGAAAGGTAACACCATGATCCTCGATTCATTCACGCAAGACATCCGTGTCGGATTGCGCGTCCTGCTCAAGGACAAAGTTTTTCTTCTTCTCTCGACGGTAGTACTCGCGCTCGGAATCGGCGGCGCCATGACTCAGTTTGCCGTGGTAAATGCGATTGTACTTCGCGGCTTTTCCTTTCCCCATCCGGAGCAGCTGGTCAGCGTCGGGCTGATCGATCCGAAAGCGAGCGATCAAAACAACAACTTCGGCAACGGCAACATCCCAACGGCGCAGGATTACGAAGACATCAAGGCGTCGCAGCATTCGTTCTCCGCCATGGCGGGCTATCTTAGCGGCTCGACGATCAACGTCACCTACCACAACAATCCGCAGCGCTACACCGGTTCGTACACGACGGAAGATTTGTTCAAGATCATCGGCGTCGCGCCCGCGCTCGGCCGCGATTTCACTGCCGAAGACAACAAGCCCGGCGCACCAAAGACCGCGATCCTGAGCGACGAAATTTGGCGACGCGACTTCGAGGCCGACCCGAACATCGTCGGCCAAAACGTCACCATCAACGGCAAACCCGCTACGATCATTGGGGTGATGCCGCGCGGATTTAAGTTCCCGATCTCGGAGGAACTTTGGACGCCGCTTTACAACGAATGGCCACCCCGGCCGCGCGGTGACCTCGTGCTCGGCGCGAACAGCGCGGCGCCGGCGGTGCTGGGGCGCTTAAAACCGGACGTGACTCTCGATCAGGCGAACGCGGACGTGATCGCGATCGCGCGGCACATGGCGGCAGACAACCCGAAGACGAACAAGAATCTCACCTCGGCCAGCGTGCAGCCCCTGCTCAAGGCGTTCACCGGACCGCAACTTCAGCAGATCGTCTGGGCGATGCTCGCGGCGGTCATTCTGGTCTTGCTCATCGCGTGCGTGAACGTGATGAACATGCAGTTCGGCCGCGCTGCGCTGCGAGCGAAAGAGCTGGCCATCCGCGGCGCGCTCGGCGCCACACGTTGGCGTCTCGTTAGACAAATGCTGACGGAAAGCCTCGTCGTGGCCTTGTTCGGCGCGATCGCCGGCGTACTCATCGCCTTCTGGGGCGTGGACATGCTCGCGCGCGCGATCAAAGCCGCGCCGTTCCCGCCGCCGTATTGGTGGCAATTCAACATCGATGGCCGCGTGCTCGCGTTCACGCTCGTACTTACGCTGTTCGCGACGGTTGTTTCCGGGTTGCTGCCGGCGTTCCTCAGTTCGCGCAGCAACGCGGCTGAAGCGATGAAAGAGGGCGGCCGCGGCAATAGCAGTCGGCTCGTCAACGGCATCACCCGCGTGCTCGTCATCGGACAAATCGCGCTCACCGCGGCGCTGCTGATCGCGGCGACGTTGCAGATCAAATCGATCCGCAACCAAATGAAGCTTGATTACGGCTACGACGAGAACAGCGTCTTCGCCGCGCGCGTCGCGTTGATGGAAGGCGTGTATCCAAGTGAAGATTCGCGCCGCGAATTCTTCAAACGCGCCGTGCGTGCGCTCCGCTCAAACCCGCAGTTCCAATCCGCGGCGATGACGGATCGCTTTCGCATGACCTTCGCGTCGGGCGGCCAATATGAACTCGATGGTCAAAGTTACCTGACTGATCGCGATCGCCCGCGCTGTAACTTCGAATCTGTCTCTGACGGCTACTTCAACACACTTGGACTCAGAATTCTCGAAGGCCGCGATTTCACCATCGACGACAGCGACGCGAAACTGCCGGTCGCGATCGTGAACGCGAGCTTCGCGCGCAAACACTGGGGCAATCAGAGCCCGCTCGGCCACAAGCTGCGCATCTTTAATCCCGGCCAGGAACAACCGTGGCGGACCATCGTCGGCGTCGTGCCGGACACGTTGATGCAGGGACCGTTCGACCAGCAGACTGAAGCTGGAGGATTCTACATGCCGCTGCTCGGCGCGACACCCGCGCCGCAGTTTGCCACGCTCGTAGTGAAGCCGCGGCCTGGCGTGCGCGCCGATACACTCGGCCCGACGCTGAGCAAAGCCGTCGCTGAGCTGGACTCAAATCTGCCGATTTACTTCCCCGGCACGCCCGCGCAATTCCACAACGAGATTCTCTCGAACCAGCGCGTCGTGGCTACGCTCTTCACCATCTTCGGCATCGTGGCGTTCATCCTCTCTGGCGTTGGCTTGTACGGCGTGATGAGTTTTTCCGTCAATCAGCGCACACAGGAGTTCGGCATCCGCATGGCGCTCGGCGCCGATGCGAGACGCATTTTGCGAATGGTGCTGAGCCAGGGCGCATGGCAGCTGGGTATCGGGCTGGCGCTTGGCGCAGGCGGAGTCGCGTTGCTTTTCGGCGTGGTCGCTGCGGAAGCGCTCAAGCAGATTCTTTTCAAGGTGAATCCGCTCGATCCGACGATCTACTTCGCCGTTGGCGGGATGCTTACGCTGGTGGCTGCGTTGTCGTGCTTCCTGCCCGCGCGCCGCGCCACCCGCGTGGATCCGATGGTAGCGCTGCGCTATGAGTAACCCGGACGCTGTCGTTCCGAGCCGCACCAGACAGCGAGGAACCTTACAGACGTTCGGAAGGGCGTGACCTGCGGTGGGGTCCCTCGCTTCGCTCACGATGGCAGCGGTCGAAACTATAAGTCGTTAGCTATTTATGATCGCGGACCTTAAATTCGCCTTTCGCCAGCTGGCGAAAGCGCCCGGCTTTGCCGCCGTCGCCATTCTCACGCTAGCCATCGGCATCGGCGCGAACACCGCCATCTTCAGCGTGGTCAATGCCGTGTTGCTCAAGCCGCTCCCGTATCCGCAGCCGCAGCAGCTCGTCGCCATTGGTTCCCAAGATGCGCGCGAACATTCGCCTGACCTGAAATCCGTTAGCTTCCCCGATTTCCGCGATTTCCGAGCGCAATCACGCAGTTTCCAATCCGTGGCGGTGCATCGCGATACCAATCTCGCGCTTACTGGAATGGGCCAGACGCAGAGCCTGCGCGGCGAGCAAGTTTCGGGTGAATTTTTCGATGTGCTTGGCGTGAAGCCGATGCTCGGCCGCGGATTCACCCGCGCAGAAGAGACGAGTGGCGGCGGTCCCGGTGAGTACACCACGGTGCTCAGCTACGCGTTCTGGAAGCGTCAGCTCAAAGGCGATCCGGCGGCTGTCGGTCAGACAATCACGCTGAACGGTCACCCGCACACCATCGTGGGCGTAATGCCGAAAGATTTCTCCTACCCGATCGACACTGAACCGGCGGAAGCTTACGTGACAGTCGCGGCTGATTCCGTTCTTCCGACCGATGGCGGGAAACCCGCGAACGAGGAGCGCGGCAACCACACCTACCACGCGACTGGGCGATTGAAGCCGGGGGTGAGCGTCGCGCAGGCAACCGCGGAGCTGCGCACGATTGCCGCCGCGCTCGAGAAACAATTTCCCGACAGCAACAGCAACTTCACTGTCGGTGTTTTGCCGCTGCGCCAGGACCTTGTCGGTGATGTCGCGAGCGCGCTTTACATTTTGTTTGGCGCCGTCGGCTGCGTCCTGCTCATCGGCTGCGCTAACGTGGCGAATCTTCTGCTCGCCCGCGCGACAGTGCGCGCGAAAGAGATCGCGGTGCGCACCGCGATGGGCGCAAGTCGCACCCGCATTATTCGTCAGCTCCTGGTCGAAAGCATCGTGCTCTCCGGAATGGGCGGCTTGCTTGGTCTGCTGCTGGCGCTCTGGAGCACGGACGCGCTCGTTACGCTGATTCCGGAAAACATTCCGCGCATCACTGAAATCCGATTGGATGCATTAGTACTGGTGTTCAGTTTCGCCATCTCGATGCTCACCGGCATTTTGTTTGGGCTCGCCCCGGCGATGCAGGCCTCGCGCCTTGATTTGCGCAGCTCACTTAATGAAAGCGGCCGCTCGATTGTGAGCGGCGCGCGTCATCGGCTGCGCAGCGCGCTTGTCTGCGGCGAAGTCGCCCTCGCGCTCATTCTGCTCACGGCCGCGGGATTGCTCCTGCAAACGTTCCATCGGCTCGCGACTGTGAATACTGGAATGCAAACCGATCGGCTGCTTACCGGATTCGTCACCTTGCCCGACGCGGCATATCCGAGACCGGAAAACGTGGTGCGCTTTTTCGATCAATTGCTGCCAGGCCTGCGCGGTCTGCCCGGTGTGCGCTCGGCCTGCACCATCGTACCGCTGCCGCTGAGTGGCTCGAACATGGTGACCACCTTCGACAAAGAAGACGCGCCAAAGCCCGAAGGCGAACAGGCGACGGCTGCCGTGCGCGCGGCGAGCACAGATTATTTCGCGACCCAAGGTGTGCCGCTGATCAAAGGTCGCGTCTTCAATGAGGCCGATCGGCCCGATTCCAAACAGGTGATCATCATCAACCAAAGTTTCGCCGACAAATTTTATCCTGGTGAAGATCCGATCGGGAAACGCATCCGGCCAGGCATCAGCACTGGGCCTGAGGAGAAAGGTCCCATGCGCGAAATCGTCGGCGTAGTAGGCAACGTAAAGTTCCGTTCACTGCGCCAGGAGCCAACACCGGAAATGTACGCGCCGCTCCCGCAACTACCGCTGCCGTTTGCGTCCATTCTGATCCGCACGAACACCTCAGCGCCAGGCGCGCTCACCTCAGCGGTGCGTGCGGAGCTGGCGAAGGTGGACGCCAACGTACCGCTCGTACGTGTCCGGCTTTACGATGAATACATGTCGAAAGCATTGGCCCGGCCGCGTTTCAATGCGTTGCTGCTCGCGACTTTTGCCGGCGTCGCCCTGCTGCTCACCGGCATCGGCATATACGGGGTGATGGCGTATTCGGTCGCACAACGCCGCCAGGAAATCGGAATCCGCATGGCGCTCGGCGCGCAACGCAGTGACGTGCTGCGCCTGATCGTCGGTGGTGGAATGCGGCTCACCGCCATCGGCGTTATTGCCGGATTAGCAGCAGCGCTCGCGCTCACGCGTTTGCTCGAGACACTGCTTTACGGTGTGCGGCCATTCGATCCGCCGACGTTTGGCGGGGTCGCAATGTTATTAGCTGTAATCGCACTGCTCGCCTGCTGGGTACCGGCAGCGCGTGCCGCGCGTGCCAACCCGATCGCCGCGCTGCGGGAAAGTTAGTTGTCATGTCGAGCGCCATTTCTGTCAGCGCGCGCGCCACCTCTGTCATTCCGAGCGAAGTCGAGGAATCCCGCGGCGAAGGTTGCAGGGAACTTCACGGGATCCTTCGACTCCGCTGCGCTGCGCTCAGGATGACCAACGTATGATGACTGACCTTAAATTTGCGCTTCGGATGCTGGCGAAAGCGCCGGGATTCACCGCGACAGCGGTATTGACGCTGGCCCTCGGCATCGGCTGCGCCACCGCGATCTTCAGCGTGATCGATGCGGTACTCCTGCGGCCGTTCCCGTTTCCGCAACAGGAGCGCGTCGTCGAGTTACGCGAACTGGATGAGAACGGCCACGCGATGACGTTCGCCGAGCCGAACTTTGATGATCTGCGCCGCAGGAGCACGAGCTTCAGCGCGCTCGCCGAATACAACATTGACACCCAAGGCGTTGCGGGCGGGAGCGAGCCGGTGCGCGTCGATGTTTCGGCTGTTTCAGAAGACTTCTTTCGCGTGCTCGGCGTGCCGCCATTCAAAGGCCGGTTGCTCGGCTCGCAAACCGGAACCGACAGCGCGGTGGTCAGTTACGGCTTCTGGCAGCGCGTTCTCGGCGGTCGCGCCAATCTCGAAAGTACGACGCTTCGCTGCGCGGGCCACAGCTTTGCCGTCATCGGCGTCCTGCCGCCTGACGCATCATTTCCGCCAAATGTGGATGTGTGGTTTCCGCGGGCCATTTATCCGCCAAGTCACTCGCGCACCGGCCACAACTTTCGCGTGATCGGAAGAATCCGCGAAGGCGTTTCGCGAAACCAGGCTGCCGCTGAGATCGCCACCATCGGCTCGCAGTTAAAACGCGAGTACGGACCTGAAACTGACGCGGCGAGCTTCGGATTGACCGCCTTACGCGAGCGTTTCGTGAAAGATGTGCGCGGCGCGCTGTGGCTCCTCTCCGCTGCGGTTGGATTGCTTCTCGTCAGTGCGTGTTTCAACGTCGCCAACCTCCTCCTCGTGCGCAGTGCAATGCGGCGGCAAGAGATGGCGGTGCGCGCGGCACTCGGCGCCTCGCGCTGGGCGCTCACGAAGCAGCATCTGGGTGAAACAATTTTGCTGACGCTCTCGGCCGCGGCGCTCGGAATCCTGTTTGCCTCCTGGGGCATCGACGCTGTGCTCGGCATTTACCACGGCAATCTTCCGCACGTGGGGGCGATTGCGGTGAATCCTGCCGCGCTAGCGTTATCCCTCGGAATGGCACTCGTGCTCGGCGTCGCGCTCGGGTTCGTGCCCGCTTTCGGCGTCTCGCCGCAACGTTTACAAACGCAACTCCAGGAAAGCGGTCGCGCCGTTACTTCCGGCCATTCGCGCGTGCGGAATTTCTTCATCATCGCGCAAGTCGCGCTCACCATGATGCTGCTGATCGGCGCCGGTCTTCTGGGCAAAAGCTTCCGCCGCTTGCTCGAGGTGAATCCGGGGTTTCAAACACAGAGCGTCATTGCGATGACCATCTCGCAGCCGTGGAGCGAAAACCCGGAGGTGGCGCGCCGCTACGCCGACGCATACCGGCGGCTGCTGGAGCGGCTGCAAGCGTTCCCCGGCGAAATCGCCGTCGGCGGGATCGACAATTTGCCCCTTATGGGCGGCGGCGCGAGCGGCGCATTCCTGATCAATGACGGCCCAAACCCGCCAGCTACACTCGATGAATTGATCCAGCGCTACACCGCGGCGAAGGGAACGCCGCGGGCGCGCTACGCCGAATTCCGCGTAGCCAGCGCAGGTTACTTTTCCGCGATGAAAATCCCGCTGCTGCGTGGCCGGGTTTTTCAGGATGCAGATGGACGGGATGCGCCGCACGTGGCGTTAATCAGTGAAACGCTCGCGCGTCGCGTTTGGCCGGGTGAAAATCCAATCGGGAAAGAGATGCAGTTCGGCGGGATGGATGGCGATCTGCATCCGCTGCACGTCATCGGTGTGGTCGGCGACATACGCGACCAAAGCCTGGACGCTGAACCGTCCGCCATCGTTTACGTGAACTACGTGCAACGGCCACTGCACGCGGCCGAGTGGACGATTGTGCTGCGTGCTCACGGCGATCGCTCCAGCGTCATCACGGCGATGCGCCGCGCCGCGGCTGCCACGCATCCAGATGTGCCGCTTAAATTCGAGACGCTCCAGGAAATCGTCGGCGCATCGCTCGACAGCCGACGTTTTACGATGACAATTCTCGCGGTGTTCGCCGGCGCGGCGCTCGCGCTGGCCATGATCGGATTGTATGGCGTCATCGCCTACATCACTGCGCAGCGCACGACCGAGTTCGGCATCCGTATGGCGCTCGGCGCGCAACGCGGCGACATGCTGCGGCTGGTTTTGCGTCAGGCATTTGTCCTGGCGGCTGCAGGGATCGGCTTTGGGATCATCGGCGCCCTCAGCGCGACGCGAGTACTTCGCACTCTGATCTGGAACGTGAGCCCGTTTGATCTGGCCACCTACGGCGGGCTTGTACTATTGCTCCTGCTCGCTTGTCTTGTCGCAAGCTTCCTTCCTGCGCGTCGGGCGACGCAGATTGATCCCGCCGTCGCGCTGCGCAGCGAATAATTAACCCTGGATGATTTCCGACCTCAAACTCGCCTTTCGCATGCTGGCGAAAACGCCAGGGTTTAGCCTTATCGCCGTTCTCACGCTCGCGCTAGGCATCGGCGCGAACAGCGCCGTTTTCAGTGTGATCGATGCCGTACTCCTGCGGCCGCTGCCGTATCCCAAACCGCAGGAGTTAGTCGCCGTCTGGAGCAAGGTCACAAATGAATCCGAGCGCGAGACGGAATCTTTTCCCGATTACGCCGATCTGCGCGACCAATCCCAAACGCTCCACGGTTTGGCAGCGTACGTCGCTGCAGGTGCAGTACTCGGTAGTGGCAGGGAATCACGCGAGCTGCGCGGCCTGGCCGTCACATCCGATGTTTTCAAAGTACTCGGCGTGCAGCCATTCCTCGGCCGCGCCTATACGCGCCAGGAAGACTCCAAAGACGCACACGTCGTCGTACTCGGGTATGAGCTCTGGCAGCGCGATTTTAGCGGCGACCGCAATATCGTCGGACGTCAGATTAGACTCTCGCTGCGACCGTACACGGTCGTCGGTGTCATGCCGCGGGGCTTCCGCTTTCCCGTCGGGGAGCGTGTCGATTACATCATGCCGTTGCACCCGTTGGTTCCGACCGAAATCAACAATCGCGGTGGACACTTTCTTCGCTTGGTCGGCCGTTTGAAGCCCGCCGTTTCTTTGAGGCAGGCGAGTGCAGAAATGGCAGCAATTGCCGGCCGACTGGAAAAACAATTCCCCGACACAAATACCGGCCGCACTTCGTTCGCCATTTCACTGAGCGACGACGTCGTCGGCGACGTGCGCTCTGCACTCATCACCTTAGTCGCGGCTGTTGCCGCCGTCTTACTCATTGCCTGCGCGAATGTCGCAAATCTGCTGCTCGCGCGCGCGACCGGACGCCGGCGCGAAATCGCGATTCGCACCGCACTTGGCGCGAGCCGTGTTCGCGTCATGCAGCAATTGCTGCTGGAAAGTCTGCTGCTCGCACTGGCCGGCGGCGTGGCGGGCCTGGTCGTCGCTTCGTGGGGCATCGATCTGTTGCGCTGGATTGGGCCCAGCGACATGCCGCGTCTCGATGAAGTACAGATTAATGGCGCGCTGATTCTGTTCACTCTTTTCGCCGCGATCCTGAGTACGCTCCTCTTCGCCGCCATTCCCGCCTTGCAAGCTTCCCGGCCAAACGTCAACGAGTCATTGCAGGAGGGAAATCGGGGCGCCGCCGGACCGGAGTCACGGCGAGTGCGCAATCTGCTCGTGGTTTCGCAGGTCGCCCTTTCTGTGTTGCTGCTGGCAAGCGCCGGGTTGCTGATCAAAAGCTTCAATAATCTGCGCACGACAAATCCCGGCTTCGACTCTTCGCACGTGGTCACCGGGGAAGTGATTCTGCCCGCCGCTAAGTACTCTGCTACGCCGGAGAAATTCCAGCCATTTTATGATGCGCTCATCGCCAAACTGCGCACGTTGCCAGGCGTAGAATCAGTCGGAGCGGCGGCCCCTTTGCCCTTTTCGAATAATGATCGCGCTTCATCCTTCTGGATCGAAGGCCGGCCAGATCCAGGTCCTGGCAATCATCCGAACGCTTCCCATCTCGTCGTCGCGGCCGATTATTTTCACGCGATGCGTATTCCGCTGCTTGCCGGACGCATGTTTGACGCGCGTGATTCGCAAGACGCGCCGCTTGTCGCGATGCTGAATGAAGCGTTCGCGCGCAAATTTTTCCCCGATGTAAACCCAGTCGGGCAGCATCTGCGGCTGGACGATCCCGAAAAGGGCTTTATCGAGTACGAGATTATCGGTGTTGTGGGCAGCACACGGCACGAATCGCTCGCGGTCGCTCCAATTCCGGAGTTTTATGTGTCTGGTGCGCAGGAGCCGAGCCGTCGTTTCAACGTAGTACTACGCACGTCGCTGCCAAATGTCAGCGGGCTCGATACGGCGTTGCGCAGCGCCATTGTGCAACTCGATCGCGACGTCTTCGTGCCCAAATTGCAGCCCATGCAGGAGCTCATCGGCACGACACTGGCGCAACCGCGATTTCATATGGCGCTGCTCGGTGCCTTCGCCGGAGTCGCGCTCGTACTCGCCGCGATCGGCATTTACGGCGTCATTGCCTACACTGTGGTGCAGCGCACGAAGGAGATCGGGATTCGCATGGCGGTCGGTGCGCAGCGGCGCGACATGCTGCACATGATTTTGCGGCAAAGCTTCAGCATTGTCAGCCTTGGCCTGGTAATCGGGTTCATCGGCGCGCTCGCCGCGACGCGTTTGATGAAGAGCCTGCTTTACGGCGTCAGCGCAAATGACGTTTCGATCTATGGGATTGTTTTGATTGTGCTGAGCGCCGCTGCCTTGCTGGCCAGTCTGGTGCCGGCACGACGCGCCATGAAGGTGGATCCCATGGTGGCGCTGCGTCATGAATAGATTCCTGCTGGTCGCGCTTCCGCTGTGCCTCGTTTGCGCCGCATGCGGAAGCGACGTGCTCGAAGATACGATCGAGAAAGACGTGCCGCTTCCGCCGACGGGCACGCTGTCGCTGCAAGCGATCGATGGGTCGGTTGAAATTTACGGTGCGGAGACTAACGAGATACAGATCGTGGCCACCCGCCGGGCGTTCTCGCCGGAGCGGCTCAACAGCATGCGCGTGGAAGTACGCCGCGCAGGCGACGCCGTTACGATCGCCACGGTCGGCCCATCAAAGCCGCGTTGGGCGCTGACTGATCACTCCGGCACCATCGATTACGTCATCAATGTGCCGCAGCGGGCTCGGCTCGCCTCCGTCACCGTGCCGAATGGCGAGCTGATCATCCACGGAATGCGCGGCGCCGCCATTCACGCTTCGCTCGGCAACGGGCGGTTGACCGCGCACAACTGTTTTTGCGATCAACAACTGCGTGTGCAAAAGGGCGGGCTTGACCTGTACTTTGACTGGGTCGAGCAACAGCCGATCAAAATCGACGCTGCCGTGGTGAATGGAAATGTGCGCGCCATCATTCCTGGTGACGCGTCGTTCGAGCTGCACGCCGCGAGTGCGCATGGAAAAGTGACAAGCGATTTCAGCGAAATGGCGCAGCGCAAACGCGGCGGTCTGCGCGAGATTAACGAAGTCATCGGCCCAGCGGCGCTGTCGAGAGTCACTCTGCGCGCAAGTGATGGCAATATCCAGATTTCCCAGCTGAATTGGTGATTCTCTTCCGCAGTGCGCTTGCTTTATTGATCTACTAAGTTGCCAAAATATGCCGTCGTTCGACATCGTCTCGGAAGTGGACAAGCAGGAGATCGATAATGCGCTCAATCAGGCGCGGAAGGAACTCGCGACACGCTTCGATTTCCGCGGGAGCAACGCCGCCGTTGAGTACGAAAAGGACAAGATCACGCTCACGGCGGAGGATGGAAACCGGCTGCGCGGATTGCGCGAAATCGTGACCGGCAAATTGTCGAAACGCGGCGTGGATTTGCGGAACATCGATCAGGCTGAGCCACAGATTTCATCAGTCGGTCACGCACGGCAGGAGCTGACGATCAAGCAGGGGCTCGAAGGCGACAAGGCGAAGGAGATCATTCGCGCGATTAAAGACGGCGGGTTCAAAGTACAGAGTACGCTGCAGGACCGGCAGATTCGCGTGACCGGAAAGAAGAAGGACGATCTGCAAAGCGTGATTCAGTTCGTGCGCGGAAAGGATTTCGACGTGGCGACGAACTTTAAAAATTTCAGGGATTAAATTTCACCACAATCCCGCAGAGACCGGAGGAACGTTCTCTACTTGAAACGCGCCGCGATTTTCTAACGGAGAAGCAAGCGATCGTTTCCCTTTGAAGTACAGAGCTACAACTCGGCGTGGCGCGCTCTGTTGCCTCGATGAATTAACCCGCGCCCTACAGTTCTGTCCCGGTCACCACAGCTCGGTGACGCCAGGCATAGCCGAGGCCTGAGTACAACGTGAGTGCCACCGTGAGCCAGACCAGCGCGGCGCCAGCATCATTCCAGGCGCGTTGCCACCACGCCGTCGCCACGCTCTCCCGACTCCATTCCGCCACCGTGAGAAGGGTAAGGAAAAAAATCACGGTGATGATTTGCCACGAGGTCTTGTGTTTGCCTAGCCGCTCAGCCGATAGTACCTCACCCTTCGCGCTCGCCATCAAACGCAATCCGGTAATCAAAAAATCGCGGCCTACCACTACCGTCGCCGCCCAGGCCGGGATCGCCCGTAATGGCACGAGTGAAATGAACGCCGCCGCGATCATGATCTTGTCAACTAGCGGATCCATGAGCTTGCCGAAGTTTGTCACCGTTTGGAGACGGCGCGCGATTTCGCCGTCGAAGAAATCCGTGATCCCGGCGATGAGAAACGTCGCCAGGGCGACGGTGTGAGCGTAGCGCCAGGGCGAGCTGAGCGCGACCACAAACAGGATGGTGAGTACGAGCCGGCTGAGCGTAAGCCGATTGGCCCAGTTCATCGCGTCATCCCGAGCGGCGCCGAGGAACGCCGTGGCGAAACCTCCAAGGGAGCTTCCGCCGGATCCTTCGGTCCGAGCCGGACTGGCAGCTTCGCTGCGCTTCGCTCAGGGTGACACGATGCCGCCGACTCAACGAACACCGGCGTTTTCCAAATCGGCACCCGCTTTTTCAGTTCATCCACAATCCATCCGCTGGCTGCGAAGGCCGCCGCTCTATGCCCCGACGCGACACGCACGATTAGCGACGTGTCGCCGCTCGGTACCGCGCCGATGCGATGATGCACAGTCACCGCCAGCAGCGAAAACTTCTCCGCCGCTTCGCGCGCAATCACCCGCAATTGATGCTCAGCCATGGGCGCATGTGCATCGTACTCAAGCGCGCTGATCGGTTGCCCATTCTCAACCGGGCGTACGTTACCGAAGAACTCGACCACAGCGCCTTCGCCGACCGATTTACGCGCGATCTCCAGCGGCCCGTCCACTAAGGCCACGTCGCAAAGGTAATTTGCCATGCGCTGCACTTGCTCGTTTACTGCCCAGCCATCGGGCGCACCCGAAACGAGATACTAAAAGCATGACGACGCAATCGGATATTGGCCTCATTGGCCTCGCGGTGATGGGCGAAAACCTCGTCCTTAACATGGAATCAAAGGGCTTCTCCGTGGCCGCGTTTAATCGCACCACATCGGTGACAGAAAACTTCGCCGCTACGCGAGCGAAAGGGAAAAATATCACGCCGACAAAGACGATCGAGGAGTTCATCGGCGCGCTGAAGCGGCCGCGCAAAGCGATGATGATGATCAAAGCGGGCAGCCCGGTTGATCAGGTGATCGGTGAAGTGTTGCCGTTGCTCGAAGAAGGCGACGTGCTGATTGATGGCGGCAATTCACTTTTCACCGACACGCAACGCCGTTGCAAGGAAGTCGAGGCGCGCGGTATTCATTACATCGGCTGCGGCGTTTCCGGCGGCGAAGAAGGCGCGCTTAAGGGCCCCTCGCTCATGCCGGGCGGCTCGCGCGAAGGCTACGACATCATCGCGCCGATCTTCACCAGAATCGCCGCGCAAGTGGATGGCGAGCCGTGCTGTATGTACATCGGCCCAGATGGCGCCGGCCATTATGTCAAAATGGTGCACAACGGCATCGAGTACGGCGATATGCAGTTGATCTGCGAAGCCTACGCCATCATGAACAACGTACTCGGGCTCTCGGCTGACGAGCTAGCGGACATTTTCACTGATTGGAATCGCGGTGCCTTGGAGAGTTATTTGATCGAAATCACCGGCGAAATCTTCCGCAAAATAGATCCGGATACAGGCAAGCCACTGGTCGATGTCATTCTCGACAAAGCCGGCCAGAAAGGAACTGGTTTGTGGACACTGCAATCCGCGCTCACGCAGTCAGTCGTCATCTCCACGATTAACGCAGCAGTCGAAGCGCGCGTGATTTCCTCACGCAAAGATGAGCGCGTCGAGGCGTCAAAGATTCTGCCCCAGCCGCAGCTCGCGAAGTTTACCGGCGATAAAAAGCAGCTCGTCCAGCAAGTACACGACGCGCTCTATGCTTCGAAAATTATCAGCTACGCGCAAGGAATGGAGCTGCTCGGTGCGGCGAGTCTCAGCTATAAGTGGAATCTCGATTTCGGCGGCATCGCGCGAATCTGGCGCGGCGGTTGCATCATTCGGGCAAAATTCCTCAACCGCATCGCCGATGCTTATGCGCGCGATAAAGCGCTCCACAATCTGCTCTTCGATTCGTACTTTAGTGACATCATCGGCAAGACACAAAATAACTGGCGCGATGCAGTATCTGCCGCGGTCGAGCACGGTGTCGCCGTGCCGGCGTTCAGCGCGTCGCTTGCGTACTTCGACAGTTATCGTTCGGCGCGCCTCCCGGCGAACCTGCTGCAAGCGCAACGCGATTTCTTCGGCGCCCACACTTACGAGCGCGTGGACAAGCCCGGCATCTTCCACACCGACTGGCTCGGCGATGCGCCCGCGCAGGAAATCTCGCCGCCAAAGCCAACTTCCAAACGGCACGCGGGCGAGTAAAGCGACTTGTTGGCAGAGCGGCCGCGGTGAGGTTCCAGTGGAAGACGCGCGCCGCAGTGCTGCTTCACGATACCGCCCGAACACCACCGACTGCTGAAATCCAGAAAACCTATCGATTTGATTGTAGTAGCATTGCCTTCCGCCACTCGTACAACTTCGAAATCAGTTAAATGATGACTCCGGTGATGAACTCCGCCTCCACACGCCTCGATGAAATCGTTGACGGGATTTACCGCATCTCCACCTGGCAGGAACCATACGGTATCACCTTCAACCAATTCCTGATTGCGGATGAGCGACCTGCGCTGATTCACACTGGCATGCATCACCTGTACGATGATGTGCGCAATGCAATCGGCGAGGTGCTCGATCCGGCGACACTAAGCCGCATCATTTTGTTGCATTGGGAAGGAGACGAAAATGGCGGCATGGAGCGTTTCATGAAGGCTGCACCGCAATGCGAACTCGGTGGTTCTCTTCTCTCCATTCAGCTCAATGCTGCGGGCTTCGGAATGGCCGAGCGCGCGCACGGCTTTCGTGACGGTGAAACGCTGGTGCTGGGCAAGCACACTCTGCAATTCATCGAAACGCCGCACGTTCATCATTGGGATTCAATGATGATTTTTGAACAAACAACGCGAAGCTTGTTTCCGTCTGATCTGTTCATTCAGCCAGCCGACCAGCCGCCGATAGTGACCGAGGATCTTTCAGTGCCAATGCTGGATCTGTATCGCGCGGCGGGCATTTTCGCTCATGAATCGCCGGTCCGCGATGCTATCGATCGGGTGCAGAAGCTCAGCCCAGCCTGGGTCCACCCGATGCATGGCGGCTCATTTCAGGCGGACAGGTTTGACACATATGCGAGGGCGCTTCGTGAGAACGAGTTCGCGTATCGTGGCATGCTGCTCGGCCGCGAAGTCGCTGCGGCGGCGCCGATGTGACGCTCTCTGATCATTCAATAGCGGTCGGATGAAACAGGTGTTTGCCGGGCGAGATGAAAGTGCTCGTTCGGGGTAATGTGCAGGACGCGCAGAGTTCGCTGAGTCGCAGCCGTATTGCGCACGATATCAATCAGTGAAAATCGTGCGACTCGGAGCCGAGCAGGCCGTGATTCGTTAGCGGGAGGATTTTCTCCGTTTTAATCAGTACCACATTATCGGTGTTTTGTACTTCGCCTTCGATTACGAGGAATGGTTCTTCGGTGATGAGCAGACGCGTGCGCTCGAAGAGATCGGGCGTGACAATTGCGTTCGAGACGCCGGTCTCGTCTTCGAGGCTGATGAAGACAAAACCTTTCGCCGTGCCGGGGCGCTGACGGCAAATGACGTTGCCGGCGATGCGAATGGTCGAGCCGTGTTTCGCGTGCGGCAGATCGCTCGCGCGCCACACATCGGGCAATCGCGAACGCAGCATTTGCATCGGATGCGGCCCGGTGGTGAGATTCATTTGCGCGTAATCTGCGTTAACGCGCTCGGGCAAGGTCATCGGACTTAGCGGTGCCGCATTGTCTATCGCGTGCGACCACGACTCCGGGGAGCGCACGCGACCTCGCGTGCTGCGTTCCGCGACCCGCGGAACGCTTCTCTTTCGCACAGATTGCGGCGAGTCGCCGCAAACTGCACGCGAGTCGCGTGCGCTACCCAGAGATCGGCGTGCCCACAGATCGTCATGCGGCGTTTCCTCTACTTTCCACATCGCACTTCGCCGATGTTCCTCGAAACAATTCAGCGCCCCGAGATTCGCCAGGCCGCGTAGTTCGTCTTTCGTCAGCGGCACGCGTTGCCGGAAATCTTCCAGCGAAAGAAACGGCTGCACATTTCGCTCGCGCACCAACTCGTCGGCGTGTTCGCGGTTCAATCCATTCATCACACAAAAACCGAGCCGGATTGTGTCATCGGATAACACCGTGCAATTCCATTCCGATTTTGCCACGCACACCGGCTTCACTTTCACTCCATGTCGCCGCGCATCTACCACGATCGTCGCCGGCGAATAAAAACCCATCGGCTGATTGTTGATCAGGCTGGCGTAAAACTCCGGCGCGCGATGCGCTTTCAAGTACGCGCTGCCATACGCGAGAATGGCGAAGCTGATGGCGTGCGACTCGGGAAATCCGTAGAGCGCGAATGACGTGATCGAGTGCAGTACTTTGTCGATCACGTCGGACGCAACGTTGTTGCGCGCCATGGCATCGCGCAGCTTCACGCTCACCCGCTTCATCCGTTCCTCAGAACGATGAAAGCTGAGCGCGCGGCGCAATTCCTCCGCTTCGTCGCCGGAAAAATTAGCCATGATCATCGCGATCTTGAGCATCTGCTCCTGGAACAACGGCACGCCGAGTGTGCGCTCAAGTACGGGACGTAATCGTTCATCGAAAAACGTGACCGGCTCTTTGCCCGCGCGCCGCGCTAAGTACGGGTGCACCATGTCGCCCTGGATCGGCCCCGGCCGGATGATCGCGACTTCGATCACGACATCGTAAAAACATTTCGGCTTCAGCCGCGGCAAGGTGGCCATTTGCGCGCGGCTCTCGATTTGAAAAACGCCAATCGTGTCCGCCATTTGCATTATCTCGAATGTACGCGCGTCGTCTTTCGGGATGTGCGCCAAATCAAGCGGTCGGCCACGCTCGCGGCAAAGCTCAAACGCATCTTGCATCACTGACATCATGCCGAGGCCGAGCAGGTCCACCTTTACGATGCCGAGGTCTTCGCAATCGTCCTTGTCCCATTGCGCGACCACGCGCCCCGGCATCGACGCGTTCTCCAGCGGCACGAATTTGCTCAGCTTGTGCTGGCAAATAATCATGCCGCCGCTGTGCTGGCCGAGGTGGCGCGGCAGGCTATAGATAGCATGATATAAACCGACGAACGCCGGCATGCGCGGATGCGCTTTCGGCAAACCCGCCTGCTCGATCTGCGCCTCGAGCTCGAGCGTGTGCGGGAAATCGCCGCTGGCGAACAGGTGCGAGAAGCGGTCGAGAATGCTGGGCGAAAAATTAAGCGCTTTGCCGATCTCGCGTGCGGCGCTTTTGCCGCGATAAGTAATGACGTTCGCGGTCATGGCCGCGCCGTGTCTGCCGTAACGGCGGTACACTTCTTGGATCACGCGCTCGCGCCGGTCGCCGCTGGGCAGATCGAGGTCAATGTCCGGCCAACCTTTGCGGCTTTCGTTGAGGAAACGTTCGAAGACGAGATGATTCGAAATGGGATCGACCGGCGTGATGCCGAGGCAAAAACAGACGGCGCTGTTCGCCGCGCTGCCGCGGCCCTGCACCATGATGTCGTTTTCGCGGCAGAAATTCACGATGTCCCAGACGATGAGGAAATAGCCGGCGAAACCGAGTTTGGTGATGAGTGCGAGCTCGAACTCGAGCTGCTGTTTCACGCGTTTGCTGATCGATTCGTAACGCTGCTGCGCTCCGAAAAGTACGATGCGGCGCAGGAATGAATTCATGGTGTGGCCATCCGGCACGTCGAACTCGGGAAATTCGTAGCCGATATTTTCTAACGAGAACTGGACGCGATCGGCGAGCGCCTCGGTGTTGGTGATCGCATCGGGTAAATCGCGAAAGATGGCTCGCATTTCCCCGTCGGATTTAAGATGGCGCTCGGCGTTTTGGGTGAGGAGCTTGCCGGCGAGATCGAGGTGCGTGTGCTCGCGAATGCAGGTGAACACATCGAGTACCTGGCGGCCGTACGGCCTGGCGTACTGAACGCCGTTGCTGGCGATGATCGGCAGACGAAATTCCGACGCGAGATCGATTAGCTCGCGATTAATGCGTTCTTCGCCGCGCAGGAAATGCCGCTGGAGCTCGACGTGAACGTTTTCGCGGCCGAAAGCATCGATCACAATCTGCGCGCAGCGTTCCGCGGATTGGGGAGCGCACGTGACTGTCTTGCTCCGGTGGGCGACGCGTCGAACGCGCTTCTCCCTTGCAGTTTGCGGTGAGTCGCCGCAAACAGCACGCGGGTCGCGTGCGCTCCCCGGACGCAGTTGCGACGCGCCGAGAAGCGCGATTAATCCATCTGCAAACTGTGGCAGCTCATCGTAGCGCACGGCGCAATCGCCTTTCACTTCACTGCGCAAATGCGCTTCCGTGAGCAGCGAACAAAGATTTTCGTAGCCGGTGCGCGATGCCACAATTACTGGAAGTACGCTCGCGTCTTCCATGGTTAATTCCGCGCCGTGAATGGCGCGAATGCCTCGCTCGACACACGCGACGGCAAAACGCTGCGATCCGTAAACGCCGTTGCGATCGAGCAACGCAACGGCGGCCAATTCTAATTCCGCCGCGACTTCCGCCAGCTGCTCAGGCGATGATGCGCCGCGCAAAAAGCTGAAGGCGCTGGCGGCGTGCAATTCGCAGTAGGACATCGCGCATTTCCTCGAGCACGATTACGAGCAGGAGCACGAGCATGGCAAAGAGTCGCTCGTACTCATTATTCGTACTCGTAATAGACGTTCAGTCATAAATTCCATCCATGGCCCAGCCCTGTTCATCGCAGTGACAACGCGCGACAGTTGCGCCCTGCAATTCCACATCCCATTCCACTCGTGACCAGGCGCGCTCGTCCCACCAGTTGCCGGAAAGCGGAAACGGCCCGTCATTCGCCGCGCTCAAGCTTTTGACCTCGTCAGAACGGACGTGTGCCGGGCGATTGTTTTCCAGCAACACGGTGGCGTTTGCCCGTTTACGAAATCGGCGCAGCGGAATGCGACATGCGTCATTCCGAGCGAAGTCGAGGAATCCCGTTGCGGCACGTAAAGGCAACATGGCGGGATTCTTCGACTTCGCGTCGCTCCGCTCAGAATGACAGGAAGAAGCGCTCCGGAAATGACAAAATTCCCACCGGAATGCTTCCATCCGGAATGCATCCGGCCGATACGTCTCTTCCAGTACTGGCGTGCCGACGCGCTCGGCGCCGAGTAATCCGACGAGCTGCGCGAGCGTTTCGTGCAATTGTGCCGCATCGCGCAACGCGGTTTCGAAAAGCTGAAATTGCTCGCGTGCCGGTTTCGATGGCTGCGCTTCCAATGCCACCGCGATGATCGGGTGCTTCGATGTAAAATTTTCCAGATGCGTGTACAGCATTCGGAAAAGCACTTCTTCGCTATTGGTCGGCTGCGGGATTTTGAAGCGGCGTTCGTAGTACAACTTATTAGAAAACATGATGCGCAGTCGAAGTTCGTTGGCGACGAGGTAAATCGCGTCGAGGCGCGTGGCGAGCTGTTGCAAAAACCGCCGCAGCATGAAAAGGAGTGGCTCGCTCGTTTCGATTTCGTTTTCGAACTCGAAGCTCTCCACAAACGATTCCGGTGGTGACACAAGCTTGAGTACGCGAGTGGCTTTGCCATTGGCGCGTTCCCAAAGCTCTACTGCGCGCGTGCCAAGGCGCGCGGCCAGATCATCGCGATCGAGGCGTGCGAGCTGTCCGACGGTGTGAATGCCCCACTGGTGTAGAATGCCGAGAATGCGCTCGGTCTCGCGAGCGCGCTCGAGTTCTTTGGGGGAACGCGGCGGGACGGCGGAAAGCAACAGAGCCACGGCGAAATCTGAGCCAGAGCACGAACATGTTCAAGTGAACATATCTCTTTCATTTTTTTACTGTCCCTCCGGCTCTCTAGCGGCGAGAGCGGTGAGCGGTGAAACCGCTACAAAACTTCCACCGGACATTTCGGCAACGCTGCCATAAATGCCCGGCCATATGGCTTCGTTACAATGCGATTGTCCAGTACTACGATGATGCCATGATCGCTCTTGGTCCGGATCAATCGTCCGACCCCCTGCCGCATTTTTAAGATCGCTTCCGGCAACGAGTACTCGCGAAACGGATCACCGCCGTGCGCCTCGATCATTTCCAGTTTTGCTTCAATCAGCGGATGATCCGGCACGGCGAATGGCAGTCGCGTGATGATGACATTGCGCAGTGCGTCACCCGGAACATCCACACCCATCCAGAAGCTGTCAGTACCGAAAAGTACGCTGCGCGGCGTGCTCTTAAACTGCTCCAGCAAACGCGTTCGTGGCAAACCGCCGCCTTGCACGAGCAGATTCAAATCATGTTCGCCACAGTAATTCTCGAACTGCGACGCGATCTGCTGCATGGCGCGGTAACTGGTGAAAAGTACAAAGGCATGGCCGTCCGTCTCCGCGACGAAATGTTTGATCCAGTGCGCCAGCGCTTGGTCGTAGCCGGCATCGCGCGGGTCCGGCATTTTCCTAACGACAAACATTTTCATCTGCCGCTCGAAATCAAACGGGCTGCCGAGTTGCAGCGGCTGGACGTCGTTAGCGCCGACGCGATTGCGAAAATACGCCAAATCCTTGCGTCCTACTCCGAGCGTCGCGCTCGTCATCACGCAACTGCATCCATCGCGGAAAAGCATTCGCCTTAGTACCGGCGCAATGTCCACCGGCGCCGCGTTCAGCGTTAAAAGCTGTCCGAGCTTGCCTGTTTTCTCGACCCAATAGACGTGCTCGCGCGCTGATTGCTCGAGAAAGGCGGCAATGCCGAATCGAGCGTCGGCGACACGACGTCCGAGTTCCTGCAATTCGGCTTTCAGCATCTCGTCGCTCTGCCGTTTCACCACTTCACCGACGCGCGCTTGCAGCGCAATCAGCCGGCCAGTGATGGTGTCGTTGACCAGCTCGCGCGCGCGTATCCGGAACTCGCGACCTTTGCGAAACTCGCAGCGGGCGCCGACCGACTCGAAGAATCTGTCCACTTCATCCGCCAGCTCGGCCGCGAGGCGAACGCCGTCGGCGTCGCGCGTGATGGTAAACAATCCTTTTTTCGTGCGCGCGTTGTAGAGCCGCTGCACGGTGGCGCGCAGCCCGTATTGGGACACGCCGATGCCGATCTGGCGCGATGCCGTTTGCTCGACCGTATGCGCTTCATCAAGAATCAGGAAGTCGTTAGGAAAAATAAAACCGCTCTCGCGTTCTTCCATCGCGTCCACGCTCGCCAGCAGCATGAAAAGCAGCGTGTGATTGATCACGAGCAGGTCGGCCGCGAGCAGCCTCCGCCGAGCGTTCTGGTAAAAGCAGCGATCGTTTTGTCCGCATGTTTTCTTGGCGCAGATGTGCGCCTCGCTGCAAACCTGCGTCCACACTTTGGCGTCTGGCTCGAAGGCAAGATCACTGAGCGTGCCATCGCTTGTCCGCGCCGCCCAGAGAGCGATTCGCTCCAGCTCGTTCTGCTCGGGGCCAGTGAAGAGTTCGTTTTGTTGCTGCAAGGCGCGCTCGAGCCGCCGCGGGCAAAGATAATTTTGCCGGCCTTTCATCAGCGCGGCTTCGAATTCCACGGGCAGGATTTTCTTCAGAATGGGGATGTCTTTGTGAAGCAGCTGTTCCTGAAGGTTGATCGTGTGTGTTGAAATGATCGCCTTCTTCTTCTTCTCCAGCGCGAACAGCACCGACGGCACCAGATAGGCGAGCGATTTGCCAACGCCGGTTCCCGCTTCGACAACCAGATGCCGCTCTTCTTCGAGCGCACGCGCGATTGCTCCCGCCATCGCCTGCTGCTGCGGCCGGACCTCGAAGTTGCGCGCTTTTGCCAGCAAACCACCGGGCGAGAAAATCGTTTCGCTCTTCTCAACAAAGCCGGAGCCGATACTGTCGCGCAGCGCAATCATCGGATGTATGATTTTTGATGCCTGACGTATGATTTGCGGCGGTCGTCAGCACGCGCTTCCAAGTCAGAAATCATAGATCAAACATCATACACCCCGTGAACCTGC
>Ga0213881_10000417_pt1 | contig 28649 bp, 18 predicted proteins | sample BarmaccoBMER_R08_FD_160104 | JGI IMG/M metagenome (GOLD analysis project Ga0213881, IMG submission 160104) | Barbacenia macrantha exposed rock microbial communities from rupestrian grasslands, the National Park of Serra do Cipo, Brazil - ER_R08 ... | reverse complement strand
GAATCGGGTTACCGCGAGCGCAAAGTGCTCTATCACAATCTCGGCAACGGCAAATTTGAAGACGTTTCGCTCGATGCCGGTCCCGGGATCCTCGAGCCGGTTTCGGGTCGCGGGTGCGCCATCGGAGACTTCGACAACGACGGCGATCTCGACATCGTCGTCAACTGCGTCAACGATCTGCCGCAGTTGCTGCGCTGCGACAGCACGCTAAAGAACAACTGGATCAAAGTAAAAGCGATCGGCACGAAATCGAACCGGTCGGCAATCGGCGCGCGCATCTACTGCAAGCCTGATGTCGGGCATCAGCAAATGGACGAAGTCCGCAGCGGCGGCAGCTATTTCTCACAAAGCGATCTGCGCGTCCACTTTGGATTAGGCAAGGCGACGAAAGTGGACCTCGAGATTCACTGGCCCAGCGGGCTGGTGGATAAAGTTCCCGGGGTGAAGGCGAATCAGGTGGTAAGAGTGACCGAAGGGAAGGGTGCGGGATGAGAAATCGGCACAGATAAAAAAGGCCGGGAGGGCATTTCGCCCTACCGGCCCTTGTAAGTTGCTTACTCGCCGATTCGGTTTTACCAGCTAAATGTGCCCGAATACTGCATCAGGCGCATGTTGCCGCCGCCATAAGCCAAACCGGTGATCTGACCCACGCTTGAACTCTGAACATCTGAGTTTGGATTCCCGAGATTCGTGTGGTTGAATGCGTTCCGTGCGTCACCGCGAAGGGTGAACTTAATCCGCTCCGTGAGGCTGAACGTCTTCATGAGCGACAAATCCTGTTCAAAGAAGCGGGGCCCATACAGATCATTGATCGGATAGTTACCGAACGTGTTCGAAGCCGGGAACGCATAGGCGCCACTCGCAATTCCGACAATCCACTGCGCACGGTTCTTGTTGGATGCGTACGGGCTGCCGCTGCCGACGTTCGGACGATTGTTCGGTCCAGTATATGGTTTGGTGTTGGGGCCGTAATTTTCAAGCGTGGGCATGAACGGCACCCCGCTATACATTGAGGTAACACCGCTGATCGTCCACCCTCCGAGAACGGCATCGACAAAATGATGGGTATTTGCGCCAAATTTGCGCCCCCGGCCGAACGGAATATCAAACGTCTGTGCAAGCGTAATCTGCTGATGCGGAATATTTGGATTGTTCCCGTAGCCCAGCGGGCGATCGTACAGGAACGTGTAACTCTCGTTTCCGCCCCATCCATCGCCTTTGGCGACCTGATAAGTGTAGTTGCCAGTCAATGTGTAACCGGCGGCGGCGTTTATGTTAATGAGCCCCTGGAACGAGTTGTACTGGTTGTTCGCGCAATTACAGTAAGTGTCAATCGCCTGCGTCCAGCCATAGTCATACCGTGGGCCCAATAGACCAGCAAATGGGTACGTTCCCGCATTGCTAGATTGGCCGGGAATAAAGAATTGCTGGTTCAAGTTCCATGACATGTCCGTCCCGAGTGGAGTATGGCGTCCCTGGTTGCCCACATAACTCCCGGTCACCGAAATCTTGTTCGTAAGCTGGCGCTGCACCCCAACGTTGAACATGTAGAACACCGGCATTGTGAAAATGCCCGGGCGTGTCTTCACCTCAACATTGTTGGGCGGTGTACTCGGTAGCGGGAAGGTTCCATCTGGACCGGGACTGAGGACCGCAGAATTGAAGAGCGGCGGACCGATCGCCAGACCATTGCCCGTCGGCCCGAGCGTGAAAACATCACAAAAATTGTTGTGGCCCGTCGTGCCAGGAAGCGGCGGGCAAGCATTTCCTTGATTAATCGTTTGACGCACCAGAACCGGAGGGTTCTGCGTTACGTTGTGGCCGAACGTAGAGCCGAATGTGCCGAGACTGTATGTCCAGCCGTACCCGGCTCGGACTACAGTTTTCGGTGTGATCTGGTACGCCAAACTAACGCGCGGAGCGAACTCATGCCAGTTCATGTCCTGAAAACCATGGCTGGAGACAAGCCCGATTCCAAACACGTACATTTTCCCGTCGTTCACGTTCAATTCGGCACCGTTTCCAGGAGCATTCACAGTCTCAGGGAAGACCATTTCCCAACGAACGCCATAAGTAAACGTCAGTTTGGGCGTGACGCGCCACGTATCCTGGCCGTACCAGAAGAGCCGCTTCTGGTGCTCCATGGCGTTCGTTGAAGAACTTACGTACCGTTGAAATTGGTATGGATCGCCCAATAGGAATGAGGCGATTCCGAGTCCACCAAGGGTGCTCGCACCTCCTGTACAAACACCGTTGGTCAGTGTGCACGGAATGTAACTGGTGTTGCTGCCGTTGAAATAGACTTCGCCTGCGCGGTGATTATCGCTAGGAACGCGCAAATTTAACGCGTAGCGAATATCTGCGCCGAATTTGAAACTGTGATTTCCGCTGATTTTGTTAATATTGTCGACGAATTGGTACTGCTGCTCTCTCTGCGTGAGCGGGCAATTGCAGCCGTTGGTGGCCAGATCATATCCGAGCTGATAATTCTGGTTCGGGTTATCAATCTCGAAGTACGGCAGACCGGAAGCATAGGTCGTATTAAGATTCATTCCCGGAATTCCTGCCGCCGTGGCCGGCGTCGTGCCGTATCCATTGGGAACGTCCACGACATAATATTTCATGTAACCGAACCGGAATTCGTTGACGAGCGTTGCGCTAGCCGTGTGTGTCCAGCCTGCTGCGATGCTATAGTCCGTTGACGACGACTGACCCGCATATCTGAGGGCACTGCCGGAGGTCGTGAGACCCGTAAATGCCGGTCCGCCGCCGACCAACCCGTATAGGCCCGGGCCTCCCAGCGAGAAGTCCGCATAGCTGAAGCGGCCGAAAATCGCGTTCTTCTCGTTCATGTAATAATCCCAACGCGTGTTCCACTGTTCTCCCAGATTGACCAATACGCCGCTTCCGGAATAGTTGTTGTAAGGACACGTCGGACAGGATTGCGCGGTATCAGGTAGCGGGAAGTAACTGTTGATGAGACTCAGAGCTTGTGGGCTTATGCGGCTTGCCGGAATGACATTACCGGGGAACGGTGTGCGGCCCAAACCCGTGGCCGGATTTCCGGTTGCCGGATCGAATATTTGATTGTTGTTGTACGTCGTCGCTCCGGCGCAATTGTTCGTACTGGATTGAAGTGTGCCATTCGGACAGATTGAAAACGTTGAGGTCGAAACCGCAGGCGATATCCAATCGCCCAGATTGAAGGCGCCGCCAGCCGTTCCAATTCCTCGATCCTGGAGGCTCGGAACACCCCCCAAGGCCGAGCCGCCGGTGTGATTCCGGCTGATCTGGGCGTCACCGAAGAAGAACAGTTTGTCTTTGATGATCCGTCCACCAATCGATCCGCCGAACTGATTCTGGTGGGTTGTCGGAGTGTAAACTCCGGGAGCAAGCGCCACGTTTTGACTGAACGGATCGCGGCCGAAGTCCTGGAAACCGGGAGTGTTCAGATAGAGATACTCAAACGCGTCTCCATGGAAGGAATTCGTTCCGGACTTCGTGGAGTACGTCAACAAGCCCGCGCCACTGTATCCGTATTCGGAGTCATAGTCTTGACTTGCCTGTTTCACTTCGTTCACGGAATCGAACGTTGGATTGATGACGATAATTCCAAGGATCGGGTCCTGATTAATCGTTCCATCGAGATAATAGCCGGTGCTGTCGAACAATTGGCCATTCACCTCGGTCTGAACGCTGCCCTGCGGGTCCTCGTCGGAAGCGTGCTGCCATCCGAACTTCACCACTCCTGGATTCAGAAGTTCGAATGCCTGCAGGTTACGTCCGATGCTCGGCAATTCCGCTAGCTCTTCCTTTGGAAACACCTGCGCGACGTCTGCGCGATCGGTCTGCAGCAGCGGCGTGGAAGCGGTGACTTCGACCGTCTGGCTCACATTCCCGACCTGCATCGATGCATCGAACTTCGTAGATTGATCGACGCTCACCGTTAGCGTGCTCGAAACGATCTTCTGAAATCCGGGCGCTTCGATCGTTACCGTATAGGGGTCGGGGATGAGCTGCCCCTTCGAATACTCTCCAGCGTCATTTGTCGTGACTTGGAAAGAGGTTCCTTTGGCTGTGTCTGTGATCGTGACCGTGGCGCCCTTAACAGCGGAGCCACTGGGATCTGTCACCGTTCCGATGATGCTGCCGAAAACCTGCTGTGCGTATGCGGCGATGCCAAATCCAAGCATCAAAACGCACGCGATTAAGAGGGAGGACGAAAACGCCCTTCGCAAGCTGACCATACCTTCTCCTTGGAAGCAAAAATCTTCATGAGCGCGCCGCTGGCACTCCGGCCGTAGCGGGACACGACTCCAACAACTCACACCTTCGGCTAGTGTACTCGAAAAGCAATTGATTTTAAACAAGAACTTTCATTATTTTTGACGGTCTGCGAGCTTTTACCAGGGCTTACTGAAGCAGGCGCATGCCGATACTCTGTGATACAAGGCGCTGAAACTCCTTCACGACCGCTTCGCTCCGCCCCGGTTCATGCAGGCGTTGATAGAGCTTTGCGAGCGCCCTGTACGCGCGATAATCATAGGGATCATCCTTTATACTCTGGCGGAAAGCCTGGATTGCCTCGGAGCCCTTTCCAGCAGCATCTTGAGCCACGCCGAGGTCTAGCCAATACTCGGCGCGCTCGGGATTGTCGCGTACACAACGTTCAAAGCATTCGACTGCGGCTGGCGCGTGCCCTGTACCCAAAAGCATGTAGCCTTGCGCCGCCCACACTGCCGTATCTTTTTGCGCAGCGGGCAATTTCGAAAGTAGACGAAAGGCCTGCTCAAAATCTGCGCCAGACTGCCGCTGCTTCGCCGTGTTGAAGTAAGCGAGACCTAGATTACGTTCCACAAACTCCGGCTTGGGATCATGCCAGACGCCTATAAAACGCGCGGTCTGTGCGTCCACAATCCGAGCCGGCCGTCTTGTAATGCGGTGATCGGTTACTGCTGCGTGGCTTATGTCGATCGCTTGCCGGCTGGGCATATGGCAGCCGGCACAATCATTCTGTTGCGCGGCATGTGTGTTCGACAACTCCCCGCGCGCATGGCACGATTCGCAAATCTGCTCGATCTGCTGCTTGCGATTCGCAGGTTCACCGTGCGGATCGTGGCACGTGCCGCACCAAAGCCTGCCCGCACTCGCGCGCCAGCACGCGCTCAGTACCAGTTGCTCCGCTTGGCTGACCGCCGCGATCGAGGATGGCGCGTCCTTTTCGGTCCGATAGACGTAATGAGTCTCCACTTCTTCAAGAGCTTCTCCGGGCCGAAAGTCCCACCAATACTTGCCCGGATTCAAAACAACCGTTGCGCCCTCCAGGTGACATTGCTCGCAAACGCTGTCCCGGATGCGCCCCGCCAGTTTGGCTGGATTCACAATCGTTCCCGGAACCGGACGCTCGCGGTGCTTCTCTCCATCGCCGTGACAGCGGTCGCACGAGATCGGCGTAAGCTCCGTCTTTTCTGCCCCGGGCTTAATTGCACCTACATGGCAAACCAGGCAATCGGAAGTGATCGAGCGAGAGAAGTCGAGGATGCGTTCCGTTTCGTAACCCGGCGAGGCGTTCCACTCCCCGTGCGCGGTGTAATATGCTGCCGGGGATTGGAAAAAATGTCCGCCTAGCTCGATGAGATAGCTCTTGCCGACTTTCCCGGCGCCGACCGAATACGCGATCGGATAATCGGCCGATAGTCCTCGCTCTTGGATTTCGTGGTGCATGCGGCCGTTCTTCCAGAACACACGAACGGTGCTGCCCGATGTCGCATGATGAAAGCTTCCTGACGGCTCATCGGACGGGAAACTCACCGAGCGGCCCATCGCCGATTGACCAAACCGCGCGACCTCTCGGGGATGGCAAGGAAGGCAGGGATGCGTTTCCCCACCGCTGATGCACGCTGCCGTCAATATACCGGCACAAAGAGCCAGCGCAGCGCGGAGCATCTGCAACAAGCGCCATTATATTTGAGCGCGTGGGAGTTTGCTGTCGCGACTCTAGATGAGATCCAGCGATCGTTTAATCGCCTCTTCAATCTTGGCGAGTGACGCCTTCGATAACGATCCGAGCGGCGGATACACCGCTTTGGCCTTTTCGATTGTCGTGACCTGATCGCATTTCACCCAGGAATCCCGGTCGAGACCTCCCTCCCCTGCCTTCAACTTGGGCCTCAGGCTAAAGCTCTTGTGCTCAACCGTGGAGATGGGCACGACGCATATATCAAGCGCGTGAACATTCAGAGCATCAGCAGAGATCACCAAGGCAGGGCGTTGCTTGTCGAGGGCGAATAAGCAGACCTCGCCGCGTTTGGGGTGCCACCCCGCGGGCTTGGCCGTTCGCTTCAAAAGCCCTCACCCTCTACGCCAAGCCCTGAGGCTCGCTGATTCGAACGCTCGCCGGTCCTCACGAGCTTCAGCCGGGCTCGCAAAGAAATTTGCAGCCTCTTCGTATAACGCAGCTCGTTTTTCAAGATCTAATGCAAATTTCAGCAGCGTGTTGACGCGCTCGCTTTCCGAGCTTGTTCCCTTCGAACGCTTCACTTCTGCAAGGATGGCTTTATCCAACGAGAATGTTTTTGTGGCTTTCGTCGCACTTCGCATCTTTATTGTCACCTTTCCAACTAGCTTTTCTCATATTTTACCTAAGAGGCGAAGAACCGTTTTGTGCTTCCGAAAAGTCCGCTTCAGTGAGGTGAAGCCTGGTTATACTTTTGAGTAGTGCTCCCCATGTTCGCGCTCGCGTTAGCCGCGCTATCTCAACAGGCAGGGATCCTCGCATCCCACGGCGAGAAGGCAACCGTGCTCCTGTTCATACGCTCCGATTGCCCCATCTCAAATCGCTACGCACCCGAACTCGAGCGGCTCTACAAAAAGTACTCGCCTCTGGGCATCGATTTCCTGCTCGTCTATCCCGAAGCCGGCCTTACCGAAGCAGCCATGAAACAGCATTCGCGCGATTACGGCTACTCCATTCCCTCCGTCCTCGACCCGCATCACGAGTACGTCGCGCGCGCTAAGGCGCGAGTCACTCCCGAAGCGGCGGTTTTCATCCACGGCGAGCTCGCGTATGTGGGCCGCATCGACGACCGGTACGTCGATCTCGGAAAAGCCAGAGCGCAGCCCTCGCAGCATGAGTTGGAAGACGAGCTTTCCGCCATCTGCTCCGGAAGAGTTCCGCCGTTTCATGAGACTCGAAGTGTCGGGTGCGTCATCGAAGACCTGAAATGAAGTGTGCGTGGCTGGCGCTACTGTCCTTGCGCTTACCTGGGCCGCCGGTAACCTTCGACAAAGACATCGCCCCCATTACCTATCAATACTGCGCCCCCTGCCATCACGCCGGAGAAGTGGCGCCTTTCCCTTTGCTCACATACCGCGATGTTCGCAGCCACGCAGCGCAAATCATCGCCGTTACACAACGCCGCTACATGCCCCCCTGGCCGCCTGAGCCCGGCTACGGCGATTTCGCCGGCGAGCGCCGCCTCACCGAGGCCCAACTGCGCCTCATCGCCGACTGGGTAAAGCAGGGCATGCCCGAAGGCAAGCCATCCGATTTGCCGCCCAATCCTCACTTCACAGCAGGCTGGCAAATGGGTGCGCCGGACCTCATCGTAAAAATGCCCCAGCCCTACACCGTCCCGGCAGCCGGCGGCGATGTTTTCCGGAATTTTGTGATCCCGGTCGACCTCAAAGAAACCAAATATGTTCGCGCTGTCGAGCTACGGCCCGGCAATACAGGTGTCGTGCATCACGCCAACATCGTCGTCGACCGAACCCGGCGCTTGCGGCAACGCGATGGCGAAGATGGGCAGTCCGGCTTTCCCGGCATGGACGTCACTACGGAAGGCAGTCCCGACGTCTTCGATCCCGATTCGCACTTTCTCTTCTGGAAACCCGGCTCGGTGCTCGAGCCCGAGCCGGAGGGCATGAGTTGGCGTCTCGATCCCGGCACAGATTTGATTCTGAACCTCCATCTACAGCCGAAAGGAAAACCGGAGCTAATCCAACCCACCATCGGTTTCTATTTCTCCTCCCGGCCTCCCACCCTCTTCCCCATGCTGCTTCAACTGGAGCACGACGGCGCCCTCGATATCCCGCCCGGCGACCGAAACTTTCAGGTGACGGATGAGTTGAAGCTGCCGGTTGCGGTTGACGTTCTCGCCATTTATCCGCATGCCCACTACGTCGGCAAACAAATAGAAGCTTGGGCCACGCTGCCGGACGGAACACGCCGATGGCTGATCAAAATCAACGATTGGGACATCAACTGGCAGGCGGTCTATACTTACCGTCATCCCGTCCCGCTCCCCGCAGGCGCAACTCTCGCCATGCGCATCACGTACGACAATTCTTCAGCGAACCCGCGTAACCCAAGCAATCCCCCGATCCGAGTGCATGGCGGCGACCGCAGTATCGACGAGATGGGGCACGTCTGGCTTCAGGTATTGCCCAAGAAAGAATCGCACGAAGATCCTCGACTCCTGCTGCAGGAAGCGTTAATGCGTAGACGCCTCGAAAAATATCCGGGCGATTTTCTGGCCCACTACAATCTCGGCGCGCTATGCCAATTCCGCGGCGACACTCGAGGAGCGATCACTTATTATCAGCAAGCGCTTCAAGTACAGCCTCAGAACGCGACGGCCCGAAACAGTTTAGCGGCGGCATTTATGACCGAAAACCGACTCGGCGATGCAATTCCGGAACTTCAAGAAGCATTGCGGATCGATCCGGCTTACCTCAATGCCCGCTACAATCTGGCACGTGCGCTCGCCGCTAATGGAAATCCTGACGAAGCCGCACGCGAGTACGCTGAATTTCTCAAGCAAAAGACGGATGACCCCGATGCGCAAGCCGGCCTGGGCACCGTTCTCCTCGCCGAACATCGCTACGACGAAGCTCTTCCCCATTTCCGCGAAGCAGCGCGCTTAAAACCCGACGACGCCGACATTCAGACCAATTTAGGCGCTTTGCTTGCCATGCGAGGCGATTTGATAGGCGCAACTCAGGCCTTTGAAAACGCGCTGAGGATCAATCCCGACCATCAGACCGCTCGCGCAAATCTCGCCCGTGCGCGCGCCAGTTTGGCCGCTCAACGCGACGCAGCCAAGCCGAACTGAACCATGCTGCACGTCCTTGCCGCGCTGCTCCTTTCAGCGGCCGCGTCCAGCGATACTCATCAGCACGGCGTCGATCTGTACAAGCAGCAAAAATACTCAGAAGCGATTGCCGCGTTGCAAGAGGCCGTGAAGACCGAAAATCCAAGCACGCCCGAATATAAAGAGTCCGTGCTAATGATCGGCCAGAGTTACTTCATGCTGTCGCAGGCGCCCAAAGCGATTCCCTGGCTCGAGAAGGTCCCCACCCTTAACGAAGCCAATTACATGCTCGGCTACGCCTACCTACAAACCAAGCAGCAGGATCAGTCCGAAGCCGCCTTCGCTCGCCTCTTCGGACTGAAACCCAATTCCGCCGCAGGCCATCTGCTTGCCGGTCAGATGATGCTGAAGAAAGAATACGAAGATCAAGCCGTCGCCGAGGTCAACGAAGCTCTCACTCTCGATCCGAAGTTGCCCGAAGCTCATTTCCTGCTTGGTGAAGTCGCGATATATCGCGGACATCTCGACGAAGGCGTTGCGGAGCTTACGAAAGAACTCGCCCTTAATCCCAATTTCGCCATGGCGTGGTACCGGCTCGGCGACGCCTACCAGCGGCAAGAGCACTGGGATCTCGCAATCCCCAATCTTCAACGCGCAGTCTGGCTAAATCCCGATTACAGCGGACCCTACATTCTTCTCGGCCGGTGCTATTTCAAACAAGCGAATTTCTCGAACGCGGAGGGAATTCTACGACGCGCCCTCGCCATTGATCCGAATAACCACTCCGCAAATTATCTTCTCGGTCAGACCCTCATGGCCGAAGGCAAGAAAGACGAAGCGAAAGCGATTCTCGATAAGCTCAGAACCGCCGCAGATACGCCAGCCCCGCGCTAAGTCGCGTCGTACCCGACAAACTCTCGTATTAACACGTTGCCCTTATAATTCATCTCTTCATGAATCCCGATCTTTGACGTGTAATAGGCGAATGCGGTCGTTTGTTTAAGCTGGCCCCAGAATTTTTCTTGAGGCGTTTCGCCGTGCTCCTCATTTTTCGAAATCTTCTGCAACAGCGCGATCTGCTGTGCTTCGGTCGCTTGCAAAAAGGGGGCGCCGTTCGTGGTTTGCGACAGCGCATTAATTGACTGCAAGCCCCTGCGCCAAGTCTCCTTTTCTTCAGCGAGAAATGCCTCCGCCGTCATTCGATCTATGAAGGGCGCCACTCCAGCATCATGAGCTCCAGGCGAATGCTCATCAGTCGGAATGATGAGATCCGTTAACTTATCCAGAAGCGCAAATTCATCCTTTGTGAAGAATAATGGAGCCCCCGGTTCAGCAGCGGGCAACTGCAGCGCGAACGCCGCTCCGGCGAGAAGTTGAACTAGCTCGCGCCGGTTGATTTCGCTAGTCATCACACTTCTCCCCTCTTCATCTGATCCGCCAGGTGGTCGCAAGAGCGCCAACACAGCGCCATAATGGTCCAGGTCGGATTCTGCGCCGAAGCCGACACGTGACTGCTTCCGTCCACCACCAGCAGATTCTTCACATCGTGCGATTGCTGGTACTGATTCAAAACTGACGTCTTCGGGTCATTTCCCATGCGCGAAGTTCCCAGTTCGTGAATGGACCACCCTTCAGTCAACGGCCGGTCGTTAACGGAAGTAATCACAAATCCCGCCGCCTCGAACATCTCGCGGGCGGAAGCCGCCATATCTGCGACCATCTTCTTTTCGTTATCTCCGAATTTATAGTGAAATCGGAGAACCGGGACACCCCAGGCGTCTTTCACCTCCGGGTCGAGATCGACATAGTTTTCATATCGCGCCAGCACCTCTCCGAAACCACCCATCTCGATTGTCGCGCCCGCGTAGTCGCGGACATTTTTCTTGTACTCGGCGCCAAACGCCGGTGTGTCAAACGCAGTTCCCGGAACCATTCCAGTTCCAGCGCCACCCTCGAATCCGTATCCTCTAATGAAGTCCGATTTCGGTCCGTTTAAATTCCGAAACCGTGGAACGTAGAATCCGCCCGGGCGTCCATCGTCCAATGTCCGCGGCTTTCCCACGAGATCTTTCCAATAGCCGCCGACGCTCGGACCCATAATGTGCTCGCAGAAATTGTGCCCGACATGTCCGCTCGAGTTGCCGATCCCATTCGAGTACAAGGTCGATTTTGAGTTCAGCATCAGTCGTGCCGATTCGAGCGTCGACGCGCCGAGAATCACGACCTTCGCTTTCGCTTGATAGCTTTTTCGCGTCTCCGTATCGATAAATGAGACGCCGCTCGCTTTCCCGGTGTTCTTATCGACGGTCACCTCATACACTGTCGAATTCGGCCTGAGCGTCAAATTTCCAGTGTCTTGCGCCGGGCGGATCAAACCCGTTGGCGAATCGAACGCCGCGTGAATATCGCATCCTCCAACGTGGCGGTTACATGCGCCACGCCCCCAACACCGGCTCCGGTATTTGTTGTGCTTCAGCCCGTCCGTTGTCACCCCAGCTCGATAGGGCGTCAGAATACGGCCCATGCCCTTGAGCGTCTCGCGCAAATGCATTTCGGACGGGCTCAGCTTTATCGCGCGCTGAAATTGTCCGTCCGGCATGGCAGGGTAATTTTCTGGATGTCCCGAAACCCCAAGATAGAGATCAACCTTGTCGTAGTAAGACGCGATGTCGACATACGAAATGGGCCAATCCTGGCCGAACCCATCCCGGCTCGCACCCTTGAAATCGTAATCGGAAAGCCGCAGCGCAAGCCTGCCCCAAATGTTCGTCTTTCCCCCGACGCACCGCGCCCGCACCCACGCGTATTCGGTTCCTGTATATGGGTGCTGCTTCTCGTCCACCACAATGGTCTTGCTGTAATCGGAGCCACCTCCGTGTTGCACATACGACGTCACCTTCGTATAAGGCGAGTTCTGCGCGTACGGTGGTTTGCGAAAGTTATATTCGTTCTGTGTCAACGCATGGTAGCCTGGCGGCATTCTGCCGCGTCGCGGATGATCGTAAGGCCACTCCATCGAATGCAGAATTTCGCTGGTATTGATCTTCTTGCCGGCTTCGAGCAGCAATACCTTCATGCCATGTGACGTCAGGACATGTGCCGCCATTCCCCCAGCCGCGCCCGTGCCCACGACCACTGCGTCGTAGACCACACTCAAATCGACTTCAGGCTCCGCAGACGTTTGTATTCGAAAAAACATCGTGCTCTCCCAAATGATTCCATCCTATCTATGTCGAATCGCGCGGAGCAGCGCTAAGGCTGTATTGAACCCGAGTTTTTCGCAAAGCAGAACCGAGGCCGCGCACTCTAATTCGAGTGAGTTCTACTAGTAGGAGCAGTCAATGCAACATACGCTGACAACCGCGTCCGCCTCGAGCGATGTCCCAATTATCGCGCCGGTAGAAACTCCGCTCCAGCCACTCTCCGCAGCGCGCAACGTTGCCGTGGATGCTTATCGCGGGCTCGTAATGGTGCTGATGATGGCCGAGGTTTTGCGCCTTGCAGCCGTCGCGCAAGCTCATCCGGGAAATTGGTTCTGGGCCTTCCTGGGTTACAACCAGACTCATGTCGAATGGGCCGGCTGTTCTCTCCATGACATGATCCAGCCTTCGTTTTCATTCCTTGTCGGAGTCGCGCTGCCGTACTCCATCGCAAGCAGGCTGCGCAAAGGCGGGACGTTCGGAAAGATGTTCGCGCATGCGCTATGGCGATCGTTGATCCTGATCGCTTTGGGTATCTTTCTCCGCTCGATCGGTCAGGATCGGACGTATTTTACGTTTGAAGATACTCTGACGCAGATCGGTTTGGGCTACCCATTTTTGTTCCTGCTGGGTTTCCGATCAGCGCGGTGGCAATGGGGCGTGTTTGGCGCAATATTGTTCGGCTACTGGCTGGCCTGGGCTCTGTATCCCTTGCCTGGCCCTGGATTTGACTACGCTGCCGTTCAGGTCCCGCCGCACTGGCCCCACAACTTTTCTGGTTTTGCGGCGCACTGGAACAAAAATTCGAACTTGGGCAACGTCTTTGACCAGTGGTTTCTGAATCTCTTCCCGCGCTCGAAGCCCTTTGTCGCAAATGAGGGTGGCTATCTCACCCTGAGTTTTATTCCTACCCTCGGGACAATGATCCTCGGATTGGTTGCCGGGCGCTGGCTGCGCGCATACGCCCCTCGCATTCCCATGAAGCGTTTCGTTGCCGGGGGAGGAATCGGAGTCGCAGCGGGCCTCCTGCTGCATTTCACTGGAATCTGCCCTGTCGTAAAGCGGATCTGGACACCAAGCTGGACGCTTTTCAGCGGCGGCATCTGTTTTCTCTTTCTTGCCGCATTTAGCTGGATCATTGATGTCAAACAGCGCCGTAAGTGGGCTTTCCCGTTGGTCGTCGTAGGAATGAACTCGATCGCCGCGTATCTAATCGCGCATCTCTTCGAGGACTTCATCACTTCCAGTTTTCGAATACATCTCGGCGATCAGCCGTTTCTGATTCTCGGTCCGTCACTGTATCCACTGCTCCTTGGCTCGGCAGTGCTGATTACATACTGGCTGATATTGCTTTGGATGTACCGGCGAAAGTTGTTCTTGAAGATTTGATCGTGTTCGCACCCTGAGCCGGGCTGCGCCGTGCGCTTTAGAATTCTAAGCGCGCCTGAAAAGCGATCATGCGCGGGGAACTGTCACCGCCCAACCCGACCCCGAGAAGACCCGTGGGAGGCGATGTTGTGTAAGTGAGCGCTCCGAATCCGGTCTGTGTCGCCGGATTGCCGGGAACCCCGGCGATCACAATTGACGGTAAGGCGAAATTCGCGTGATTGAAAACATTGAAAAATTGCCCTTCAATGCGAAGCTTGATTCGGTCGGTCAACAGGAACCACTTTGTTAGATAGAAATCGCTCCATATGAAATCTGGTCCTCGCAGCGCATTGCGGCCGAGATCTCCGAATTGACAGTTCCGCAGGGTATTCCCGTCCGCGCAAGCACCTGTGCTCGGGTCTACGGCAGAAACAAAGGCATTCGGGTTCAGCCACTGAATTGTCCCTGTTTGCGTAATACCGGGAATGGGATTGTGCTCATACAACGGCACACCGGGGACTACACTCGCGAACTGCGGACCGCTTCCATTGACAATGCCATTCCCATTTGCTGTGTAAGGCGCGCTCAGAACGGAGAATGGAATTCCGCTGTGCCAGAACACGGAACCCGATATCTGCCAGCCGTTCAAACCATATCCGAGCAAGCGGTTGCGCACCTTCAGCGGAAGCTGATAGGTGTAATTCCCCGTAAGGTTATGCCGGATGTCGTAATCACACGGGCCGCGATCGCGACCCAGATCATAGGGCAGAGGCGAAAGAATACCGCCTGCTGAAAACTGCAGGAAACCGCCGTTCGACACGGTGTCAATGCAGTGGCTCAAGGTGTAATTAATCTGCGCCTGCAGCCCGCCTTGCAGCCGTTTCTCCGCCGTAATTTGGAGTCCGTTGTAATGGCTGTTTGCGCCCGTATTGAGTTGTGTTACCGCCGCAAATCGCGCGTCCGTCGGCTCCCGATAAGGGAATCGCGAGAAACAACCGGCGCACACGGTTTGATAGCCATTGACCTGCATCGTATAAGGCTGATTCACAGCGCGGGTTCCCACGTACTGAGCTCGCAAATTAACCGAATTGCCCAGTTGATGTTCCAACGCAAAGCTCCACTGCATGACGTACGGGGCATGCAGCTTCCCCTCAGGGGCCGCTGTGATGGAAACCGGTGGAATGCAAGTGTGCGCGTTTGCAAGTGTTGAGGCGCACGAGATCTCGCTCTTCTGAAAACCGGTCAGAAAGCTTTGATCGGCCTGCACCGTCGCGTCAACCGCACTCGCGGGAACACCGGGCGCGATCGCGATTCCTCCCACCGTCCCCGATAAACCTCCCTGAAAGGTATTCACATAAGGCGGGTTCGCTCCCAGCAGATCCGCGATGCTTCCGGGTAGCAGATCGCTAAACAGGCCGAAGCCTGTTCGCAGCACCGTCTTTGGCCTGATCTGCCATCCAATGGCCGTTCTCGGCTGTAAGATCGCAAGCGGCGTGGATTCGAATAAATTTCGAGCGCCGGTCCGTATCAGCTCATCTAAAGGTTGGTTGACATCGTGTGAAATGGCCGCAAACGAGCCCGGCAAGCGCGCCACCAGATCGTGCGGGTTCAGCGGATTCGAGTTGTGAGTCGCTCTGAGCCCGAGCGTCCACGTGACGCTTGAAGTCACCTTCCAGGTGTCCTGCGCGTAAAAATCTGCGTTTAAAAAGTGGAATGGCTGTGAATCTGCGAATGGAAAAGTTTCGGTTGCGGTGGATGCGATCCCGTAAATGAACTCCGGCAGATCTGTGTACGTGACCGTGGGCACCGTACCTTGGCCGAAATCATAGTCGTTCAGCCAAAAGATCCGCGTATTTGTGCCAAAGCGAAATTCGTGCGCATCCACATTCCACGCCAGGTTGTCATTGATGAAAAAGCGGCTTGCGCCGCGTCCCTGAATCCATGAATTGTCCATGCCTCCGAGCGAGGTGAACGGCGCGCTCGAACCGCTTGGCTCGAGCACAATCGGAAACGCTGAGAGTGTCCGCGCCAAATTCGCCGGACCGAATAAGCTCTCATACCACGAAAAAGCGGGATTGAAGTAGTTGACCAGATTCTGCGAATAAACGTGCGTGTAGCCCGAGGCGAACGAGTAGAGCGGCTGAGGTGAAATGGCGTTGAACAGGGGATTGATTGGATCGGTGTATACCGCCTGTAAACCGCCGTCGTATTGAAAACGATACCAAGTCATGTTCTTGTCGTTGATGTTGTAATCGACGCGGGCAGTCTGCACTTGCTCGTGATCATCGCTTGAATGCGAAACACTTTGACGGTTCGCGCATCCATTTCCGCTTGGTGGATTTCCTATTGCATCGGCCCCATTGCTGCTAAAGGGACAGCCCAGGACGGCAAGCGGTGTGCCGCTCGTGTTGCCGTAGAGCGAAAACAGCTTTTGATAGAACGGCACGAGCTGAGGCTGGGCAGGATATGTCGCCCCGGTTAGCGCATCCCGGCCACCGGTACGAAGCTGTCCAAGGATGTACGTTCTGAGAGCCGGTGTCGGCACTGTTGTTGCTGTTACGATCGGCAGCGCGATCCGAACCCACTCCGAATCAAAGAAGAAAAAAAGCTTATTGCGAAGAATCGGGCCACCTAAACTCCCGCCGAAATGGTTTACAGTCGAGCGCGGCTTATGATTACCGGGGGTCGCGTTCGTGAAGAAATCCGCCGCATTGAACCGTGATCCGTTCCAGATCTCATATAGATTGCCGTGAAATTCGTTCGTGCCGGACTTGGTGACATAGTTGACCTGCGACGCTCCATAACGGCCTTGATCGACAGCATAAGAGACGGTATTCACGGTAACTTCCGCAATGGAATTCAATCCGAGCACTAGGTTCGTCGAAAGACCACTGTTGAGGTTCGTCAAAGGGTCGTTCGTCTCGAGGCCATCAACGATATAGCCGTTCGATAGCGCTGGCAGGCCGTTGAATTCGACATTGCCATAGCCGTTTGTGCTGCCAACGAAATCGTTTCCGCTACCTGCCGTATTGATAAGAGCTCCCGCAGCAAATTGGAGAGGATACGTCATATCTCCGCCAGGGTTCGGAAGGTTCGCGAGCGACGGTGCTGTAAACGTTGTCGTGGTATTTGGGTTCTCGGGACTGATGAGATTCGTTTGTTCGCTTACCGTCACAGCCTGGGTCATGGTTGGGATCTGCAAAACGAAATTCATTGTTTGAGTACGTCCAAGCGGCGCCGCGACTGCACTGTTTTGCTGAGTCTGAAACCCCGGCGCCGCAACCTGAACGGAATACACGCCGGGGGCTAACTGCGGAAACTCGAAACGGCCGGCGCCATCCGTTTGTGCGGTCCGTTTTAGACCGGTTCGAGCATTCGAAATCGTAACCTGTGCCTGCGCAACCGCACCGCCCGTCTCATCGCTCACCTGGCCGGCAAGCGCGCTTGTCGTTTCGCCCTGGCCTTCACACATCGAAGATCCGGTGAGCCATGCGCCAAACAAAACGAACAGTGAAATTAGTAATTTAGGCATGCCTAAAACAGAGCATATCACGCGTTCTTGCCGCTTGCCCGGAATGCCCAGTTACGATAGACTGCATATTTAGTGCCGTCTAAATCTCGCATTAAAGGCCATACAGAATCCGCCGATGACTATCTCAAGGCAATTCTTGAGCTGAGTGGACCTGAAGATCAGCGCGTCGCCAGTAATGCGCTGGCTATACATCTCGGTATCCGGGCTGCCTCCGTCACCGGCATGCTGCAGAAGCTCTCGACAGACAAGCCAGCGCTGGTCAAATACCAGAAGCATCACGGCGCGCGCTTAACCACTGCTGGACGGAAACGGGCACTCGAAGTGCTGCGGCATCATCGCCTTCTCGAACGCTTTCTGCATGACTTCCTGGACTACGGCTGGGACGAAGTTCACGAGGAAGCAGAGCGCCTTGAGCATTTCATCTCGGAAAAGCTCGAAGATAAGATCGCCGCGAAATTGGGCGATCCGCTGCTCGATCCGCACGGTCATGTCATTCCCGAGAGAAACGGCGCTTTCTCTGCGAGGGATGAGGTGAACTTGTTGAATTGGGCCTGTGGCGTGCCGGCTTTGATCAGCAGTGTCTCCGATCGTGACGCCTCGGATCTTAGGGCTATCGAACGATTGGGTTTGCGTCCAGGCACTTCGGTCGTTGTCGAAGCGGGCGTACGCAATGCCTCGCTTCTGGTACGGATTGGCGGTCAGAACAGCACGATCCGGTTAGGTCAACACCTTGCCGCTCAAATCTTTGTCGTCGCGCGGACGCCTCAGGCTTCGGCAGCCTGAGTTCAGGGGAGCCCCAATCCTCATTCTGCGAACTTTTTTCAGATCTGTGCATCTAATCTGGTGGCTTTGCCGACCCCTGGAGGTTCAGAATGCCCGAAACTCAAACAGCAGACATGTTAGACACCTTCATGCGCGATCAGTTGCTGGATCGCCGCCATAAGCTCCAGCATGCCGTCGCCGAATCGGCCCACGCGCCCCAACTTCATGCATTGCTAAGCGAGGTCGATAACGCTCTCGCTCGCATGGACTGCGGGTCTTTTGGAATTTGTGAATACTGCCATACCCCCGTTGAAACCGACCGCCTGATCGCCGATCCGCTCACTCGCTTCTGCCTGAATCATTTGAACAAGGAACAAAGAGACGCGCTCGAACACGACCTCCAGCTCGCTGCTCAGGTGCAGCGAGCTTTACTGCCCCAGCAGGATCTCATGTGCTGCGGTTGGCACGTCGCACATCACTACGAGCCGGTCGGCATCGTCAGCGGCGATTACTTCGACATCGTCGACGCAGGCGAGAACGGATTCTATTTCATGGTCGGCGATGTCTCGGGTAAGGGCGTAGCGGCCTCCATGTTGATGGCGCACCTCCATGCCATGTTCCGCACTTTGATCTCGGTCGGCTTGCCGCTCGAGCAGATACTCTCGCACGCGACTCGCGTGTTTTGCGAAAGCACATTGCCGAATCAATACGCGACCCTGATTTGCGGACGCGCCGAGCCAAACGGCAGAGTTGTAATTGTCAACGCTGGACATCCTCCTCCGCTACACGTTCACGACGGCGCTGTAACGCCTGTTGAGGCCTCGGGCTTGCCTGTCGGAATGTTCTGCAATGAGCAGTTCTTGGCAGGCGAACTAAACCTTCGGCCCGGTCACAGCCTGCTGATGTACACCGATGGAATTTCTGAAGCGTCGGATTCTTCAGGAGCTCAATACGGGTCGGACCGGCTTTGCAAATTGATTGCAAGGAGCCGCTGTGCTAATCCTTCACAACTTATCGCCGCCTGCCGGGACGACCTTCGGCTCTTCTGCAATGGATCACTGAAATCGGACGACACGACCATCGTGGTGCTCGGCCGCATGGCCATAGCGTGAAAATTTGTCCTGCGCTATTAGCCTTATTCTGCTGTCTCGCTTCCGCGGCCCCTGCAAGTAGCAGCAGCGATAGTCCCGGTTGGACTCTCGTCCGCACGGATCACTTCGAATTGTATTCGCAATCAGGCGAGGCGAGCGCTCGCGCCGCCCTCACGTGGTTTGAACAACTACGCGCCTTCGCCGAGCAGCAGGCGGGTCTAAACATAAGCGCCCGTCCGCCTGTACGAGTAATCGCATTCCGTTCGCTCGCTGATTCCCGCCCGTACCAACTCCGTCCCACGTCAAAGGCTTACTACATCGGAACGGAAGGACGTGACTACATCGTGATGTCCGGAATCGATTCAAGCGAATTTCCCATCGCCGCTCACGAGTACGAGCATCTCATCCGGTATGTCGCCGGCCTGCGGCTTCCGCCCTGGCTCGACGAGGGCCTCGCTGACTTCTTCTCCACCGTCCGGATCCAGGAAAACGACTGTACTCTCGGCGGAGATTTACCTTCGCGCTCTCAATTGCTGCGGCGCGTCCCGTGGATGCCCTTGCGTCAACTCTTGACTCTGCCGTCTGACTCTCCTCTGCGTGATGATCGCGACCAATCGGCATTGTTCTACGCCGAAAGTTGGGCCCTGACTCAAATGCTCATCCTCTCGCCAGAATACGGACCGCGTTTTCAATCTCTCATTGAAGCGCTTGCCTCAGGAACGCCAAGTCCCGAAGCGTTACCCGCCGTATTTCGCAAACCTCTGGACGCGATTGAAGGTGACATGCATGCAAGTGTGCGCATCAGCTTCCCGCCTCTCGTGCTGCCCGGCATCCCCGCACGCAATCTCGCGGTTCAAGTATCGATTCTCTCCCCGTTTGCCTCGCGCTCACTCATGGCCGACCTGCTCCTCGCGGGCGGGCAATTGGATCGCGCCGAGTCGCTCTATCGCAATCTCGCCGGCGAGGCGCCCGCGGATCCAGATATCTCCGCCGCTCTCGGCACGATCGCCCTGCGCAAAGGCCATCGTGAAACTGCGCGCAAAGAGTGGAAGCGCGCTATCGATCTCGGCATAACCGATGCCGGGCTTTGCTATCGATATGTGGCAATCGCCCAAGATGCTGGCGTCCCACCGAACGAGCTCCGGACCGCGCTCGAACGAGCCATCGCATTGAAACCGGATTTCGACGATGCGCGTTTCAATCTCGCGCTGCTCGAAAGCAATGCAGGCCGCTACGATTCTGCTGTGACTCAGCTTCGCGCAATGCGACACATTAACCCGGCTCGCTCTTACGCGTACTGGAGCGCTCTTGCTTACGCGCTAACTCAGCTCGATAAGCGCGAGGAGGCAATCTCTGCCGCCCGCCAGGCGATGCAGCACGCCGCAAACGCCGCTGAGCGAGCCAATGCCGCCCAGCTTGCCTACGTCGCGCAAACCGATCTCGCCGTTCAATTCACGCGCGATGCAAGCGGCCGCCCGCAACTCATGACCACACGCGTTCCACACAATACCCAACATTGGAACGCATTCATCGAGCCCGGAGATAAGATCCGCCGCGCCTCAGCAAAACTGCGCGAAATTCAGTGCCGGGGTGACCGCGTCGCCGGAGTCACGCTCGACACCGCCGGTGGACCACTCACGCTCGCGGTTCCCGATCCATCTCACGTGCTCATGACCAATGCGCCCGCCGAATTCACGTGCGGTCCTCAGCCCTTAAAAGACGTGAATGTTGAATACGCTGCCGCGCCTAACCCGGACGCGGGCACCGACGGCATCCTACGAGGTATGGAGTTCCGCTAGTCTATATGCCCGACCGAGATTTTAGTCAGAAACGCGTCAAACAGTCCACCAGCATAATGTTTCTGAAATGGCTTCACAAGAGGGAAGTCCCGAGATGACGTGCTTCCACCCACCCAGATGCTACCCTCCTGATCAGCGTTGATGGCATAGCCATATTCATCTCCCTTACCGCCCAGGTAAGTCGAGAACTCAGCGTGGCCATCCGGACCGAATCTCGTAATAAAACCATCCGTATAGCCGCCTCCATATTTCTCCTGCAGCGCATTCAATACAGGGAAATCCGTCGAGCTTGTGAATCCAACTACCGCGGCATTTCCTGAAGGATCCACAGCGATCCGCACCGCAAAGTCCATTCCCGATCCGCCTAAGTAAGTAGAATAAATCAGCTCGCTACCGCTTGTTGCAAATTTAGTAACGAACGCATCGCTAGATCCACCTCCGTACTTAGACTGATACGGATGCGCGAGCGGAAAATTGGTTGAACCTGTAAATCCTGTGACGAGTACATCGCGTGACTCGTCAACAACGATTCCGAGACCGGCATCATAACTGTTTCCGCCAAGATAGGTCGAAAACTCGAGCGCGCAACCGCCTGGATCCAATTTCGTAACAAAAGCATTCGCCGGCCCGGCGATCGCTTTCTGGTATGCATTCCTGAGCGGAAAGTCAGCCGACGATGTCTGGCCCGTGATACATGCCGATCCGTATCGGTCAACTGCAATCGCATTCGCGCCATCATAGCCAGCCCCACCCAAATACGTCGAGTAAAGGAGCCGTTGCCCGGAGGCGCTGAGTTTCGTCACAAATGCGTCTCCTATGCACTGGCCCGGATTCGCGCCGCCGTCGCAAACGGTCTGATATGCGCCTTTAGTTACCGGGAAATCAGTCGAATTCGTAAAGCCGGTTACGAGCGCGTTCCCTTCACCATCTAAAGCAAGATCCCCGGCCGCATCGCCGGTTCCACTGCCGCCGAGATAGGTCGAAAAAATCAGGTCTGTTCCCTCGCTGTTCAGGCGCGAAACGAATCCGCTCTGCTTCCCGCGCAACTTATTCTGCAGCGCATTCGCAATAGGGAAATCCGCTGACATCGTGACGCCCGCCACATATGCGCTACCGTCCGCACCCAACGCAAGCGAAGAGCAATGATCGTATCCGCTTCCACCTAAGTAGGTTGAGTAGATCAGTCGCGATCCGCTCGGATCAAACTTACTGATGAAGCAATCATAACTCCCGCCAAGCTTTGGCTGAATCGGGTGCTCAGTTGGAAAATTTAACGACGAGGTCTCGCCGGCAACATAAATATTTCCTGCGGCATCGAATTTAATGCCAAAGATTCCCTCATCACCACTGCCGCCCAGGTAAGTCGAGTAAACGATCGTTGGATCAATTACTAGGCACTTCGTCAGGTCATAGGCTCCAACCCTGAATCCTACTTTGTCTGTATGCAGAACATACCAGATATCTACTGACTGCCTTTCGCCGCCCTTCAATTCCTGTTGATAGGCAATAGGCCTGTGAATGCGAACTTCGCGATTTCTCAACCCTGCGATAAGATCGCCGTTTGTATCAACGCGGAGGGCTACTCCGGGAAACTCCATCTGTATATTCCTTGGATCTGTGCCAGGCGAAAGCATGAAATCGTATTCGAAATCCCGCCCGTTGCCGCGATACAGCACGTCGATCCCCGGATATATCTCTGTGTACTTCACGCCAGCGTACGTCCGCAACCCACGATACCAGCGATGGGGATCATTCCCAATCAAATAGTTCAACTTACTATCCAATGCTTGGACCCCGACGATCTTTGTTGTTTGCTTTGCCCCTACGAACTTCATTCGGAGAACGGACACGTGCTGTTTCTCCCCGCGAAAATCAAATACCACGGCGTCCCTGCTAAGAAAAACGGTTGCGTCCGGTGTTCGGGCAAGAAATTGAACTTCCTTGTCGGTCTGGCCCCGATTTTCTTCGAAGGAGAGTGGGACGCTAAGCGTCGCGGGAAATCCAAATGCCACTCCGCCCAGGAACGTCAACAGCGCCCCGCGGCTCGCCTGTAGATAACCTGCGCTTCGATTGCCTTTTAATGAAATGCGCATAAATCCCTTTCGTAGAGGCAGCCATCCAGTATATTCTGAAATCTCTATGCTTCGATTCGCCATTGCGCTTATTAGTACTGTCACTTTCGGCACCCTGAGTTATGCCCAAATCGAGACGTGGAAGCTCGATCCGCCTCACTCCGCCGCTCAATTCTCAGTGCGCCATATGGGGATTTCAACCGTTCGCGGCACGTTCACGAAGCTCAGCGGAACCGTTGAATATGACCCATCCGAAGTCGCCAAGTCATCTGTCGATGTGAGCATTGATGCCGCTTCAGTTGATTCTCGCGTTGAGATGCGTGATAACGATCTGCGTAGCGATCACTTCCTGGACGTACAGAAATATCCAACCATCACGTTCAAATCCAAGCGCGTTGAACCAGCCGGGGAGGGAAAGCTCAAAGTTACCGGCGATCTCACAATTCATGGCGTAACCAAAGAAGCAGTCCTGGATGTCGATGGCCCGTCGAAGCCGTTTAAAGATCCTAGAGGCAACCTGCACATGGGTATTTCCGCTACGACCAACATTAATCGGATGGATTTCGGAGTAAGTGGCGCTCCAGGGATGGTTGGTAATGATATCGGAATTACGATCGACGCGGAGCTCGTGAAACCATCGGGCGCGCCGCCAAAGTAGCTCCATCTCGTTCGAACTCCTGTTCGCGTAACTCCATCTCGCGAATTCGAAACTTCTGAATCTTGCCGCTTGGCGTTGTCGGAAACGAGTCGACAAAGCGAATCCGCTGCGGAATTTTGAAATGCGCGATGCGATCCCTGCAGAACTCCCGGATCTCATCTGCCGTCGCACATTCGCCGGTCTTCAAACGAATCCACGCAAGCACAATTTCGCCAAGGCGCTCATCAGGTAACCCGGCGATGTGGACCTCGGCGATCTTCGGATGCGCATACAAAAACTCTTCAACCTCGCGAGGATAAATATTCTCTCCTCCGCGGATAATCATGTCCTTCGCGCGGCCCGTGATCTGCAGATATCCGTCATCGCGCATCGTGCCGAGATCGCCCGAGTGAAACCAGCCATCGCCGTCAATCGCGCGGGCCGTCGCCTCTGGATCATCGTCATATCCCTTCATGAGCATGTATCCGCGCGCGCAGACTTCACCCTGCGCCCCCGTTTCAACGGTCTTGCCGTTCTCCACTGACACAACCTTTATCTCGGTGCACGGCATCACCTTTCCAACCGTACACACGCGACGTTCTAACTCGTCATCAATATCGGACATCGTGATAATTGGCGAGGTTTCCGTCAGGCCATAGCCGATCGCGAGTTCCGGGCAATGTAAGTCCGAGATAACCCTGCGCATTAACTCCATCGGGCACGGAGCCCCCGCCATAACTCCAGTCCGAAGACTGCTCACATCAAACCTAGAAAATTCGGGATGAGAGAGCTCCGCGATAAACATCGTCGGAACGCCGTATAAAGACGTCGCCTTTTCGGCCTCGATCGCCGCCAGCGTGGCTCGCGCATCGAAGCACCAGTTCGGAAGAATCAGGCCAGCGCCGCGCGCAAGCGCCGCCATTGTCCCGATCACATTTCCAAAACAATGTGACAGCGGGACGGGAAGGCAAATGCGATCAAGCTCGGTGTACCGAAGCGCCCGCGCGATTATGAAACCGTTGTTCACGAGGTTTCTGTGCGTCAACGACACACCCTTTGGCGATCCCGTCGTTCCCGAGGTGTATTGAATGTTGATCACATCGTCGAGCTTCGATGGTGCGTGGCTCCGCGGCCGTGTTTCTAGCAACTCTGTCCATTCCGGATTCTCGAAGAGAATAACGTGTTCCAGTTCGCAAACCGCCTCACGCCGCGCTTCGGCGAGAATTTCAGCATAAGCGGATCGTTCATCGCGCTCGCGCAAAAACAGTGCCTTCATGCGCGATTTCTTGAGTACAAAGGCAAGCTCACGAGCTCGCAAAGCAGGATTCACGCTGACCAGGACGGCTCCTAATTTCGCGCAAGCGAAATGCACCACGACCCACTCCCAGCAGTTCGTCGCCCAAACCCCCACCCGATCCACCCGTTTTACACCGAGGCTCGCTAGCCCTGCTGCGACTCGGGCAGCGCGGTCGCGCAATTCTCGCCACGCCAGCCTCCGGCCCTGATGCATTGAGGCAACCGCCAGGCGATCGGGCCAGCGATTCGCTACCGCTTCAAGCTGCTCATCCGTGGTACGGTCGAGCAGCGCCAGATCCGGCCCCTTCGAATGACTCAACATTGCCTTAACCGAGCGATTTTGAAAAAACCGCGGAAACTTTCGTCTGCCGGTAGCCCTCGCGGCGATAGAACCGGTGCGCAGCTTCGCGCGTTACGCGGGATCGAACTAACATCTCTCTCACGCCTCGGCTGCGTCCCCATTCTTCCGCTCTCGCGAGCAACTCTCGACCAGTGCCGCCGTTGCGACACCCCTCGCCGACCACCAAACCGCCAATTTCACATTTGGGCTCCGCTTGTAGATGATATGTCAGGCTAACATCGATCCAACCGACTACCGAATCAGACGCGCACGCCACAAACACGGCATGATTACTCGCCTCACGAAGCGCATTGATCCGCAGCTCCATCTCCGCCGCGGAAGCCGGATACCCAAGCTCCCCGCTGAGCTTCGCAACAGCTTCGGCGTCGCCCAGAGTGATCTCTCGAATCAGCAGCACCATCGAGCTCATGAACAAATGATCTGATAAAAACATACTTCTATGCAGCGCGCCATGATCGTTTTTTGTCTTTTTCTGAGCCTCGGTCGAAATGCCGCCTCAGCCGATTCGGAGAATCAATCCGCATGGCAGCAAATCCTCCATGATCGGCTCCCCGCCTACGGCCACCGCAATTGGATCGTAATCGCCGACTCCGCATATCCCGCTCAAGCGCGCGACGGCATCGAAACAATTGTTTCCCGCGCCGATCACTTTCAGGTGCTCGAAGCAGTTCTTTCGGCCCTTTCCTCTGCCAAACACGTCCGCCCCATCGTGTTCACCGACCGCGAACTGAGTTACATTCCCGAAACCGATGCCCACGGGATTACAGCCTATCGAAGCCAGCTCCATACGGTTCTCAAGAATTGGAACGTGCAAACCTTACCTCACGAGCAACTCATCTCGAAGCTCGATGCTACTGCCCAGACGTTCCGAGTTCTCATCATCAAGACGAACATGACACTCCCGTATACGTCAGTTTTCTTGCAGCTTGATTGCGCCTATTGGACCTCTGAGGCCGAGCAGAAACTAAGAGCCTCTATGGCTAAAGATGAGAGATGAGGGGCTCGAGGTGTTGAATGAGGTTGGCTGACTTGCTACATTGAGGCGAAAACATGGGAACGCTTTTCCAAGACGTACGATATGCGGTTCGAATGCTTCTGAAGAATCCGGCATTCAGCGTGATTGCTGTACTTTCGCTTGCTCTCGGTATTGGCGCGAATACAACCATCTTTACCGTTGTAAATGCCATCCTTCTACACTCTCTTCCCGTCAAGAGTGTTTCGCGATTAGTGCAGGTGGACACCATCGATGCGAAAACTCGAGTTACACAGGCCAACGCCGAAAAACAGGGCATGTCGTACGGCAATTTCAAGGACTACGCGAAAGAGAACCAGGTTTTCTCGGGACTCGCATGCATTGCCATCCCGCCAATTACTTGGAGCAACGGCGCGGAGCCGAAGCAAATACAAGGGCAGCTAGTCAGCGCAAATTATTTCGACATTCTCGGGATTAACCCGGCGGTCGGCCGGTTCTTTCTCCCAGATGAAGATACAAAACTGGGCGGAAATAATGTTGTGGTAGTTAGCCACGCGTTTTGGATGAACAAGCTTGGCTCGAATCCGAACGCCCTCGGCAAGACCCTCAATCTCAATGCTGTGCCGTACACTCTGATCGGCGTGGCGCCGCGCGGCTTCAGAAGTACATTCACGTTTGCGAGCGCTGAGCAGGTCTGGATTCCAGTCAGCATGTACCCGGCCGTGCTCTCGGGGTTCTTCAAACAGAATTTCGATACTCGGCGGTTTTTGGGCACGACCGTGATCGGCCGTTTGAAACCGGGTATCAGTGTAAGCCAGGCAGAAGCGTCACTGAAGATCATGGCGCGGCATCTCGAGAGCGAGTTCCCGACGGACAACGCTGGTCGAAGCGTAGTTTTAACTCCGTTGGCCGACGCTGCTGTTGGGGCAAACAACCACGCGCAGATCGCGCTCGCGGGGGGACTGATGATGGGTGTGGTCGGCTTGGTCCTTCTGATTGCCTGTGTCAACTTGACGAACCTGCTTCTTGCCCAAGCTGCCCGCCGGGAGAAGGAAATCGGCTTGCGCACGGCGCTTGGGGCGAGTGGCGGACGTATGTTGCGCCAGTTGCTCACCGAGAGCCTCGTTCTCGCGCTGCTCGGGGCGGCTGCGGGTCTAGTTATCGCCGTAGTGGGCCGGTCTGCACTCTGGTCTTTGCGGCCGCCGTTTATTGAAGACAGCGGCATAGATCTATCGCTCGACTCGCACGTGCTCTTGTTTACGCTAGGTGTCGCGCTGTTCACCGCGCTTCTTATCGGGGTTGCTCCGGCTATTAGAGCCGCAAAACCAGACGTCGCCGAAGTCTTGAAAGCGGGCGGACGCGGGGGCACAGTGGGGTGGGCGCGAAATCCACTTCGCAGCTTGCTCGTCGTTGCAGAAATGGGATTGGCGCTGGTGGCGCTCGTGTGCGCGGGACTGTTCATTCGAAGCATGCAAAACGCGCAAGCGACGCCGCTCGGGTTCGAATCCGAAAAACTCTTTGCGATGGCCTTCGATTTAGGAGCGCTGCATTACAACGAGGGCCGCGGACAGCAGTTTTTCAGAGCAGCGGTTGAACGCGCGAAGGCCTCTCCCGGAGTGGAGTCAGCAACGATCGCCTCCAATCCTCTGCTTGCTGGAACCTTTTTGCGGACCGTTTTTCCGGAAGGTCAGAACGAGACTTCCGGTTATCGCGGCACTCTGACGGCACTTAACGATATCGGGACGCGCTATTTCGAAACTCTTCGTATTCCGCTAATTCGCGGACGCGTTTTCACTGACGCGGATCGCCAAGACATGGCTCCGGTTGCGATCGTCAACCAAGCGATGGCGAAGCACTTTTGGCCCAATCAGGATGCGGTCGGAAAGCGTTTCCACTTCTTCGGTGATCAGTTCTTGAGGGAAGTGGTGGGCGTGGTGGGGAATAGCGTGGTCAATCAGATTGGGGAGGAGCCGCAGCCGCTGGTCTACTTGCCGATCACCCAGGATTACGCTCCGGCGGCGACGGTCCAAGTGCGGACGAGTGGAAGGCCCGAAGCAGTGATCGGAACGGTTCGCCGGCAGATCCAATCAGTTGACCCGAATCTTGCTCTCACGAACGTGCAGACTATTCGCGAAGCCGTTGCGCAAGGCCTTTGGGCGCCGCGAATGGGGGCGGGCCTGCTGACGGTATTCGGCGTGCTCGCCCTGGTCCTGGCGGCCGTGGGCGTATATGGCGTGCTCTCTTATTCGGTTAATCAGCAGACGCGCGAAATTGGAGTTCGCGTGGCTCTTGGCGCGCGCTCGAGTCAGGTTTTGTGGATGGTTGTAGGGAACGGGTTGGGGCTCGCAGGTATCGGATTGCTGGTCGGATTATTGATCGCTTTAGGCTTGACACGAGCGCTTTCGAGTCTGCTCTTCGGCATCAGCCCGAACGATCCATTGACATTCGGAGGGGTTTCGCTCGTTT